>Ga0334884_1002196_pt1 | contig 25833 bp, 21 predicted proteins | sample GraSluR1_MG_7_FD_207215 | JGI IMG/M metagenome (GOLD analysis project Ga0334884, IMG submission 207215) | Sludge microbial communities from methane-producing bioreactor in Wageningen University, Netherlands - Granular Sludge_12_05 R1 | ecosystem: Engineered > Bioreactor > Anaerobic >...
GGATACTTGTCTTTGCAATTCGCATGATGCCCTCCTTTGGTTTCGATGAGTGTTATTTCTCATCCAGTTTGTAAGTTTACAATCTTTTGGAAGCAGTTCAATTTGAATTCAATATGTTGAAACTGGCTTACCAAAAGAGACTGCCCATGATGAATATAGCTGAATCTTAAAAGGAGTTTTTTTTTAAATACTTCGTTAACAAGGTTCCTGATTTTTATTTTTTTTATGAATACTGCATCAGTCGCAGGGATTATTATGCGTTATCGTAATAGTAAATCAGTAAAGAATATTGCAGTAAAAAATTTTCGTTTTGAAACTTGATGTCGTGTTGGGTTTATATCTCAATATTTCGCTTTCCATGAACTTTTTTTTAATTCATACTCGATTTTATTATTTACAATTATACCAATATTACTCATATTTGTAAACCCAACCGAAATTTAATTGCTCGCTGCCAACATAGTTGCGACTGCTATCTTTGTAAAATAAGTGGAGCGGTTTGATATAAAGTCCACTTGAAAACGCGCTTTGACAGCTTCCCCTTCACCGCATTTCCCCCCTATCCCAACCTCTGAAATTGCCCGCGGCACGGCATAATATGATAAAGTGATGGTAGATATAGGATGCTGAACAGGTTATTTTCGGATGCGGTATCGCCCTTAAGGTAAGGATATTCAATGATGCGTCTATTAACGATTGCAGGATGTGGTTTCGCGGTCATGGTTTTGATGCTGGGTTGCGCGACGCAACCACGGAGCAGCAGTCCGTTCTCGGAAAGCTGGTTACGGCAGCAACAGGCGACCAGTGAGATGGAGCGGCGGCGGGAGCATATTCGTGGGGGCGAGACGGAAGGCAGCGCGTTGCGTGTGGATGAACGGGGACGGCCCCGGTTGGGCGTGGGCAACCTGGATGGGCTGAGCGCGGAAATCGATTATGACCGGGGCACGAGCGCGGCGGTGAAATACAATTGGCGCTGGAATTTCGTGCGTCCGCCACACCGCGGCACAGCAACCAGTCCATGAACACGTCGTCTATCAGTGTTCACGTGGTTGCCATGCCACGATTACAGGCGTGTAAACTTGGGAAACGCGTAAATTAGGAAATGCAGGTTGGCTTATGAAACGCGATTTAATTTTGTGACGCGGCCATCGTGAATCCATTCCACCACATACAGGTTGCCCTGGCTGTCCCACCGGGCACTGTGCGGTGAAATAAACTTGCCGGGGATACGCTTGTCATGGGGCAGGTTGGGATATCCCTCCGTATTCTGCACGCCCGCGTTTTCTCCCAGGTGTGTGATCAGGGTGTTCTTTGCATCGAAGATGGTGACCCGGCCAAACAGGTCCGGGATCAGGAGATCCCCATCCCGCTGATCAAAATCACAGGGATGCAGGAGGTCATGTGCCTCAAAACGCAGGTGCTCCCCGTCGAGTGAGAAATACTGCAAACGCACATTGGCACGGTCGGCTACAACCAGCTCGGGGGCTTCACCCCGCGTATCCACCCACAGCCCATGCGGGCAATTGCATTGCCCTGGCTCGCTGCCGGGTCCACCAAAGGTACGGATATAGTCCGCGTTTTTATTGTACTGGTGGATGTAGCTTCGCCCATATCCGTCCGCGACGTAAAAATCGCCATTGGGCGCCACCGCCACATTGGTGGGCACAAATTCTTCCGCGCTCTGGTAGACCCCGGACTCCTCGAAAGGACATTCCAGCGTCCAAAGCTCTTCGCCGTCCAGCGTCGTTTTCACCACGATCTTGCGGGCTGTGTCTGCCAGGTAAAGGAATTCGCCATCCGCTTCCCGGCTGTATTGCAAGCCATGCGCACCACCGGCAAATGCCGCGCCCCACGAATCGATATACTTGCCCTCGGCATCAAAGCGGATTACCGCGTCCTTACTGGTGCTGTGAATGTATATACGGCCCTGGCTGTCTTCACAGACCCCGTGGGTGTATCCAAAAGTGACTCCATCTGGCAATTTGGCCCAATCCGTCACCCACGAATAGGTGTGCTTTCCTGTACCCAATACGATTTCCGACATAGTCTGCTCCTTCATGCAAATGAGTAAAATGTTTTGACGCTGGTTATGTATGATCTGAATTGCAGTAACCACCTCATTACTGATTAGTATAACAAACATTAAAAAGATGATAAATATTTTCATGTATGTTTTGTGCAAGATTTTGCTGTATGCGCATGTGGCCTGTATGCAATCAGGTCAAGGAGAATGCAGATTCCGGTAGGTTGGAGATGGTGAGGTGCATCCCGACTGATCACACGTGATATAGCGTGATCAGCAATTCAAGAGGTGCGATTACTCCGATTCCAGATTGTATTTTTGCAGACGGTATCGCAAAGATCGGGGCGTGAGACCCAGCATGCCAGCTGCCCGTTTCTGAGAGTAGCGACATTTGTCGAGGGCTTGCCGTATCAGAGAGATTTCATATTCTGCCACGGTGCTTTCCAGGTCCATGCCATTGGGCGGTAAGACTTGGGAAAAATCGGATGTTGATGCAGTACGTTCTATGTCAAATATATCAGCGGGCAAATCGTCTATTTCAATGTGGTCACCCGAGCACAGCGCGACGGCACGTTCGAGGACGTTTCCGAGCTGTCGCACATTGCCAGGCCAGGAATAATTAATCAGGGCCTGTTCCGCCTCCGGTGTAATATCCAGTATGTTTCGTTCCATCGCCTCGGAATGCTGTTGTAAAAAAAATCTGGCCAACAAGGGGATGTCATCTTCCCGATTGCGCAGTGGCGGAACATGCATAGGTATCACATTCAAACGGTAAAACAGGTCATTACGAAAAGTGCCGTCTTCCACCATTTTCCCCAGGTCGCGGTTGGTGGCAGAAATAACCCGAACATCCACTTTGATTGGTGTGGTACCACCGACCGGCGTTATGGTGTTGTTGTCGAGTACACGCAACAGCTTAACCTGTAACATGACAGGCATTTCGCCGATTTCGTCGAGGAAAAGTGTGCCGCCATTGGCTACTACGAAGAGTCCTTCCTTATTGTCAATAGCGCCTGTGAAGGCCCCTTTCTTGTGGCCGAACAATTCACTTTCGAGCAGATTCTCCGGGATGCCACCGCAGTTAATTGCGACAAAAGGTTTATGGGCACGCTTGCTCAAGGTATGCAGGCCGCGTGCGACCAGTTCTTTACCAACACCACTTTCCCCATAGATGGCGACAGAACTGGGCAGGTTGGCAACTTTCCGGATCATGTCCAGGACTTGAACAAAAGCCGGACTTTTCCCAATCATGTTTTCCAGCTTACCCTGCCGGGCCTGGTCCAGCCGCAACGCTTCGTTCTCTCGCAACAGATTCCGCTGAATTATGGCACGCTCTACCCGAAGCCGTATTTCATCATTGCTCTTGAAAGGTTTCTGGATATAATCAAGCGCGCCACGTTGCATGGCTTCCACGGCTGTTTCTACAGAGCCATGCGCTGTCATCATAATCGCAGGTGTGGCGGGGGCATTGTCCTGAAGCCAGGTCAATAAACGTAAACCTGCTTCCCGGTCAATGCCGATGCGCAGGTCGGTCAGGACGGCATCAAAATTCTGCTTTTCCAGCAATGCTATGGCTTCTTCGATGTCGGCTGCACTGGAAATTTTGTATCCGGCATTCTCCAGTACAATTTCCAATACTTCACGCATGCTGAACTCATCGTCCACCACCAGAATATGATATTGTTGCGTCACGATTGTGGCTCCCCTTGTGGCTCCCCTTGCGGCTTATCTTGTAGTGCATCTTGTGGGTGATATACGGGCAAACGCACCAGAAAGGAGGTTCCCTTAACTGGGCGCGATGCCACCTGAATGGTACCGTCATGTGCCGTAATCATGCGTTGGCAAATGGACAGCCCCATCCCAACGCCCCGTTCTTTTTCAGTATAAAAAGGTTCAAAGATACGTGCAACTTTGTCCGGTGCGATACCGGGGCCTTCATCATTGAATCGAATATCCAGCGGCCCGTGGGGGGCATTGCGATTCAATATAATTTCCAGATTACCCTCATAATTCATGGCTTCTATGGCATTCTGTCCCAGGTTGATGAAAACCTGACGCAGTTGCGTGGCATCTCCCATGACCGGGGCCGGAACTTCATCCCACTGCAAAGTTATGGAAGCATTTTCGTAGTCTTCATATTTAATGGACAATTGCTCTGCGACTTCCGACAAGATAGCACCTACCTCCAGCACTTTGTGCCTGCGGCTGGGGTCCCGGGCAAAATCCAAGAAACCACTCACGATTTCATTGAGGTGGTCCGACTCCCGTACAGCTATTTTGGCCAGTCGTTCAACCAGTTGCGGGGTGTCCATGCTGCGGTTAATCTCTTCCATCGCGCTTCGTATGGAAGCCACCGGATTCCTGATTTCATGGGCGAGGCCCGCTGTCAGCTCTCCAATCACTGCCATACGGTCTTGTTGTTGCAGCTCACGGCGCATCCGGGCCATTTCCGTGAGGTCTGTAAATGCGACAATCAGACCGGTCTGCCGACCATTGTTGTCTTTCAGTCGGTTGGTGGTCAGGCCCAGCAATTTTACTTCATTCCGTCCTGTAAGCGTATAAAATTCATAGCTGCTGAAATCTTTGTGTAATCGAAGGGCAGTAGTAATGGGGCATTCTGCGCCAGATTCTTGCCGCATGATACTTTCTACATGCAAGCCCGTTATGTTGCCTTCCACCAGGTCCAGGATTTGACAGGCGGCCTTGTTAATAACAATAACCAATCCTCTGGTGTCGGTGATTAAGAAACCACTGTTCATGTTGTCCAGAATTTCATGCTGGAATTGTTTCATGCGGCTGACACGTTGATTCCAATAACCACTTATGAACGCAGTAAAGAAAAAGGCGATGCATTGAATGAGGAAGTTGTACCAGTGGGTAATGGGATCGGTGGTCAGTGGTGCTGCATGAACAAACCAGGTCAGCATGAATCCGGACGACAGGCTGGCGAAAACAAACCCCTGGGTCAAGCCAAGTAGTATGCCAGCTTCCAGAATTACAATTACCAATAAAAACGTAAAAAAACTTTCCTGGCCTTGTGTAAGGCTGATTGTGGCAGACACAACTCCAAAATCAACCAGCATTTGGGTCCAGGTAAGCACAGGGGATACAGTGCGCTCGCGAAGCAGTACCACCAGATACCATACACTGCTTACAAAGGCAGCGAGATAGATAAGCAATAAAAAGCGATTGAAATCAACAGGTGGAGCAATGAGATAGACACCAGCAACAAGCACCAGAAACATGCCGATGCGCGCACTGCCCACAAACCACAGCCACGAAGTCGGGCCATCGTAGGTAGGACGCAATGAATAGAAAAATCGATTCAGACTGTTGTACAAATAATGATTTGAAATTATGCTTTTTGCCCCAAATCGGTGTTTCATGTGCTTCGGCGAGATTACGCGCCACCCCGTTCAATAAGATTTTGAAGGCCATTGGGATCAGAGCTGCGCTTGAATGCCATGTCTGCTGAGATGATTCCGCGTCGCATGAGCCGGTAGAGTGACTGGTTCATGGTCATCATACCTTCCCCTTTGCTGATTTCAATGATCGATGGTATTTGCTCCAATTTTTCAGAGCGGATCAAGGCACGTATTGCAGGATTTGCCAACATGATTTCCATCGCGCATACCCTGCCCATCCCATCGGCTCGGGGAACCAGTTGCTGTACGACAACACCCTCCAGCACAAAAGACAGTTGGGTGCGCACCTGGTCTTGTTGTGAAGCGGGAAATACATCAATAATGCGGTTCATTGTTTGCAGTGCATCGTTGGTATGCAACGTGGCAAAGGCAAGGTGCCCAGTTTCAGCAACAGTAAGTGCTGCCTGAATGGTTTCGGTGTCTCGCATTTCACCGATCAAAATGACATCGGGGTCCTGTCGCAGCACACGCTTCAGGGCGTTGGCAAAAGAATGGGTGTCAGAGTGCAATTCCCGTTGGTTAATTACCGCTCGGTTGTGGCTGTGCAGGTATTCGATTGGGTCTTCAATGGTGATGATATGTACATTACGTTCCTGGTTTATCTTGTCGATCACGGCGGCCAGCGTTGTGGATTTACCGCTACCTGTAGGGCCACATATCAAGACCAGCCCGAAAGGCTTGTAAGAAAAATCGCCAACAATTCGCGGGAGTCCAAGCTGTTCAATGGACATGATTTCGAAGGGGATAGCTCTGAATGCGGCAACAACCGAGCCGCGATCGCGATATATATTCAAGCGAAATCGACTTAGTCCTTCAATTCCGAAAGACAGATCGCACTCCTTGTCCGTTTCAAATTCGGAAATCTGGTCTTCATTCATAACACTGTAAATCAGTTCTTGACAGTGTTCAGAGGTCATGCGATCGTAACCGGGGAGTGGTTCCAAACCACCATGAAGTCGTATAGTGGGGGGGGCACCTACCACAATGTGTAAATCGCTTGCACCCAATCCTATCATCTTGGTCAGTAATTCTTTTATTGCCGGAGTCGCCATAATCTGTTATCCCCTTCCGCTACACTACCCTGCTGCTGCTCGGAAAAATAATTAATGCCAGAATCAAAATGGAATTGATTCCAGGGAACCAATGAAACCAAATTTTTAAAACACGTTAATCCGCAATGGTATGCTCCAACACTTGTTCTATCGTCGTCCAGCCCTTGGCTGCCTTTGCCAATGAATTTTGACGCAATGTTTTCATGCCACAGGCGACGGCTTGTGCTTTAATTTCATGGCCGGTTGCCTGATGCAACACCAATGGGTGTATTTCAGGCCAGTTCAAAAGTACTTCTACGGCAGCCACACGGCCCCGATAGCCGGTTTCTTTGCATTTACTGCAACCGCGTCCACGTACAAATTTAGCTGAATCGATATAATCAAATGGCTGATACTGAATACGTTCCAGTACTTCTTCTGGTACATTAATTGGTTCTTTACATTCAGGACAAACCCGTTTCAAGAGGCGCTGTGCAGCAGCCAGGGCAACTGATGATTGCACCAGAAACGGCTCGATACCCATATCTATAAGTCGTGGGAAGACACCAGCGGCATCGTTGGTGTGTAATGTACTCAACACTATATGACCTGTCAATGCAGCTTTAACAGCAACATCTGCTGTTTCGCCGTCGCGAATTTCACCGACCATAACCACATCGGGGTCTTGTCGCAAAATTTGGCGTAATGCCTCAGCGAATGTAAAACCAATATGGGATTTGACCTGTACCTGATTAATTCCAAACAATTCATATTCAATAGGGTCTTCGACGGTTACCAGATTCTTCTCAGGCACATTCAGCTTGCTGAGCGCGCTGTATAGTGTTGTTGTTTTACCACTACCCGTCGGTCCAGTAAGCAATATCATGCCATGAGGTAATTTTAACGCATGCCTGAACGCTTCCATGGGTTGTGGCTCGAAGCCCAGGGTGTCCAAATCAAGCGTGAGATTGCCTTGGTCCAATACACGAAGCACGATCTTTTCACCGAATTTACACGGCAGGAAGGCTACACGGAAATCGATCTCGCGTCCATTGTATTTGATACGAAACCGTCCATCCTGGGGTAACCGGTGTTCATCAATTCGGCAACCGGCCAGAATCTTGAATCGCGCAATCATATTATGTTGCAGACTCTTTGGTGGACTTTTGGACTCTTCAAGTGTACCGTCAACCCGGTAACGGATGCGGATGAGTTTTTCAAAAGGTTCGATGTGGATATCACTGGCACCACGTTCAAGTGCGTTAAAAAGAATTAGCCGAGCCAGTTTTTTTACCGGTTCATCTTCCGCGCCGCTTTCCAGTTTGGAGACATCTTCAATATCATCGTCTTTGCTTTTGATCTCTTCCAAGCTGTCAGAATCACGCTGGCGCCCCATCAGTGATTCATACAGGTTGTCCGCTCTGTCCCCGCCATAATTTCTGTTGATGGCATCCACCAATTCGGAGGAGACCGCGACAACCGGCTCGATCTCATAACTGGTCAACATACGGAGATCATCTAACGCCATAATATTAAGCGGGTCTGCCATGGCCAGCGTCAACACATCACCCGTGACCGATACCGGCAGCATCAAATATTGCCGGGCCAGAGTTTCTGGCACTTCCGCCAGTACTTCCTTAGAGATGGAATAATGCGCGACACGGATATGGGGTATGCCAAGTTGCTCACTCAGGGTGATCACCAAGTCTTCTTCGCTTAAATATCCCTTCTCAACCAATAATGTGGGCAGACTCTGCCCGGTTGAACGGTGCATGTTAATGCACTCACGAAGTTGTGCTTCTGTGACCAGACTCTGTTCGAGCAACATGTCCGGGAGTCGTTTTTTTTCTGTTTTAGCTGCCAGAGTTATATCCTCCTGAAATCATGGTCTATAATGAATGATTCCAATTTTACCGATGCCGAGATTTAATTATAACAGGCAAGTCCGACTTGGAAACATAAAAATCATTTCCAGGTATTTTATGCAGCTTCCACTGTGCTCAAGTGACTTAATATATCACTTGCCATTTCACATGTGATGTCCTGGCCTACCAGATCAGCATATGCCAGCACCTTTCTAAGGGAACCGGACATTTTGCGAATATCATAGGACACACGCATGGCAATCAAGGATAAAATTTCATCCGGTACTGTTGCTCCTGCCTGCTTGGCGTGCATGCGTAAAATGGCCATGCGGGTTTCCCATTCTGGCGCTTTTAATTCTGCCACAATGCCACTCGCAAAGCGCGACACAAGCCGTTTCTCTAGCAACCCCAGATGATCGGGAGCTTTGTCACTAGCGATGATGATTTGTCGTGCTTGCTGATGTAAAACGTTGAAGATGTGGAAAAACTCTTCTTGCGTTTCAACGCGGCCACCCATAAACTGAATATCATCCAGAATTAATACATCCCAATGACAGTAGCCTTCTCTAAAAGCGTCTACGGCTTCATCTTTCATGGCATCGGCCAAGCGTTTACAGAAATGACTTGCGGATACATACCCCACACGCATATTGGGGTGATCATGCAATATGGCATTGCCAATTGCACTAATCAGGTGTGTTTTGCCAATACCAACATTTCCAAACAGGAAAAAGGGATTGTAGTCACTGCCTGGATGCGCGGATACTGCCTGGCTGACCTTGAATGTGAAGGTATTGACAGTGCCGGGCAGGAAGGAATCAAAAGTAAGAGATACCTGCGGTTGTTCAGACTCCAATGCTTCTCGTACCTGGGCGTCAGCTTCTTCAAGTTCTTCCGGGTTTCGGGGATTCGCGCTTTTGTTTGCACAATCGTAAATGGTGTAACAGAAGCATGTCGAACGCGTCTTCCTCGATATAAGTCGGACTGGGTATTTTGAGCAACAACCGATGTTTCAATTAAATGACTGGTTTGTTGCGCGGACAATAAAGTCGCCTCTGCCAATTCCGCCAATCGGGATTCTTGCTGCATATGGGCTTCACGGGTTGCTGCCACAACATCTTGCATACCAGCTTGTAAGGAAGACACCAGTTGTTCTCTGGTTTCGGCCAAACTATCTTCGTGCTGCTCCCGTTTTCCCATCATCGCGCGCATTTGAACTACCATAGCCGCTACTGCTTCCTGCATGGCACCACCAACACTATCACGCATAATTTCGGACATCAGCTCAGGTGTTAAGTTCAATGAGGATTCTTGTGGTTGCTTGCTTTCCTGTGTTGGCAGATGTGTTGTTGTGCTCAATACTTCCTGCATTCCTTCACGAATGCTTTCTTTCAGAATCATTGCTATTTGTTCTGGATCAAAGGAAGTGCCTGAAGCAGGGTTTGATGCTTGCGTGGTATGTAACTGTGTGCTGAGTATTGACATCGCTTCCTGCATGACACCACCGACACTGTCCCGCATAATTTCTGCCAATGATTCAGGTGTGATAACAGAGAATGCATCTGATGAAGCGGCTTGTTCTTTATGTGCTTCTTGTGACATACGCTGAACATCCTGCATGCCCTCGCGAATACTATCTTTTAATATTGAAGCTATTTGCTCTGGATCAATAGAAGGCGCTGCATTCGATTTTGAATTTTGTGCAGCATGCATCTGAGCACTGAATACAGCCATGACTTCTTGCATGGTGTCGTTCAAGCTTTCTTTAATGCTATTGCCAATATTTTCTGCTGTAATGTTGTTGTTGTTTGTTGAAGCTCTGAGCTGAACCACCATTGTGGCCATAGCATCCTGCAGGGTGTCGCCTACCCCTTCACGAATGATGTGAGCGATGTCTTCACTTGATAGCGATGGAGTAGTGGTTGGTGGAGTTGCTTTGTTGGCACGAATTTCTTCTGCCAAAGCAGTCAATGGTTCATATAGAGCAGAGCCAATACTTTCACGCAGGAGCGTAGCAAGATCATTAGGTGTGATGCCACCCATACTGTCCACAGGTTCAGCAGGGGTAGTTTTCAAAGTTCGTATCAATTCACCCATACTGTCTTGCATGGTCTCACGCAATGCCTGAACCATTGCTTCCTGGGTCAGTCCCTGGGTGGTATCGGGCTTGCTGTCATGATGAAAGGTGTCTCCAAAAGTTTCCCGTAGACTTTGGGAAAGTGCGCTTGCCAGCTCTTGTGCATTAATTCCGGAAACTGGGTTTGATACCGTTGATGTGGATTTTGTTTCTGAAGTTGGTGAAACCGCAGGCGGAGTTACAGGCTCGACCTTTTTGACTGGCGCACTGCTCATGGACAGCCCAAAGCTTTGCATGGTGACCGGTTTACCACCGTCATTTCTCTGAAATACTTTTTCTGCGACCTGTTCAAAATGCCGCCAATCACATAATATCGGCTTGATTCTCAGATCGGGACACGCCTTTTTCACTTCATCAAGTGCTTCAGCATGGAGCGGATCAACCATGGCGACTGTAAGAATCCGCCCCAGTTTATCTATGGGTAACAGGCGGTATTTTTCGCAAATTTCCTGGGGTACCAGACTTAATACATCTGTTCCAATGTCATAATCTTGTAAGCTGAGGTGGGGGATTTTGCACTGTTTTACAAGGAAAGAAGTGAGGGCATCCTGGGTTATAACATTCATATTTACCAGGACTTGTCCCAGGTACGTGTCTTCTTTTTCCTGCTCTGCCAGCGCCTGATTCAACTGCTCTTGATCGATCAATCCTTCATAAAGCAGCATTTCTCCCAGATGGCGTGGGGGTGCCGAACCCGTACTTTTGTCAGAAGAAGCACTGGTTGGTGTGTTCGATTCGGATTTTTCTCTGCGAAAACCGAGCATTGATGCCGCCTTTGTAAACAGATTATCGACTATATTTTACAATGTTTACGGAAAATAGTCCAACTTAGATTGTAGCACTCTCTTGTGGAGGCGTCAAATGTTAAATTTTATAAAATAAATTGTTTAATCGGTGTTAAAAGCAAAATTGAGTGGGGTGCCTGGCAATACACATGGGTGAATGATCCAAATGGATGGTCGAGCTGCTTATATAACAGGACTGCCTATTCGCGCCACTCCCGGGCAGCCCACAACAATCCCTTAAGGTTGGCTGCGGGTGTCATTGGGGCTAACGGCCCCGAAGAACCAATTACAAAACGACGTCTACCCGTTTCATCAATCAAGGCCAACACATCCTGTACTACATTCCGTACTTGCCTTGCACTCCCTTTCAGCATTACTTTGTAGGGATCAATACCACCCCAGAGTCCAATGGTCTCAGGGATGCGATCGCATGCTACCCCAAGCGGTACTTCATAGCCGAGTTCCAGGACATCGACAGGGACCGTAGCCAAGTCACCCAATAATTCCATTGATGGGCCAGGTAAGCGCAGTGATATCGGAAGCGTTGTTAATGATCGCAATGCCAGTATGGTATCGGTAAGTAATGGCAAGACGGTACTTCGAAATCGTAACATGGATAGCTCACTTACCGAGGGCTCTTCGATAACCAGCAAGTCGATATCATTGCTGAATAATGCTTGTGCGTATGTCATGATATGTGTTTTGCAAAAGTTGAATATCTCCTGTGCAAAAGCGGGATCGGATTTTAACCAACCATTGATACGTTGTACACCAGCCAACGCGCACGCCAACGAATAGGGCATCATGCCGGTCCCAGCAGCTATAAATACAGAGTCACCAAGTTGTTCGCGTATTTTAGAAGCCACATCCAGGATGACAGGTTGGCGGGAGCGGGGCATATCAGAAGACATAGGTAATCGTTCAAGGTCTTCCGGGTATTGAATCAGGTTGTTATGTTCAGGATATGGTGGATTTTCCATGTTTTTATATTTCATGGGAATCCCGATTGCCTCAGCGATTATCCAGGCATCCAACTCCAACCAGATGACATCTGGTTTGTATTGTTCGTAATACCGTAGGAGACAATCCATCATGACATCGGCCCGGGTAGAATAATCTTTTAAACTTACACCGGCATCGGCTGCACAAAAGTAAGTCGCTAATGGGCCTGCAGGAGGACGTTCTGCGGAAGTGCCTGCTATGGATTTTTGAACTGAAAGTCTTGTATTCATAATGAAAACTCGCTATAGAAAAAGTAATGTCAATAAAAGCAACCGGCAAACAATGAGCAAATGCTTATCTGAATATGAAAAATCCCTTTTCTTTGAAGTTCAATTATATACTTAGACAACACAAAAAACAGATAATTTTGTACCTGAGAATAAGCAATCCTGAGAATCTATTTCATTCCCCTGTTATCTATTTGTATTAACCATGCCATATTTTTGAGCTGTCTCCTTTATGTGCTATAAAGTATACGCAATTTTACTGAGCACATGTTATGGAAAAATCACAGTAAAGCATAGACAAGGGGGAAACCTGGATATGTTAAGTCGCTTATTAACTACGCGCGAGCAGATTATATTGTCGGGGTTGGCAATCTCAATTCTATTGGGGGCTGTCACACTGTTTTATATTGAGAAACAAAAGCAAAACGATCACGCATTTGTACCAGCAACTTTTACCTCTGAGCAGGCGGGTGTAGATACCGATGCAGCAGTGAAAGTTGCCTCCGTTGCTGAAGCCGCTGAAGTCATGGCTGTCCATGAGAATACAACACAACAAGCAAGCGAAGTGACTACAGCAATGATGTCTCAAGAGACGCGTACAGCAGTATCACCGAATGAACATGATGTAGAGAAAATCGGGGTGGCTGTTATGGGAGCAGTCCGTAAACCTGGATTCTATTGGATGCCCCCGGTTTCCCGCGTTGACGACTTGATAAATGTGAGTGGTGGTCTAACTGATCAGGCAGACCTGCGCGACATAAATCCCGCTGCATGGATAATCGATGGAACAACGCTGACAATCCCGGTAGCACCACAGCGTGAAGTTGATTCTGGTGTAATGCGATTACGTCGTACCGAAGGTAAAGTACCGTTGAACCCTGCCGCATATACTATGAGCGGTGCAGGGGTTGATACCCTGGCAAGTGTCATTCAGGAGTCACAGAACCAGGTGAATTCACCTGTGAATTCTCCTATAGTGCAGCCAGTTAGTGTCGAGAGGAGCAGTAGTGCTGGCGTGAATCAACCAGGATATGTTGCTATAAACCGGGCAACGCAGGCTGAATTGGAAACATTACCAGGTATTGGCCCTGCACTGGCGGGTAGAATAATACAATTCAGAAATCAAAGACCGTTTCAAACTGTAGAAGACTTGTTGCAAGTCAGTGGAATTGGACCCCAGCGTTTTGAAGCAATTCGAGACCAGGTAACGCTGTATTAAGCGTAGCGTTATTTGTGCAATGGCAACGTATTTACCAAACGATCATTCAACTGATTGGGTTCCATTAACATGTCGGCAAGGGTGTAAACATCCAACGCTTGTAAGAATGCGCTGTTGGCTTGCGAAAGTGCGTTGCGCAGACGGCACACATCAGCAATGGCACACGTATTGGATTGCATATCAAAACATTCGACAATATCAAAGCCGGGCTCCATGGCACGTACTACCTGGCCCAAAGATATTTCATCTGCCGGATGTGCCAATGCCAGACCACCTGATCTGCCCCGGGTTGTGGTGATGAAACCGAGCTTACCCAGACGATGGGCTACTTTGACGAGATGATTCTTGGATATCCCGAAACTGGTGGCGATATGAGAGATCGTTACAGGTGTTTTCATGCTCCCCAGATACAACAGTATGCGCAGGGAATAATCCGTATGTCGTGTAAGCTGCACTGTTTTGAATCTCAATGCGTCAGTAGCGGTTTCTATTATTTAGAAGGCAAGCATACCATATTCACCAAGGGGACTGACAGTGAATCATTCATGCAGTTTTTAAATAAGTTGAAAGCAAATGTTATGCCGTAGGTTTCGCTGGATGAATCCGATCCTCAGGCATCACTTGGGATTCGCGAGTTCGGTTCGGTCTGGAGGTGGTGTTTAACTTTAGGCAGACCTATTTCTGCAAAAACTACGGCACCTGCAGTTAGCATGAATGAAAGCATAGCCAGAATAAGTACGCGACCTTTCCTGCCCAATAAGCCTCTGTCTTCGATAGCATGCGCATTGTTGGTGATTTGATTCAAGCCGATGGTATTGTTGGAAAACTGGTCTTGTGCAGAAGCAAGTGCAGTTGCTGCCATGGAAAATGAATCAGAACGTCGGATGTCGCTATATAACAACATGGCTACTTCTTCCTGCTTTTTCAGACGTTTCTGAATGATATCATGCTTGGCTAATGTAGCCTGTAAGTTTTCCAGTTCTACACCTAACAAATTGATATGCAATTCTGTAGCATCCAGCTCTGCTTCCAACCCGGCCAATTCAATCATTGTCTCGCGTTCCTGACTTCGTAGCGCCAAAATCTCTCCCTGGCCAAGTTTGCTGTAACGGTTTTCTTCCATATTTATCTGCAGGCGCAACGTATCCTGGGTGTTTTTATGTTGTGCAAGCATCAATGTCAGCTTGTCACGGGTTTTGTACAGATCATTATATTGTAACTCTATAGATTCGATTTCGGCAGCAAGTCCTGCCAGCTCAGCCAGAATAATCTGCTCTTCTCTTCTGGAAGTCCAATAAACATCATTGAGTTGCTGTGATACCATGACCTGGCCGCTGATGTCACGCGGTGTGATCTCATCTGAATTGGTTTCAGAAATGATCCAGTATGCGGCTTCATCTGGAGCACGGGCCAACAACAGGTAAGGTTCTTCAGAAGCAATATTTTCACGAATGCTTTCCAGGCGCTGTTCTTGCGCAGCTTGCTTTTTAACAGCATCGGTCAACTTGGTTCGCAAGTCATTCATAAGCGTGAGTAGTGCAGTCATCTCACGCTCCATGATATCTGTATTCCATTCCCCAGCTTCTTGTTCCAGTTCTGTTGACAGCTTTTTAGCGTTGTTAATATATAGTTCCAGTTCACCCAGGGCTTCTTTGGCTACATCATCACGAATAAAAAGCAGCTTTTGTTGGGCTATGGCTACGTTGCGAGTGATGCTCAGTCGTTTCTCTTCCAGCGTATTTAATAAAGAAACGCGAACATCGATTTTACGTTCCAGGACATCCAGGTTCCATTCTGATTTTTCTTTTTCAATATCTACCCATATTTGCTCTAATTTAAGTTCATACTGGTTGCTTTGGTTTTGCAATGCTTCGCCTACAGCAATCAAACCGGTCTTTGCTACATCCCCTGCAACTATTTTGGCTATATTGGCCCATTCATCTACAGCTTTAACTGCAATGTCTTTGGTTACACCAGATGCTGTAAGTTGAATTAATGGCGAATAATTTACTGGACGGGCGGTTTTGTCTACTTCTGCAATATTAATTTCAAATTGCTTTCGAAAGCGTTCCAGTGATGGTGCATCCAGTCTTTTATAAACACCATTGGCGATCAGAGCAGAAAGAACTTCTCCCAAAACATTGTCAGACATTAACAGATTTTCATACGCTTTGGGATTTAAGTTGGCTGGAAGCAATTCGCCTGTGTCACCCCCAATATTTGGGGAAGTTACCAGCAGAAAGCTGGAGGCAACATACCCGCTTGGGATGAGTATTTCACGCGCTACACCAATAGCTGTTGCCAAGAACACAATGATCAGGATGAAGTATCTTTGTTTCCATAACACCTTTGCTGCCTGCAGCACGAGGGGGTTTATTGCAGGAACTTCGGGCATAATTATTTCCTTGTATCTGTGAACAAAAATACTGAGCGATAATTATAAAAATACTATATCGCAAACCTGAACGATTGCGATAATGTTAAGAGTTCGATTTCAATATATAAAAGTAAATATAATTTATCATAATAACTAATACGAAGTAAAATGAAAAATTCAAGTTGCTGAATTTTGAATTCTCCTTGTGGCCTTGTGTGCTTCTCAAAAAACAAATTTTGTGATAAAATTTAGTATAGTGCATTTTAACATATGAAAGATTCTAAATATGAAGCAAAACAAATTGGCTGTATGGCGCTTGAGAATGCTGGTCGGCTTGTTGTTGTTTGTGCTGGTAGGAGGTTCAGCGCATAGCTTACGGGTCCGGCACCATGAGAAACTGCTTGTTGAATTGGGAAAGACATTGGTTAATCAGACCAACGAACGCGATGAGCGGCCCATACCGGAAGAGGGCCCAGAAGCAGACGTAGCGATTGAAGTTCACTTTGCGCAAGAGTACCTGGTGTTTGGCGAAAAAAGTGGCAAAATTCGCTTATTGGTAACTCCGCGTGAACATGCCAAGGTCAAGGACCCGTTTGTTATCGCGTATTTATGTACTTTCGAAAAAGGAAAATGGAAAGAAGTAGAAAGCCATCACGAGCATTGATGTAGCCGTTAAGATGTGGCTGTTTCTTCGGGTGCTTCCTCATCGGAATTTTCATCCAAGTCCTGTTTTTCTTCAATAACACGAAAAACAAAACAACGGGTGTCCAGGGTGGTATATCCATCCAGTGCGCCCCAATGAACAGCATATATGCCTGGCTGCAAAGGGTTAAGGATATCAATTTCCAGCAATAGGCGTTCTGGTTCATCAATACCTACAGGAAATACCGATATATTTTCGACAGGTCCCCAGACCGTTTCTTCGATTGCTCCGGACATAGGTTTCTTGACTTTTAATTCCGACAAACGGTGGACACGGATGTCAAATGGCGGCATATCATAACAAAGCAGTCGAACAGTTTGTTGTGTTGTTTCGGTGTCTGGTTCACGCGGCAACGCCAATACAGGGGAGCCATTGTTACGCTGATACGTTTCTGGTTCCATTCGGTCAACATCGTGATACTGGAAGTTGACAAAGAGGTAAACACCTTTTTCAATCGGCAGGGGCCACAGTAAAGCGTTATTCACATCAACTGAACGGGTATCTTGCAAGTTAAGTTCCATGCGTCCCGGTGTGTAGCCAGTTTTATGGTATTCAATGGACACCGTCCCCAAAGGTACGCGTAACCTGTAAGTACCTTGCCCATTGGTGATGGTTTGACTTCCTGATTCAGAATTAATTACCGCAACACCGGGTAGAGCCTCACCTTTGAAGTCCACAACCATGCCTTGCAAAAGCACCCCACTTTCGCAACCTGCCAGTAACAAGACAAACAAAATGCAGCATGATCGGGTCTGCTTATGTCGTAAAATCAAACTCAAGTTGTAAGGAGTCCTTTTAGTAAAAAACAATGTACAGGATATCTTCATAAGATCAGGATGTATTTAACATCAGGGGAATATAGTTAGCACAAGCTCATGCTGTTACTACCCGCAAGTTGGAATCAACCCATTATTTACTTAATGATAAATGAAGTTGTAATCAATCCAAAATGCCAAAAATCAAATAAAATATTCTTGCATGAATGAGATATTGATGTGCGCACTTTCCAATGAATCCGATTCTGAGTTGTCAAGTTCCGCAATGTACCAGATTACACCGGCATTTTGGGCTGCTTCCAGAATTGGTCCCCATTTAATAATACCGTGGCCCAGTTCTGTCAATACAGGTTCACCATTGGAATCCAAACGGTAATCTTTAAGATGCAATAAGGGCAATCGTCCCTTAAAGCGATCAATCAATGCTGGAACATTTGAGTTGCCGATGGCGGCCCACGCGGTATCTAATTCAAGACCAAGGTTGGTGGATTCAGAATGGTCAAAAATGTGGTCAAATGCAGTTTTGCCGTCATATTCAGCAAATTCGTGTGCATGGTTATGATAACATAGTTTAATGCCAGCGGAGCGTAAGATGGCTCCAGCAGAATTCATTTGTGAAGCTGCTGATTGCCATGCATGTGCATCACCAAATGCATCCCCTCCCAGCCAGGGCACGACGACAAATTCCAAATCAAAAAGTCGTGCTTCCTCGATAATGCTTTCAGTTTGTTCGACAATTTTTTCGTAGGGTAGATGGCTGCTGACGGCGGTGAGCCCATGCTTGTTCAGCAACACTTTAAATGCTTCATGCTCTAAACCAGCCGTGCCTGCCATTTCAACATGGGCATACCCCATATCGCTCAGGGATTTAAGCGTATGATCGGGGTCTTTATCCAGATGGTCTCGTACAGAATACAATTGAATAACGGGCTTTATGATACTCATGATGTGAATCTCCCCCATATACTAATTGGCAAATTCATTGGCTATAATTTTTTGATGCTATGTAGCAACACCTTACAGTATTCATGCATGTGTGCTCAAGAAATCATAACTGATCCGGACATCTTCAAAGGGATTCTCAGAAACAGTATCTTGTTCATAAACGTACCACTCAACACCAGCTTCTTCGCCCGCATCAAACACCGATTCCCAGTCCATAATGCCATGACCCAATGGAACGAATTCCGGGTTGTTCTCAGTGGCATTTGCTGTCAAATCTTTTACATGGATAACGGGACAACGTCCAGCATATTTCCGGAGCATGTCGGCAGGATTGGCTCCACCGATTTGGAGCCAGGCGATATCCAGTTCTGCATGAACATGGGCAGGACGGGTGTGAATGAAAATTCGGTCCAGCTTGGTTTTGCTTGAACCGTCAAAGCAGGCCAATTCAAAGGCATGGTTATGGTAGGAAAATCGTAGACCATGAGAACGAAGTCGTGCGCCAACAGATTCCAGACGCTGGGCGCCGAGGTCCCAAAGTCGTATATCGCTTTGATTTTCTTTTGGCATGCTACCCACTGCGACATCTGGCGCACCAATGATGTGCCAATACGCGATAGAATCTTCAATGTCTTTTTCAAATGCTTCCAGAGGATAATGCCCAGCGATAGCTTTTAATCCTGATTTGTCTAGCATCTCACGTATAATTTCTGGAGCAATATCTGGCATACCGCTCCATTGAACATATTCAAAGCCTGTGTCATGCACTTTTTTCAGTGTGTCTTCCAGGTTTTCAGCCGCTTCTTTACGAAGTGTATATAGTTGCAGCGCCAGTCCAATATTGCTCACGGTCATCTCCTTTAAATTGCTGTAAAACCTCAGGTGCATTCGCAACATGTGTTGACAGGCATAGTAATAAACTTGAGTAACCTGCAAATCAATGTTGAATCATTCACCGTACACAATGCGTTTAAAATGTGGATCATCTCGTATCGGTTCGAAGTCTGTATCACGTAGCGCATCATCTCGCAATACATCCGCACGATTAACTGCTTCTTCCAGGTAATGCAACGCTTTATTTGTTTCGCCTTGCAGGCTGTAGAGGCAGGCGAGATTATAGTATGGTTTTGCGTGGTCCAACCCCAGTTCTATTGCCAGACGATAATGAATTTCTGCTTCTTCATACCGTTTCATGGCCAATAGCAAATTGGCGTAATTGTTGTGTAATGCGATGTTATCCGGATCGAGTTCCAGTGCGATTAAAGCTTCTTTTTCTGCTTCTTCATACCGGTCTTCAACCCGGAGCAATACAAGTAAACTGACATGCGGTTTACTCCATCGTGGGTCTAGTGCAATCGCCTTGCGCAATGCGGCTTCCGCTTCTTCAACACGTCCCAGTGTATGCCGACCCAGCAATGTTCCCAGTCCAGCATAGGGCCAACTCCATTCCGGGTTCAGGTTGATGGCTCTTTTGAAGAGTGCTTCTGCGCCATTCAGGTTGCGCTCACGTTGAAATTGGATTGCCAGTACATAGGCAGCTTCGGCAGTGCGCACCATGTTTTTTTCTGCAGGTACAGAGGCAGCCCGTACAGCGAGTTGTGTTTCAGGGTTAAGCAAGTTTTCATCTGATTCCAGTAATTCTATGGCATGCTCAACCAATCGTTCGGGAAGTTCGAGGATCACTTGTTCGGGGTGCCACCAGCTATTGCGCGCACCGGCCACAAACAAACTGCCCAGCACGACGACTGTGGCAATTCCCCATATAGTTCCATGTGATTTGTATTTCATCGGCATACCCATAAGTACAATTTGGTGATAATAAAGGTCTTTTATAAACTACCAAGCATGCTCATTCTTAACAATAATATAGTATCGTAGTGGTCAATTGTAATTACAGGAATTAATCAAGTCCCAGAAAATGACGGATGTTTGAATTATAAATCTTGATTAGAATTTCTTCTGGGAGCTTCAAACCCCGCAGCACACCATAAGGATGTGATTGTTTCCCAGCACTGTGTGGGCTGCCTTTTGCCGCCATCCAAAAACTGTAGTATTCTTTCTCATGCATTTCACGGCAAGCCCGAATTACGGACTCGATCCATTCCCTGGTTTTTTCACGATTTCCTGTGACTACCATATCGGTGCCCCAAACTATACGGTCCTGGTATTTTTCGTAAAAGGCCTGAAAGATTTCTGGCTCGCGACTTACGCGTTCCATGCCATTCACGAGGATGTTTCGTGTACCAAAACTGGTGTCCGTATATAAATTGGGGTAGGTATCGAGTAGTGATTCCAAGCGTCGCATAGCACTTCCGCTTGGTGCATAAAAGGTAACTCCAAAGTGTGGTAATAACACTTTCAAATTGGGAAATTGAGCCAAAACGGCTTCAAATTCATTGGCGTATCGTGTCAGGTTAACGTGCCAGCAGACAGGGAACTCATTGGCTTCACACCAGGCATACACCGGCAACATTATCGATGCATCCAGTGGATGTTCATAGAAATTTCCATGACCGGTATACAGTTTAAGGCCCAATGCCCCTTCTTCCCGGTAGTGCTCCAGCGTGGAAATTTTGTCCTCATCTTCGGGGTGTAAAGTAACAAAAGGCAGAATTTGCCCAGGATAACGGCGGGCTGCTTCCAGCAGTACCTCTGAATTCCACAAATTTCCATCGTTTTGTTCATGGTTTTCACCCATCAACGTATAATAGGAACTGGCAACAAACAAGGTTTGGGTTATTCCCATGTCGCTTGCTGCTTCCAGATATTTCGGAAGGTCCTGCATACGGTACAGGTGGTCATGACTGTTTATAACCGATACCTGAAGTAACTCCTGTCCCGATTTATCCAGAGGTTCATAATCCTGGGGCAAGAATCCCGGATTAACGGAAATAACAGGAGCTCCTTCTGCCTGCTCCAATTCTACAGCTATCTTCTCTTCTATGGACTCCATTTCAGCACAAGCATTTAATAACAACATGTTTATTACAATGCATATGAAAAAACAATTGGTGTATAAACGAATCATCTGTCATGGCTCCTGCAGTTAATGTATAAGGCATCTGAGCATATAAAAACCAGTGCAATTCTTAATAATATTGTAAGGCTTCATAAATCCATTGGCAGTAACTCTGTTGATGCTTCTGTACGTTGAAACATCTTACGGTATTCTCGTGGTTCCTTACCCATGTATTTACGAAATTGGCGACTAAAATGAGAAGTATCGCAAAAACCGAGTTCATGCGCAATATCGGTTACACTGGTCTCGGGTGACAACAGCCTGCGTGCACCTTGCTGAATTCTACGGTATTGATAATATTCCATGGGTGGACGTCCCGTGGCTGTTTTGAAAAGTCGGCATACATATTCTTGCGATAAGGACAACCGGCTGGCCACATCCTGCATATCAAATTTTCGGTTACCGTCAATACACTCTTCCACTTCGCGCAACACATAGGTAACTTCTTTGCGTACAATACCATATCCATCATTCCAATCAGGATACATTTGGGTATAAGCCTGACTCATTCGCACCAATACTTTTAAGAATGCCGCTTGCAAGTAGACGAGAGATGGGCTATTACTATCCAGTTCATCTTGAATCGCTTGTAATTCATTGACTATTTCCAGAAAAAGCATTTCTTCACATTCGAATGAATAGGTAGGTTGGTGGAGGTGTTGCTGAAACAGGATATGCCCGAGAAAAAGGGGTACCAAGGCTTCCTGGCGCCAGAGCAACTGAAGATCATCTGCCAACCACTCTGAAATATAGTAAAGATTTATTTTTGTCAAGCCCTTTAATTCGTTGAAGCCATGGCATTCCCCAGGGGGTATGACCAAAACAGTGCCCCGGTGTACGTATTCTTTCTTGTCATTCGTATAATGTTCAGCAGAACCCCCTAAAATGACCGCTATTTCGTAAAAATCATGATTATGAGGAACTACTTCACCATGATCACAGATTTGGCAACGCTTCATCCAATAAGTGAAATTACGCACCGTATAATCCGGTTGCATGCCCAGAATACCTTGATTAAAGAAAAAGCTTTTCATGGCAATGGGACGATTATTACGTAAACCCACGAAAGTATTGGTATAGGTAATTTTTGGAATTAATGTCATATCAAAAATGTTCCATTTACGGTTTTTAGTATTCTAGCATTTTTGTGCATTGTATTGTACATTATAATAGAGATAGGTTTTGTTTCATTATAAACCATTACAATGGAGGACTCTTAAATGTATCGGAATCGTAAGCTTGGTTTTACGCTGATCGAACTGCTGGTGGTTATTGCAATCATTGGCATTCTGGCAGCCATTCTGCTCCCTGCGCTTGCACGGGCACGTGAAGCAGCACGAAGGGCGTCTTGCGCGAATAACCTCAAGCAATGGGGCCTGGTACTCAAGATGTATTCAGGTGAAAACCGTGGTGGTATGTTCCCACCAGGTAATACGACATTTGCCCACAATGGTTCCTGGGTGTACTCGTGGATGAATGGTATGGGTGGCGACGCACTCTATCCTGATTACTGGAATGACCCCAGTATTGCCATTTGCCCTTCTGATTCCCGGGCAGATTGGGACCCCTGGGGTATTGGTGGTTTCGGCGTGGAAGAGGATTTTACCGGGCAAATCCAGGAACTGTCTCGTATGGCTTCTGAGACCGGCGTGCAGGATTGTCTGAATTTCTACCTTTCTTTCCCCGTATCCTATTTCTACAATCCATATGCCGCAAGTACGCAGTCACAGTATCTGGACAGCGTCTGGACACGGGCAAACTGGTGGACAACAGAGCAAGCAGGAACGGTCAGGGGTGTTGGTTCAATGGCAAACATCGGGTGCCCTGACTTCGGTACCTGGGTTTCGCTTACGGTAAACATCAATGATATCAGTGGATCAATACTTGACCAACATCGTCCCGCAGGATTCTTGGATGATGACGGCAGTGCACTTCCCAGTAGTTATACCCGGCTCAGGGAAGGTGTAGAACGCTTCTTCATAACAGATATCAACAATCCAGGTGCAGCCGCCATTGCTCAAAGCGAAATTTTTGTCATGTTTGATACCTGGGCCAATACGGACAATATTGCAATGGACGCCGGTCTGCCTGTACCACCTGCTGTTGCTTTCTATAACCATGTACCTGGTGGTTCGAATGTACTGTTCATGGATGGTCACGTGGAATTTGTGCGATATAATTCCAAGCCCCCCATGCTCTCGGAAGGACAGCATCCCGACGCATTGGCAAACAGAACCAGTTTCGTTACTTTCTTGATGGGCGGCTTTGGATGATATTGTTACCTATAATTATGACTCGCATGTAATCTGGCCAAAATCAAGATTAAAAAATAAGTTTCCCGAAGTCGAATAATTGAGCAAGTTTGACTTCGGGTTTTTTATTTTATTGTCAGGTAATTAAAAATTGGAGTTCTCCATCTTACTGTGTTAATATGCAGAAAATGCATACGCGGATTGCGGTATTTAATGAATTTACTTATTGATTAAATATCCTTTCCATCCAGGAAACCAGCCATGCACATATCGGACATGTCATCGAATATTTTGCCCCATAACCTTGTGGCAAGCAAACCGATCATGCCCATTTTGTCGAAGAAAATCATCTTGGGCACAGTGATTTTGTTATTGACGTTGTCTCTTCTCATGGCCGGTTCAATACGAATGCTATACACCTACCGCGAAAGTACCGAATCCTTAAAAAATCGTTATGAAGCCTACAATGATCTTGTATCATTGCTTTCACTCATCAAAGATATTGAAACTGCCCGGCGTGGGTACTTTTTAATGGGTGATCCCGCATACCTCGGCCCATATTACAGTGCTCTACCTAAAATTGAACCATTAATAAATAGTATTAATCTCAATGCGATGACAACACCAGAACTGCGACCAGCACTGGATGAACTTGTTCCCTTGATCAATATGAAAATTGAGTTGGCACGTGAATCGATTGATACCATGTCTGAACATGAACGCGGCAGTATTCGACTAGAAGAATTGTCCAGCGAGGGCAAGGCGATAATGGACCAACTACGGGAAAAGTTTGATGAACTACTGCGACTTGAAGGAAATAATATTGTAGTGCTGGCTCAGGAAAATCGCCGTATTATTACATCAACCTTTTTAGTATTAGTTGGTGGTTGTACGCTTGGTGTTATATTGCTGGTGTCGTTGATAGTTTTCTTGCTGCGTGAACAACTGAAGCGAGAACGTTTTCAATTGTTAAGTGAGCATTCACGCGAGGAACTCGCTTTGCGGGTTCAGGAATTGGCTGAACGAAATGAACGAGTACAGCAATTGGGTATCATGACCGATATGCTTCAAACCAGTATGGATATGGACGAAGCATTCGCAGTAATGCGGCAATATCTACCCCGTTTGTTTCCAAAAACATCAGGTGCGTTATGTCTCACCAGTGAATCACGTAATCTTGTCGAGGCAAAAGTACTTTGGGGACCGGATGAAACAACGGAATCCATGTTTGCTCCAGTAGACTGCTGGGCATTGCGCAGGGGGCAAGTCTATCTGAGTAACCTGAGTAATGAAGATGAAGTCACCTGCAAGCATTTGAAATTGGGATTAAGCGCCAGCAGTATGTGTATCCCGATGATGGCACAGGGTGAATCATGTGGCTTATTGAATCTGCATTTTCATGAAGTACGCGAAATCAGTAATGTGGAACAGCAATTTGTCGAAGCATGTTCAGAACAGATAGCGCTTGCCGTATCCAACCTCAAATTACAGCAAACCTTGCGTAACCAGGCTACCCGAGACCCATTAACCGGGTTGTATAATCGACGATTCATGGAAGAATCACTTGATCGTGAATTATTGCGTGCTGCCCGAAATCCCAGTCACAGTCTGGGTTTAATGATACTTGATATTGACCACTTCAAAAAATTTAATGATACCCATGGCCATGCGGCTGGCGATGCTGTTATCCGCGATTTGGGCCATTTTTTACACGGGATTATACGAGGCAGTGATATTGCCTGTCGATACGGTGGGGAAGAACTGGTGGTCATACTACCTGAGGCATCCAAGTCAGATACGATGCATCGGGCGGAATGGATTCGCGAAAAAATTCATGGCCTCGAAATTCGCCACCAAAATCTTACTTTAAAAAATTTGACCTTGTCCATTGGCGTGGCTTCATATCCGGATGATGGAGAAACTGTAGAGAATTTGCTGAAAGCGGCAGACGATGCTCTGTACAGAGCCAAAAAGGCAGGCCGTGACAGGGTGATGGCTGCCGAAGCAGTCTAGCCGTGTATTATTCTTATGCGTGCAGTATAGGCTG
>Ga0334884_1002200_pt1 | contig 25814 bp, 16 predicted proteins | sample GraSluR1_MG_7_FD_207215 | JGI IMG/M metagenome (GOLD analysis project Ga0334884, IMG submission 207215) | Sludge microbial communities from methane-producing bioreactor in Wageningen University, Netherlands - Granular Sludge_12_05 R1 | ecosystem: Engineered > Bioreactor > Anaerobic >...
ACACAAAGGCAATTCGCCCGCTCGGTAAGCAAAAAGCAGACCACACCAACCCCTCGCCAAACCTGCCCACCCCGGAAGTCCCCGCAGATCATCTCAAAGAGAACAACGGTGAGAAATGCGGGTTAGGTGTTGCGTTTGCCGCTTGAGCGATTTTGTCGATCCGGAAATTTTTGCTGTTGACAAACTTTCGATGCACGTTATAATTAAATGGGTGTGCATTGTGTCGGCGTGCTGCGCGCCCGCAGGAAAGTCAGTTATGCAGACGACAATGCCAGGAGGCAGGCCATATTCAGGTGCGATGACCAGTACGGTGTCGAAGGCAGGGGGAGGCGGGGATTCACTCTGCTCGAACTTCTGGTGGTAGTTGGTGTAATAAGTCTTTTGATCGGTATCCTCACTCCTGCGGTCAACAAAGCACGGCGTCATGCGAACAGGATTCTTTCCACGAACAATCTCCGCCAGATAGTGCAGGCAGTCAGCGTCTATGCGGTCGATAATAACGACCGTTTTCCGGAATCTGTGGCGACGATTGGTTTTGCGGGGGTGTGGAACTGGTCTGAGCCGACTTTGATCAACGGTTATTATGCGCGAAGCGATCCTCGTCTTCATCGTTCGATGAGCGCGTATTTGAACGGGTACATCAGCGAAGTTGACATTTTGCGGTGTCCCAACGCGCCCGGCGATCTTACGTATCTGGAGTCGGCGTGGGAGGCGGGGGACGGATGGGACCATCCCGGGACGCCGGTGCCGGACGATCCTTTGAGCGGCAATTACTGTTTCTACTGGGGCTACACGGGCTATCTCGAGTCCGGGCGTCTGTTCCATGGTCCTCGGACGACGGCGGGTCAGCGGGGTCAGGGCAGCGTTCTGGTGGGCGATTACTTCGGCTACGACCACTGGCGAAGCGACCGGGCTTACGGGAGTTGTGAGCATTTTTCAGGGGCGGGGATTACGCGGGGCACGCTTATTTCGGCCCCTTACTGGTCCTGCGGGGACGACCGGGTGAGCCTGGAGACGATCGAGGTTCGGGCACAAGCGGGTTACGCGGACGGTCGCGTGGAGACGTATACGGCCAAGGATGCGGTGGGGATGCGGGTAATACTGAATGTAGCTACCGGCGAGCCTTATCCGGACAACATAGACGGAATCGGGCCGGGGGTTTATTACATTCCTCGAAACGGGCTGTGATCCCGGGGCATATCCGAGAGTGCGGTTTTCTTGTTGATCTTGATCTTTATGGCGGATGCGGTGCGCGCAGGCGACAGGGTTGGTATTTGTGGTTGCGGCAGGGGGCGGGGGCGTTATACTGTTGAGGTCGATCGAACGCTTGCGGTTGCATTTGAAAGGAGACTTGACGTGTTCAACATACTGATCATGCCGCGGAAGTACGTGCAGGGGCGCCAGGCTATGGGCAAGTTGGGGGAGTTTTTGAAGATATTAGGCAAAAAGCCGCTTGTGCTGTGGGACTCGAAGGTTAAGGAATTAGTGGGCGCGACCGTTTTGGGGGGGCTCAAGAGCGCCGGTATGGAAGTTGTTGACGTGCATTTCATGGGGGACTGCACGCGCAAGGAAGTTGATCGGGTGGTGGAGATGATCCGGCAGAAGGGGGCGGATATTTCCGTGGGCATCGGAGGGGGCAAGACTTTGGACACGGCCAAGGCGGCGGCGATTGAGACGGGCATTCGGATCGTTACGTGTCCGACGATTGCATCAAACGATTCGCCGACGAGCGCGGCGAGCGTATGGTACGACGACGCGGGGAACTTTACGCATTTTGACTGCTGGGCGTTTAATCCGGATCTTGTGCTTGTAGACACCGAGGTGATCGCGAGGGGGCCAGTGAAGGCGCTCGTGGCGGGGATGGGCGACGCGCTGGCTACATGGGTGGAGGCGAAGGTCGCATTGCAGACGGGGGCGGGGAACCTGGCGGGCGGAATCTCGACTCTGGCGGCGATGCGAATTGCCGAATTGGGGTACGAAGTGCTCCTTGAGCATGGGGTAGAAGCCAGACGTGCGGTCGAGCTGGGGGTGGTTACGCCTTCGCTGGAGAAGGTGATCGAGGCGAATATTCTTCATTCGGGTCTGGGCTTCGAGAGCGGTGGGCTGGCGACGGCACACATGATCGCCAATTGTCTTCCGTCGTTTCCGGAGTGTCATCACCTGATGCACGGGGAGGAAGTTGGATTCGGGGTGATCAGCCAGTTGTGCCTGGACAAGGCGGTGAGTATGGGCGAGGTTTATGAGGCGGTCGATTTCGAGGTGGCGGTCGGACTGCCGGTGACTTTTGCGGATATAGGGCTGGACGGCATTTCGCGGGACAGGCTCAAGACGATCGGGGACGTATGTGCGGGCGAGGGTTCGCTTTGTGCAAGCCACTGCTTCAATGTGACGAGCGAGGCGGTTGTGGATGCGATGATCGCGGCGGACGCGCTTGGGCGTGAGAGAAAGCGTCTGGCTGGGGGTTACTAAGGACGATTTAACCTTTTTCGAAGGGAGCTGCTATGTGCAAGTCGAGACATGTTGTTTTATTTGTTGCCGCCATGCTGGCGGTTGTGGTTGCAGTCAATGGATGTGGGAAGAAAAAGGATTCGGGGGAGCCGCGGGATGATGAGAGCGGCAGGGCGGCCGCAGGCGGGCTTCGCAAGGCGGAACTGCTCGTGGAACTGCCGGATTACTGCAATACGCCGGATGCGATGGCGGTTTATCCCGACGGGAGCTTTCTGCTGAGCGTGCCGAACTACAACGATCCGTCGCCGGGTGCGTTCATTATGAAGATTTCAGCGGAGAACGAGGTGTCGAAGTTTTTCGTTTGTCCGCCGCATCCCGATACTGGGGTTGCGGGGCCGATGGGGTTGTGCATCGCGCCGTCGGGCGATATATATTATGCGGACAACCAGTTCAGCGAGGCTACGCCGCAGCATTCGCGGGTCATGCGCATAGTGATGAAGGACGGCGAGCCGCAGGAGGCGGTAACGGTGGTCTCGGGCATGAACGTGGCAAACGCGGTGGCGATCAGGGGCGATCATATTTACGTTAGCGAGACGATTCTCGTTCCGGGTTCGGATCCGCTGATCAGCGGCATATTCCGCTTCAAGATCGGGGTCGAAGGGATCAATCTGCAGACGCCTCTTGAGAATGATCCGCATCTGATCGGTAAGATCACCAGTTATATGCCATTCGGCTATGGGGCGGACGGGCTGTGCTTTGATGACGACGGCAATCTTTACTGCGGCAATTTCAGCGATGGGACGATCCACAAGCTGACGTTCGACGCGGAGGGCAACGTTACGTCAAATACCGTGTGGGTCAAGGATGAGAAGATGAAGTGCGCCGACGGGCTGTTCTTCGACGCCAAGGACCAGCGGATCATCGTGGCGGACATGATTCAGAACGCCATACAGTTTGTGTACCTTGACGGGCGGGTCGAGACGCTGGCGATGAACGGCGACACGGACGGCGCCGACGGCGGCATCGATCAGCCGGCGGAGGCGGTCCGACGCGGCGACGAGGTTATTATTTCCAATATGGACTGGCCTTTTCCGGGGATCGTTAATACGACGTGGGACAAGCCTTACACGCTTTCGGTGGTGAAGCTGAAGCCTTGACGGTGAGGCGGCGTTAGTCGGAGAACATGAGTTCCGCTTCCGCGGCGGTTTCGGCGAGCGGTATGTCGTCAATCAGAGAGAACAGCACTTCGGGATCGATGGGTTCGGTGGAGCGAAGCTGCACGGCACCGTCCTTGTCAATCAGGAGTACGGCGAAGCTGTGCGGCGCCAGGCCGAACTGGCGCCAGTGGTCGGTGCTGTCGATGAGCCGCCGCCCGGTTGCCGGTGTATCGGTCGGCAAAGACGGCATAAACGTGAAGAGCAAGAGGTCGCGTCCGTAGAACTCGTCGTCCATCTGCTCAAAGCGGCGGGTTTGCGTCAGGTAGTCGGGATCGTCCCATGACGGGCTGAAGAGCAGCAGGAGTCGGTGTTTCCAGCGGTAGTAGCCGGTATCAAAACGACATTGCGGTATCTGCTGAATCATTTTGCAGCCCCCGTGCGGCATATAAACGTCGGCCGCGTTAACGGTATCGCCATTTCGAGCGGACGAATTCGATGCAAAACATTATTCAGGCGCGTACACGCAATGTGGGCATGAATCGCAGAAGCGAGGTGACGAAAGGGTCCGGATATCCTGTGACGAAGTGTCAGGTGGCGACGGTTTGCATCGCCTGGACCATTTCGACGTATGCATCGGGGTCGAACTTCCTTTTCAGACCCGCGGCGTTCATGTAGCGGATCTTACCAAAGACGTCGCGCTGGGCCCAGGCGCGATCATGCTTGCCGAAGCACCAGGCGACGCCGGTGTAGCCGTTTGCGTCCCGGCCGTCGAGTTCGTACTTGTTGTTGAGGTACAGTGCGGTTCTAAAGGCCTTCTGCGGCGTCTGGCTCCATTCGATGATCTTCTTGCCCCAGTACATTCGCATGTATCCGTGCATCTTTCCCGCGAGGACCATTTCATTTTGTGCGGCGTTCCAGTATGTGTCGTGCGTTTCGGATTGTTCAAACTGTGTGAGGGAGTAAACAGGCTGTCTTGGATCGCGACGGTGCGCTCGGAGCGTGTTTTGTGCCCACTGCGGCAGAGAGGCGTACCTGTCGTAGAGCGGGTTGTAGTAGACGAAATTGTGGCTGAGTTCGCGGCGAACGATCAGTTCCTCCAGGTATGAGTCGTGACCGGGGCTGTCGGATTTCATGACTTCAAGGGCGATGTACAGCGGGGAAACCTGTCCAAAATGCAGGTAGGGGCTCATATTTGACAGGTAGTCCTTGCCCGGGTTGTTTCGATAATCGTCGAACCCGTCGAGCTTGTGGGCGATAAAATGCCGCAGAGTTCGTTTGGCCTGTTTTGTGCCTCCGTGGAAGGCGGGTGCGGGCTGGACGGTGCGGTCAATGTCGAGCGATTCGAGCGCTGCGTTAAGGCTGCTTATGTCGAACTGATCGAACTTCAGGCCGAGCGAGTCTCGTTTTGGCTTTGCGGACCTGAGCGGTTTGAGGTATTCGGTTAGATGGCTGTGGATACGGGGGCGGAAGGTTCCCGCTGAAAACTCTTCCTTTTGCGAGACGATTTCGACGGGCACGATGAGATTCGTTTCGACCTGTTCGAGAGGGCACTTGAGGTTATCGGCTGTCTGCTTGCGCCACTGGCGCTGGATGCGGAGTTGGCCGCCGTCGACTACAACCCGTGAGGCTTCTTCGGCAAGCTCGGTCGCTGCATCGACTGGCGACTGGCGGCGGACGACGAAGCGCATGCCGCGATCCAGCAAGGAAGCGGCGACTTCCTGGAGGCCTTGGAGCATGAACAGGTAGTGTCTGAGGTTGGCCTCCGGATAGTCGTCGGTGAGGCCGAAGACAACGACAACGGGGATGCTGCTTTCGTTTGCACGGCGGATTGCGTATTCCAAGGCATGATTGTATTCGGTTCGCTGGGCGGCCTGCATCCAATAGAGAACATACCTGCCCTTGCGAACAGGCTTGTCGTTGAGTCGTTGTATGCGCGACTGGTGTATCATGCCTGCCCCCCGACCCGTGGTCAATTCGAGAAGCCGCGGATTTGTGCGTTGACGTCCTTCAGCGACGGATAAAGCTTCTGCCAGACCGCAAACCACTGGCGGTATTTCTTCGTCAATTCGAGGTTGGGAGTGTAGGTCTTTCCGGGCTTGCGAACCCGTTCATAAGCCTGGCGGACGTCTTTATAGAGGCCAACGCCGATTCCGGCCAGGATGGCTGCGCCCAAGGGGGTCGGCTCGTCTATTTCGGGAGTTTCAATGGGCTTGCCTATTATGTCGGCCTTGTTCTGCATCCAAAAGCCGTTTTTCGTGGCTCCGCCGATGGCGACGAATTTCTCGGGCTTGACGCTGAGGGACTTCTCCAGGCCGTCGACGATCTGCAGGAACTGGTAGTCAAGGCCTTCGATGATCGCGCGGAGCATGTCGCCCTTTGTGGCAATGTTCTTGAGCCCGACAAACGCTCCAAGCGACTGATGATCGATGATCGGGCAGTGACTGCCGGACATGTGCGGCAGGAACATAACGCCGTTGGCGCCTGGCGGGGCGGCCTTTGCCCGCTGCATAAGGATGTCCCAGTCGTCGCGGCCCTGCTTGCCGGCTTCGTGTTTTTCCTCGAATCCGAATTCGCCGCGGAACCATTCGAGCATGTCGGCGGCGACGGCGGCGGCCATGATCGACCACAGGTCCGGCGAGGCGACGTGCGAGTGCACGGGTATGCCCATTGTGCGGACCTGGGGAGTCAACACCGGTTTGTCAAGTGCGCAGACGACGATCTCCCAAGTGCCCGTAACATCCAGCACCACACCCGGCTGGAACGCACCTACGGGCAGCGTGCCACAGCAGTAATCGTGCCCGCCGAGGACTACAGGCGTTCCTTTTGCCAGGCCCGTCGCGGCGGCGGCGCGGTCGTGAACCTTGCCCAGGAGCGTCCCGCTGGGATGGGGATCGCAAAGCAGACGGCGGTCGATGCCGGCGGCGTCGATGAGTTCGTCGGACCAGACGCGTTTTCGCTGGTCGAACAGGAGTGTTGTCGAGGCCATGCTGTGATCGGTCGCGCAGACTCCGCTGAGCATGAAGTTGACGAAGTCTTCGATGAGCAGCCATTTGTGGGTGCGTGCAAGTATATCCGGTTCGTTGTCCTTCATCCAAAGCAGTCGCAGGGCGGTGTTGAAGACCCATATCTGATTGCCGCCGATTTCAAACTGTTTCTCCGGGCCGATGTTCTTCATCCACCAGCGGTGCTGCGGCTCGGTGCGCGGGCAGTGCCAGCTTATAAAGGGGTACAGCCAGTTGCCGTCCTTATCGATTGGGACGCCGTCCATGCCCATGCCGGTGACGGCGACGCCTTTGATGTGGGCGGGGTCGGCGATTTGTGCTGTTGCTTCCTTGAGGGCTTCGCAGACGCCGCCCCATATCTGCTCGGGCTTCCAGATGGCCCAGTCGGGATGGTCAGGATACGGATTGAAGCGCTCGGTGGGGCGGCCGGCCTGGGCAACTGCGTTGCCGTCGAGATCGTAGATGATTGCTTTCAGGGTGGTTGAGCCAAGGTCGATTGCTGCAAGATAATCCATAGTCATCTCTCCAAAATGATGCCCCAGAGCGCGACCCCTTCGGCAGAAGATAATGGCAGGGTCCGGTCGGCTCCAACGAGATCGTTAAGCGAAGGCCTCGCCCGTGCCGAAATCGGCCCATGCGTCCAGTTGGATCGGGTATTTGCCATACATGCGGATGGCATTCCACATGGCAAGGTAGTTGCCGGGCTTGACGGCCGAGTGGATGCTGTTGCTGGAAGACAGGATGAGTCCTCCGCCGTCGGCGGCTTTGCGAATCACGTTTAGAGTTTCGGCGACTGCGTCCTTTTCGCTGCCGAACGTCAGCGTGTGCGCACAGTCCACGTTGCCCTTTAATGCGATGCGGTCGGCGTATTTGCGTTTGAACTCTCCAATGTCCAGTCCCGCCACGGGGTCGATCGGGTCGAGGCAGTCGATCTGGGAGTCGAGGATCATGTCCAGTATGGGGATGATGTTTCCGTCGGTGTGTTTAATTACCGGCAGGCCGGCGTCATGGAAGCCCTGCATGACGCGTTTCAAGGGTTCGTAGAGGAATTCGCGGAACATGGCCGGGGAGATCATCGGGCGCTCGGTCGCGGCGTAATCGTCGCCGGTGAAGATGAAATCGGCTCCGCGTTTGGCTACCTCTTTGGCCATTTCGATATTGATGTCTACGGACATTTCAACCAGGCCCTTGACCAGTTCGGGCTCCGCAATGAAGGCCATGAGGAGGTTCTCGATGCCCATGAGATTTCGAGGTATGGAAAAGACGTCGTTAAGGTGAACGCCCACGGCCTTGTCGCCCTTATAACGGGCGACCACGCGCTCAATGCTGTCATAGCGGCCCGCGGCATGCGGATCGGGAGGCTGATACTTCTTCAAGTCCGCAAAGGTCTTGATAGGCCCACCCAGCGGGAAGGAATGCTCTTGTCCGGTGTTCTCGGAGATCATGCCCCACTCGTTTCGAAATCGTCCGGGAGCAATCTCCTCCTTTTTGAAGTCGGGTCCGGTGAGGATTGCATCGAGTCCCATTCGGACGGTGAACTCCTCCATAGTGCATCCGGGACAGATGGCATCCCGCACGTGCTTGTCGATGATCCATTCGAAATGGGGGATTCGATCGGGTTCTTGTCGCTTCAACACGCACATCACGCGTTGTGCCGATGTCATTTTGCTCATATCTGCATGCCTTCCTGATGTTTTGTGAGCGCATAGTATAACCGCCTCCTGACAGCGGTCAAGGGGCATTTGCCTGGAGGCAGGGTGAACGCATTCTCCATGCAGTTCGCGGTGCAGGCGGCATTGAACGGCCGAGCAAAACCGTTCGGGGCCCCAGAGGCCAAAATTTCCCCCCCCGGCGAACAAATGCTCCAAATTTCGGCCTCTGCCCAAACGGTTTTGCTCTCCAAGGTCGCTGTGGGGTGGGTTCGGGATGCTGAACCGCGGAGAATGCGCCAGCTCTACGCCTGGATGCGGAAGATTGAACGGGCGTGAGGCGCCTGGTTGGCGGGGTGCGTTACGAGCCGGCGGCGGGCACTTCGTCGAAGAGGCGGTCGCGCGCTTCTGCGATTAGGGCGAGCATCTGGTCGGCCTGGGCCTGAATGGCGGGATCAGGGTTCGTGACTCGGGCGTTCCATTTCTGGTACTCTTCACGGAGGCGGAGGCGGCCCACGTCGGGATCCATATCGGCTGAGATGCCGAGGATGAATTCGAGGTCTGTCTCCTTATGCAGCGCGACGGGCAGTATTTTCTGAGACATCGCCCGGAACCTCTTTTCATCGACCTGGAGGGCCTTTGCAATTCTACCTATGAGCGCGGTCTGGGCTCGGTCGGCGGTTCCGGCGGATCCGATTGTTCGGAGGCAGAGTTTCATGGCGTCGTAGATATCGACAATCGTCGCGACGCTACGTAGCGTCGTGCAGATTCTCTCGATATCCAGCTTTCTTCCGGATATGCAGGTATCTACGGCTTGATGGAGCACCCTGGTCAGCCGCCGAGATCTTTCGTCGTGGCGGCTATCTTCGGTCCCGGCAGCGGCCCTGGCACAAATCCAATCCTCTATTGTGCGCACGGCGGCTTCCTGCGGCGCAGTCGCGGCGCTGCCGACCGCCACGGCGAGCTGGACTGTAAGTATCTCCGACTGCTCGGCGTTTTCGCGTGCATCAACGTATCCCAGATCGGGGTTGTGGTATTCGAGAAGAGCCGTGGCGCAGGCGAGTTCGTAGCCGGTCTCCAGCGACAAGAGCGAGGTAACGCATTCGACAGTTCTCCTGCCGCGTCTGGGGAAGCGGAGCACTTCCAAGGGTATGACCGCGACGGGGACCCAGTCCGAAAGGACGTATTCAGTGGCAGGTATTCTGCCGTTGGCGGCTTTGTAGCAGAATGCGGGCGAATCGTCCAATTGCCATTCCCTTGCTGCGCAAAGCACCGGCTGGGCGGCATCCGGGCCGTCGGTGTCATCGATGAGCAGCACCTGGACCTGGGTTTCGTGCATGGGCGTCGGCACGCAGATTCGCCCTCTTATGCTGATTGAAAATGCCTTTGAGCCGCAACGGTCCAGAGAACCGGCGACGGTCTCAATCATACAGCGAAAACTCTCGTCGGCGAGCGTACAGGTCGGTTCATGCCGCGAAGACGTGTCTGTTGTCGGGGTCTGGTCCGGTTCAGGCGCGGCTGTGTTCCTTGCCAGTATCCTGCGCATCGCCGAGCCTCGGCAGAAGAGCGTCAGCCCCAGGATGATCCACACGGCCAGTATGATTGCTGCGAGAATGGATTCAGCCATAGGCCGGGTCCCGACGTTATTCCACTTTGAAGTTTTCCAGTTGGCGCGCCTTTTCGGAGACGTTGGCCTGGCTAAGTTGTCCGTCCTGGCTGACGCAGAAATCGACTTCGAGGGTACGGCCTGAATCCTCGTCTTCAAAGCGGCAGTGCATCCGCTGGTTGAGGTCATAGCTGTACGTGACCCTGATTGGGCGATTGGCGGGTCTGTTGGGAGGAAGCTGGAAGACTTCGGTGGCGATCTTGTTTACGTAATCAGGGTCGGTGTCCTCTCCCTGGGTGATGGTGACCTCGACTTCGGTCTGGCCTTCGACGATTGTGAAGAACTGCTGGGTTTCCTGACAGGGCAGGGGTGTGTTTTTCTTCAGAATGATGCTGTTTTCGATAACGTACTGTCCGGTTTCGCTGTCCTTTGGGGCACAAATCGTGCCGTAACTGTGATTGCAGACGTCTTGCAGCTTGACGTCTCTGAGTCCGCCTGCAACTCCCTGTGACACCTCGTCGGGGTTCTCGCGGAGTTTGGTCAGGCCTGCGTGAATGGCTGCACCGAGGGCGACGCATTCATCGACGTTGACTGCGATTTCTGGTGCGCGGCCGAATATTTCCTGCAATCGCTGCTGGACCAGCGGAATGCGCGTGCTTCCGCCGGCGAGGAGGACCTTGTGGATGTCGGACGGCTTGCACTTGGCTTCGTCGAGTATTACCTCAATGAGCATTTCCGTGCGGCCGACCAGCGGCGAGATGGCTTCCTCGAACTGCTCACGGGAGATCTCGAGTCTCATGCTGCCGGCGGGACCATAGAGCATTTTTTTGGCGACATTGCGCCTTGAGAGGGTTTTCTTGACGTCTTCGGCCTCATCTTCGTATTTCGCGCGCTCCTCATCGTTGGTTATGAGTTCTGTTTTGAAATTGTCGCGGTACGCGGTTTCGAAGAGCTCCAGGATCTTCTTGTCGAAATCGATACCGCCGAGGGCATGATCGCCCTGGCTGCAAACGATGTTGATCTCACTGCCGTTGATGTCGAGAACCGTAGCATCGAATGTGCCGCCGCCGAGATCGTATACGAGCACCCGCCCCGCGACTTCATGGGTGGTTGCATAATAAAGGGCGGCGGCGACGGGCTCGTTGACGATGGCGATGACGTTCAGACCGGCCATGCGTCCGGCGTCCATAGTTGCCTTGCGGCGGACCTCGTCGAAATGGGCGGGCACGGAAATGACGGCGTCTTCGACCTGGCCGTGCTCGACACCGGCGTCCTGCTTAAGCTTCTTCAGGATCAGGCTGGATATCTCCTCGGGCGTCCAGTCCTTTCCGTCAACGTTCTTACGCCACTGCTGGTCGCCCATATGGCGTTTGATCCATCGTACGCTTCGCTCCGGGTTCAACTGCCGGGAGTTCAGCGCCTCGATGCCGACGCGGATTATTGCGGTGTCTTCTTCGTCGAAGTAAACAACGGAGGGCGTAATTCGTTCGCCTTCGCAGTTCGGCACGATCTCCGGCTTTCCGATTGTGTTGAGAATGGCAATGGACGAGAGCGTTGTCCCCAGGTCTATGCCGGCTATGTTATTCATTGTTTGCGTCCTCACTTGCTATGGTTGACTCACCGTAGAGTTTGACCTGCGCGCACCGCACGATTTTGACGTCTTCCTCGCTGACGGCGTAGCGGTATCCGGGCCTGATGACGGCGGCGATCTTGCCTACGAGTTCGGGGGCAGGCGCCGGCTCTCTGCTTTTGACGGCCTCGCTGCTTTTTTCGAGCCCCTTGTAGTCGCTTTTTAGAGGCGGCTCGAATTGTTCGACGCCGCTGGACTCAAGCGAAAACACGAGTTCGTCGCGGACGTCCATAAGCGCCTGCATGTCGGGACCGTCGGGGGGCAGGGCCTGCATTCGTTCGTCGAGATTGTCGATGCAGCGTATGATTCTCAGGCAGAATCGCTTGATTATTCCCCAGTCGTACCCGTCCTGCAATTGCCGCACGCGATCCTGCTGCTGTGCGGCGAATTCTCGAATTGCCGAGACCTCCTGCGTCAGTTCCGTAAGTTCACTGGCGACCGGCGCCGAGGACATTAGCGTACCTAATCCGCCGCCTGTGGCGGCCGGGGATTCGGTTGTCTTGAAGCCGGCGGCCTGGCTGCGGAGCGTGTTCTTAAGTTCGGCGGTTCTGTCGCCCCTTGATGGCGGGCCGAAGTTGCGGAAATAGCCGATTTTCTCGCCCTTGACGCCTATGCTGGGCGCAGGTGAATCGCCTGGGGAGCCTGCGGGCATTTCCTTTGGCGCGGACTTGATGATCTCAGAGACGAGGTCACCGCAGGTCTGAAGGTCGTTATCCGAGTTTGCCGGCTCGGGCTTCGGGGCGGTTTCCGGGGGCTGATCGTCCGTGTCGTTTTGAGGCTGCGCAAGCGTTGGGCGGAGGCTGTGATGCGCGGCCATACCGATGCATATGATGAGTCCGGCAAGCACAATGATTGTAGAGGTAAGCGCGATGCCGTCTCTCAGATCGCACCGTCTGCGGTAGTCATCCACCTGCTGGTGCCAGTCCGGCCCGTAAAGCACATCGGCGACCATTGGCGGCGTCGTGGCGCCGGCTGCGAGATCCGCCAGATCGGCTTTGAGGCGGTCCCGCTGGCCGTGTATCAGTTTCTCCCTCATATCGGGTCCGCCGTATCTGCCGTGTCCCCACGGATTTTCGATGCGTTCATCAGGCGGCAGTGTGCTCCATTCGAAATACTGCTGTACGTATTCGTCTGCTCCCTTGCCGTATTTCGCTTTGTGGTGCGCCGTTTGTGTCTTTTCGCGATGTATGTCTATAACGACGGCACTTAGTCCCAGGCCCCCGATTGCGATGAGGGCTACCGTCCAAATCACCCAGCTTCTTTTCATGTTGCCTCTAACTCACTAACGCTCAAGTCTGACCAAAGCGGCTCAGTGAACCCGCACCACCGTCCGTATAATCGTCCACTCTAAAAAATATAGGTAACGCGGCGTTAACCGTCAAATCGTACATATCGGTCGCAGGCTTAATCACTATCTGTGTTTTGGGGGCCGTGAAGGCGGGCAACGTGCTGTGGGGGTGAAATGCCGAGATTTGGCCTATAATCTCAGTGATGGCGCGCAATCCGAGAGGCGGCCGGCGCAGACCCGGCTCCGCGCAAAAAAGCATCGGGGATTCGGCGGATTATAGGACAGACCGCGGGGATGATCGGAACGTCAGTTACAGGAGGTTGCTGCGATACCAGTCGATGGCTTTGACGAGACCATCTCTGAAACCGATGATCGGCTTGTAGCCGATGACCCTTTCGGCGAGCCGTATGTCCGCGAGGGAGTGCTTGACGTCGCCGGCGCGGCTTGGCGCATATTCAGGTGGCACACTGGTGTGCAGAATCTCATTGATCCACTTAATTACGGCGTTGATTGTGATTCGCTCGGCGCAGGCGATATTAACAACCTCACCTTGCGTCGCCTGAGCGCGGGCGGCGAGAACGTTCGCTTCAACGACATTGTCAATGTATGTGAAGTCACGGCTCTGTTCGCCGTCGCCGTAGATGATCGGTGAAACGCCCCGCAGCACGGACGTGACAAACGCCGGTATGGCGGCGGCGTACTGGCTGGTCGGGTCCTGGTAAGGACCGAAGACATTGAAGTAACGCAGGGAGATGGTCTGCAAACCGAAGACAGTGTAGAAGACCCTGCAATAGTACTCGCCGACGAGTTTGGCGACGGCATAAGGCGACAGCGGATCGGTTGGCATGGTCTCAGCTTTGGGCAGGGCAGGGCTGTCGCCATAGGCGGAACTGCTGGCCGCATATACAAACCGTTTTATTTTCGCGTCGCGGGCGGCCATCAGCAGGGTAAAGGTTGCGTCGACACAGTGCTTGTGGGTTGCGGCAGGATCCTCAACGCTCTTCGGCACTGAAGGCACAGCGCCCTGGTGCAGGACGACGTCTATGTCCTTCATAACCGCAGAGGCGACCGCCGGGTCGCCCATGTCGGCCTCCACGAAATCGATTTGCTCGCTTATATCACTGAGGTTCTGCCGCTTGCCTGTGATGAGATTATCGACAACACGTACATAGCATCCTTCTGACACGAGCCGCCGGCAGATGTTTGAGCCGATGAAACCTGCGCCGCCCGTCACAAGATATTTTTCCATAGTCTTCCTTTACTTTGGTGGTATTCGTGTTTCGCGTTTTTTCAAGTCGTAGGCCGTCCGACCTGTACCCGCTGGTACTCCTGATAGGATCGGAAGACTTCGTGGAAGTATCCGCCCTTCATCGCTCTGGCGCCCACAAGTACGGTGCCCACGAGTACTGCGTCGATTTCACGGAGTTCGCGTAGCGCCCGCTGGGCCGCTCCCCGGCGGGTGCTTTCGGCATTAACGACCAGTATGGTGCCGTCGGCGCCCGCGGCCAGGTTCTTGGCGTCGCTGACCAGAAGCGGGGGCCCGTCGATGATCACATAATCATACGCCTGGCGGCAGTCGTCAAGAAGTTCCTTCATTCTTGTGCCGGCCAGAAGTTCGGCACAATTGGCGGGCAACGGACCGCTGTCGATAACGTCAAGGTTGTCGGCTGCCGACCGCGTGACGCCGTCCATGTCGCATTGCCCCATCAGGTAGTTGCTGAGGCCGCTCTCGCCGGTCTGGCCGCCGTCCGTGGGGAAGAAAGACGCGATTTTGGGACGGCGGAAATTGGCGTCGATAAGGAGCACCTTGTTCTGTTCGGTGGCCAGGGTCTCGGCGAGATTCACGGCGGTGGTGGTTTTCCCGTCGCCGCCGGCTCCGCTGGTCACCAGAAGCACCTTGGCTCGGCCGTCCTGGCCAGACAACTTCAAATTCGTTCGGAACTGACGATAACACTCGCTCATGATCGAATAAGGCGCGTTTCGAACCACGTGCGCCAGGTTCGCCGTATCAACTGCGTCGTCTTCGTCGGCGTGACAGATCGTGCCCAGGAGCGGGGCCCGAACGTGCCGCACGAGGTCGCTTGGGGTGCGGACGAAGTCATTGAGCAATTCAATTGCGAAAGCAAGCCCGAGACCGGCCAGAAGCCCGAGTATCAGGCCGCCCGGCGCGAACAGCACCAGTCGAGGAAAACTCATCTCAAGCGGCGCCTCAGCTCGCCAGGCCAGTTTGACTTTAGCAACCTCGGGATCAGTGGAGAGTGTTCTCAGTTTCTCTATGACTGCGTTGGCTTCTTCCAATAAAGCCTGTTTTTCGTCTCGCCGTGTCATTGCCTCCAAGTAGTCGGCGCGGATCTTGCTCATCTCTCTGTATTGGACTTTGGCCTCTTGGAGCTGCCTGCGCTGGGCCTCCAATTGGCTCGTGGTATAAACCAGTTGGTCGTGTGCGCTGCGGTAATTGGCCTGGCGGAGGATGTCGGCTATTTCCACCTGTCGACGGGCGAGGTCCTGCCGCCGCTGATCAAGTGCGTCGCGCACCTCGCGCACCCGTCTATGGTTTTCACCGAACCGAGTCAGCAACTCGGCAAGGGCAGGCTCAAGAGCCGCGATACTGTCTCTCATGCGCTGCGAGATCGGATCCCTCTCGACCTGTTCCCTGACCACTTCGTCGTACTCGCCTTCGGCGCGCTGACGCAGGATTTCGACGTTGCTCTCGAGGCGAATGATGATGTTCTCCAGTTGACTTAGCGAAGTCTCCTGATCAGCAAGGCTTTCCGTCAGGTAGTCCCTAAAAGTAGTCTCACCGAGATTACCAAAGTTCGTGCCTTCTCGAATTTTCCTTAATTCATCGCTGGCTCCGCTGAGATCCCGCCGGAGTTTTTCAGCCTGTTCGAGGCGCATTGCAAGCTGACTGCTCATGTCACCGGTGGCTTCTGAACGCTGCTGCTGCAGGAAGAGGTCTATCATGGCGTTGGCGATGAGGCGCGATTCTTCCGGACTGCCGCATTCCATCGACACGGTAACGTGTACGTCATCGCGCGGCGCATTTACCCGCAGATACTTTTCGAGATCTCTGACCGCCCTGGGGATGTCGGTATGGCTGCCGTGGACAAACTTTTCGAACCACCGGGTGTTTCTGACCACGTTGCTGCGGAGCAGTTCCTGGCGCATACCAAGGCTCTTGATTCGCATAACCTTGGAGTTTCGGAATCGATCGTAGATGTCCCTGTTTGCCTGGGCGTCCCTGATCTCGGTGGGGTCCTTCATTCCCGGTTCAAGGACCTGGATGGCGCCGACGGCGGTGTAACGCGGACAGTACTTTTTCAGCGCAAACCAGCCCCCGACGCCGGCGGCGGCGCCGAGAAACGTCAGAACCAGTATCAGCAGCACATGCCTCCTGAGAATGCCCATAACTTCCTTTGGAGTCATCGTCGGCTGCATCGCGATTGGGGGCCTTGCGCCCACGGGTCTGGCCAATGGGGCGGGGCTTGTCGGTTGAATTTGTGATGCCATTTACATCATCTCCTACCTGACACAGACAAAAACTTGTTAACTGAGAATCACTGAGAGACCCTCTTAATGGCCTCGTTGAGCAACACTTTTTCCTGGTCGGCGAGCGACCGGCCGCCGACTTCCAAAGCACGCCGATAGGCCTCGGCGGCAAGCTGGTTCTTGGCAAGGCCTTCGCGAGCCATTCCGAGATGCTTGTAGACCTCGGCGGGGGCGTCGCTTGCCTCCAGTTCGTACATCTGAATAGCCTTGAGCAGGAGTTCCTCCGCCCTTGCGAATTCACCCTGCTTGCAGAGAACGTATGCGTAAGTATCCATTACGTTTGGATTGTCCGGCACGGCCGCGTGGGCTCGTGCGGCGTACTGAGCGGCTCTGTCGAGCTGCTCGTCGTTATCGGCAAGAAGAAACGCGAGGTTGTTCAAGGCGCCGATGTTGTTCGGCTGATCCGAAATTATCAACTCATATTGCTGCGCCGCCTGGAGGAGGTATTGCCTGTCGCGGGTCTTCATGTAAGCCTGAACAAACGTAAGCGCCTTTAGAATCGTATATTGCCAATGCGCGGGATTATCCGGATCAACAGCGGTCATTGCCACGTCCAGATGCTTTAATGCGGTATTGTAATCCGCTCTCTGGTTTGCAAGGTTATACATAACCATGTTGGCAATCACCGAATTCGGCGAGGCGGTGAGTCTCTGAGTTGTCCATTTCTGCACTTCGTCGACGCCGATGGCTTCGATCATATTCCGCAAAACGCCCGCAATACGGTTGCTGTCGGCGCCACATTTCTCCAGTGCCTTGTGATAATGCTGTATAGCGAGTTCGCGATTGCCGAGTTTGGCCTGCGTCTGCCCCATCTGCGCGTATGCCACCGACGCCAGAGGCGTATCGGTGTACTGCGCGGCTATAGCGAGCAGTTGATCGTACCTGGCCCGTTTCCAGAGTATCTCCAGATACATGTCGAACACAATGAGCGAAGGATCGTTCTTCTGACGAGTCATCTCCCATGCCTTGGCAAGCAGTTCCTCTGCTTTGGCTTCGTTGTTGTCTTGAAGGTAGAACTGTCCGGCCCTGTAATACCAAAGCTCCGACTGTGGATACTTCGCGATTGTTTCAGCGTAGAAAGCACGCAGTTCGTTCTTCTGCCCGGCATCCATGTAGAACTGCTCCAACATGGTCAGAAGCCGCAGCGGGGCCAATTCATCCTTGAGCGCGCTCTTCAATTCGCCGATTGCCGCGGTCATGCGATTCGTCTGCCGGTACGCCATCGCCAGTTCCATGCTGATCACCGCGCCCGGGCTGAGGCTCTTGCTTCTCTGCAGGTCGTCCACCGCCTGCGCGTAGTTGCCCTTAAGGCGATTGATGCGCCCGCGCAGCCGCCACGACTGGGCGTTGTCGGCGTCCACCTCGAGGTTGCGGTTAACCATGTCCATCGCCTCGTCGAGGCGCCCCTGCGTCATCAGCACCAGAGCTTCAAGCAGCATCGCCCGAGGTTCACGCGGATGAAGCTCGCGAAAAGCGGCCAGTTTCAACTCCGCTTCCCTGATCAGCCCGACGTCGACATACATCTGGATCTGCAGGAGCTGATCATTGACCGTTTTTTCGATGGCCAGCAGTTCCTGCGAATACCTCTTGACGTTTTCTTTGTCACCGGTCTGCTGCGCAACGACCGCGAGACCCCGCACGACGGCCGCGTCTTTGGGGTCTGCCGCATAAAGTTCCTCGAGCTTTGCCCGCGCCTGATCATACCGACCATCGCGCAGATAATATCGCCACAGCACGCCTTCTTCATCTCTGAACAAATCTTCGACCCTGTCGTGCTGGGCGGTTATCCGCAGGAACTCGGCGTACTGCTGCTGAACGGACGGATTTTCCGGCTGCATCGCATACGCCTGCTCATAGGCGGACTGGGCGATCTCCAGTAGACCGGACTTCTTCGCTTCGTCGCGCTCACGGAGTCCCATCTTCATGGCCATGCTGCCCAACAACGCGAAGTTATCCACGTGCGGAAATCGCCTGGCAAGGTACTGCCGCTGCGCAAGCGCCTCTTCCGGGTGAGTGGCGCTTCGCTGCTCGGCGTAGGCGCTTTGCAGCGTCCAATCGTTCGGATTGAGCATGATGGCCTCGCGCATTGCGTTTTCGGCCTGTTCACGCTGTTCGCCCGTGGCTGCCGGTCCCAGTCGCCTGTTGCGGGCGGCCAGCAGGGCGGCCTTGTGTCGGGCTATGGCGGGATCCAGCGGGTTCATCTGACCCGCCGTCGAGGCGTCCGAGATCGCTTGATCGTTGTTGTTCAGCGCCGCGTTGACCTGACTGCGCAGATGATATGCACCGGCGAAGATCGGTTTGACTTTGAGGCACTCTTCGATTCGATGAAGTGCTTCCTGATAATCCTGCCGCGCATACGCCAGACGCGCCAGGTAGTAGTTGCCCTGGCACCCGTCAAGGTTGTCACGACGCGCCTTTTCGGCAAGTTCCCTGGCCTCATCAAGGCGGTCCGGCTGGCCCAGCAATATGGTCTCAAACAGCGCGTTGATTGCACGAATGTCGTCGGGAGCGGCAGTAATGGCAGTTCGGTATGCCGCCGCGGCTTCCTCATATCGGCCGCGAACCAGGTGATACTCGCCTGTGCGAATACTGCGCTCCACAGCGTCTGCTATCTCGGACAGAACCGTTTGAGCAATCTGTTCCCTGCGTTCGGCGCTGACGTCAAGCGGGTCAGGCTCCATCAGTTGCCGCTGGTACAGCTTTGCGTTGAAGTGGTTTTCATTCCTGTCAAGAAAAGCCGCAATCAGATCTCGGGCTTTGTCGCCCTTGTCTTGGCTTACATAATGGCTGCAAACGTTTACCACAGTCTGAAACGGGACCTGGTCGGCGTCGCCGGCAAGCAGTTGCTCGGTCAAAACGGTCCGCCTTTCGAGATCGCTTTGCAGTTGACGCTGAATCTCCTCTGGAAGCGTCTGCTGGGTCTGTACTTGCAGTGCCCGCAGAATGCGCGCATCCAACAGGGCCAACTCCAGCCCTTGTGTCTCCGGGTCTCGCTCGTCCATCTGCGCCAGGGTATCCGCGGCGCTGTCGAACTGTCCCGCCCCGATGCTGCCGCGAACGCGAAGCGCGCTGCTGCGGTGCGTCGCGCCCAGTGTGTTCTCGTATGTCTCCGCCAGAGACAAAACGTTGGACCATGCCTGTACTCCGACGAGCAGGTCCGCATAGTCAAGCAGCAGGTCGGGTTTTGATGACGCAGCGCCGCCCCTGATGGCGTCCGCAAGGAACTGCATCCGGCTTCCGACTTCCGGCTCATTTTTGAAAGCACGCGCCAGCATATTCGCAAGCATCGCATCGCTTCGGCCGGCGCCTTTCAACTGCTGATAGGCGTCGATCATCCGTCTGACGGCAGTGTCATCGTCGCCTCTCGCCATATCCAGTATGGCGGTCCACATTGCCGAATAGACGTTCGTCTCACTGCCGAAAATCTGCCTCAATTCGCGCACGCTTCCGGCGGCCTTCTCGACCCACGACTTATGCTGCGGCGCATCGCCAGACTCTTTGGCTTGCAGTGCTTTTTCAACATATAGGCGCGCCAGGAATGAGTGGAGCCTGACGCGGTTTTCGGTAAACGTATGCTGCCGGGGTCCTGCCACGTTCTGTGCCTCAGGCAAAGTCAATGCCCGCTTTGCCATCTCTATGGCCTGGTTGACCAACTGTGCGTCACCATTGATTGAGCCTTTGGCGTAATGCAGGTAGGCCGCGTTAAATGCGTAGTTGACACTTTGATCATCGAGTTCCATTGCCCGAAACATGGCATCGGCTGCATTGGCCAGATCGTCGCAAGTCTGGAAATAAGTCGCCCGCGCAGCATACGCTTCGGCACTGTTCGGGAATCTGCTGGTCAGGGCATCATATTCTGCCGCCAGCGCCTGGACCGCATCTGCGTCACCTTTGGCGCCGTCAAGCTTCAGGTTAAGAATATGCACATGGGCCTGAACGGCATCAGGTACAGCGTTGACCACTTCATTCAAAACCGTCATCGCCCTGTCGTAAGCAATTTTCGCAGCGTCCGTTTGGCCCATGGACTGGCGCAGTCTGCCGCGAAGCATGATTGCATTGGCAAGATAACGAGCTGTCTGCGTGTCGGTCGGGTCCGTCTCAAGCAGCGTCTGGAAATCCGAAATGGCCTTGTTCACGATCTCCATCGGATCTGGCACCTCTCCGGCTGCTGCCATTTCCAGGTTTGCTCTGGCTCTTGCCCTGAGCACGAAGGTGTTCGGCTGGTCGCCCCCACGTTCGATGATCTCGTCGGCCTGCTCCCTGACGCGAGTCCAGGCGGCGCGGCTGCCGCTGTCGCCTGCATCGTAGAAATACTGCAGCAGTTTGGCCCTTGCGTCGACGTTCCTTGGATTGATCGTTGTCACCGTATGCCAGGTGCGCAGCGCCTTATCCCAGTCAGCGGCATGGAATTCATTGGCAAGCAGGTAGTAATCAGCCAGGGTGAAGAGAATTTCAATTTTGTCGGCGTCATCTTTGGTGTTTCCGGCAGCCACGCGGTACTTCGTCAGCATCTCTATATATGAATCCTGGCCCGCCCTGAGCATCTTGTCCGTTTCCTCGCCGGTCCCGCCGGCGACCGCCTGGCGGTAATGCTCCAACTGGGATTCGATCTGCTTCCACTGTGCTTTGGCCTCGGCAATCAGCTTGTCGGGATCCTTGCGCATTCTGAGCCACGCATACCCCGCCCCCGCGACGAGCACACCCAAAATCAATATGCCCAGTATCGCAACCTTCTTGTTCAGTTTTCTTTTTGCCATTGCTTGCTTCTTGTTCCCGTCGAAATCGCCACCACATGCATGGCTCGTCCCTGTTCGAGATGTCTTGTTACTCTTGTTCGTTTGCCGCTTTCCAGTCGGGCCAGTGTTCGGTCTCCAAAACCGGCAGAAGCCGGCTCATCAGCTTCTCGCTGGCCCGCAGGACCTGCTCCTTGTCGCCGTGGATCATGCCGCCAGGCGCGATCCCATAGAATTTCCATTCGACTTTCGAGAAGTACGAATACTTGCCGAAAAGGTTTTCACCCATGATCCGTCGTGTTCCCGCCCGACTGCTGGCGAATCGACCATTCGCCTTGAAAAAGTACAGCACCGCGTACCTGTATTCAGTCTCCCACACGCTTCGCGGGTTCCTCAGAAACGTCAGGTATCGAACCGGCAGCCGCGCAAAGCGTCCATCGACTTCAAGGTCCTCGACCACCGTTTCGCCCAGCTCAATGCGCAGTCGCTCGCCTTCGCGCGACAGCATGGTGTCGCCGCCGCCTGTTACGCATTCCTCCGGCACGTGCGGCACCCGATCCGGATCGCCGGTATAGTACGTAATGAACAGCGAACAGTATCTGGCGGGGCTGGAAGCGTCCGCCTCAAGATCCTCCAGGTCCCACTGGATGTAGTTGTCGGTTCCCAGCGAGTCGGCCACGTCGGCGTTCTCGATCTTCGACTTGCGAACGACGCGGTAAGGCTCAAGGCGCATCTCGTCGATGTCGTCGAACGGCTTGCGCAGATCAATCGCCTCTTTCTTTAGCTGCACGCCCAGCCACTTGATTGCAAGCTCTTTCGAACCCGCCGCCAGAGCCAAGGTGGCTACGCACAGCAGAAAAGCCGGCTGCATTAATTGTTTCAAAGTATTACTCATGGCATATCCATGTTGCCGATTCTCGAATCAGCTTAGGCCGCTTCGTCGTACGACCAACTCCGCCGCGGGGGCGCTTTCTTCAACGAAAAGATTGGACATAAACCAGGCGAGCAGTCCGTAAGCGCCGAACGCAAGCGGAAGCATCAGCAGGCCCAGCAAGTCATGATAGATTCCCTGCGCATATCTGGGGTCCCAAAGAACATAGATGAATCCGGTCACTGTTACCCGAACGATGTTGCAGAGAATCGCCACCGGAACCGTGCTCGCCAGCAGCACCAGGCGCTGCCACATGGGACGGTAATGCAAATACGCCATCGCCACGCCCAATGCAAAAAAAGCCATCAGAAGACGCATGCCGCTGCACGCCTCCGCCACGTCCAGCGGCGGCTCAAGCCGAGCACCCCTGTAGCTCACGTCGATAACGACGCCGCTGGCTGTGGCCTCGAGCCCGCGGACCATGTTCAGAAGAACCGTTGCCATCCGGGCAGCGAGCAGCCGCATCGGATTGCTTATGCCTTTGTACAGACGATCCGGCAAAGGAAACGCGAACACCAGATAGGTAATCGGCAGCCACGTATACTGCAGCAGTTTCCAGCCGCCCAGGAACAGCACAACCGCGGCAATCGCGGGTATAAGCGTAATGACCTGAAAATATGCTATCTTGAACTGGACGACGTCGAGCACATAAAACAGCAGGCAGGCGATCAAGAGGACCAGGCCCAGGTAGTTGGGCTTCGCCGTCAACTGCAGAATGTCCCGCTTTCGCTGGTTAAGAAAATACAGGCTGAAAAACGGTATCAGCAAACCATGCGACCAGGTCGGATCGGACCATCTGTAAACCGTCTTGTCGATTTCCTGCCGGAAAAACCACCAGATCAAAAGCGCGATGGTCGTGATCTTGACTATGCCGGCCGGACCGAGCGAACTCCACCCGGCTTTCTCGTGCTCCTGCGACATTTTGCCGGCCGGGTATTCCATAGATCACTCTCTTTACCTGGGTATATTGCGGTCGATTAGAACAGGCCGTCCCCGTAATAACGCCGGTCATACGCAAAGTTGCGGTCATATATGAAGCCGAATCCATATGTTGCCCTGAATGCATTTCGCAGGGTGGCCAACCACCGGCTCGTGCCGTGCGTTCCTACGTTGATCAGATCGTAGGGTTTGATGAAGAAATCTGGCTGCAAGCCCTGGGCTATCTTGTCCAGATCGACAAGTACTATTTCCTCCTGCATGAGACCGGCCTTGTTCCGGCCTATGCGCCGTACAACTTCAACTTTCTTCGGCCAGGCTAAGGGCCCGAGGCCGCCGGCGGCCGCGATAGCCATCTTCAGTGTCATCGGACGTCCGGTCAGGTTGATCATGCCCTGATTATTGACGTTGCCTGTAATCCAGAACTCCCCGATAATGTCCACGGGAACTGAGATGCGGTCGCCGGGGCGGATCACGATGTCGTATGCCGGATCGCCGCTCTTGAGCTTGTCAACAGGTATCTGTATGACACGAGTCCTGACGTTCTGGTCGGCCAGTTCAGGCCAGCCGTATTGTCCGGCAAGCGGCTCGGCGGCTATGGCCGGTTCGCTTGCCGTCTGCGGGGCCGCCGCGGGGGATTCAACGACTGTCGGTGCACCAACCTGCTTGGGAACCCACTTGCCGTCCTCAAAAACCCATTCGACTCGTGTTGGTGCACCTTGCGGCGCCTCGTTTTCGACCGGCTCGACGGCCGGTGCCGTCGACGCGGCCTGTTTTTCTGACGGCTTGACGCCGCCGGGAGCCGCCATTGACTCCAGTTCCTGCTCGGTGATGAGCTCGGCCGCTGTGATCACCGCGGTATTATCGTCTCGCGTATTGGCGCCGAAAGGCCTGATCAGTTCGAGCATTTCTTCTTCAATCGCCGGAATGACGATCTTCTTGACCGGCTCCACCGGCGTGGGCTGGGCACCATGTGTGGCAGGCCTTGTCGCCGGCGTAGAGGGCCTTGAGCTCAAAGACGACGTCCCAGCGGGAACATCTCGCGAGACGTAGATATTGCTGACGTTAAACTGCCCCACGTCGCCGGCAAGGGCGATGGCATCCGTAAGACGAAATGTATAACGAGGCAGCTCAAACCGCCCAGGCATCTTGACGCCCTGGCCATAAATGGAGAACTTCCGCTTCTGCGACTGCAGCAGCAGTACCGTAACAGATGGATTCTTCAAGACGCCTGGCGAGAGGATGTCCTTGATCTCCTCTTCGAGTTTGACCTCGGTAAGTCCTTCGGCTCGTATCTGGCCCACGTCGGGAAGTGATATGCGCCCGGATTCGGTTACGATATAATCGTTGATGAAAGGCAGACCTTCCTGGCGGAGTTCATAAATCGATATGCGGATAACGTCGCCAGCCCCGAACATGTAGTCCTGCTCGTAGTCTATGAGGTCCTCGGGACGCGGCGGCTCGGCGCCCGCATACGTTGGCTCGGGTTCGTCCGCCACGCCCAGCGAATCCAGGATTACGTTAACCACGGGAACGGGCCGAAAGCGGCCGATCGCGGTGGGGTCAAGGATGTCGTTCGAACACCCTCCGCAGCACACAACGACAAACAACAATGCCAGTCCGCCTGATCCAGCCTTTAGTGCAGTCATTTTTCTTCACCCATAAAACAAAAATTGTACAAAATGGAAATGCCTCCGTTCATCCGTTGGCCGATATCCCGCAAGGGGTCGGGTCATCCTGTTGGAATTGCCGCAAGATTTCAGCGCAACACACTGTTCCTGTACGCGTGTTCCCTTCAAGTGGGGCGGGCATCCTGCCCCCGTGGCTTCTCGGGCGCCGTGCCCGCAGGAGCCGTCTGGACATTGCTCTGTCATGGCTGAAATATCACGAGTTTTCCATCACACAATACGGCACTGGCCCCGAGTCAATCGGCCCGGGTGCGCAAAAAGGACCTGTACTGCTATCGAATCTGTCGGTCTGCAAATAGTACTGCTTAACCTCTTTCCGCATAACCTTCAGTCTTAGTGCGATTTACAACTGCCGGTGTCCCGCCGTGTTATAGGTCCCAACTCACGCGGGCGCCGTCGAATCTGGAACAAGCATCACTGGCTTCATGCCGCAGAAATGTAAACCAGAGCATCCAGTACCCAGGCCTTTAGAGCCCCCGGCCGGAAACCGCCAATTGCAGGTCCGACAAAAGCATGCTCACCGGTCCTTTCCAAGCAGCTTGAAACCCTTGTAAGTGATGCCGAGTATCCTTGCAGGCTCGGCCGCGCCGGGGGCGCCCGCGAAGATGTCGATCTTCGTGGGAACGAATCTTTGCACTTCCTTGAACCAATGCATATTATAACTGTGAGCAGTGACAACCCTCTCGCCGGAAATGCCGGCCACGCGCACAAGATCAATTCTTTGCTCGTCCAGCAGCATGAAAAGCGTTATTTTCGGCGTTTTATCGCCGGTCGACGCCAGTTGGAAAGGCTGGTACCAGCGGCCCTGAATTTTGACGTTTTCGAGGTGGCGGGCTTTGCTGAGGTCGTAATAGCCGGCTGACGCCTTGAAAGATGATGCAATGGCCTGCACGACGTCGTGGTCGAGGACGGTTGCAGGGGCGGTCGTGGCGGCTGAGGGGGGTATTTGGGATTCGTAAATGTTGTTTGTGAGGTGCCACTTGAAGTCGCCCTGCGGCTCTTTTGCGGTTATGAGGATGGCGTTTTCATGTGGGAAAAGGCGGTGTTCCTGGGTGCTGAGGTAGACGTAATTGTTTGGCATATAAAAGGTTACGAGGGCATCGGCGATGATGGGGTTTTGGTGGTCTGAGAGATGGGGGGTTGAGAGTGATTGAGGTTGGTTTTGGCATCCTGCGAGGGCAAAAACGGCGATTATGG
>Ga0334884_1002201_pt1 | contig 25812 bp, 45 predicted proteins | sample GraSluR1_MG_7_FD_207215 | JGI IMG/M metagenome (GOLD analysis project Ga0334884, IMG submission 207215) | Sludge microbial communities from methane-producing bioreactor in Wageningen University, Netherlands - Granular Sludge_12_05 R1 | ecosystem: Engineered > Bioreactor > Anaerobic >...
CCTGCCCGACTACGGGCTCACAGTCGCCGGCCTCGCCGACGCACTCGGCGTCTCGCGTCAAACGGTGAACGAACTGCTGCGTGAGCGGCGGTCGCTCAGCCCGGAGATGGCGCTGCGCCTGTCCCGCCTGTTCGGCAACTCGCCGGAGTTCTGGCTAAACGCGCAGCGCGCCGTAGATCTCTGGGACGCGGCCCAGGCGATCAAGGCCGATGTCGAGAGAATCAAGCCTCTCGATGCCGCCTGACAAGCGCGTCAACCTGAGTGCGATCGACGGTGTCTGTAGTAAGCTCAGATCACAGCTCGCGCAGGTTATGCGCTCACGTGGGGCGCACAGCAGCGGTGAGTAGGTGATGCTCAAGCTGTATAAGCGTTCCGAAGCGGAGCTTCTCTACTGGGAAGCTTGGGATAGCGGTCGCGAGCTTGTCATCCACGAAGGCGTGGTCGGAGACACAGGCACTTCGCGGACCGTGAAGCTGCGTGTGCTGGAGAAGCCGCAAGCAGCAATCCGCCGGGAAGCGCAACCGTTTCTTCGGGAGGGTTATGAAGAGATCACGCTGGACGATCACACCCAGCTTGTCATCCAGTACCGAGGAGAAGGTACCGCTGGACTCGGAAAACGTTCGGCGGTCGAGTCGGTGCTGAATGAGACGCTGGGCTGGACGGGTAATGGGCACTGCGATGGCGGGGACATTGGCGGCGGCAAGGTGAACGTCTTTGCGCTCGTGTTGGATCCTAGGCTCGCCACCAAATCGATCTTGGCGGCCCTTCGCGCCGAACGACTTCTCAAAGGAGCTGTGATGGCAGTGCAGGAGGGCGACGTTCTCAAGGTTGTATGGCCCTCAGATCACGAAGGTGACTTTGAGTACTGAAGGGGCGTCTAACATGTGCATCAATCTGAGGCGAGCGACGGCTTCTGTAGTAACCCTGTGGCCGCAGCCCGCGCAGGCTATGCACACCGCGGTTGTGCCCACAGGATGAAGGGGTGAGCTAAATGGGAGCGTGGGGGGTCCGAGCGTTCGAGAACGACACGGCCGGCGACTGGTCGTTCGAGTTGACCGAAGTCGATGATCTTTCGCTTGTCGAGGCCGCGTTCGAGGAGGTCGAGGCCGTAGGAGCCGACTACCTTGAGGCCGACGCCGCCGCCAACGCACTCGCCGCCTGTGAGGTCCTCGCGCGCCTGCGTGGTAACACCGGCTACAGTGACTCCTCCACCGAGCCTGTGGATTCTTGGGTTACCTCACATCCGCAGACGCCCTCCCCCGAGCTGATTGCCCGCGGCACGGTCGCCATCGATCGTCTGCTTGGCTCCGACTCGGAGCTGTGTGAGCTGTGGGAGGAGTCAGACCCAGACGCATGGAGGGGTGCCGTTGGTGAGCTGCGTGATCGCCTGCAGGCACAACAGGGCGTTTGAGCTGACTCGCAGCAGGGTTTCCGATCGTCGAGGCGTGAGCTCTCGCAGCTCATGTGTCAGACGTTAGCGGCGCACGCGTGAAGCGCAGAGGGGGAGATAGGGTATACTTTCCATACCCTATCGGCACTGGAGGTCGAGGGTGGAGTTCGAGTTCGACGAGCGTAAAAGCTGTGTCAACAAAGCCAAGCACGGCATCGACTTCGGTCGCTGCCCAGGTGTTCTGGGATGACGAGGCGCTCGTCGAAGTCCCCGCCCGCAGCGAGACCGAGGCACGCTTCCTGGTCATCGCGACGCTGGACGGCAGGCACTGGTCGGCGTTCATCACGTACCGTGGCTCATCCATCCGCTTGATCTCCGCACGCCGCTCACGTCCCGAGGAGGTGGCGATCTATGAAAGCGAGTGACCTGGACAAGCGCTTTGATGAAGGCGAGGACATCACCTCGGAGCTGGAACTCGAGAAGGCGCACCGTCCCAATCGTGAACAGCGGCGTGTGAATGTCGACTTCCCCGTGTGGATGATCGACTCCCTCGACCGCGAGGCGCATAGGCTGGGCGTCACCCGTCAGTCCATCATCAAGATCTGGATCGCCGAACGCCTGGAGAAGGCGAGCTAAGTTCGAGCGGGGACGGGGTGACCGCTGACAAGCAGATCGAAACAGACACGCGGCGACGTCGCAGCGCGGCGTGGGTTACGCGTCCCACGTTAGACCCAGCAATGGAGCCCATTGGGCCGTGGGGCCGAGCGAGCGGTCCTGGGCTGCGGAAGATGAGTTCGAACATTGCCGATAGGAATTCCCATGCGAATCTTTGATGTCGAGGTAGAGCAGCTGAACGGACACTGCTCGCATGGCTACTGTGTGGGCGACAGGTTCCGGTTCGCCGGTCTCGACACACCCGATACCTTCTGCGGCGGTGCCTATACGACCCTCTTCCCGATCCTGGTGGCTCTTGGGTCCGGCGCTCGTTTCGAGTACGAGGAGGATCCACTTTGCAAGACCAAGATGGCGTGCCCAGACAATGGCAACGTCGTCTTCAAGGTAAGACTCGTTGCTCGATCGTCGGAGACGTGATCTGCGTCTAGCGGGTCTAACAAGCACATCACCTGACGCGATCAACGGTGTCTGTAGTAAGCTCAGACCGCAGCTCGCGCAGGTTATGCGCGGTGCGTTTCCCGACCAAGGGGCTGAGCAATGTGCCTGACGATCTCGATCCAGGCTGATGCATCCGAACGTGACGACCTTTCAACGGCCGCACATGTTGCGTCCAGGTTTGGGCTGCGCGTGGACGTTGAACATCCTTCGCGCTGGTCCTGGGCTGAGAGCAAGCCGGCGCAGGTGTTCATTACCGAGGATGGAGGTTGTGCCTGCAGCATGCTTGCCGACGATGCCGACTGGAGCTCCGAGACATGGGCGATGCGCCCCGAAGTTGTAGAGCCGTTGGCTCGCACCCTTGAGGCACTTGTCCAGCATGGGCCGAGACCCCTTGTTCTTGAGGCGCTCTGGGCGGGCGACAGTCCGCACACAGAGGTGTCTCTCGAGGCGGGTGAGATCGGCTCCTTGGTGAGAGGTGAGGGCTTTGGAACGAAGGTCCGGTACGTTATCAAGAGGCGGGATAACGACGGTGTCCAGGCCGACGTGGGCAAGCTTCGGCGGCGCCGTAGGCGTTAGGCGCGGCAACCGTTGACTGGAGGCGTGATGATCCAGGGTGAGGAATTGTGGCAATTTGAGGAACAGTTCTGGCTTGGCGGCGCAGAGTTCTATGAGCGGATGCTCGCGCCAGAGGCACTGATGGTTCTCCCGTCCCCTGCGGGGATTCTTGACCGGCTGAACACGATCAAATCGATCCAAGCCGGCACTCGGTGGCAGCATGTGGCGTTCCACTCGAAGCGACTCATTCGTCCGACCCCGGACACGGCAGTACTTGTATATGCCGTGGCTGCGGGTCGAGAAGCGCCCAGTACGCCCTATCATGCCCAGTGCAGTTCCACGTACGTTTGTGCAGGCGGACAGTGGCAGCTGGTACTGCACCACCAGACTCCAGCGCAGCCAGATAACGACGGCCGCGCCTAACAATTCGTCCAAGCCGACGCCGCTTCGCGGTGCGGCTTAACTCAGGTTAGACGCACGAACCAGAATCTCAATCACAAGAGCAAAGGCTGACGCGGCGATGAATCGTTTACTCCTCGTCGTGGTCTCGCTGTTACCCCTCGCCTGTCTCGTGGTGGCGCTGGAGTTGGGGCGATTCCCGATGTGGGCGTTCGCACTCAGTCTCGTAGATCCGCTGGCCGTCATCGTGATTTGGGACATCCGTGAATACTGGACGAATCCCTACGTAGCCTTCCTGGACCTCTGGTGCATGTCGGCGTTGCTGCTTCTGGTCGTGGCCGCGGTCTGGACTCGGATGAAGTGGAGATGGAGTCGCGTTGTGGGCCTTGTCGCACTCGGGATGCCCTGCATTCCGGCTGCCTTTGGCCTGTTCGTGGCCATTGTATGGGCGGTGAACTAGTTGGTGATGGCGGCGACGTCTTCGTGCGGCCATCGATCGGCGGAAAGCCCATCGAGACGGGCAACCCTGCGGGTTGCCGCTAGTTGCCGCGCATGTGCTTCGCGGTTAGCACCAACGTTGGTTCCAATGCTCTATTGGACCGAGATTGGGGCAGAAGTACAATGAAGTTAGACGGACCCTCCAACGTGGGGTGTGGCGATGACGATCGACGAACTGCGGCGTGAGGCTCTCGATCTCGACCTTCCCAGCCGCGCGTGGATGAGCCGCGCACTGCGCGAGCTCGCTGAGGCTGCCCCTCCTACGATGGCGAAGAGTGTGGACTTGGCTCGGCCTTCATTGACGAAGTCGAGCGCGCCTCGCAACAGATCCTGCGGTTCCCCGAAGTCTGCCCGTTGGCTCTCGGCCCGGTACGCACGAAGCTCATCTCGGCCCTCCGTATTTGGTGATGTATTTGGTGCTCGATGAGGCAGTGATCGTGCTCGCCGTGGCACATCAGCATCGTCGACCGTTCTGCTGGCGCGAACGCCAGTGAGACATGGGCGAACAACGGGATCGAGCACATGCCGCGCGCCGCGCGGCAGAGTTCATCCCGCTCACCGTTCGATGGCCAGGGGGAGTGCGTGAGCTGCCTGTGGCGACTGCTCGCCGGGTTAGTGCTGCTCGTTACCGTGATGTTCACGATCGCCTGCGGCAGTGGTGTAATGCCCTCCGCCACCACGGCCACCACGGCTTCTTCCGGTGGGTCGACCTACTCTTGCAAGGCGCTTGCCGATGCACTGAAGGCCGCCGGGCTGTCGGTCTCCACCACGGATGGCGGTAGTTCGCCACCCTTCGAGGGCATGGCGACGCATGCGCGGTTGCTCGCCGACGGAGCGACTGTTGAGGTCTTCACCTTCCCCACTGCCGCCGCTGCTTCCGCCGCCGCCTCTCAGGTCGATACGGGAGGTACCGGCTATCCGCAAGCCGACGGCAACTGGATACAGGTCGAGTGGGTAGGGTCGCCGCACGTGTTCGCCAGAGACCGTCTCATCGTGATCTACGTGGAGGAAGCGCAGGTGGGCACCTCACCGGCTGTTCGTGCCGTTATCGACCAGAGCGCCCTGCAGACGTTACGCTCGCAGATGGGCGAGGAGTTTGCCGGTGCCACGCAGATCTAGGCAGAAGATGCGCGGTAGCGTGCCCTATTCACATCCGTCAGGAGATTTCCACAGTGGACATTCCACGAATATTCACCATCGCCGAGAGTGCTCACCGCATCCACAACCCGATCACGTCCGAAAAGCTCGTCACGCTCGGCGCTGCGCTGCGCCTGGAATCGGGGGCCCGAGTGCTCGACCTCGGCAGCGGTTCGGGGGAGATGCTGTGCACCTGGGCGCGCGATCACGGCGTCATCGGCACTGGCATCGACCTGAGTCCGTTGTTCACCGAGCAAGCGAAACTCCGCGCTGAAGAGATCGGCGTCGCCGATCGAGTCACGTTCATCCATGGCGACGCTGCCGGCTATGTCGCTGACGAAAAGGTCGATGTGGCAGCCTGTGTCGGCGCCACGTGGATCGGCGGTGGAGTCGCCGGCACTATCGAACTTCTGGCGCGGAGCCTGCGCATCGGAGGAATCATCCTCATCGGCGAGCCCTACTGGCGGCAGTTACCGCCGACGGAAGATGTTGCCAAAGGGTGTCTTGCCAACTCGATCTCCGACTTTCTCATGCTTCCAGAACTTCTCGCGTCTTTCGGCTACCTTGGCTACGATGTCGTTGAAATGGTTCTAGCCGACCAGGACGGCTGGGACAGATACGAGGCGGCCAAATGGCTCACCATGCGCCGATGGCTTGGAGCCAATCCCGACGACGAGTTTGCGAAAGATGTTCGAGCCCAACTGACCTCGGAGCCCGAGCGCTACGCCGCTTACACGCGTGAATACCTGGGCTGGGGTGTGTTCGCGCTGATGCCGCGATGATGAGGGGATTACCCGGGCGCTCAAGGAAGTGGGGAAGATCCAATCAGGCCTAACAACTTATTCAAACGACGCCGCTTCGCGACGCGGCTTAAAGCTCACTCCAGGGGAGGCCAAGCTCCTCCATGGGTGTCGACGCCATTGGCGCGACTGGAAGATCAGGGTCGAGGCGGTGTTCGGTCTGATGTGGACGGTGGTGCTCGCGGGCCAGATGGACTTCCGCAAGACCTGCCCTGATGGCCTGGTCCACTCGTTTCCTGACCTGCATGTTGTCGAACCTGCTGCAGAGTGGCGAAGCCGGGCCGAACTCAGGGGGGTAGGCGAGCTGCTGCTCACAAGGGATCTCGTGTAGTGCCTGCATTGGGCGGCGGCTGAAGCCATGTTCAAAGGTCGCCGGTTGCCGAAGGTTGACATGGCGAGTGCGCCGCAACGCAGGCAGGCTCTAGAGTGGCTCTTCAGCCCGGAGGACTGGGACTATGTGCCCCTCGACACCTGGCTCCAGCTGTGTCAGGTGCCTCCAGGACCACGTTGTTGAAAGAGAATCTGACTAACAATGTGGCGCATCAACCGGCATGGTTGGCGTCGGCTTCATCGTCGAATATGAAGACACCTTCGATCGGCAGGTTGAAGCAGCGAGCGACACCATGGGCGAGCCTAAGGGAGGGGTTGTACCTGCCCTTCTCGAGGAACACGATCGTCTCCCGCCTAACTCCGACGAGGCGCGCAAGTTCAAGCTGCGACAGATTGTGTCTCGCCCGGAGCTCCTTAATTCGGTTAGTCATCGTGGCGTGCCACCGTTTTCGCCCAGATCCAGGACGCCAAAAACGCGAGAGCCATCCCAGAAATGCCTACGCCGATCAGGGACTCAGACCCGAGATGGAGTCTGCTGTTGGCAAGCATCAGGGCGAACCAGAGGTAGATGGAAACATAGTACGCGTGCGACGAGGCCTCCATCATCATCACCTTGGATAGCTCGTCTTCGGTTGGTTCATCCGCGCGACGGGCGCGCAGCTTCCGTACACCCATGATCGCGATAGAGCAGATCAACAGCAGAAGCACAAGTGAGAATGCCAGCTCCCATGGGCCTCTATGCGTCGAGTTGCCGAGTACCCACACCACGAGACCGATTGCCGCGAACGCGCACGCGGTGAACATGACCAGCAGCTTCTTCACGATTCCTCCCGGGTCCAAATGCCGCGCTTGTAAGTGATGTTATTCTAACATTTTGTGTGAAATTTACCACATACGCGTCAGAACCAGGGTGGCGTCTGCCAAGCAGCCCGGCCCAGCAAGCGGATCGAGCAGACCGGCCCACAGTGTATGGTAATGCCCACAGCGAGCAGGCTGGCAGCTCATCCGCCACGCGTTAGGCCGAAGGTCTCGAGGAAGGCGGTGCACAGTGCTTTTGACGATCTGGACGCTCGCCGCGTTCGCGGTGATCATCGTCCTCATGGTGATGGCCGTCTTGTTTGCGGTTCGATTCACACGTCGCCGCCGCTCCTCAGGGTAAAGTCTCATGTTCGAGCACGTCGCAGGTCGACCGAACAAGCGGATCAAGCTGGCTCGTCGCGGCGCCGACGACCTCACGGGAGGACGGCGCGTTCGCAGCTTATCCGCGATGCGGTTCGGCGAACCCAGGGTCGGGTGGCTATCCAGACGGAGCGTCCTCTTCCCGGGCCTGTAAGCTGGTGCTATCATCGGTGTCGTACACTGGGCTCCAAGCGGAGGGTCAATGCGTAGCGCACCCAAGTTCTCCGAAGATGTCGTGCCGCTCACGGACCTGAAGGCCAACCCTGGCAGGGTCGTGCACCAGGTCGACGAGACCCACCGGCCGGTGCTCCTCACCAGCCGGGGTCGGGGCGTCGCCGTTGTGCAGGCACTCACCGAATACGAGGCAGAGGCAGAGGAGCGGTCCTTCCTGCGCGCCGTCGTCAAAGGCATCGTCGATCTAGAGGCGGGGCGTGAGCTCGACCTCGCCGACGTCAAGCAGCGGCTCGGCCTCGAGTAGCGTGCCGGGCCGGACTCGCATCAGCTTCGCCGCCTCTGCTGTCGCGGATCTCGAGGCGATTCGCGTCTGGTACGCTGGCCAACAGGTGCCCGAAGTTGGCGAGCGCTTGCTGCGTGAGATCGTCGCTCACGCTGAGCATCTCGCCGACTATCCCGAGAGCGGTCGTGTGGTGCCGGAGTTCGGTCTCGTCCAACTGCGCGAGATCATCCATCCACCCTTCCGTATCGTTTACCGGCTCAGCGAAGACCGTGTTCGTATAGTCCGCGTCTGGCAGTGAGCGACAGCTCGAACTGCCGGAGTGAATGGGTCGCCTGCCGAACAAGCGGATCAAGCTGGCTCGTCGCGGCGCCGACGGCCTCCGGGGGTTCCGCGACTCCGATGTCGTCGCGGGGTCCACGCGCTCATCCATTGCACAATCGCCTGCTATGCCGGTGTCTATTCGCCCGCGCGCCGTCGACTTCTTCAAGCGCTTCCACTCGCTCGAGGCCATTGGCAACCGCGCTTTGGCGGACGTCATCGTGGTGGTCGAGGCTAACAAGCACATCGAACAGACACGCGGACACCCCTGCGAATTGCCGCTTATATGCACTACGTTGGACGGATCGTTGACAACCAGGACGGATACGCATGAGTGACGTGACGCGGCTCGAGACTCTTGTCGACCTGCGTGACGACGATTCGGATGCTGGAAGGATGTCGCTTTCGGCGCTCCTCGAAGCGGTGCTCGTGGACGGTAGCCGCGTGGTACTCCTGAATGGCCGTGGTTGGGTTGAGAAGCTGACAGGTGGTAAGTCGGGAGATACCCCCATCATCTGGAAGCTCACCTCGATCCGCGAGATTGAACAGACCGCCCGCTCTGTAATCGGGCCGGATGAGCCCTTCGGTGGACAGTCGCGGTGCGACGTGGAGCTGGCGTACTGGGTCTCTCTGACCGAAGTTCTGCGACGGCAGGGGATTCTCGCGGATGCGCGGGAGTTGGCTCAGCTTCCCCACACCGTGGTGCTCGACGAGCATCTCCTAGCCCGCCTCTGACATGGTGACGACCGCGTGTTTCCAGCCTGATCGCAGCTCGTATGGCCTGTGGCGCTCACCAATGTCATCCAGTGGCAAGCGACCATCCAACAAGTGCATCAACCTGATGTGCCCAGCCGATATCCTTCGCTGTAAGGGTGAGGCGCGCAGGTTATGCGCCACCGCTAGACATACTCTGGGAGGGTCCATGGGCGACTTTTACACGAACGTCACTCTTGCCGGCGCCGCCCTAGAGGCGGTCCTTGAGGCACTTGGTTCACGACACGCTCTGGTGGCGGCCGTCGGCGAGCGCATACTCGTCTTCGACCAGGCGTGCGAGTCCCAAGACCCGAGCGTGCTGAGCACGCTGTGCGCGGAGCTCTCGTCGCGAGTGGGATGCGCCGCCCTTGGAGTGCTGAACCACGACGACGATGTCCTCATGCTGATGCTGTTCGGCGGCGGTCGCCTGCTCACCGACTACAACTCCTGTCCCGGCTACTTCGACGGGGACGAACTGCCGCCCTCTGAAGTCGACGCAGTGGCGCTCTGCGCGGCGTTCGGAGTCGAACAGGCCGCGCCGCAGGTCCGGGTTATCCTCGCTTCCGAAGATGACGACGTGTCCTTCGCTACCGATCGCCATCAGGCCTTGGTTGACGCCATGGCATTGCCTGCGCAGAGCGTTGGCTACGGCTACGACTACCTGGCTCAGGGTGAGGTGCCTGAGGGCCTAGATGCCTCCGACCTGATTGAGACCGGCGGAGACGTCTAACAAGGCGTTGGAACAGACTCGCAGAAGCGAAGTGCAAGTACGAGGCACGGGCGTTCGCAGCTCAACGCGCAGACGTTAGGCACACGAAACGGGAGGCTGAGAATGAGCTGGTTCGGCAAGAAGCGGCGCAAGGAATCGGTGGACCTGTCATGGATCGACGGCGACGCGGTCGCCGACAGCATCCTCCACCCATCCTCGTTCTCGCTCATCGTGTTCCGCGGCAACCTCGGTGGGGCGATGGAGGCTCTGCTCACGCGCTGTGACTACACAATTCTTCGCGAAGGCGATGCTCGCGGTGATCCCGTGGAGCTTGGGATTACGCTCGAGCAGACCGACAGCCCCAAGAACGTTGTGCTGAAGGCCTACTGGGCATCGCCGCAGATGACCGTGCTTATCGATCCGGAGATGGTTGTTGCCTCCGGCTCGGATGAGCAACTGGCCGCGTTCTGCGCTGATTTCGGCACCCCAGCAGTCGCTGCCGTCTGGGAGCGAGTCTCATCGACCGCCATCCTTACGGAAATCGGCACGGAAGGTATCACTCGTCAGACCTGGTACGAGCAAGGCCACGCTCTGAACGCACAGATCAACCCTCGTGACGAGCTTGCGCAGAGTCCAGACCAGCACGGCCTGCGCATGGCTATGGCTGCCGCCGGCGTCGATGTAGACGAGGTCTTCGCAGAGAGGGACGTTGTCGTTCTGGAGCTTCGGGAATGACGCCCGACACGCACATCGAGCACGCGACTGTGTCGCGTGCAGCTCATGTGCCACGCGTTATGCACATCGAGGAGCGATGACGAAGCTCGATGTCGTGGAAGCCGAGATCTCCTTTCGGCCCGAGTCCGATGGCGACGCCTGGGCGCCTCGCCATCTGAACAGCACTCTGGCCTCTTCCTATCGCCTCCACATCGTGATTGCACGAAGGGACCAAGGCCGTCGGGCAGGGCCGTGTGATCAGACGTTGGGTCGATGAATTCGAGTTCGGTCGCGTCTAACAAGCGCGTCACCCTGGCAACCTACGGTCGAACTCAGTAGTATGCTGAAAACTGATACCCAGCTACAGGTGACGCGCTGGACGATACTGTCTCTCTCGGTGTTCTACGCACGGGATGAACAGATGTGGGACCCGGAGCGAGCTACTTCTTGATCCGCAGCTGGTGCAGTCCAACGCCCAAACGTTAAGCGAATGCAAGGGAGGGTACCGATGCCGAAGCGGCTGGCGGTGATAGGCATCCTTTTCTGTATTGCCGGTGTGTTGGCGATCTGGAACGTCATCGTTGCCTTTGCACACCAGTCGCTGAGCTTCAACTTCGTCGTCTTGCTGCTACCTGTGGGTATCGGCTTGCTGTACGGTCGGATGTGGGCGCGCCGCTGGGCCAACGTTGCCATCGTTGCGGGCTATTTTTTCTGCGGCCTCTTGGCCTTGGCGCCGTTCTTGTGGCCGAGTTACTCACACGTCGACCTTTTCCGACTGCATATCACCGGCCTGCAGACTTGGCCGTACTTTGTGTCGGCGGCGCTGCTCCTGACAATCATCATCTACCTCGTCAAGCGTGTGCTCTATTCGGTTACAGTAACCGTCTATTTGGAGAGTAAGCGCCCCATTACGTCCATTTCCGATCATCCGCTTGATGCACCACCTCCGCAGGACTAGTCAGCGCGACATCTCGCTTAACCAAGTGAGTAACTCCGAGTGGACGCTACCACAGGTATGTTCTGGTTCGTGGCACAGCTATTGTACGGCACAGGCTATCTGCCACGCGTTAGCGGTACAGGGAGAAGCTACCGGCCGAGGCAGCGACGCTCGGGGAGGGCTCAGCGCTTGAGAAGGAAGGTCAGAAAGCGTAGAAGAGACGCGGGAGACCGGGTGGGAAATTGTTTGACGCTGGGGATGGGGAATCGTGCTCTCTTGCCTCCCTGATATGCGAGGCGACGTGATCGCAGGCGGATGGCAGTGAATACCCTCGAGATTCGGCGACGCTCTTTGGAGACGACAGCGGCGCTGAAGGTTCGTGTGGCACCTCATCTCCCGCTCATCGAGGGCGTAGAGGTACTCAGATCTCGAGACGATATCGTCGATCGAGCGCTCTGCTTGCATGTTGCCTGTGCAGTCTCGTTCGGTTATGAACGCAAGAGAGCATGGCGATGGATCGAGAATGAGGGGCTTGTTCAGAAGCTAACGGGGCATGAAGAGAAGTTACTCAAGCATCGGTGGGCTTCCAGCCGGCAGTTCCACATGCAGGTCGAAGCCGTCCTTGTTCTGATTTGGGCAGTTGGCATCGCAGATGCGATCGACTTTCGAAGACCATGCCCTGAGACAACCGAGCGCTTGATGCCCGACTTGCTCAAGGACGAACCGAGTGGTAACTGGCGCCGCAAGGCGGCGTCAAGAGACGCAGAGGAGCTTCTGCTGGCTCGTGATCTTGCCTACTGCCTGCACTGGGCGGTCGTCGAGGCGATGTCTAGAGGTCGCGAGCTGCGGAGAGTTGATATGCCGAGTGTGCCTGAGCGCAGGAAGGCGCTGGAGTGGCTGTTTGTCGATGAAGAGTGGGATGACATCTCGCTGGATACCTGAGGGCCGGACAACAGCGACCTGGCGCGCAGCCGTCCAGCCGCTCACGTACCGACCGCTCTCATCGTCGGCGTGTCGATGCCGGGTGAAAACCGAACACTCCGCGCCGAGCCAAGATAGCGATGTAGCGTATTGGTAAACCTCAGCGGTGGCGTCATGGCCAACGTGGGGCTGCCGCCCAACAAGCGCATCAACCTGACGCGCTCAATGCTTTCCGTAGTAAGCTCAAGTTGCAGCCCGCGCAAACTATGCGCGGTACGTTCGGGAGGGCAAGGAGAACTCTGCTGAAACCGCAGGCCAAGGCAACATGAAGCGCTGGCGGATCAGCTCAGCGCTTTTCCTACTGACCGGCGCTGGGCGGGACTTGCTGGCAGCCTCTTGGGGTCTGCCGCCGGCGGGCCATCGCCCCACCGGCAGCCGTGGTGCCGTGGTGCTGGGCCTGCTCGGCCTGCTGTACTCCGTGACTTCCGGTGGGCTGATACTCTTCCTTGGGATTGGCGGGGTGGTGTTGATGGAATCCGACAACTCTCCGCCGAGCCCGTGGCCAGTGATTCTCGTCACAATCGCTTTCTTCATCCCCGTGATTCTCAATGGCGCTGGCACGGTGCTGTCTCGCTACGATGCACGCCGGGGCGGCAAAGCGCTCCTGCTTGCAGCGGCCATGTGGGCAGTCTGGGGTGTGGCTCTGGCGGTGACCTTCTATAGCATCGCTCTGGCGGGGATAGTCTTCTGGCCCGTGCTGTTCTGCGGTGTCGGAGGCCTCCTCGGAGTCAGGCGCGAGCATCGGATGGAGGACGACCTGCTACCGATCGGCGAAGGCATCATTGACACCGACACGCCCTCGCATGATGAGTGACAGACACGAAGAGGCCTGTCGAACAAACGCGTCAACCTGAACAACTTACAACCGAGGTCAGTAGCACTCGACTCGTTCAACGACGCCGTCTCGATGCTCGGACCTGTGCTTGCCGTCGGCAACCGGCTCGCCGGCCTGGAAGGTAGTCTAGTAAGGTGTGGGCGGAATCCTAGCGGCCATCCTTGCGCAACAACTGCCGATGAACGTCCAGACACTCGCGCCCCTGCGCGAGAACGGTCTTGGGCCCGAGACAGTAGTCCAGCTCGACTTCTTCTTCGTCGCTCCGAGTTGCGAACGAGCGGTGGCGTTCAAGTCGCACCTCGAGGTGAACGACTGTCTCGAGGTGGAGACGCATCGCTGTCGTGGACTCTTCTCGAAGCGGTTCGATGTTACCGGCAAGAGCAGGCCGACCACCGTCGACGCTGAGATCCTCAACAGTGGGTACAGTGGATGGTCGTGCAGGGCGTTCTCTTCGATAGCGAGTTCGATGGTTGGGGTACCGAATTCAAAGCGTGATCACCATGTGACCAACAGGCGCATCGAGCTGATGTGCCGCAGGTCTTCAGACTCTGGGAGCGCCGCGCGCACAATTCATGTGTTCAACGTTCGATGCACGGATGTGACCTACTGGCCGACAACCGACATCGGCGGGCCGGGGTCACCCGAAGCTGCCGCATCGGCGCGAGTTGAGGCACAGGAGTTATCCGAGCCCGCCAGAGTGAGAGGAGCCCACAGATGAACATCGAGCATCTCAACCCCGAAGGTATGGCGAAGAACCCAGCGTTCTCTCAGGCGGTCGTCGTGACCGGGGCAGAGAAGTTGATCTTCGTCGGCGGGCAGAACGGCTTGAGGGCAGATGGAACGATGGCCGGCTCCACGATGCGCGAGCAGTCGGCGCAGGCTCTGCGCAATGTCATCGCTGCACTCGAAGCGGCGGGCGCATCGCAGGAGAATGTCACCCGGCTGGGCATCTACATGGTCCAGGGCCAAGACGCTCGTGAAGGCTTCGCTGCCGCGCAAGAGGTCTGGGGCTTGCACGCGACGGCGATCACCGGGTACTTCGTCGCCGGCCTCGCCCGTCCCGACGCACTCGTCGAGGTCGAAGCAACGGCCGTGCTCTGATCCACATATCCCACTGGCGCGGGCAGGGCTCGTGATCAGCTGGTCTTAACTCCCGTCGCCCGTTGCCTCGGTGACAGTATCGGACAAGCACATCGAGCTGGACAACCCTGTGGGTTGCTGCTCATGTGCCTGGCGTTGGGCACAACACAGGAGGGGTGATGCAGGAGCGTAGTGGCTCGCCGACCGCGCCGAAGAACCCGGACCGCAGGACGCGTGCTCCACCCTCACCGTACACGTCGTCGGCCTCGCCGACTCCTCGATGCGCGCCGACGTTGAGTTCCGTGGTGCCGGCGGTGCCGGCTTTGCCGACCTGCCGATCACACCCGGGGAGCGCACCACCTATACCTACCGCTGGTGCTCAGTCCTCGTCGAGGTGCGTGAGTGATGCGCGCCCGGCCGGCGCTGCCCCGTTTGGCGGTGCTCCAACAAGCGCATCAACCTGGCAACGTACAACCGAGGTCAGTAGTATGTTGTAGGCTGGCGCCAGCTGCAGTTGTGCGCACAGTGTTGGGGAGGGGTCTCTCATGGAACGTGAGATCGTCGGCGTACATCCGGTTCCCGATGTCGAGGAGCTGTGGCGCCTCGTGTTTCTTCACCTACGTCGACTCTTTCGATATTGGTAAGCTCTGTCTGCCGGAGTCCAGCCAACCGTCCGAGCCGATGTGTTGTTCTCCGCGCCGGCCGGTTCCATCGCGGTGCCGGCCGTCTCGCCGCGGTGGTCCACCGCAGCGTAGGCGACCCACTGGAAGTCATCCGTTCGTGAGCGCAGTCGTCGCCTGCCCAGTGTGTGGTGGCTCGGTAAATGCCGAGGCTGCTCGCTGTCCACAGTGTGGGGCCAATCACCGTCTTCCCCCGTCGGAGGCGCAGGCCGAGGTAGAGCAGCGCGACCAGCGGCGGTTTGCGACCGTCGCTGCCATCTCAACGACAGGCAGCCGAGGTTCCGCGCGGCGTACTTTCGTCGCGCTCGTGGTCGGGCTGATCTACGTGGCCCTTATCGGCATAGTGCTGTTTGATCTCTTGGACGTCGGCCTGGGACATCGCGCTCCCGGAGTGCTGCTTCTTTCCCCTCCAGTTGTCACGGTCGTTCAGCTGCTGCTCCTGTTCGTCGGTCGGCGTGAGGATCGCAGGCGTGCCTGGGAGCGTGTGGCTGTAGTCATCGCTTCCGTCATCGCCACTGCTTGCCTGCTCTGGACGGTCTTCCTGATCTGGCTTCTCATCCTTTTCAGCAACGTTGAGTTCGACTAGGGTAATTATGGGCCGAGCTCAGTCAGTCGAGCAATTTCATCGGCCCTCACGATCTCTGGCTGGCTGCCACCTGCGTCGCTCACGGGTTACGATGGTCACCGTCAACGTACGCGAGTTTGCGTGTGTCCCCGGTCTTGAGCTCGGGCTCTGGGCGGACTGATGGTGGGGGTCTCGCCGCACAAGCGGATCGAGCAGATGCGCGGCGCTCGCAGTTTATCCGCACGGCGTTCGCCAGAACCAATGGGACACGGTAGCACGTAGTGCTCGATGAGACGCTAAAGAGAGTCGAACGGGAGATCGAAGCCGGAGAGCTGGGCAGAGCGCGAGATCGACTCCAGGGGCTGCTAGTGACCTACCCTGCGGATCTCTCTCTTCGTCAGCGTCTCGGTGAAGTGTACTGGCGGCTCCAGTATCCGGAGAAGGCCGGGTTGTACTGGTACCTGTTACCCTCGAAGAGGCCTGAGATGGACATCGCGAAGGCCGCCTTCGAGCGCCGCCATCGCAACTCCCCCCGTCAGATGCTCAACGAACTTCGTTTCCGTGGTGGCCTTGACTCCGTCAGAGGCACCTATGCTGAAGGGGTGCTCCTACGGCTTGCGGCTGAGGCGGGGATGTCACCGCAAATGCTCGCTTCGCTTGTCGCATCGGTGAAGAAGCGCCGGGCCAATCGGCGTGCGACAGAGGTGGCGGGGCAGAGCTGTTGCTTCGGCTCCGCCCTCATCTTCGTTGGCGGTGGTCTGCTGGCCGCGTTCGGACTCGTCTATGCCATCATCACGCTGATTCGGTGGGTGTTCTGACGGGCAGCACGGGTTCGGCGAACAGCCACAGCAAAGCGGACGTCGTAGCGGGTACGGCTCATGTGCGCCACGTTCGGCCCGAGAGAATGCAGAAGCACGTAGAGAGTTCATCAGCACCGTTCGGTAGTATGCTGAGGTCCGATGACCGAAACCAGCTGCGGGTTACGCGCACAAGCGCTCGTGCGCTACTCGAGGGGGGAGCAGTGGGTTTTCTCGACAAGCTGAAGGGCGACTCCGGGCCGAGGCGTTACGAGATAGCCGGCCACATCGTTGTCTGTTCCCACTGTGGTGGCGAGGAGTTCGATGAGCGCTCGGCTCTCCTGAACACCGCGGGCATGACATTCCTTGACATCGACTGGGCGAATCGCCAAGCTGTGCTACTCGTCTGTGCAGTGTGCGGTCGCATTGAGTGGTTTCTCGATCCGGAGTGATGGACCGTGCAATCCGGGGAGCCTTCGCTCGAACTTCGGACGGTGTTCGCCTCCGCCGACCCTGGTCTACTTGCGGTCGCCAAGTCACTGCTTCAATCCTCGGGGATCCCGTTTCTTGTGCGCGGGATGCGAGACGCGATCCCGGACGCGGTCAATGTGGGCGATGCCTTCGAGCTTCGCGTACGGTCTGAGGAGGCCGACGATGCACGGCTGATACTCAGAGGTCTGATGGAGAGGGACGATACACGGCGGCGGGGCGATGACCACAGCTAACATATGCTTTTCAGTGGACTTGCGGGTGATGACGACATCAGCTTGCTGGAAGCCACGGTCTGCCTGACGCCGATCGTCGCCTTGGTCGGCGTTGGCAGCACCGCGTGGACGATGGTGACTACCGGCCTCTGATGGCCCTTCGCCTTTCCCGGGGTCAGTCCTAGCCTACCGCCTTCTTCACCAGCGCGGCGATTCTGCCCTCCTCGGCAGGAGTCAGTTCTGTGAGTGCGAAGGCGACCGGCCACATGTGACCGTCGTCGAGGTGTGCCTCATGTTGGAATCCAAATGTCGCGTACCTCGTCCTGAACTTCTGCGCGCTCTGGAAGAAGCAGACGACCCTGCCGTCTTTAGCGTACGCGGGCATGCCGTACCACAGTCTCGGTGAGAGCGTCGGCGCGTTGGCCGTGATGATGGCGTGGAGCCGCTCGGCGATGGTTCGATCCGACCTCGCCATCGCCGCGATACTCTCGAGTACCTTCGCCTCGCCGTCGGTTTTCGTCTGGCGCCGGTTGTGGCGCGTGGTCGCCCTGTCTGCGGCCGAAGCGGCTGGGTCGTTCACGTTGTCTCTCATCTGCGAATCCCGTTTCTCCGATTGCCGGGCAGTCTAGGGTTCCCTGCGGCGGCAGCCGGGAAACTGCGCGTCGCGCTGCAAGAACGCGACTGTACCGGTGTTGGCCGCCCGATAGGCACATCGAGCAAGACAAATCGAGGGCAGGAAGCTACGCTTCCCCCGAGGTTCTGAGGGCCTCCGTTTACAGGTCATTTGGCGGTCGTTCGGCGAGACACGAAGCCGGGAGGTGGTGAGTGTCTAGACGGCGTCTCTTTTCGGGTGCTTCAGGGGTAGCTGGCGTCCGGTGCGCTTCTTCGCGGTGGGCTTAGCGTGGGGCGCACCGTTCGTTGCGCTGGCCTTCGTTAACACCAACCCGGGCGCTGCTGTCTACCCGGCGCTCGTCCATCTCTTCGGGCCCGTCCAGTGGCCGCTGGTTGGTGCCGCCCCGTTCTTGGCGGTAGTCGGCATCGTCGTAACCGCCTGTCTAGCGTCACCGGCGCCGCGGGGTGCTCGCCGGTCTTGGCTTCTGTGGCCGCTACTCCTGCTGGTGACGTTCGCCGCCAATATCCTCCTGAGCTTTAGCTCGCTGTCCGACTCCGGTGTGATCATCGCCTCGGATGTTGCCTTTATGGCCGTAGGCCTCCTCATCGTCATACTGGTTCTCGGAGTTGTGCTCACCACGGCCTGGACGTTTTGGAGGCACCGTCGGTGGTTGGGCGCGCTCTGGCTCGTGGTCTGGCTGTCACTGAACATCCTCTTCGGGCTGGCCGGAGCTCAACACGACGCGGATTTCGGTGGCGCATTGCTTGCCGTCCTCGTCGGCGGCGCCGTGCTGGTAATGTCCCTGGTCGCCGGACTCGCCGCGTCTCTTCTGGTAGACCGTAAACCGAGACCGCGGCCGCAAGCTGATTGTCCGGCACCGGAGGATACGTGGGAGGCCTGAGGTGAGTGGGTCGATAGTCGCAGGCAGTGCCGCACTCTTTGGCTAGATGGTACGGTGTGTCTAACAAGCATGCTGGACAGGCAAACCAAGACTTGAAACTGTAGGAGGGTACAGCGGACCGCAGCCTTAACTTGCAGTTCATGCGTCCAACGTTAGCAAGGTAGGTCACATGAAGACTGTCACATCCAGGGGTGGCGCACTCGAGTTCAAAGTCCCAGACGACTGGCGCGCCGAGCCAGATCCGGATGGGAACGGCAACATCTTCTTCCCGCCGGACGATCCAGATACGACACTTCGGCTTGATGTACTCACGTTCAAGCCGCCCTCTCGCCTGACGCGGCCGAGAGCCATCGATGCGCTGAAAGCCAATTTTGACTCCGACGCGCCGCCCCGGGAACTGCCGAACGGTAGCGCACTCGCGACCTCTCTCGAGGAGGTCGAGGAAACCGGTGTTCGCTTCATGATGCGCTACTGGTACCTCGCTCACGTTCGGTCGCGGCGAGAGGTGTACGTCGCCATCTTCTCGCTCGCATTGCCTCCTGGGGGATCTGGGAAAACAGCCTCGCAGCACCCACTCGTCGCGCTGTTTGACTCGGAGGTCGTGTCTGCACGGTTCGCGTGGCAAAAGTGAGGCCAAACTTGCCAACGAGCGCGTCAATTCAGTCGCTGCTTCGCGACACCGGTTATGCGCTCAACGTCAAATGGGGTGGGAAAGAGAGACGAGGTTGATCCGTCACAGGAGGGGCTGAAGCAGGTTACTGCGATGCAGCAGGCGCACGCATCGGTCGTCTCAAGAAACCGCGGTTTCCACTATCAAATCGTACTCGACAAGGCCGGAGAACGTGTCAGGGGTGCGGTTGCGGTACAGACCGACGACGTTCTCGCCGTCGCCGGCGGCTGTTCCGCGGAAGTGACCCGGTTGAGAGTCGGCGCCGACTCGGTCTCGGCCGATCCGTCCAGTACCCAGTTCGGCTTGCTGGTGGCGGGTCGACACCCGTCCGCTGCCGCTGAGGTCTCGCTCTCGGAGGCCGCCGCGGCCAAGCTGGCCGTGGCGGTCGGTCAGCACGTCCGCGTCAGCGCGAAGACGTTCAAGGTCGTCGGGGTCTTCGTGCTTCCGGCCGATCCCGAATGGGAGTCGATGGCCGGTATCGTCAGCCCGGCCATCCAGAAGCCAACGGCGTGGCTCAGCGATGAGATTCCGGAGGAGCTGGGCGATGTCGGCTACAAGGCCAACGACACCGAGTTCGAGACGATGCTGGCAACGGAGGAGCTCAATGAGGGTCCGCTGGGGTTTGTGAGGTACTTTCGGCCGGCGTTCACGGTGCTCGCGGCATGCCTCTTCGCCTTCATGGTCGTGCTGTTCCGCTCCGGCGTTTCGAGAGAGCGCCGCGGCCTGGCGCATTCGTGTTCATCACAGTCGTGGTGACGGTTGTCGTTGGTCTACGGTATGCGCGGGAACCGGAACCCTGACCACGCTGAAAGGTGCAATGAATGGGGTCCGTGCACCCTCGCAGCCGAAGTAGGTAATATCCTCAAGAACATCAACTGCAGGTTGCGCGTCCAGCCGGAGATGCGACTAAAGGAGACACCGTTGTTCGAGTTCCTCTGTGAAGTCAATCGTCGTCCGAAGCCGTTCGAGCAGTACACGGCGCGCGACCTGTGGACCGATGCGCACACCTCGCAGAAAATGCTCGCCTTCCACCTCGACCCGACGATCGATGCTGCTTCACGAAACCCCGAGTTCCTCGATCGTTCGGCCGAGTGGATCGTGTCGCACTTTGGTCTCGTTCCCGGATCGAAGGTCGCTGACTTCGGCTGTGGGCCCGGCCTCTACGCGCAGCGTTTGGCGCGGAAGGGCGCGGATGTCACCGGGATCGACTTCTCCGCCACCTCGCTGCGTTACGCGCGTGAGCAGGCCGAACGGGAGGGGCTTCAGATCGAGTACGTGCAGGCCGACTACCTCGACTTCGAGACGGAGCATCGGTTCGATCTCATCGTCATGATCATGTGCGACTTCTGTGCGCTCAGCCCGCAACAGCGCAGTGTACTGTTGCGCAAGTTCCGCTCCCTCCTGGCGCCGGGCGGTCAGATCCTGCTCGATGCGTACTCACTGACGATGCTCGACACGCGGGAAGAGACAGTCACCTACGCGCCAGATCTCATGGGCGGCTTCTGGTCGCCAGAGGCGTACTTCGGCTTCCTGAATACTTGCAAGTACGAACGCGAGCACCTCCTGCTCGACAAGTACACCATCGTTGAGCGCGATCGGATACGCCGTATCTTCAACTGGCTTCAGTGCTTCACGCCCGCGGCGCTTGACGGGGAGTTCGCCGACGGTGGGCTGCGGGTCGTGGAGCGATGGGGCGATGTCGCTGGGAGTCCCTACGATCCCAACGCGACTGAGTTCGCTGTTGTTGGCGAGGCGTCCAGAGTCGGCTAGCAGTTGCCCGCCAGCTCCAGAGCAGCGTAGCGCCCGAAAGGGACCTAACCGTGAACCGCACAGAACATGAACACGCCCGCAGCAGCGGCACCGTTTTCGCCGACCTGGAGCTGCCCGCATCGGATGAGCTCAAGACCGACGACCTCTGAACGGTACGCTCGCCGATGGTCTCGCTGCCATCTGCTGTGACTTAAGCCCGGGACCCCAGGCTGTGTTCGAGTGCCGCGGGGGAGTATTGTACTCTGTGACCTGGCAGTGGCGCTTCGACTTCTTCTCTCACTGGGGCCATCACGCCATCGACGCGGTTCGGGCTATCATTCGCTCATCGGCACCACGGGCGGAGCGAGGAAGACGACGGGGAGGAAGGTGCTAGCGCAGCGCCTAGCAAGTACGTCGAGTCGGACAACTCTGCGAGTTGCTGTTCATCTGCTCAATGTTCGGCGAGTAAGTGAGGGGGTGACTGTGCGGGGCAATCGGAAGCAGTTGCGACGGCGTATTGCGGTCTCGGCCATTGTGGTCTTCGTGCTGCTGGTACTCGCGTTTCCGCTCTGGTCGGGCTACTTCGGCCCGAAGGCGGTTGCCTATGTGCAGACGTGGCGGCCGTGGCGAACTCATCTCGTGATTGAAGATGCCACCCCGCCGTCGTCTGACCGGACTCATGGTGTACTTCTCCAAGTGAACTACAACGACGCCTTTCGTGATTCCACCGGCGAACCAGCGGGACCGAGGGTTCGTTTCCTGATGATCAAACGATCGTCATCGCTACTGCCTTGGCGGGTAACCGAGTCGGGGACCGGACCGTGAGAGGCCACCGAACAAACGCATCAATCTGACAACCCGGTTGGATCTGTCCGGTGTCCAGGGCCATGACAAAGTCTCCGTCTGTGGCCCCTCTTTTCACGTGATCTGGGAGCTCCGAGCGTCTTCGGCGACGAACTCCCCGGCATCAGCCGAGAGGCGTGTCTGGCAGTACAACTTCGCCGACTTCGCGGAAGCGCGGGCGGCGACTCGGGAATGGATCGTCTGGTCCGGCACGGACTGGCCGCACCGAGCGTTCGACCTATCTGAGCCCGCATCGGTATCGGGTTCAACAACTACAGGATGTGGCCTGAAATGGGGAAAGCATTGTAAATTACCGCGAAGTAAAAGAAGCAGCAAGATAGTGTCAAAGGAATACGGCAACTCCAGCTCCAACTAGCACGTATTGCGTACCGGATGTTGGGAGGACAGATGGAAGACGAGTTCCCGTCCGCTGAGGACATCGCCGCTCTCCCCTTAACCAAGGAGGATCTGCGCGCGCTGTTCGACCACCTCGACCGACCGGGTCTGGAGCCGTGCGCTCACACCTTCCGTGAGACGGAGGCGTTCCTGGTTGACCGAGGCATCCCCAAGGAACCTGTCATCCGCTGGCTGCAGGAGCATGGTGGCTACTGCGACTGCGAAGTCATTTACAACGTGGACGCTGAGTGGGGGGAGTGGGCCGGTCGCGAGCCCTACGAGCTGACCGAGGAGGAGCTCGCGGAGTGCGAGCGCGCCGCCAAACGTCCGTGGTGGAAGTTCTGGTGACTTCGAGCAGGCGCATCAAGCTGATGATGTCGGAGTGTCGACGACCTCTCGAGAGGCCGCGTCTTCGCCGGCCATGCGGTGCGCAAGCCGCGCGCGGTCGCTAGCGCGCACGACGTGATAGAGCAGCGGTATCGATGATGGACGTGGTTGTACCTGCCGGTTGCACGCGGATGTTCGTGTGGCGACCCAGGGACGCCGATTCGACAGGAGGCTCACATGGCCCGCGTCGAAGGTGAGATCGTCATCGGGCGACCCGTTGCGGAGGTCTTCGACTTCGTCTCCGACGAGCACAACGAGCCGCGCTACAACCCTCAGATGGTTTCAGTGGACCAGCTCTCGCCTGGCCCCATCGGGCTCGGCACGCAGTTCCGCGCTCAGGTGAAGGCCGGGGGGCACACGGTTCCCGTCCTGCTCGAGCTCATCGCCTTCGAGCGGCCTGTCCGCTTGGGTTCGCGCTCGTCCTTCTTGGGAATCGTCACCGTCGGCGAACTGACCTTCACGGCGAGCGGCGATTCCACACGCATGCGCTGGGTGTGGGACATCAAGCCGAGTGGCGCCCTCAGGATGGCCACGCCTCTTTTGCTCTGGATGGGGCGTCGGCAGGAGAATCGCATCTGGTCGCAGCTCAAGCGGTATCTAGAGTGCGATGAGTGATGGCGGCGGGATGGAGCTGTTCCTCGAGTTGTTCTCGGGGCTGCCACGCCAGGGGCCGGGCGATGCGGAGTGCACGGCTCGGGCGCTCTCTCTGCTGCCGCCTCTCGGTCCTGGGGCTCGCATTCTGGACATCGGTTCGGGGACGGGGGCGCAGACGCTGGAGCTCGCCAGGCTCACGCCCGCGAACATCGTGGCAGTCGACTTCCATCCGCCATTCATCGACGAGCTCAATGCATCCGCGGCTCGACTTGGCTTCGCGAGCCGCGTCCGGGGTGTCGTGCAGGACATGCATCGGCTGGAGTTTTCCGGGCAGCGGTTCGACGTGCTCTGGTGCGAAGGCGCGATCTTCATCATCGGGTTCGACGCGGGCCTCGAGGCGTGGCGCGAACTCCTGCGAGCGGATGGGCATCTGGCTGTATCTGAGCTCTGTTGGCTGAAGGCCGATCCGCCGCGGGAGTGCTGTGAGTGGCTGGTGGCGGAGTACCCGCCGGTTCGGAGCCTCACCGCGAACCGCGAAGCCATCGCAAGGGCCGGATACGTCCTCGTGGGCGACTTCGTGGTTCCAACCTCCGCGTGGTGGCGTGATTACTACGACCCTCTCCAGAGGAATATCGACAGGTTCCGAGACGTTCATCGAGGCGATCCCATCGCGAACGCGGTCGCGAAGAACGTGGAGTGCGAGATCTCGATGTTCCGGCGGTACTCCGACCAGTACGGCTACGCCTTCTTCGTAATGCGGAAGGGTGGAGACTGACTCTTTAGCGGCGCGGGCCTCCGCCGGCCCGTGTACCGGCGGAGGCCGCCGCGCGTCGCCGCGCTTCTCTACTTCTTCGCCACCATGGGCTGTCCGCAGCAGACGATCGCTTCCGTACAGGCGCAGGCTCCTTCTTCCTGGTCTGCGCAAGCTTTGACAACTTGGAGCTCGAGTCCGCAGCTCTGGCAGACGTAAATCTCGCCGAGCTTCATCTCGCTACAACCCGTCATCGGGCATGCCTCCTTAGAATCTCCTTGTCTCCGCGGCCTCTCCGCGGAGGAGCCGGATATGCTCCCACGGTGAGCTCGCCGGTTAGAAGAGCCGGTCGACTTCCTCGTAGATGTGCATCTCCGGCAGTTCCTCCTCGTTCCAGTGACGTACGGCGGCACGGATCGACGGGTCCTCGACGAAGCGCTGGGCGCCGTCGCGGTCGGCGAAGTGGTGGGTTACGATGACCGCGTTGGGCTGGTCGACCCCGCGGTAGATGACGTAGCCCTCCGCGCCCCAGCCCACGCGAGCCCGCGAGTACTCGTCAAAGATCTCCTTCCATTTGGGGTAGTCGTCGGTCGTGAACGGGATGATCACCTGTACTGACACGCTACTCCTCTCCGAGAGCTTTGGCGTACGTCTTGGATTCTACGGGTGGTATTTCGCACAGAGAAGCATGCGGCGTTGGGGATCCCACGGTCGGGCTCCATCTCGTCTCTCGTCAAGAACGCGAGGCAGTCCCTGCAGCCTCTGTCTAGTTTTCTCCTCGCGGGCATCTCGGAGTTTCGGCCCTCGCGCGCGAAGCTGGTTGACGGCAGCGGTGTGCGGAGGGCGGCACCGCTGGGTATAGGGAGTCGCGTAAGGAGATCGATCCGTCCCTGCGGACGCGGTTGCGAGCTGAGCATTCCGAGGCGGGGACGTGGGCGTGCGCGGCGCACGTGGACTGTCTGTGCGCGCCATTCGGAAGGGGCGAGACGAACGTGAGGACACACGAAGGACCCTACGATGTGCTCATCATCGGCGGTGGCCCAGCCGGGCTCACCGCGGCTGTCTACGCGGCTCGACTCGCGCTGTCCACCGCGGTAGTTGCCGGGGAGGTTGGCGGACAAGCGCAGTGGGCGAGCAAGGTGGAGAACTACCTCGGCTTTCAGCTGATCGCCGGGAGCGAGCTGGTACGCCAGTTTCGCGAGCACGTACGCCGCTTCCCCGTCGACTGCTACGAGGGCGAGTACGTGAACGCGGTTGTCCCGAGCGGCGACCTGTTCGAGGTCTTTACACAGGAGGGCACGAGCCTCCAGGCTCGTGCCGTGATCATCGCCAGCGGCAGGGCGGCCGCACGGTTGGCGGTGCCGGGGGAGAAGGAGCTGGTGGGCCGCGGTGTCTCCTTCTGCGCGACCTGTGACGGCGCGTTCTTCCGCGGCCATCCCGTGGCTGTCGTGGGGCCTGGCGAAGCCGCTGCCGAGGCGGCGCTGCAGCTCTCGCGCCTTGAATGCCAGGTAACACTCGTGAGTCAGCGGCCGCTGCGGGCCCCGGAGGAGTTGTTGCGCAAGCTCGAGGCGGATCCGCGCATCGAACAACACATCGGCTGGAACGTGGTCGCCATCGAAGGCACCGATACCGTCGAGGCGGTGCTGCTGCGGGACGCGGCGCAGACGGAGGAGCGGCGAGCGGTCACCGCGGTGTTCATCGAGCGCGGGTTCATCCCCCCGGACGAGTTCACCGGCGGCATCGTGCAGACGAACGAGCGCGGGGAGATCGTAGTGGCGCGCGACAACATGACGAGCCAGCCCGGGGTCTTCGCCGCCGGCGATGTGACCGACGACTACGGCAAGCAGATCATCATCGCCGCCGGCGAGGGTGCGCGTGCGAGCATGGCCGCCGCGAGCTGGTTGCGGCGGCGCGACGTCGCGTAGAGCATCGTCGCGCCGTCGCGGGGCCGCGCCGCGCGCGGCTACAGAACTACCG
>Ga0334884_1002205_pt1 | contig 25759 bp, 25 predicted proteins | sample GraSluR1_MG_7_FD_207215 | JGI IMG/M metagenome (GOLD analysis project Ga0334884, IMG submission 207215) | Sludge microbial communities from methane-producing bioreactor in Wageningen University, Netherlands - Granular Sludge_12_05 R1 | ecosystem: Engineered > Bioreactor > Anaerobic >...
CTTAAAAACTGCAAAGTTTTATAAAACAAAGTCAACTGGAAATGGTTTTAAAATGGGGAGTGGCATTGGGATTGGTTGTTCTAATCTAATTATAATGCCAGGAGAAAAGAGTTTAGAGCAGTTAGTAAAAGAAACAAAAAACGGCTTACTTATTACAAAAGTAGCGGGGTTACATGCAGGGGTCAATGATATTTCAGGAGATTTTAGTATTCAATCTTCTGGCTTCCAAATCATTGAAGGCGAAATAAAAAAATCAGTAAATTTGATTGTTGTCTCAGGTAATTTTTTCAAGCTTATGAAGAACGTTCTTGATGTAGCAAATGATTTAGAGTTTTCTTATAATAGTTTTGGTGCTCCTTCAATCAAGTTCAAATCTTTACAAGTATCTGGAAAATAAAAAAATAATATAATAGAAATGAGACAAAATGGAAATATTTAATAATTTAGTAATAAAAAATGAAATTTTAAAAGGAATAGAAAAAAAAGGTTTTCTTGAAATGACTGAAGTCCAAGAAAAAGTTATTCCTATAGCTATTGATAATAAGGACCTGATTATTCAGTCTCCCACAGGAACTGGAAAAACATGTGCTTTTGCCATACCAATTTTACAAAAAATCGATTATGAAAATTCTGATATTCAGAGTATAGTTTTAGTGCCTACAAGAGAATTAGCTGTTCAAGTAGCAAATGAAATCAATGAAATTGCATTTTTCTTTAAAAGTTATAGTGCATTAGCTATTTATGGTGGTGAATTTATTGATATTCAAATTAGAAATCTTAGAAAAAGACCTAAAATTGTAGTTGCTACTCCAGGAAGATTGCTGGATCATTTAAGAAGAAAGACAATTAAATTGGGTGAAGTCAAGATCTTAGTTTTAGATGAAGCTGATGAAATGTTGAATATGGGATTTAAAGAAGACTTGGAATTGATATTTGACGAAATGCAGAATGTTGAACAAAAAATGCTTTTTTCAGCTACAATTTCTAGAGAGATTGAAAATATAGCTAAAAAACTTTTAAAAGATTCTGTTTTAGTTAGAATAAGTAAATCTGATTTAACAGTTTCAACAATTTCTCAAAAATATATTGAAGTTTCTGAAAAGGAAAAAGTAGAAGTAATGTCTAGAATTATTGACATAAATGGCTACAAGTTGATTATGGTTTTTTGTAACACAAAAAGAGATGTTGATGAAGTAACTTCAAAATTACAGTTTAGAGGATATATGGTAGATTCCTTGCATGGAGATATGAAACAAATGCAAAGGGATAGAGTTATGCATAGATTTAGAAAAGGACTTGTTAATATTTTAGTGGCATCAGATGTAGCTGCTAGAGGGCTAGATATAGATGATGTTGATGTAGTCTTCAATTATGATGTCCCTACTGATCCAGAGTATTATGTGCATAGAATTGGAAGAACAGGAAGGGCTAAAAAATCTGGACTTGCAATTATGTTGGTAAAAAGAGAAGAAAAATACTCGATGAAAAATATATTAGCATTTTCTAAAACTGAAATATCAAGAATGGAAGTTCCTGGTATTGAAAGTGTAATTGATGTTAGAGTTAATAAAGTAATAAAAGAAGCGTTGGAAAAAAATGTTTTCAATAAAAATTCTATTTATGTAGAAAAAATAATTAGTAAAATTGAACCTGAAAATATAATGGATTTATTAAAAGGGTTAATTTTGATGCAATTAACTGATGTTGAAGAAGAAGTGCAAAAAACAAGTAGACCTTCAAAGAGTACAAGGTTCTTTTTAGGGCTAGGTAAGAAAGATAGATTTAACAAAATGTCATTGATTGATCATATTTCTAAAGTTACTTCATTACCTAAAAATGAAATAAATGATGTTAGTGTTCAAGATAATTTCAGTTTTTTTGATACGCCGACAGTAAATGCTGATAAAGTTCTATATGGATTTGCTACTAACCCTTATAAAGGAAGACTTGTGACTATTGAAGAGGCAAAAAGCAAGAAAAGGAGATAAATATGAGGAATAAATTGTATACTTCAGAATCTGTTACTGAAGGCCATCCAGATAAGGTTTGTGACCAAATTTCTGATAGCATTTTAGATTATATTATTGAAAATGATCCGAATGCACATGTTGCATGTGAAGTTTGTGCAACTACAGGATTAGTTTTAGTAATGGGTGAAATTACAACTAATACTTATGTAGACATTCCAAAAATTGTTCGTGATACTGTAAAAGAAATTGGTTATAATAATCCTGAATTTGGATTTAATGGAGATGATTTGGCTGTTTTAGTAAGTATAGATGAACAATCACCAGATATTGCGATGGGAGTTTTAGATGATCAAGGTGCAGGAGATCAAGGCCTTATGTTTGGATATGCTACTTCTGAAACCGAAGAATACATGCCTTTACCACTTGTTTTATCACACAAACTAGCAAAGAGACTTGCTCAGGTTAGAAAAGAAAAAGTTGTAGATTATTTAAGACCTGATGGTAAAACTCAAGTTACAATTGAATATAATGAAAAAGAAGAAGCTGTTAGAATTGATAGTGTTGTTGTTTCGACACAACATGGTCTAAATGTAAGTAACGAAGAACTTAGGAGTTTTGTAAAAACTGAAGTTATAGATAAAGTCTTACCAAAAGAATTAGTTGATTCTAATACAAAAATCTTTATTAATGAAACTGGAAGATTTGTTTTGGGTGGTCCTAAAGCAGACTCGGGACTAACGGGCAGAAAAATAATTGTAGACACTTATGGTGGTTTTGCCCACCATGGTGGTGGAGCTTTTTCAGGTAAAGATCCATCTAAAGTGGATAGAAGTGCTGCTTATATGGCAAGATATATTGCAAAAAATCTTGTTGCTACTGGAATTTGCACAAAAGCTGAAATCGGATTAAGTTATGTTATTGGGGTAAGTGAACCAACTTCAATATATTTAAATACTTTTGGAAGTGCTTCTATTTCAGAAGATGAGATAGTAAAAATTATAAAAAAATCTTTCCCATTAACACCAAAAGGAATTATTAGTTATCTTGGACTGAGAAAGCCAATTTATAAACAATTGGCTGCTTATGGCCATATGGGAAGAATTGATCTTGACATTTCTTGGGAAAAATTAGATAAAGTTCAGGAATTAAAAGAATCTTTTAAAAAAATTTTATAGGTAGGGATATGAAAAATTATATATTAACTATTGATCAAGGAACTACAAGTACTAGAGCAATAATTTTTGATAATTTTGGGAATCAAATTATTTTTTCAAAAAAAGAAATTCCTCAAATTACTACTTCTGATGGAGTTGTTGAACAAGATCCTGAGGTTTTGTGGGAATCAGTAGTATATACCGTTAATGATGTTATTTCAAAATTTGAAGGTGACTTAAGCAAAATTAAAGTTTTAGGAATTACAAATCAAAGAGAAACGACTTTAATATGGAATAAAAAAACTGGTGAGTGTGTTCATAATGCCATTGTTTGGCAATCTATACAATCAAAAAAGATTTGTAATGATCTTGTAGAAATGGGATATAGTGATTTATTTAAGAAAAAGACTGGGTTAATAATCTCTCCATATTTTTCAGCTTCTAAAATAAAATGGATTTTTGATAGATATCCTGAGTTAGTTCAAAAAGCTAAAAATAAAGAAATATTATTTGGGACAGTTGATACTTATTTAGTGTGGAAACTAACTAATGGAAAAAAACATATTACTGATTATAGTAACGCTTCAAGAACTATGCTATTTAATATTCATGATTTATGTTGGGATAATGAAATTTTAGAAATACTTGATATTCCCAAAGAAATCCTACCTAGTGTAGTTGATTCTAGTGGTTTGATAGGTGAAGCCACTTATTTAAAGAATTTAAATCCAAAATTATCAGTTGAAATTGGAGCTATAATAGGTGATCAACAAGCTTCATTATTTGGACATTGCTGTTTTAATAAAGGTGATATCAAAAATACTTATGGGACAGGATGCTTTATGTTAATGAATACTCAAGAATATGCAGTTGAATCAAAAACAGGATTATTAACTACAATAGCTTGGTCTATTAATAATAAAGTAGAATATGCTTTAGAAGGCTCGGTGTTTATAGCAGGAGCAGTAGTTCAGTGGATTAGAGATAATATAGGATTAATAAATAGTTCTGATGAAACTGAAAGTATTTGTTATAAGGCTGATGGAAGTGATGGAGTTATTTTTGTCCCTGCTTTTACAGGACTAGGGACTCCATATTGGGATAGCGAAGCTAAAGGTTCAATATTTGGATTAAATAAAAATACGAAAAAAGAGAATATTGTTGCAGCATCTATAGAAGCAATCGCATTTCAATCAAAAGATATCATCGAGTTAATGAAAAAAGAATCAACTTTAAAAACAAAGATTCTAGCGGTTGATGGTGGTGCCAGTGTGAATAATTATTTAATGCAGTTTCAAGCAGATATTCTAAACTGTAAAATTGTAAGACCAGAATGTCTAGAAATGACAGCATTAGGGGCTGCTTATTTAGCAGGGTTAGCATTAAATTTATTTAATGTCGATGATATAAAAAAGATGCATTGTGTTGATGAAATTTTTGAAAGTAAAATGAGCTTATTAGAATCTAATCAAAGATATAAAAATTGGAAAATAGCAATTAAAGCTACACAAAAGTTTAAGACAAAACGAGGGGTTAATTATGTCAAGAAAATGGAATAATATAAAATATCAAAAGGCATCAAAAGATGCAAACAGGAGTAAAATACTGGCCAAATTTGGGCTAGAAATATACGTTGCTGCAAAATCTGAACCAGATCCAAGTATTAATAGAAATTTACAAATGATAATCGATAAAGCTAAAACATACAAAGTGCCAAGAGATATCATTGATAGAGCAATAGAAAAAGCAAAAGGTGGAAAAGGTGAAGAATACGATAATGTAGTCTATGAGGGGTATGGAACTCACGGGGCTGCAGTAATTGTTGAATGTCTAACTAACAACCTTAATAGAACTGCAAGTGAAGTTAGAGCAGCTTTTACAAAAAATGGTGGTTCTTTAGGCGTAAATGGTTGTGTGTCTTATATGTTTGATACAGTTGCTATTATTGGAGCAACTAATTTAGAAGAAGAAAATGTTTTGGATGCTTTAATAGAAAATGATTGTGATATTCAGGATATTGAGACAACTGATGAAGGAGTTTTTGTGTATGCAGATTCTAAGGAATTTAACAATATACAAAAGGTTTTTCAGGATTTAGGTGTTGAAGATTTTCTTACTTGTGAAATAACTAAAGTACCTAGTACTTATGTTAGTTTGGATGAAGAGAGCAGAAAAAAATTTGATAGATTGATTGATATGCTTGAAGATCTAGAAGATGTTCAGAATGTATATCATAATGTAGAAGATTAATATTATAAGTATAATATTAAATAATATGGTATAATAGACAAGGTGGTTTTTATGAGTACAATAAAATTTGGAGCCTTAGGTGGGCTTGGGGAAAATGGCAAAAATATGTATCTTGTTGAAATTGATGATAAGATATTTGTTTTAGATGGTGGCCTGAAATATCCAAGTGTTGAATTACTAGGAATTGATACTGTTATACCAAATATTTCATATTTAGTTGAAAACAAGGAAAGAGTTCAAGGGATATTTTTGACTCACGGACATGATGATCACGTTGGAGCAATCCCTGAGTTATTAAAATCATTAGATGTTGGAGTGTTTGGGACTCATTTTACGATGTGCATATTAGAAGATTTACTTAATGAAGCTCAAATGGATATCTCAAAATATAGGTTGTATAGGATTAATGAAGAAAAGGAATTAAAGTTCGGCCCTATAAAAGTATCATTTTTTAATGTTAGTCATAGCATTCCTGAGTGTGTAGGTGTTTGTATTAAATCTCAAGATGGGTCGATTGTTTATATGCCGAATTTTAACTTTGATGCTCATCAAGATAAAAGGTATAGAACTTCAATGAATAAAATTACTGATATAGGTAGTGAGAATGTTTTAGCTTTATGTGCGGGTAGTTTAGGAGTTAATAATATTAATAGAGTGCATAATGATTATTCCTTACTTTATACTATAACTGAGATTTTACAAAATTCAAAAAGAGTTATAGTTTCATCATTTTCAAGTGATTTAGATAGAATTCAAAAATTGATTAATATTAGTGTTAATAATAATAGAAGAGTTGCAATTATTGGTAGAAAAGTTCAAAAGCACATCAATATTGCAATGAATAATGAGTATTTAAAAATCCCACAAGATAAGTTGATTAATTTAAAATTTATAGATGATAAAAATCAAAATGATTATGATGATTTGGTTGTAATTGTAACTGGTATTAGACATGAACCATTTTATATGCTTCAAAGGATGTGCAAAGGTCAAGATAGGCTAATAAAAATTAATAAAGAAGATAATATAGTAATTATGAATCCACCAGTACCAGGTACTGAAAAAATGGCAAGCAGAACTATTGATTTATTAAATATTAATAGTAAAAAAGTAACGGTTATAAAAAAACAAATGTTAAGAAGTTCACAAGCAGATAGTGAAGATTTAAAATTATTATATGGTATACTTAATCCTAAGTATATAATTCCGGTGGTTGGGGAATTTCGCCATCAATATGTTCAAAAAAATATTGCACTTGAAGTAGGTAATTCGGAAAATAAAGTAATAATATTAGAAAATGGAGAGTTGATTAGTTTCCAAAATGGAAATTTACTTCCAAAAAAAGAACAGATTTCTGCTGGAGATGTACTTATTGATGGGTCAATAATTGGGGATATTAATGAAGTTGTTATAAGAGACAGAGAACTATTATCACAAAATGGAGTAGTTATTGTGACTATTGTAATTGATGATAAGAATAGAGATGTATTTTCTGAACCTGAAATAATTTCTAAAGGGTTTGCTGTTGAGACAGATGCAATATTTAAAAAACTAACTTTAACAATCGAAAAAAGAACTAAGACATATTTGCGGAAGTCAAAAATTGATATTAAATCTTTAACAAGTTTACTCACTGATGATATAGCTAGAGAAATTTATTCAGAAATAAAAAAGAGGCCGATTGTAATTCCGGTTTTAACTACAATTTAATAATACTGTGATAAAGAAAAGTAAGTGTTTGAATTATACAGAGAGAGATTGGTAGGTGAAAAATCTCAAATGATACACTGAAAGCTACTTTTGAGTATGAATTAAAAAATTCACGTATAAATGCGTTAAATTTAATTGAGTTGCATAGTTTTTTACTATGAAGTAGGATGGTACCGCGAAAATTTCGTTCCTATATTTTTTAATATAGGAATTTTTTATATGGAGGAAAATATATGAAAAAATTAATGAGTTATGAAATAAGACAGATGTGGTTAGATTTTTTTGCCAGCAAAAATCATGAAGTGATACCAAGTGCTTCATTAATTCCACATAATGATCCGACATTGCTATGGATTAATGCTGGAGTTGCGCCTTTGAAAAAGTTTTTTGATGGAAGAGAAGTACCAAACAATAGAAGAATGACTAATGCTCAAAAATCTATTAGAACTAACGACATTGAAAATGTTGGGAAAACTGCTAGGCACCATACTTTTTTTGAAATGCTTGGTAATTTTTCAGTAGGAGATTATTTTAGAAATGAAGCATTAGAATTTGCTATTGAGATTTTAACTTCGCCTAAATATTTTGCGTTTGAACTCAACAAATTATATTTTACAATTTACACATCAGATAGTGATTCGTTTGAAAAATGGGTAGAATTAGGGGTTTCCCCAAATCATATAATTAAACTAGATCATAATTTTTGGGAAATTGGTGAAGGCCCCTGTGGACCTTGCACTGAAATTTTTTATGATCGTGGTGAAAAATATGATCCTAATAAAGTTGGAATTAGAATGATTCAAGAAGATTTAGAAAACGAAAGATATATTGAGATTTGGAATATAGTTTTTAGTCAATATAATTCAACGCCAGGTAAAAAAAGAGAAGAATATCCTGAATTGCCTAGTAAAAACATTGATACGGGTATGGGGCTTGAACGAATGGCTTGTGTAATGCAAGAAGTTGAAACTAACTACGATACTGATTTATTTATGCCAATTATTAAAATGACAGAAAAACTTTCTTTAACTAAGTACACAGGACAAATGGCTTTTAAAGTAATAGCTGATCATGTTAGAAGTGTAGTTTTTGCTGTTAGTGATGGAGCGACTTTATCTAATGAAGGGCGCGGATATGTTTTAAGAAGATTATTAAGAAGAGCTGTTAGATTTGGGAAAAATATAGGTATTAATAGTGCTTTTCTATATAAATTAGTCAATGTAGTAGTTGATAACATGAAAGTTTTTTATAATGATCTAGCAGTTAATGAAGACAATATTACAAAAATCATAAAGCAAGAGGAAGAAAAATTTTTGTTAACTCTTGAATTAGGAGAGAAAAAATTACTAGAATTTATAAACAATTGTCCAAAAGGAAATGATAAGGTAATAACAAAGGAAACTGCTTTTTTACTATATGATACATTTGGGTTTCCGATTGAGTTAACTATTGAACTAGCTAATGAATATGAGTTTAAAGTTGATGTAAAAGGTTTTAAGGAAGAATTACAAAAACAAAAAGAAAGAGCTAGGATGGCCCGTAATGATAAACAGTCTATGAATGTTCAAAATGAAGAAATGCTTAAATTACATGTAGAAACTGAATTTATAGGTTATAATAATCTTGAGTGTGAGTCTAAGATTGTTGCTATTTTTGTAGATGGTAAATTAGTTGAGAAAGCTTATGATAATGCTTTAATATTATTTTCGCCAACCGTTTTCTATGCAGAATCTGGCGGACAAGTTGGAGATAAAGGGCTTGTGATTTCAAATAGTAATTCATATGAAGTTATTGATACTATAAAGTTACCAAATATGCAACATGCATCTTTGGTTGAAATTAATGATGGATCTTTAGAAATAGGTCAAAAAGTTGTTTTGCATGTTGATAAAGCTTTTAGAGCGAAAGTAGCTAAAAATCATACAGCTACACATTTGTTGAATGAATCATTAAGACAAGTTGTAGGAACTCATATTTATCAACATGGATCAAATGTAAATGCTAATAATTTAAGGTTTGATTTTAATAATTTTGAAATGCTAAATGAAGAGCAAATACTTAAAATTGAAAAATTAGTTAATAAAGAAATAATGAATTCTAACAATGTTGTTGTAAGAGAAATACCTTTAGCTGAAGCAAAAAACCAAGGAGTACAAGCTGTTTTTGGAGAGAAATATGGAGATATTGTTAGAGTAGTAGATACGAATTTTAGTAAAGAATTATGTGGAGGCACACATGTTTCAAATACCAAAGAAATAGAAAAATTTGCTATTACATCAATTGAAGCAAAAGGTTCTGGGATATTTAGAATCGAGGCATCTACTAGTAATCAAATAGAAAAAGAGTTAGATGAAAGACTTGCAAATATTAATAGTGAGATTTCTGATTTGTTGAAAAAAGCTGAAATTATGGTAAAAGAGGCTAATCAAAAAGGGATTGATTTAAAATTTGAATTTAAGGAAAACGATAATAATGAAAAAAGTTATAGTAGAATAATTTCAAAGAAAATAATGTTGAATGATTTGCGAGAAAAAATCAAAGAAATTTCAAAAAATTATCAAAAAATTTTACAAGAACAAAATACCGAAGCAATTGAAAAATATTTATCAAATGTAAAAGAAATAAAAAATAAAAAAATATGTATTTTTGATGTAAAAGATGTTAATATTGATGTATTAAAAGATTTAATTGATAGAATCAGCGATTATCTAAAAGAAAGCATAGTTTTTGTTGGAAACATAATTGAAGATAAGATCGTTTTTTTGTGTAAAAATAAAATTTCATCCTTAAATGCTGGATTACTTGTAAAAAAGGCTGCTATTATTTGTGGTGGAAATGGTGGTGGAAGACCAGATTTCGCTCAAGCAGGTGGTAAAAATTTAGAATTTGTAGGAAAAGCTTTTGAAGAAGTTTATACAGAAATTGAGGAGAAAATATGAAAATCATAGGATTAGACTTAGGTACTAAAACTTTAGGAGTTGCTATTAGTGATACATTAGGAATTATTGCTAACCCCATTGGAACTTACAGGATTGAAGAAAAAAACTTAAATCAAGCTTTAGAATTTGTAAAAGATTTGATTAAAGAACACGGAATAATTGAAATAGTCTTAGGGTTTCCTAAAAATATGGATGGGTCTACTGGATTTCAATGTGATTATATTTCAGAGTTTAAAGAAATTCTTGAAAAAGAAACTGGGTTAAAAGTTTTTCTAATAGATGAGAGATTAACATCAGTGATTGCTAATAGAACAATGTTAAGCGCTGATATGAGTAGACAAAAAAGAAAAAAGAATGTTGATAAATTAGCTGCATCCATTATTTTGCAGGGATATTTAGATTCAAATAAATTTAAGAAAGGATTTTAATATGAAAAATCAATTAAAAGAAAATCAGTTGACTTATGTAGATGATAAAGGTAATGAGATTTTGTGTGACATACTATTTACTTTTGAAAACAACGAATTTAATAAAAACTATGTATTGTTTTACCCTACAGGAAGTTTAGAAGAAGAAGAGATTCAAGTTTATGCTGCATCTTATGAACCACTTGAGGGGGAAATCGGTGAATTAAATGAGATTACAACAGATGAAGAATGGAAGATGATTGAAGAAGTTTTAACTGCATTTGAAAATGATAATGAAGAAGAATCTGAAGAATAATCAATATAATAAAAAGAAGATGAAATTCAAGTGCGAATTTTATCTTCTTTTTTGTTAATTACTTATTAATAATTTTATCGGCTATATTATTGTATATTTGTCCGATTAATTCATTGTCCTCGTATAAACCAGTGTTTTTTGCAGGTAAATTAATAGGAATTTCTGCTAACAAAGTTACGTTAAGTTTCTTTGCCAGTTCTTCACCTTTTCCCTTTCCAAATATGTATTCTTTCTCTCCGCTAGATTTATTTAGAAAGTATGACATATTTTCAATTACACCAAATACAATGTGCTTAAGTTCTTGAGCTGCATAACCAGCTTTTATGGCAACATGGGATGCAGATATATGAGGAGTTGTAACTATTATAACATCACTTTTAGGAATTATATTTTTTAAATCTAATGTAGCATCTCCTGTGCCTGGAGGCATATCAATAATCATATAATCAAGTTCTTTATTCCATGCTACATCATAAAACAAACTATTTATCATAGAACTAACCATCGCTCCTCGCCATAATATTGGAGCACCTATTTCAGCGAAAAATTCAGTTGATATAAACTCAATATTATTTTTCATAAACGGAATAATTTTTTTATTATCGTTAACCTCTATTTTAGCATCTTTAACATTGTAATCTAACAATGTTGGAATACTTGATCCATAGATATCAGCATCAATAATACCAACTTTTTTCCCTTTTTTTGATAAAGCATATGCAATATTAGCGGTAACAGTTGATTTTCCAACTCCACCTTTACCAGATGCAATTATTACAAATTTAGTATTACCTTTTACTATACTATCTATTTTTTTAAATTCTTCAATTTCTAGTTTTAGTCCAGAGTAATTTAAATCAAGTTTAACTATTTTAGCTATTTCTCTACGCATTTTCTTTTCTAAATCAGCATCTTTTTTTCCAACAGCTATAACGATGACTACAATGTTATCATCTTCATTAATGCCTAAATGCTTAATTCCACCTGTTTCTAATAAAGTTTTTCCAAGTGAATCATCCATTAATACTCCTAATTTTTGTTTAATTAAATCAATTGACATATTTATCTCCTTTTTTTATTGGAATTTTATATTCTTCAAGAATTGTCTGACTATTTGTTAATAAATCGTAAAGTTTAGTTGCTTTAATTTCATAATCAACAACTATATTATTTTGTAAGTTCTTAACGCTTGTAATTATTGCTTTTTTAGTTTCTTTAGGTAAAGAATTAATATATTCTAAACCAGTATCATTGCATCCTAGCATTCTTAAATAATAGTTTGATTTGCTTTGTAAGTTTTTAGGAGTATTTAATAGAATATGAAGTATGGTTCTTTGAATTCTATAATAACTATATCTCTTACTTACTACTTTTTCCATAAAAGATGAATAATTAGATGTTTCGTTTAAAATCGTAGATATTCTATTTTCGATTCCTTCGTCAACTCCATAAATATTAGTTATTTCATCGATTTTTTTATGTATAAATATAAATTTCAAAAAATTATATATTTTTTCTTCTGACAAATTTACGCCTTTAAAAGGATAGGCAGCTACTTCGTCTGGAACAAATTTATTAAGTGGTTCTTTATTTTTGATGAGTTCTCGGATAGCGGTAGCACTTGCTATTTTACTAGTTATTGTTTTATCATAATAATTGTTTCCAATTCGTTTTATAGGAAAGAAATTAATTGGATAGTTTAATTTTTTAGCAGCGTTAATATATTGAACGGCTAGAGTATTATTAGGTAGAGAAAAATTGTTGATTATCTCAGCATCATCTGTTAGTAGAGTTAAAGCTTTTAAAGCACTAGTAGCATAAGAATTTCCTAATTTTATGAAACGCTGGATTTCAGTATTAAATTCTTTTGAGTTTAAATAATTAGAGATTAATTTTAATTTTTCAATGTTTCTAAGTTCAGCTCCGAAAGAAATATCTGTTACATTAAGATCTCTAAGGATGCTAACAGAATTAAGGCCAAAAAGATCTGCACTATTTACAGTGCTTAAAAAGGGAAGTTCAAAGACTAAGTCAGCTCCTTTTTCAAGTAATAATTTAGTTCTACTGAATTTATCCATTATCATGGTTTCACCGCGCATTGTAAAACTTGAACTCATTATTATAATAGTAATATCAGGACTAGTTAAAGCTTTAGCTTGGTTTATAAAATAAATATGTCCATTATGGAGAGGGTTGATTTCCATAATAAGTCCTAATACTTTCATAAGGCCTCCTTTTCGCAACTATATATATTTTAACTAAAAAAGCTATATAAATCAATATATTTCAAAAATAACTGACAAAGTAATAATAATATGGTAATATATAGTTAAATGATGAGGTATGATGTGAATTATTATAATGAATATAAAATAAAACTTCTTAATAAAGCTTCGGAGAAAAAAATTCCAATTGCTGGCGAATTTGAAATAACAGCTAATTGTAATATGAACTGCAAAATGTGTTATGTTCATAAACATAATAAAACAAAAGATTTAAGCAATGATGATTGGTATAATATTATAACACAAGCCATAAATTCAGGTATGCTTTTTGCCAATTTTACTGGCGGAGAAATATTTTTAAAAAATGATTTTATGGATTTGTATGAAAGAGTATATGATTTAGGTATAAAAATTATCTTATATACTAATGGAACTTTGTTAAGTGATGAAGTTATAGAAAGATTGAAATCAAGGCCACCAGAATATATTGCTATAACAATATACGGTGATAGTGCTGAAATGTATGAAAAGATTTGTGGATATAAAGATGGCTTTTCAAGAGTAATAAACAATATTGAAAAAATGAGATTAGCAAATCTTAATATTGTTTTAAGAACAATACCGATTTTAGAAACATATAATAACTTAGACAATCTATTAGAACTGTTATTAAAATTCAATTTACCTATAGAAAATTCACTATATGTGGGTCCAAACAGATATTCTAATAAGAAGAGCGATGTAGATAGATTATCTCCAACTCAGTTGCTGCAATATCAAAAAATGTTTGAAGAAAAGTTAAAAATTTATTTTAATAAGCCTTTTGTTAATACGTCTAATGGTTTTAACTGCTCGGCTGGCAAAAGTGCTTTCTTTGTAAATTGGGAAGGGAAAATGTCAATTTGTAGTTTATTTGATTATCCAAGGGTTGATATTTTAAACAGTGACTTTAAAACGGCTTGGGATAAACTAAAACAAAGTGTTTCACAATCTAAGAAGTGCAGTGATTGCGAAAAGTGTAAGTTTAATAATTTATGTTATGTATGTCCTGCAAAACTATATTCTGAAGGAAATATAGAAAAATGTAGTTCGTATTTGTTAGAATGTGCTAAGGTGAGGTTTGCGGATAAAAATGGGAAAATATAAGATAGCAGATATAATTTTTGATTTTAATTTTAAATCAGAAATTATGAATGAAAGACTTACCAAATATCAAATTTCTGATTCAATCATAGCTAATTATAGTATATCTACTATATATGTTGATGAAATATACTTAGAAAAATTTGAAATTATTAAAGAATTTAATAATAGAATATTGTGCTCAACAGAAATTTGTGAAAAAGTGTTTGTGTTAAAAAATATAAAAAATCAAATAGTTATGAAAGTTGAATATTATGATAGAGATACAAAAGTAATAGCGTATTTCAAAAAAGATGTTGAAGACTTAGAAATAAAAGAATATAACTTGATTTCAATGTTAGTAAATGAAGTTTTTTTAGAAAACAATTTATTGGTAATTCATGGGTCTGCTATAGCCATTGATAATTCTGGAATAATTTTTTCTGCACCTTCTGGAACGGGTAAGTCTACACAGGCTAATCTTTGGAAAACTGAATTCCAAGATAGAGTTACTATTATTAATGATGATAAGCCTATAATCAAAGTTATTGATGATAATGCTTATGTAATAGGTTCGCCTTGGAGTGGGAAAACCAGTCTTAATACTAACTGCGAAGTACCTTTAAAAGCTGTAGTTTTTATTAAACAATCTAAACACAATGAAATTTTTTCTTTAAATTCTAAAGAGATGTTAAAAGAAATAATTAAAAATTTTATAAGAAGTGATAATTTAGATAAAAATGATAATATAATTGCTAATATAAATAAACTTTCTAAAATAATTAAATTTTATAGATTAGAATGTGATGTGTCAAAGGAAGCTGTAAAAGTTGTTTACAATAAAATCATTGGAGAAAATTATGAAAATTAAAAAAGATTATGTGTTAAGAGAAATAGTAGATGAGTATGTTGTAATACCAGTAAAAGATGCAGCAATTAATTTTAATGGGATGATTACTTTGAATGAGTCTGCAAAATTACTTTGGGAATCTTTAATAGAGGAGAAATCTGAGGAGGATTTAATTAAAGTTCTGTGTGATGAATATCAAATATCAAAAGAAGAGGCAACTATTGATGTAAAAGATTTTATAAATGTTTTGAAGGAAAACAATCTGCTTGAGTAACATGGAAGAATATAATATAAAAAAAATTAAATTCAGTGATATTTCTTCAATTGTTATTGAGGGCTTAAATAACAATAGTAAAGTTAATTTAACTGTAACAGGAAAGAGTATGTACCCTTTTTTATTAGATGGAATTGATCAAATCATAATTGAAAAAATAACTCATAAATTAAAGCCAGGAGATATAATTTTATATAAAAAAAATAATTTTATAATTCACAGAATATTAAAAAAGAAAAAAAACTATTATATCGTATCAGGTGATGCACTGACAATCAAAGAAATAGTTTTTGAAAATGAAATTATTGGTTATGTTTCAAGTATAATAAAGAAAAATAAAACTATAGATGTCAGAAGCAGTAAAATGTATAAAGTTAAAGAAATGATATGGAGAAAGCTATTTTTATTTAGAAAAATTTTGTTATTTATAAACAGAAAAATATTTTTAAAGCAATAAAAAAACATTTCAATAGAAATGTTTTTTTAGTTTACTTTAAATCCACAGTTGCTACAAAACTTGCTGTTACTTGAAATTTCAGTTCCGCATTGAGGACAATTTTGTTTCATTTGTTTGCCACAGTTACTACAAAATTTTTGACCTTTAATAACTATCGTTCCACAATCTGGACAGTTAACAGTATTTGTTTGCACAATAGGGTCTGATTTTGTATCATTTGATGGATTTGAAGTAGGCACTGAATTATAGTTTCCAGTTGGTGTTGCTTGATCATAAGGCGGTTTAGAATAATTTGGATTTGTCGAATAATATTGATTAGGTGCGTTATAATTAGGATTTTGGCTATTGTAAGGTTGATTCGGACGGTTAAACCCATCTCTTTGTTGATTTAAATATGGATTGTTAGGTTGAGTATCAGGTCTTTGTCCATAGTAAGGCTGATTAGGGCGGTTAAACCCATCTCTTTGTTGATTTAAGTATGGATTGCTAGGTTGGGTATCTGTTCTTTGTCCATAGTAAGGTTGATTAGGCCTATTATATCCTTGGTTAAGGTTATTAGAAGGCGAGTTATATGCACCATAGTTGTTTAACGTATCTCTAGGTTGACCAAAATTACTTTGCTGCTGTTGGTCAAATGATGGCTGCTTTGCAAAAGGTTCTCTATAACCTAATCCTTGATTAGGCTGATTTAAATCTTTTTGATTTTGGTAAGAAATTGGTTTATCATCTTTAATTGCATCGTTTGGAAAAACACCATTTTGCGGTTGTGCTTCTTTGGAAGAATTAGATGAAGGTAGTCCTGACCACATTGGGGCTTCTTGCTGATATATAACTCTATTTTGTAGAGGGACTGTGTTTTGTTTTGCTAAAGGTTCTTCAAACTTTTGTGGATTGATTGTTTTGTTTGAGTCAGCATTATAAACAATTGTATTAGTAGGATTAACCACTGCATCTATATTGGGCTGGTTAAACGAAGGATTTAAGGAAGAATTATTCATACCAGAAAACACTAAATCGTTATTAGGTGTAAGATTAACACCTTTATCAGCTTTTTTCTTTTCTATACTTTTCAAACTATTAGAGTATGCTATTTTACCATTTAATGCTCTAGCTACAAGTTCAAAGAATATAAAGAATAACATTGACCCAAGAAGAAGCATAATTACTGTACTATCAATTTGACTTTTTAAAAATACAGTCATGAAATAAATTAAAGGTGCAAATTCAATATTAAAAGTAAGAGGATTGATAAGCATTCGAACTATGTAAATAACCATTACCCAGTATAGCAAGAAAAAGGCTTTAGCAATTACCTTTGCTCTCTTTCTTTTTCTTCTAATTCCTTTTAGTGCAGAAATAAAAATGCTGAAAAGTATAAAAGGAGGTATTAACATATAAATTATAACTAAGCTATAATTAAAAAGCGTAACTAAAAAGGCCTGACTATTATTAGAAAAAACTTCTTTTATAGAATTAAAAAGATTTAATAGAGATAAGTTATCCTCTAAAAGAATCGTATTTAAATCAGTTGATGAGGTCATAATTGGTAAAAAAGTTAAAACCGCAATAGCCATAAGTGCTAAAGCTGCTATTAGTAATCTAAACAAGCTTCGTATGAACATTTTAGCCACCTCTATACATTAATTATAATATAAATTCTAATATATGTCAAACAAAGTCTAGGTAAAAAACTAGAAAATACATCTGTTTTTAAGTTGCAGTTAATTGATTCAAGTGATATAATTATAAAAGTAATAGGTGCTTTATGAATAAAAAAAATATTGGTGTATTTGATTCTGGTTTGGGTGGAATAGTAATTTTAAATGAGTTAGCTAAAGCATTACCATTTGAAGATTTTTTATATATTGCAGATGAACTTAATGCTCCTTATGGTGAAAAATCTAAAGAAGAAGTTAGAGATATAGTTAGTAATAATTGTAAATATCTATATGAAAAAAAATCAAAAATGATAGTTATTGCTTGTAATACAGCTACAGCAAATAGTGACCATGTAAAACTTGATATTCCGATTGTTGGTGTTATTGAAGCCACTGCTAAACAAGTTTATGAATTGCCTAAAAAAAGCAATGTTTTACTAATAGCGACTAATGTAACTGTAAATTCTAAATCTTATCATAGTTACTTAGAGGATTATAATGTTTTTTCTATTGGAGCCCCCGAATTTGTAAGCATAGTTGAAGATAATCTATATAATACAAAAAAAGCAAAAGATTTAGTTTTAAATAAATTGAGTATATTTCAAAAGGAGAATATTAGTGCTGTTATTCTAGGGTGCACTCATTTTGAATTGTTAAAAGAATTTGTTCAAGATGCTTTTCCTAATGCTAAGATTTATTATAGTAGTAAGATAATGGTTGATGTTATAAAGCAAGAATTATTAAAATACCAAATTCAAGAAAAAAATAAATTTGGTAAAATAGTTATAGAATCAACAAAAAATATAAGTAATATACCAGATAAAATACCGTGGTTTGAGAAAAAATATGTTTTTAAAACAAAAAAATAAACCTTCACTTAAGAAGGTTTTTATATTTAGTAGTTTCTTGCTCTATTAAATCATTTCCATTAGAATCATATATTACGATCGCAGGAAAGTCCTTAACAATTAATTCATGAATAGCTTCGGATTGTAATTCGTTATAAGCAATTATTTTGCTAGATTTTATGCAAGTAGAAATCAATGCGCCAGCACCTCCGATAGCTCCTAGATAAACAGCTTTATTTTTTTTCAGTTCTTTTTTAAATTCGGCTGATCGTGGACCTTTTCCAATCATAATTTTTTGGCCTAGTTTCATAAGTTCTATGGCATAAGTATCCATTCTATAACTAGAGGTAGGACCAGCTGACCCAATAGGCATATTAACTGGTGTTGGAGTTGGACCAGTATAATATATAATGCTATCAGCTAGAGAAAAAGGAAGTTTAATATTTTCATTAATATCTTCAATTAATTTTTTATGTGCTGCATCACGTGCAGTATAAATAGTACCATTAATAAGTACTTCATCACCGATTTTTAAATTTAAGTATTCTGAATCTTTGAGAGGAGCAATAATTTTCATATTTTTCACCTATAATATAACAGACTTGGTTCTAGATGCATGACATTGGATGTTGACAGCAACAGGTAAAGAGGCAATATGACAAGGAAAAGAATTAACTTTGACTGCTAAAACAGTATTTTTTCCTCCAAACCCCATTGGTCCAATACCTAATTTGTTGGCTTTTTCAAAAATTTCATTTTCTAGTTCATAGTCTATTGGGTTTGATGATCTGTCATCAATGTCTCTTAATAAGGCTTCTTTTGAAAGAAGTGCTGCTTTTTCAAAATTTCCACCTAAGCCTACTCCGACAATAATTGGAGGGCATGCGTTACCACCACTTGCTTCAATTGTTTCTAATACAAAATTAATAACTCCATTTTTTCCATCAGCTGGAGTTAGCATTTTAAGTTTACTCATATTCTCACTACCAGCACCTTTGATTGTTAGAGTTATCTTAAAGGTATTCGAATTAACAAATTTTGTGTGAATTATACAAGGTGTGTTAGTAAGCGTATTAATCCTATCGAGTGGGTGTTTAACTACTGATTTTCTAAGATAATATTCAATATAAGCTTCTTTAATAGCAAAATTTATGGATTCTTCTAAATCAAAATCAAATATAATACCGTTACCTATTTCTAAAAAAATAATCGAAATTCCGGTGTCTTGACAAATAGGGATGCTTTTTTCTTTTGCTAAAACATCGTTTTCGATTATCTTTGTTAGAGTTCTAAAACCTATCGGAGAAACTTCTGTATTTTTAGCTTTTTCTAAATAATCGAGAATTTTAGTATCAATATTAAAAGCACACTCATAACACAATTTTTTAATTTCTTGAATCATTAAATTTTTATCGATTTTTTTCATATCTTATATCCTTTTTACAGAATTAGTATACCATTTTATAATATAAAATGGAATTAAAAAATAGTTTTTTGAGTTGCAATATGATATAATAAAAATAATGTGGTGATGAATGTGAGAAAAGAATTTAAGAAAATATGTATAGATAGTAAGTTGATTGGCGCACAAATGATAGTAATTAATGAAAAAAAGATTTTAGAGAATTTATCATTTGGTTTTAGAAATATTGAGACAAAAGAAAAAGTAAACATAAATACAAAATTTAGAATCGCTTCAATTTCTAAGATTATTGTTGCAATGTGTGTTATGCAATTAGTTGAAAAAAATCTAGTTTCTATTGATGAAGATATTTCGAAAGTTCTAGGGTTTAAAATTAGAAATCCTAAATTCCCAAATGAAAAAATTACTATAAAGCATTTAATGACTCAAACTTCAAGTATCACTGATGGCTTTGATGATGAGGACCCTAAAAATGATAACCTAAAAAGAGGATACAACGGAGTTAATGGAACTAACGTTAATGCTACATTGAGAGATCTTTTAGTAAAAAATGATGGTCCTTATTGGATTGATGGTACATATTCAAATTATAGGCCTGGAGAAAAATTTATATATTCCAATTTTGGTTGTGGATTACTTGCTTGCATAATTGAAAAAACTACTCATACATTTTTTTGTGATTATGTAATTGAAAATATATTTTCAAAACTTAATATTGATGCAAGCTTTAGAATTCAAGATATTGAGGATCAAAAAAATTTTGCTACTTTATATTATTTGTCTGAAGATGGAAATAAAATTGTTCCCTCACTCAATGTAAAAAAACTATATGATAAAACATATAATAAATTTCCATTAGGTGAAAATTTTAGAGGTCCAGCTGGAGGATTGATTATTAATATAAAAGATTTAAGTAAGATAATGCAGTTATTCTTAAATGATGGTATCTATAAAGGCATAAGGGTATTAGATAAAGAAACAATAGATTTTATGCAGCAATTTCATTGGATAAACACAGAAGTAAGTGAATATAAGGCTAAAGGATTACAAATCAGGATATTTTCGATATCAAATCAAGAGATATTAAGAGGTCATACTGGTGATTCTCATGGATTAGTTAGTTTTTTCTTTTATAATCCTGAACAGAAATTAGGTGTTTGTTTCTTTACTAATGGTGGTAATTTTAAAAGACTTCCTTTTGGAACTGTTGACATTTTTGAAAAACTTTTAGAAAAAGTCATAAACAAGTATTGGAATTATCAAATAGAAAAGAACTTTATAATAGATAAAACTGGATTAGAGTCAAAAATAAATAATAGGTTAATAAAAATGGAAAAATCACTTTTTTATAAAGACGGAAAAGCCTATATTTCACTATTTACTATACTTGACGGACTTGATATAATGCCAGTTGTTACCAAAAATTTAGTCATCTTATCAAAAAATAATAAAAAAATATCTTTTCGATTTATGGAATTAGTTAAGACTGATGACACATACTATATTCCATTAAAAGATTTATTGATGAAATTAGATATAGATTTTTTAGAAGATGAAGAGACAATACTGATTAAATATATTAGTTAGGAGAAAAAAATGTTAAAAGAACCTATTGGAATATTAGATATGGGAATTGAAGGTGTAGCAGTACTAGAAACTTTAACAAAAAATTTTCCAAATGAAAATTTTGTATATACAAATGATTTTATACATTTTCCATATGAAGGCTATAAAAAAGAAGAAGTATTAAGTTTTGTTAATGATAAAATTGAATTATTAAATACATATAACCCCAAGTTTATCATTATTGTTAGTGATACAATTTTTGATATTTGTCATGAAGATTTTAAAAATAAGGGAGAAATAATTTTTTCTGTACCATCAATAATACAATTTATAAATTCTAAGTATTCATATAAATCTTTATTATTATTAGCTAGAAAGTCAGTTATAGAGGCTAATCTCTATCAAAAATTTTTTAAGTATTCACAATTGACTAGTCTAGCTAGTGATACTATTGAATCTATTTTAAATAAAGGAAATGTAAAGATTTCTGAAACTTTTGAAGAAATAGAAAATATTTCACTATTAATGCAAAAGAAAGAAATTGATTTAATTATACCAAGTGCACCATTCTTAACAGCTTTAAAAACTGAATTCTTAGAATATTTTCCTGATACAGTTGTAATTGATAGTGGTGATGCTATTTCTGAAGTGATTAGAAACAAAATTTCAAGCGAAAAAAATAAAGGTAAAACAATAATAATAACTACAGATACAAAGAAAAAATTTAAACAAAAAACTAAGTGGTTGAATTTGAAATATAGATACAAGCAAATTATGCCATTAATAAATGAAAATCAGATTAGTATTGATAAAATGATAGAGAAAAGTATAAAAGAATAAGAGTATGTTAGATAAAATTAAAAAATTAAAAAATAAATATGATTTTGGTATTATAAAGTTTTCTAAGGAGTTTTTAAAAAACAATATTATTGAGGAATCAAAGTTTAATTGGGTAAAAAGCGTTATAGTTTTTATATTCCCTTATGATAGTAAAACTCAAAAATATAATTATTTGCCTGCTAAGTTATCTTATGGGGTAGATTATCATAAAATTGTAAAAAGAGAAATCGAACTTTTCTTAACTGAGTTAGGTGAAATTGGAAAAGTTGAGATATTAGTAGATAACTCTTTTTTAGATGAAAAGCAAATAGCTATAAAAGCAGGATTGGGTATAATGGGCTTAAATAATTTATTGATTTCTAAAAATGGTTCATATAACGTTATTGGGGAAGTACTATCTGATTATCAATTTGAAAAATATGACGATTTTGATTTTAAAAAATGTATTGAATGTAATAAGTGTGTGATTGAGTGTCCTACGAATGCTTTAGAAAATGGTTATAATAGAAAAAATTGTATATCATATCTTAACCAATCTAAAACAAATAGGTTTGATTTGTTAGAAAAAATGTCTAATTACTATGGATGTGATATTTGTCAAGATGTATGTCCATATAATAAAGGGCTATCTAGAGGATTGAAAGAATTTGCATTTAATTTGGATTCAGTAGTTACTTTGGATGAGATGTTAAATATAGATGAAAACATATTTAATTCAAAATATTCTGAAAAATCATTTCATTGGATAGGGTATTTGAAAATCATCAGAAACTTGCTTTTCTTATATCAAAAAGAAGGATTGCTAACAAAAAAACATTTAGAATTAGCTAAGAAAAAGAATACAAATAACGAAGATTGGTTTAATAATACAATAGATTATTTTGTAAGGAAGAAAGAATATGTCAATTAACATAGTTTTATATGAGCCTGAAATACCACAGAATACTGGTAATATTATGAGGACTTGCGTAGCAACAAATACTATTTTACATCTAATTAAACCATTAGGTTTTTCGTTGAGTCAAAGTAAAATTAAAAGATCAGGTGTTAATTATATTGATAAATTAGAATATAAAGTTTATGAAAGTTTTGAAGATTTCGTTTCAAAGAATGTTGGAGAATTTTATTTTTTTTCAAGATACGGATTGAACAATTTTCATTCTTTAAAATTACAAGACTTTAAAAAAGACTATTACTTTTTTATTGGAAAAGAATCAACTGGAATACCTAAAGAAATATTACAAAAGTATCTAGATAGGTGTGTCAGACTTCCGATGACCGAGAATGTAAGAAGTTTAAATGTATCTAATGTTGCAGCGATTGCTATCTACGAAGCACTGAGACAACAAGACTATCCTAACTTAAGCAATTTTGAGCCAGAGTCAATGAAAGGTAAAGATTTTTTACTTAAATAAGTCTTTAAAGAATGTTATTATTATGTTATAATTTACAAGAAAAGAGGTATTTATGAAACAGTATTTGGATTTTGTTAAACATATTTTAGATAATGGATATACTAAAGAAGACAGAACTAAGACAGGAACTATCTCAACTTTTGGTTATCAAATGCGATTTGATTTGAATGAAGGGTTTCCTTTATTAACTACAAAAAAAATGCATTTAAAATCTGTTATACATGAATTATTGTGGTTTATCAGTGGAGATACTAACATTAGATATTTGGTACAACGAGATGTTAGAATTTGGAACGAATGGCCATATCAAAAATTTAAAAAAACTAAAGAATATAACAATGAAACTATAGAAGAATTTATCCAAAAAATTAAAGATGATGAATCTTTCGCTTTAAAATATGGTGATTTAGGACCAATTTATGGACGCCAATGGAGAAATTTTGTTGGTGAGGGGAAAAAGATAGATCAGCTTGCCTGGGTTATTAATGAAATCAAAAGAAACCCTGATTCAAGGAGATTAGTCGTTAGCAGTTGGCAAGCTGCTAACATTGAAGAAATGGCACTTCCACCATGCCATTTAATGTTTCAGTTTTATGTAAGTGGTGGAAAATTATCTTGCCAACTATATCAAAGAAGTGCTGACGCATTTTTGGGTGTGCCATTTAATATTGCATCTTATTCTTTGCTTACTATGATGATTGCAAAAATTTGTGATTTGAAATTAGGTGAGTTTATTCACACGATTGGAGATGCTCATATATACTTAAATCATCTAGAACAAGTGAAATTACAGTTGTCAAGGGATCCCAAGAAAATTCCAAAAATGATTATTAAAAGAAAAGCAAAATCTATTGATGATTATAAATATGAAGATTTTGAACTTGTAGATTATGAGTCACATCCAACTATAAAAGGAGAAGTTTCGGTATGATTTCGATTATTGTTGCTATAGGGATAAACAATTTAATAGGAAAAGGCAATGATTTACCATGGCATTATCCTGAAGATTTGAATTATTTTAAGGGAAAAACCCTTAATAAAACTGTTTTAATGGGTGAACAAACATTTTACTCAATTTTTAGTAGAATTAATAAGCCGTTGCCTAATAGGAATAATGTAGTTGCAACTCTTGATAAAAATTTTAAATACCCTGGCGTTTTAGTAATAAATGATTTGATTTCTTTTCTTAAAGAGAAACGAGATGAAGAAATTTTTATTATAGGCGGGTTGCAAATATATAAATTAGCTTTGCCGTATGCAGATAGATTATATATAACACATATTAATAAAGAGTATGAAGGGGATGTTTTCTTTCCTGAAATAGACTATAGTAAATATAAATTATTATCAAAAGAGGAAAAAGGAGATTTAGCATTTAGTATTTATGAGAGGATATAAAAAATGATAATTATATCTTTAGTGTTTTTATTTCCAATTTGTTTCAGTGTGGGTAGTATATACTATCAAGCAGTTAATTATGGGAATGTCATCTGGTGGTCTATTCCGCTAAGCTTATTTTTGGGGATTCTAGCATTCGCCCTTACTTTGCTTGTATTTTTAATATTTTCTTTGCTTTTGATAAATGGAAAACATATGAAATATTACCATTTTGTAATTCATCAGACTTGTGCATTCTTAATTTTCTTTTTTAGGATTAAAATTACTGCAACTGGTTTAGAAAAAATACCAAAAGAAGAAAACTTTTTTTTGGTTTGTAATCATTTGTCAAATCTAGATCCTGTGATTCAAATGTATGTTTTTAAAAAAGTAAATATTTCTTATATTATGAAAAAAGAAATAATGGCTATTCCATTTATCGGTTCTTGGCTAAAAAAATCTGGATTTCTAGTATTGGATAGAAAAAACAATAGACAAGCTGCAGAGGTTATGATAGAAGCTATTCAAAAATGTAAAAATAACGAATATATAGGTGTTTTTCCTGAAGGAACTAGAAGCAAAGATGGTGAACTTTTGCCTTTGAAAAGTGGCATATTTAAAGTTCCACAAAAAGCAAATGTACAAATCTTAATTACTCATTTACATGGTTCAAATCAAATAAAACGTAATTATCCTTTTAAACGTACTCATATATATTTTGAAGTTTTAGATAAAATAAAGCAAAATGAATTGGAAAAAATGTCTACAAATGAGATTAGTGATAAAATTACAGGTATTTTTAAACAAAAAAATGAATATTATAAAAAAACAAACTAGAAATTCTAGTTTGTTTTAAAAATTTGATTATGTAAAGATGTTTGGGGTTTGTGTATACCTGTAAATTTCTTTGGGGTCTCCCCAATGATATTTACAGGTTTTTTGTTTCCATTAAAAAAGA
>Ga0334884_1002207_pt1 | contig 25731 bp, 22 predicted proteins | sample GraSluR1_MG_7_FD_207215 | JGI IMG/M metagenome (GOLD analysis project Ga0334884, IMG submission 207215) | Sludge microbial communities from methane-producing bioreactor in Wageningen University, Netherlands - Granular Sludge_12_05 R1 | ecosystem: Engineered > Bioreactor > Anaerobic >...
CAACAAATAAATGCAATTGTTGTAAATAATATGAACTCAAATGAGTATTTGTATTATCAACTAGAAATTAATGTAAATCGAATTAAATTGATTGCTGGAGAACAGGCTGTTCCAATTATTAATAAAAGTCAATTTGAGACGATTAAACTTCCTAAAGCCCCACTCCCCGAGCAACGCGCCATAGCCCAGGTGCTGAGCACCGCAGATGCCGCCATCCACACCACCGAAAAACTTATTGCCCAAAAAGAACTCCGCAAAAAATGGCTCATGCAGCAATTGCTTATGGGTAAGAAACGGTTGAAGGGGTTTGGTGGGGAGTGGAAAAAACTTGGAGCAGGTGAGATTTTTAAAAGCATTACAAAAAAGGGGTTTGCAGACGAAGAACTGCTTTCTGCCACTCAAGATAGGGGAATGATACCAAGAACAATGCTTGAAGGAAGAGTTACCATGCCTACAACTGGAACGGAGGGTTTCAAGTTAGTTGAGATTGGTGATTTTGTTATCAGCTTACGTTCATTTCAGGGTGGGTTGGAATATTCTTATTACAGAGGTTTGGTAAGTCCAGCGTACACAGTTCTCAAACCAAAGAAACCTATCAATGAAGAGTTTTATAAACAATATTTCAAGAGCTATGAATTTATTGGTCGATTAGCAACTGCTGTAATTGGTATTCGAGATGGCAAGCAAATTAGTTACGATGATTTTTGCATTGTGAAAATTCCATATCCATCCATCGAAGAACAAACCGCAATAGCCCAAGTATTGCAAGCGGCAGGTAAAGAAATCAGCCTGCTCAAAACCAAGGCAGAGAAGTTGCGGGAGTTGAAGAAGGGGTTGATGCAGGTGTTGTTGACGGGGAAAAAAAGAATGATTTTTTAATATGGCATACAATTCCAATATACACCAACGTAAATCTTTCCGCCTGAAAGGTTACGATTATTCACAGGCGGGATTGTATTTTATTACCATATGCGTGCAGGATAGATTGTGTTTGTTTGGCAATGTGAAAAATGTTGAAATGATGTTGAATGATGCAGGCCGAATGGTTGAAAATGAATGGTTGAAATTGCCACAACGATATACCAATATCGAATTGCACGAATTTGTTGTAATGCCCAACCATTTTCACGCCATCATGGAAATCGCAGGGGCGACCCTTGTGGTCGCCCAAAACGAAACGGTCGCCCAAAATATTGAATCGGGGCAACCACAAGGGATTGCCCCTACCAAACCAAAAACCGTTGGCGACATGGTTGGTGCGTTTCAATCCATGGTAACGGTTGAATACATCCGGGGTGTTAAACAATTGGGGTGGGGACCATTCAACCGAAAATTGTGGCAACGCAATTATTGGGAACACATTATTCGTGATGAACGATCATATGAACGAATTACAGAATACATCACCAACAATCCCAAATATTGGGATAATGATAAATTTAATAATCAATAAATTCTGAAAATATGGTACGCAAAGAAAGACACGTAGTACCCAATGCTGAAAAAGGCGGCTGGGATTCAAAACGAGAAAATGCAGAAAGGTCATCCAAGCATTTTGAGACCAAAAAGGAAGCTATGGACTGAAGCCGGGAAAAGGCAAAACAGGAAAAATCTGAATTGATTCCACATGGAAAAGATGGAAAAATTCAGAACCCAAACAGTTATGGAAATGACCCTAATCCGCCAAAGGAAAAAAAGAAATAATAATGCAAAATCTGCACAATAAAGTGGTTAGCTTTATTGTGCAAAAACGAATAATACAATGCCAATGACCATAGCAGAGCTGATACAGCTAAAAGAAAGCGAAGATAAAGTTGAATTTAAAGAGGCAAAGAATCAATATGCCTACAACAGCAGTCGCAAAAGTGTACTGGGTTACACCGTAGCTTTTGCTAATGAAAAAGGCGGCTACTTGGTATTTGGTTTGGAAGATGCTCATCCACATACGGTTTGTGGCTCTAAAGCCTATGAAGGCAGAGAAGGTCAATTGGAACAAGATGTTTACCGTGATACCGGAGTAAGAATACAAACAGAAGTTTTGTTTGATGGTCCCAATCGTGTATTGGTCATAAAAATTCCTTCCCGTCCGGTAGGCAAACCACTTTACTTTAATGATGTGCCATTGATGAGAGTTGGTGATGGATTAGACAGGATGTCTGAAGAAATGTATTTATCTATTATTCAAGAACAAGAACCCGACTTCTCCGCCAAATTTTGCGAAGGCATCAGTATGGCCGATCTGGATGAAGCGGCCATCAAAAAAATGAAAGAGAGCTATGCCCGCAAACAAAAGAATCCGGGCTTTTTGCAACTCAGCATCGAGCAGGTATTAACCGATTTAAAATTATTCGACAATGGTAAACTCACCTATGCGGCCTTGATTTTATTAGCCAAAAAAGAAGTGATTCATGCTAAACTTCCCCAAAGCAAAACCATTTGGGAATTTCGCAACAGCGAAGCACAAATACACCACGATAGCCGTGAGGTAATTGATGAACCTTTGTTTATAGCCATTGACAGCATTTGGAAACTCATTAATCAACCCACACTCAACCGAAAATATCCCATACAATCGGGAGCTTATATTTTTGATTTGTATGATTTTAATGAAGAAGTGATTCGTGAAGCCGTTCTAAATGCCATTGCCCATAGAGATTACACCATTACAAGCGAAGCGGTTGTAAAACAATATACCAGCAAAATTATCATTACCAACCCGGGCGGTTTTCCAAAAGGCGTAACCATTGAAAATATACTCACGGTAAGCAGCACACCCAGAAGCCGCTTAATGACCGAAATTTTGGAAAAGACCGGATTGGTGGAACGCAGTGGTCAGGGCGTAGATAAGATATTTTCTATTACCTTATCCGAGGGCAAAGTAGAACCGGACTACAAAAATTCGGATATGTTTCAGGTATCGCTTACCCTACGAACTGAAATTATTGACAAGGCATTTCATGTTTTCGTAAGCCAGTACCAAAACAGCGAGAAAGAACCCAAGTTGGGTGTAGAGCAAATCATTACGCTTTGCAAAATTCGGAACGGCATATTCCAAAATCTGAAAGCTGAAATTATAAGTCAGTTAGAAAAATCAGGTTTAATCGAAAAAATTTCAGGACATACCAATCGCTATACTTTATCGCAAGAATACCATGCACTTGTAAATGTCGGTTTGAAAATTGGCAAAAGGTACTTGGTAAAAGAGATAGAACTCATTCTGCTGGCATTGCAAGGAAACGCTTTGAAGATTGGCGATTTAGAAGATTTACTGAAAGACTCTCTGTCAAGAAATCAGATAAACTATTTAAAGATGAAACTGATGGAAGATGAGGTGCTGAAAGTAGAAGGGAAAATTAAAGGAGCCAGGTATTCTATTGCTGATAAGTATGCTGATTTAAGAGGTGATGTTTTACTAAGTGCAGTTATAGCAGAACTAAGAGGTAAATATGAATAAGGAGGTAATTTTCTATATACCGTTAATGATTCTCTGTATGCTAATGATAAAAGAGCTAAAGAAGATGCTGAAAGAGATGGTGCTATTCTTTGTATTGCTGCTAATAGAGATAGTGCTAGCAATGCAAAATCACTTAAATGTGCTGTATATCAACATGATAGAACGTTATTTGCCTGAGTTTCAATTCTCTGTATCGGGCTCCGGATTCTCTGTATTGGTTCCGGAACCGGCAAATTTCAATTCTCTGTATCGGGCATCCGGTTCTCTAAAAAAGTAGAAAAAATGGACACACCAAGTTTCAAAGAAGACCACATCAGTCAGATTCCGGCATTGCAGATGCTTGTGAATCTGGGTTATTCATATTTGAGTCCGGCAGAAGCGGAACGCCTGAGAGGTGGCAAAACTACCAATGTGTTGTTGGAAGATGTGCTGCGGAAACAGCTGAAAGAGATCAACAGCATTCGGGTTAGTGCCAGCAAAACCAGCATTTTCACCGATGAAAATATTGAGCGGGGCTTGCTTGCATTGAAAAATCTGCCGATGAACGAAGGTTACATTGCAGCCAGTGAAAGGGCTTACAACCTGCTCACATTAGGTCAGGCATTGGAGCAAAGTGTAGATGGAGACAAAAAGAGTTTTACGCTTCAATACATTGATTGGAAAAACATCGGCAACAATGTTTTTCATGTAACTGAAGAGTTCAGTGTAATGCGAAGCACCAGCAAAGAGCATTACCGACCTGATCTGGTGTTGTTTGTGAATGGTATTCCGCTTTGCATTATTGAGTGCAAACGACCTGATATGAAAGAGCCGTTGAAACAGGCCATCAGTCAGCATTTGCGCAATCAGCAGGAAGATGGTATCCGTAATCTGTATGTGTATTCTCAACTTTTATTGAGCATTGCTGCACAGGAAGCCGCTTTCGCCACCAACGGCACTCCTGAAAAATTCTGGGCAAAGTGGCAGGAGAAATTCATCAATGCGGAAGATGAAAAAAAATACAATACCTGCTTACTGAAGCTGAAAAACCAGAAAATCACTGATTTCGCAAAAGAACATTTATTTGCAGACCGCTTTAAGTATGTAAAACAATATTTTAATGCGTTGGAGCAGGCAGAAATTCTGCCAACAGTGCAAGACCATTATTTGTATGGTTTATGTCGTCCTGACAGGTTGTTGGATATCACCTTCAATTTTATTTTGTTTGATAATGGCGAGAAGAAAGTTTCGCGCTACCAGCAGTTTTTTGCTATCAAAAAAACCATGCAAAGAATCAAACAAATTGAACACGGTAAAAGAACAGGAGGTGTAATATGGCATACCCAGGGTAGTGGAAAGTCTTTAACCATGGTAATGCTGGCACAGGCCATTGCTATGGAACCTGACATACGCAATCCCAAAATTGTATTGGTAACAGATAGAACCGATTTGGATGATCAGATTACAAAGACATTCCGGAAATGCGGAAGATTTGTTGACAATGCAACAACCGGTCAGCGGCTGGTAGAGCTGTTGGAAAGCAAAAGTGATGCAATAGTTACAACCATCATCAACAAGTTTATGGCAGCTGTAAAGAAGATCAGCAAGCCATTGGAAAGCCATGATATTTTTGTTTTGGTAGATGAAGGTCACAGAACACAACACGGAATATTTAACATTGACATGCAGAAAACATTGCCTAATGCATGTTTTATTGCCATGACCGGTACTCCGTTATTTAAAAAAGAGAAGAGTACTGCTGCTAAGTTTGGCGGTATTATTGATGCATACACTGTTGACCAGGCTGTGAGCGACAAAGCCGTTGTTCCTTTGCTGTATGAAGGAAGACTGGCTTTGCAGGACGTGAATGCCAGTCCTGTTGACACTTTTTTCGGAATGATTTCAGAGCCATTAAACGAATACCAGAAAGCTGATATTAAAAAGAAGTTTGCCCGGTACGACCACCTGAATTCGGCTGAGCAAAAAATGAGAATGATTGCCTGGGATATTAGTTATCATTATCGTAACAACTGGCAAGGCAGAACACCTTTTAAAGGTCAGCTGGTATGCGATAAGAAAGTGAATGCTGTTAAATATAAGGAATACCTCGATGAAATAGGTATCATAAGCAGTGAGGTATTGATTTCTCCTATTGACGAGCGGGAAGGAGAGGATAGTGCTTATGAAAAGTCAACAGAAAAAGAAAACCAGTTCTGGAAAAAGATGATGGACGAACATGGTAATTCAAAAACCTATGAAAAGAACATCATCAACAGATTCAAGAATCAAAAAGACCCGGAAATCATCATAGTAGTAGATAAACTCCTGACAGGTTTTGATGAACCTAAAAACACCGTTCTTTACCTTACCAGGAATCTGCAGGGCCATAAACTTTTACAGGCTATTGCAAGGGTAAACCGTATTTATCCTGACAAAGAATTTGGATACATCATTGACTATTATGGTGTTATTGAAAATTTAGATGATGCGTTGCAACTGTATTCTTCATTTGAAGATTTTGATGAAGAAGATTTGGCTGGAACACTGATCAACATTTCAGAAGAAATAAAAAAACTTCCGCAAAAGCATTCGGACCTATGGGATATCTTTAAAGCCATTGCCAATAAACGCGATGCCGAAGCCTACCAGGTATTACTTAAAGATGAAGCGATACGAGTTTTGTTTTACCATAAACTGGCAGCATTTGCCAAAGGCTTAAAGCTTGCATTATCTTCTATTCAATTCCACAAAGATGTGGATGAGAAAATTATTGACCGCTATAAATCTGATTTGGCAATGTTCCTGAAACTTCGTTCAGCAGTAGTTGAAAGGTACAGTGATGAGATTGATTACAAGCAATTTGAAGGACAGATTCAAAAATTAATTGACACACACATTACTACCGAGAAAATTGAAACCATAACAGAGTTGGTTAATATTTTCGACAAGGATAAATTTCAACAGGAAGTTGAAAATACCATTGGTAAAGCTGCAAAAGCTGATAAGATTGCCAGCAGAACAGCCCGACATATAACCGAGAAAATGGAAGAAGATCCGGCATTTTATAAGAAGTTTTCACAAATGCTGAAAGAAACCATAGCCGAATATGAAGCTAAAAGAATTAACGAAGCTCAATACCTGAACAGAGTAGAGGAAATAATGAATAATGTACTAACCCGGACTGATAATGATATTCCTGCGCAACTGCGCGACAGAGACGTTGCTAAAGCATTTTACGGGTTAACTATTGAGGCTCTTTCAGAAAAAATACAAGACTTTCTGATACTAAAGGAAGTTTCCATACAAGCTGCTCTGCATATCGACGACCTGATACGACAAACAGTTTTAGACAATGGCAAACCTATCATAGACTGGCAATTTAAAACAAATATCACCGGAAAACTACTCATTGATATAGGCGACTACCTTATTGATGAAGTTCGGGATAAATATAATATTAACCTCTCTTTTGAGGAAATGGATAAGATTGCTGAAGACTGTATTGATGTAGCTAAAACCAGATATAAATAATGAAGGAGGCGATACAATTCGGGAGCAGAACATTAATTTTTCAGCTAGAGTTTTCAAACAGAAAATCTCTTGGTATTACCATAACACCTGAAATGGAAGTTAAGGTACGAGCCCCTTTTGACGCTACTATTGAAAAAATAAAAGAAAAGGTTAAAAAGAAAGCTCCCTGGATAATTAAGCAACAAAGCTTCTTTCTTTCTTTTCAGCCAAGGACACCAGAACGAAAGTTTGTAAGCGGAGAAACACATCTGTATCTGGGTAGACAATACCGCTTGCAAATCAATATTGGCATGAATGAGTCAGTAAAACTAAAGGGTAAATTCATTGAAGTAACAGTACCGGATAAGTCCAAAGCAAAAGATTTATTAAATCAATGGTACCTGGAACATGCAAAGAATAAGTTTCATTCTATTGCTGAGCCACTAATTGAAAGATTTAAAAAGTATAATGTGAAACCAGGTTCTGTTGTTTTGCGCGACATGCCTAAGCGATGGGGAAGTTGCACTCCAAAAGGAAAAATTATTTTAAATCCCGAGTTGATAAAAGCCCCGAAAGGCTGCATTGAATATGTAATTATTCATGAACTCTGCCATTTATTACATCATGATCACACTCAAAAATTTATTGATTTACAAACTAAGGAAATGAAAGACTGGGAAAAGTGGAAAATGAAATTGGAGAAACTATTAGCATGAGAAGCATACACAATTAAACACCATCATTTGCGAGCCGCAAAAGTCAAAGCGCACCCCATAGCTTGTAATAAAGTGTACTTTTCGTTAACACAAATAGTAATTCATCTTTTTGACTGACCTGCGATGTATTTTGTTTTCTCACCAACAAAAAAACACAGACAATAGGAAAGAAATAGCTAGTGCTTCAAAATACAAAGACCTAACAAACACAGATGTCGAAAGACCGTCTAACTAGAATTGATTGGAATTACGCGGGTTACTGAAGGAAAATTCAAATGTAGTTTTTCAAATCAGCTTTTGTGGAATATTGACACTTTTGTCATTGAACCCTCACACAGATGCCTGGCGGACAAAAAGTATAGTAAATAATGAAAAAAGCTCCCTTTTGAGGAGCTTTCTGCGGTCCGGACGGGACTCGAACCCGCGACCCCGTGCGTGACAGGCACGTATTCTAACCAACTGAACTACCGGACCAATATTTTAAGAACGTTTCTCAAATGAGGATGCAAAGATAGAGACTTTTTCGTATAACACAAGAAATCGAAAGAAAAAATTTTAATTTCCGCCAATCGAAGTAATTCCAGGATTAAAAATATATGTAAACAACTTATAATGAGCAATTATGGTTGCAATACTGTTTGAAAATCTTAACAAATTCTCTGCAAAGAAGGCTACTTCCCATCCACAATTATCGAAGCCGGCTTTTTGGCATCCATGAAAATGAGCTTGGCGTTGGGCGAAGTGGCAATGGCTTTGATCATCTCATATTGCAGCTGCTTATCGCTCAACCCTGTGCTCAGGATCGTCTGGTAATCGGCGATTCCCTGGGCTTCCACCCTTTTACGTTCGGCTTCCTGCTTTTCCTTTTGCAGCACAAAGGTCATCTTCTGAGCTTCCTGTTCGGCGTTAATTTTCGATTCTATGGTGGCTTTCACCGACTCGGGTAAAGTGATGTTACGCACCAGCAACTGCTCCAGTTCAAGCCCTCGGGCACTGAAATCGGTCTCAATTGATTTGAAGATTCTGTCCTGAAACTCGTCTCTTTTTGTAGAATATAAAGCCACAGCATCATAATACACCGCATTGTCCCTGATTTTTGTACGACAAAGCGGCCTTACAATTTTGTTTTTATAATCGGTGCCAAGTTCCTGTAAAATGCGGGGCGCTTGCGAAGGCGTTACTTTGTACAGCACGGTAAGGTCTATCACAACCTCAAGGCCGTCGGCTGAAAGCACCCGGATGGCATCGTCACTCGCTTTGTCGCCTTCGTCGTTCACACCGGACATGGTGTAATTCTGAGTCCGGATATCGAAAATTACCACTTCAACCAAAGGGTTGATGATATTCAGGCCGCTTTCGAGTGTACGGTTATTGACTTTCCCGAATAACTTCTGCACGCCGACCTCCCCGGGCTCTATCTGGTAAACCGCTGAGAAAGCTGTTCCAATCAGCAAAATGACGATACCCACAACCCTGATTATTCCGGTGTATGGTTTGACCGGAGAATCCATTTTACTCAGGAAAAATCCGGCTGATAGTACAATGATACCTAGAATTATTATGCCCATAAAGACTTGATTTTAGAAATTTATCTTTTTTGTTGACCATGTAAATGTAGTGAAACCTGCAAACTAACGCATGTCAAAAATAAATATCCTGATCGGGGATATTTCCAACATAGTTGCCGGAAAACTGTTAATAATGCAAAATAAAAGTTATGCCCGGTTTTGAAGATGATATAAAACGTTTCAGGGAAAAAGACTTTGAAGCCAACCGCGAACATTTTGGCAAACTCGGACGCAAACAGAACCCGCACACCCTGTTTATCGGGTGTTCCGACTCCAGGGTAGTGCCTTCGCTGATCACCCAGACCATGCCCGGCGAGTTGTTTATCGTCAGAAATATCGCCAACCTGGTGCCCATGTACCGCGAATCGGTTGAATTTCTTGCCACCACCTCTGCCATTGAGTATGCCGTGCAGGTACTGAATGTTAAAAATATTATCGTGTGCGGTCATTCCAACTGCGGGGGCTGCGCTGCTTTGTGGGAAAAACCCGAAAACCTCTCCCATATTCCGCATACCCGGAAATGGCTGGAACTGGCCGCTTCAGTCAAAGACAAAGTCAACATTACGCTGAAATCCTCCGACCATGCCGCGCGTGAATGGCTTACCGAACAGATCAATGTTACGGAGCAACTGACGCATCTGATGACCTATCCCTACATCCGCGAAAAGGTGGAGAACAAGACCCTTCAGCTCTTTGGATGGCATTACATGATTCATTCCGGAGAAATTTATCAGTTCGATGCTGAATCAGGCCACTTTGAACTGCTGGGCGGCTGAACAGGGCCACCTGTAATAAAAACCTGAAATAGTCTGCCTTTTCCACCTGAAGATTGGGGCCGGTCGGTAACTGATGCTCCGGCCCGGGGGCTTTTGTATTCATTTCCCCGGTGAAAAATAAATCCTGCCAATCAGATCAACAAAATGAACTAATTTTTTTAAGTTTGCCACGCTGCGTTTCAGCAGCGAAACACTTAATCAATACAGGAAATCATGAGTAAGTTTATCGGAATCAGGCACGAGGACAAGTATGTAATGGAAAGGCGCGCACCGCTAACCCCGCGCCATGTGGAAAGATTAATCAGGGGAAAGCAACTCGACATCGTGGTGCAGACCTCCCCCAAGCGGGTTTTTACCGATGAGGAGTACCGGCAGGCGGGCGCCCGCATTGCCGATAACCTCGGTGAATGCTCGGTAATCCTAGGGGTTAAGGAAATGCCGGAATCTTTTTTCGAACCGGATAAAACCTATGTTTTCTTCTCTCATGTAATCAAGGGGCAGGCATACAACATGCCCATGCTGAAACGCATGATGGAATTGGGCTGCAACCTGATTGACTATGAAAAGATCGTGGATGAACAGGGACGCCGCCTGATCTTTTTCGGACGCTACGCCGGCCTTGCCGGGATGATTAACTCCCTGTGGTCGCTGGGACTGCGATTGAAAGAGTATGGTTTTGACACCCCTTTCCTGAAAATTTCACAGGCCCATCATTATTCATCACTCGATGAAGCCAAAAAAATAATTTCGGAAGTAGGTCAGGAAATTGCCGAAAAAGGACTGCCTGCCGAACTCCGCCCTTTTACGGTGGGATTTACCGGCTATGGCAATGTTTCGCTGGGGGCCCAGGAAATCCTCGGGCTGTTGCCGGTAAAGGAAATTTCGCCGGACAAACTGACCGAACTCAGCCAACGCGATTACCTTCCAGACAACCTGATCTACAAAGTGGTGTTTAAAGAGGAGCACCTCTCGGCCCACAAAGACGGCCGCGGTTTCGACCTGCACGATTACTATGCTCATCCGGAAAACTATCAAAGTGTATTTGAGCAGTATATCCCGCACCTCAGTATGCTGATGAACTGCATGTACTGGGATGCCCGCTATCCGAGGATTGTAACGAAGGCCTATCTTGAAAAGGCTTTCAGCGAAGGCAGGCCTAAGCTTACCGTTATCGGTGACGTAACCTGCGATCCGGACGGCAGCATCGAAATCACCCATAAGGGCACCGAAATTGAAGACCCCATCTTTGTTTACAACCCGTTTACCCGTGAACCAATGATGGGTCATAAGGGGGAAGGGATGCTGGTGATGGCGGTGGACATCCTGCCGAGCGAGCTGCCCCGCGATTCGAGCAACGGCTTTGCCGACGCCCTGATCAACTTTATCAAACCCATTGCCGACTGCGATTTCTCGGAGGCCTTTGAGGACCTGGATCTTCCCAGGGCCATCAAAAAGGCGCTGATCCTGCACAACGGCGCGCTTACCAATGACTTTAAATACCTTGAAACTTACCTCAGATAAACATACAGACCTGCCTGAGATCAACCTGGTGCAGGTTTTTCATAAAAAATCAACAACAACCCTTAACTACCGACACAAATGAAGAAAGTTCTGATCCTGGGCGCCGGCCTTGTGGTAAAGCCCATTGTAAATCACCTGCTGAGCAAAGGAATCCATGTAACGGTTGCCACGCGTACCAAATCAAAAGCCGAAGCCATGATCTCGGGCCATCCCAACGGCACGGCCATTGCCTGGACGGTTGAAGACGAAGCAGCCCTCGACACCATGGTGGCCGGGCACGACCTCTCCGTAAGCCTCCTCCCCTACGCCCATCACCTGCTGGTGGCAAAATACTGCCTGAAGCATAAAAAGAATATGGTCACCACTTCTTATGTGAAACCCGAAATGCAGGCGCTCGACGCACAGGCAAAGGAAGCCGGCATCATTATCCTGAATGAGCTGGGCCTCGATCCGGGCATTGACCATATGACGGCCATGCGCATCATCGACAATGTACGCGACCGCAACGGCAAAATTGAAGAATTCTACTCCATCTGCGGTGCATTGCCGGCACCCGAAGCTGCCGACAATCCATTCATGTATAAGTTCTCCTGGAGCCCCAAGGGCGTGGTAATGGCCGGTAACAACGACGGCAAATACCTGCGCTACGGAAAAGTGATAGAAGTGCCGACACAGGACCTCTTTAAAAATCCGCTTAAGGTCGATTTTACCAATGTCGGGATGCTGGAGGTTTACCCCAACCGCGATTCGATTTCTTACATCGACATCTACGGCATCCCGGAAACAAAGACCATGATGCGTGGCACTTTCCGCTTCCCGGGATGGTGCGAAAGCATTGATGCCATGAAGCAGCTGAACCTTATCTCATACGACAAGTTCGACATGAGCGGGATGACCTACGCCGGTTTCATCGCCCGCCAGATCGGCGCTGCCGATGCCACAAACATCAAAGAGAAAGTTGCAGGCTTCCTGAAAACCGATGTCAACGCACATGCCATCAAAGCCATGGAATGGCTGGGCCTGTTTGAAGACAAGCCCATGGGACGCGGTGAAGACTCCCCGTTTGAAGTCACCAGCGACCTGATGATCGGCAAGATGGAACTGGGTCATACCGAACGCGACATGGTGGTGATGCAGCACACCTTCCTGGCCGCTTACCCCGATGGCAGCAAGGAGGTGATCCGCTCCCGCATGCTCGATTTCGGCACCCCGGCTACCGACACGTCCATTGCCCGTACCGTAGCCCTTCCGGCCGCCATCGGCGTGGAAATGATCCTGAACGGTGAAATCGGCGTAAAAGGCGTTTTCCGCCCGGTAATCCCCGAAATCTACAACCCGGTGCTCGACGCCCTGGAAAAGCTGGATATCCGCATGGAAGAAGAATACGGACTTCCGGAAAGCGAGAATATCAGATAAACACGATTCCTGAAAAAAATAAGAGGCTGCCCGTCTGCTGGGCAGCCTCTTATTTTTTTCAGTACTTTAAATTACCGGTAAGTGCATAAAAAACACGACGACCGGCTTCAGAAAAACCTCCGGGCTACAACTCCGGCCCTGCAGCTACCAATCGCTTGCCTTCTTCGTGATCGGTATATTTATCAAAATTATCGATAAACTTTTTCGCAAGGTCTCTGGCCTTTTCATTCCATATTTCTGCCGAAGGGTAGGTGTCGCGCGGATCCAGCACGCCGGGATTTACCCCATGCAGTTCGGTAGGCACCTCCAGGTTAAAATAAGGAATCATCTTTGTCGGTGCATGATCAATGGATCCGTCGAGAATGGCATCAATGATAGCGCGCGTATCCTTGATAGATATACGCTTGCCGGTGCCGTTCCAGCCTGTGTTGACCAGATATGCTTTAGCTCCGGATTGTTTCATCCGTTTCACCAACTCGAGGGCATACTTTGTCGGGTGGAGTGCAAGAAATGCATTGCCAAAGCAGGCTGAAAAAGTAGGCTGCGGCGTGGTCACACCACGTTCGGTACCAGCAAGTTTTGCAGTAAACCCTGAAAGGAAGTGATACTCCGTCTGATCAGGGGTAAGTTTTGAAACCGGAGGCAGCACACCGAAAGCATCCGCCGTAAGGAAGATAACCTTAGAGGCGTGCCCGCCTTTGGATACCGGTTTTACGATATTATCAATATGATAAATGGGATAGGATACCCTGGTATTCTCCGTTTTGGAAGCATCCGCGAAATCGATGGTTCCATCAGGCAACACCACCAGGTTTTCCAGCAGCGCGTCGCGGCGGATGGCATGGTAGATATCCGGCTCATTTTCCTCACTCAGGTTGATGCACTTCGCATAACAACCGCCCTCGAAGTTAAACACGCCGTCATCATCCCACCCGTGCTCATCATCGCCGATCAGGGCGCGCTTGGGATCGGCCGAAAGGGTTGTTTTCCCGGTTCCGGAAAGCCCGAAAAAGATCGCTACATCCCCCTCCTTACCCATATTGGCGGAACAATGCATGGCGGCAATGCCCTTCAAAGGAAGATAGTAGTTCATCATGGTGAAGATGCCTTTCTTAATCTCTCCTCCATACCAGGAACCACCGATGATCTGCATGCGTTCTTTCAGGTTGAAAACCACGAAGTTCTCGGAATGCATCCCCTGCTCCTTCCATTGGGGATTGATGGCCTTTGATCCGTTCATCAGGACAAAATCAGGCTTGAAAACCTTCAGTTCCTCTTCGCTGGGGCGGATAAACATATTTTTTATAAAATGCGCCTGCCATGCAACCTCAACGATAAAACGGATGCTGAGTCTTGAATCGGGATTGGCGCCGGCAAAAGCATCCAGTACATACAACTTTTTACCCGACAACTGCCTGACCACAATCCCCTTGAGGTGATCCCAGATGGCAGGGTCTAACGGCCGGTTGTCGTTCTTCCCGATGGTTGACCACCAGACGGTATCTTCGCTTACCTCATCACGGACAATATACTTGTCCTTGGGTGAACGCCCTGTAAATACACCGGTATCCACGGAAACGGCCCCCGATTTGGTAAGCACTCCACGCTCAAATCCTTCAAGCGCAGGATCCATTTCATGCTCAAACAATAATTCATAGGAAGGATTGTAAATAATCTCCTTTACATCTGTGATCCCGTATCGGGAAAGATCAATCGATTTCACGATTTCTGCCGGCACACTGTTTGGTTGGTTGGTCATTGTTTTGGTGGTTTGATATTAAGCGGTTATATTAATTCATCTAAATATGACAGTTCAATCCATAGGGGTTATTTCAAACGATTGCAAAGTTAAAAATAAATACAAAAGAGGCAGCCCAAAATTTGGCTGCCTCCTTAAATTTCAGTTGTCAGAAAAGGGGACTACTTTTTCTTTTTAGCGGCCTTTTTGCCTTTCCCATCTTCCTTTTTACTTTTCTTAACCTTGGATTCAGCCTTACCGGTTTTTACTGTTGCGGCTTCCTCCTTGATTACGGCCTGTGCTGCAGCCAGTCGGGCAATGGGCACACGGTAAGGTGAGCAGCTTACGTAGTTCATGCCCACAGAGTGGCAGAACTCAACCGATGAAGGCTCTCCGCCGTGCTCGCCGCAGATACCGACTTTCAGGTTGGGACGGGTGCTCCGGCCACGCTCTACGCCCATGTGTACAAGCTGCCCGACACCTTCCTGATCAAGAATCTGGAACGGATCGTGTTTCAGGATTCCCTTTTCATAATATACAGGAAGGAATTTTCCGGCGTCATCGCGTGAATAACCAAAAGTCATCTGGGTGAGGTCGTTGGTTCCGAACGAGAAGAACTCGGCCGATTCGGCGATACGGTCAGCGATCAGCGCTGCGCGCGGGATTTCGATCATGGTACCTACCAGGTAATCGATCTTCTCCTTGCGCTCTGCAAACACCTGTTCGGCTGTTTCGCGAACGATCTTTTCCTGCAACTTCATCTCTTCGAGCGTTCCCGTGAGTGGGATCATAATTTCGGGAATAGCCTTGATTCCCTTCTTCTTCAGATTCAGCGCGGCCTCGATAATCGCACGGGCCTGCATTTCCGAAATTTCGGGATAGGTATTTCCAAGACGGCATCCGCGGTGGCCAAGCATGGGATTGAACTCTGCAAGGTCGTGCACCTTCTGTTTTACTTCCTCCACAGAAATGCCCATCTCTTTTGCCATTTCCTTCTGGTTTGCTTCTTCGTGAGGCACGAATTCATGCAAAGGCGGATCGAGCAAACGAACGGTCACCGGCAGATCCTGCATGGCTTCGAAAATACCTTCAAAGTCGGCACGCTGGATCGGGAGCAGCTTCTTAAGCGCTTTGCGGCGGCCTTCTTCGTCGTTGGCCAGGATCATTTCCCGCATGGCCTTGATGCGGTCACCTTCGAAGAACATATGTTCGGTGCGGCAAAGGCCGATCCCTTTTGCTCCGAAATTACGGGCAACCTGAGAATCGCGCGGCGTGTCGGCATTGGTGCGCACCAGCATCCGTGAATATTTGTCGGCCAGTTTCATCAGCTTGCCAAAATCACCACTCAGTTCCGGATCGCGTGTTTCGATCTTACCATCATACACCTCTCCGGTGCTGCCGTTGAGCGAAATCCAGTCGCCTTCCTTATGTTTAACTCCGTCGATTGTGAGGGTGCGGGCTTTATAATCAATCTTAAGGTTACCGGCACCTGAAACACAACACTTGCCCATTCCGCGGGCAACAACGGCGGCGTGCGAGGTCATGCCGCCACGTGCGGTAAGGATTCCTTCTGCTACATTCATCCCCTTGAGGTCTTCAGGTGATGTTTCGATACGCACCAGCACCACTTTATGTCCTTTTTCCACCCATTTCTCGGCTTCATCGGCATGGAACACAACCTGACCGGTTGCAGCTCCGGGAGATGCGGGGAGACCTTTAGCCAGCACTTTTGCTTTAGTAACGGCAGCGGGATCGAATACGGGATGCAACAGCTCGTCGAGCTTGGCCGGCTCGCAGCGGAGCAGGGCTTCTTTCTCGGTAAGTATCCCCTGTTTCAGCATGTCCATCGCGATTTTCACCATGGCAGCACCGGTGCGCTTTCCGTTACGGGTCTGCAGCATCCACAGTTTGCCATCCTGAATGGTAAACTCGAGGTCCTGCATATCACGGTAGTGGTCTTCAAGTTTCTGCTGGATTTCGATCAATTCCTTATAAATGGCAGGCATTGCTTCTTCGAGTGAAGGGTATTTCGAAGCACGCTCTTTTTCAGTTACATTGGCCAGTTTTGCCCAACGTTTTGAACCTTCTTTGGTAATCTGCTGAGGGGTACGGATACCGGCTACCACGTCTTCGCCCTGGGCGTCGATCAGGTATTCGCCGTTGAAGATATCCTCGCCGGTAGCGGCATCGCGGGTAAAGGCTACACCTGTTCCCGAATTCTGGCCCATGTTTCCGAAAACCATCGCCTGTACATTCACGGCAGTTCCCCATTCGGCGGGGATATTGTTCAGCTTGCGGTAATAAACAGCCCGTTCGTTCATCCAGCTGTCGAAAACAGCCATTACGGAGCCCCAGAGCTGCTCCCACGGATCGGTGGGGAAGTCATGGCCGGTTACTTTTTTCACAGCCTTCTTAAAGCGTTTTACCAGCTCTTTGAGATCTGCAACGGTGAACTCGGTATCCAGGTGAATGCCCTTCTCCTCTTTCATGTGCTCCATGATCTCCTCGAACGGATCAATATCTTCCTTCGAAGCGGGTTTCATGCCAAGTACCACATCGCCGAACATCTGGACGAAACGGCGGTATGAGTCCCATGCAAAACGCTCGTTGCCTGATTTTTTTGCAATGCTTTCAACGGCTTCATCGTTAAGACCAAGATTCAATACTGTATCCATCATGCCGGGCATCGAAGCGCGGGCACCGGAACGTACGGAAAGCAGCAGGGGGTTCTTTTTGTCGCCAAAACCTGAACCCATAATCTTTTCAACATATTTTACAGCGGCTTCCACCTCGGGGCGGATCATTTCTACTACTTTCTCACGGCCGTATTTGTTGTAATCGGTGCACACTTCGGTGGTGATGGTGAATCCCGGAGGTACGGGAACCCCGATAAGGTTCATCTCGGCAAGGTTGGCACCTTTACCACCCAGCAGGTTCTTCATGCGGGCATCACCTTCGGCTTTCTTGTTGCCGAAAGTATAAACCGATTTTCTGGTCTTCTCTTTTGCCATTTTTCTTTGTTTTATTGAATTAATGTTAGTAATATCAAAGCTTGATTCATTGCAGGTTAACTCCGCGCAAACGCGGGTGCAAAGGTACAAAAAAATAATTCAGGGAATTATCAAAATCAGCCTGTTAAAAGAATGCTAAAATGAAAAACAAAAGCCGGGAAAAATCTTCCCGGCCCTGGTTAAATGTAAAAATACAGCTCGTATTACCTTCGAAAGCCATTGATGTATTCATCAAGTTCCTCAATGGTTGATTCAAAGGTGAAAGCATCGTTCAGCTTGTAATAGTTTCCGGTGTCGTAGGTATATCCATAGGCATATTTAGCCAGATCGAGGCGGGTATCCTCGAATGTGAAGAGGAGCATAATCTCCTTCACCTGTGCGCTGAGCAAACAGTTAGAGGCGATGACCTGTTTGGCGATGGTGAGGCGGGTATCGTCAAAGGATTTACTTTCTATTGATCTCTTTACTTCCTGGAATTCAGATGGATGCATTGGATACGGACATCCCACTGGTCCATTATACCCCGGCATTACATACGCCTGCTGCTGCGGCACCGGCTGTTGCCGGACCGGCTCCTGATAATACCCGTCAGAAGCGGTAGTGGTGGTGGAGTAAGTGGTGGTAGTTGTTTGGGTGGTGACTGCCTGCGAGCCTGACGGAATGGCCCCTCCGACATTGATGTTCATATTCACGCCCAGTTCCGGATCATTGATGCTGACTCCCATGGATACATTTCCCTGTGGCTCGCCGGTTGTTTCCGTGTAGGTAGTGGTTGTCTGGGTGACCGTGGAGGGCGCCGGCGGCTGGGTGGTATATACAACCACCTGCTGCCCCGTGGCCGGAGGCAAAGCCTGCTCAATGGGCACCTCGTTCATCCAGCGCATTACATACTCGTTTTTATTGTTCCGTTTTATTACAAATGTAGTTTCAGTCCCCTGGTTAAACGTCAGGGTTTTATCCAGATCGGGTATTCCCTGCTCATCGAAGATGATCTTTACCTTATAGGTCGGAGCAATCAGATCGGTAACCTTCACATTGGTCTCCGGTACCGGATTCTGGCGGATACCGTTCAGGATCAGGGTAAACCTTTCGCCCTGCTCAGTAAAAAAGACAAGGTTGGTTTTGAGCTGTGCAAAGGCACTGAGATTAAGGGATAGCGCTGCTATAATCAGCAGAAGGGGGAATTTTTGCTTCATGTGGGTCAGAGAGTTTGATGGATATAAATTATTTTAAAGAGATTTCAGAAGACAGATATTAATACCCGGCAATTCCATTCGTAATCCCGTGTGACAACAATTTTATTCAAATATTGTGCCGCTGGCTGAGTTCAGAAAAAAAAACACCGGTAGTTTTATGCTGACATTCTCAAAATTTCACCTTCTCCATCTGGTTCATCACCCGCATAATCCGCTGCTGTTTCCGCTGGATATAGGCTGTTGGAGCAGCAGGGCTCCAGCGGCGGGGATTGGGCAGCACGGCGGCAATCATCGCGGCCTCGGCACGGTTAAGGTCTGACGCGGGTTTCCGGTAATACTTGCCGGCGGCCCTTTCCACACCATATATACCGTCGCCCATCTCAATTACATTGAGATACACCTCCATAATGCGCCGCTTTCCCCAGAAAATTTCAATCAGCCCGGTGAAATAAACCTCCAGCCCCTTTCTGAGCCAGGTCCGGTCGGGCCACAGGAAAACATTCTTGGCCGTCTGCTGCGAAATGGTGCTGGCCCCCAGCTTGTTTTTTCTTTTTTTATTGAGCTCCCTAGCTTTTCTGATCGCTTCAACATCGAAACCATGATGCTTCATAAAGTTATTATCCTCAGCTGCCACTACTGCCTGTATCATGTGCGGAGAGATCTCCTTCAGCCTGACCCAGTCGCGGCTCATCTTCACCTTTTCGCCTTCTGCAATTTGTTCACCAACCCTGATCAGTTGCAAAGGCGTTACGGGAGGTCTAACAAACCTGTATATAATGGTAACAAGAACCGTGGAAAAGAAAAAAAAGAAAACGGCAAAACGGATCAGGCGAAACAATTTTCTGATGACTGATCTGGCTGTAACCATTGTATTGCATTAATTTTTCAGGAGGTGCAAACGTATGAAAAAAATCCCATCCCGGAAAGGAGAAAAACCGAAAACTATGCCCGGAATACCCTTCAGAGAGGGTCAGGCAGCCAACACCGCCACCGGTTTAATCAAAGCACTTCTCCTGTTGCACATTCCATTAAACTTACCGTACTTTGCCCGAAAAAATGCAGTCATTCCTTCGCAGGTTTCTCCTTGTCAAACTATGTTTCATGTTGATAGCAGGCCATGTAAATGCCCAGCTGCAACCCGAAAAATACACCCTGAAATTTTCAGGATTTGTAAGAGCCGACGCCATTTTCGACAGCCGTCAGGTAGTGGAAGCGCGGGAAGGTTTTTTACTTTTCTATCCCAAAAAACCAGTTTACGACCGGAACGGAAATGATCTGAACGCGCACCCGACATTTAACCAGTACGCCATGACTACCCGCATCAATGCCCGGGCAACCGGCCCTGATGTACTCGGTGCGAAAGTGCTGGGCTTTATTGAAGCGGATTTCACCGGAGCCTCCAACAGCGAAAACAACAGCTTTCGCCTGCGCCATGGCTACATATCACTGCAGTGGAAGAAAACACGGCTGCTGGCCGGACAATACTGGCATCCCCTCGACCTGCCCGAAATGATCCCCAACGTACTCTCACTCAATACCGGCGCGCCGTTTCACTCTTTCAGCCGCCAGCCGCAACTCAGGATGGATTACAGAACCGGGATTTTTAACCTGGTGGCAGTCGCCGCCGCCCAGCGCGACTACGTCAACAACGGCCCCCAGGGCAGCACTTCCGTTTACCTGAGAAACAGCGTAATCCCCAACCTGCACGGACAGATTCAGGTTAAGACAGAAAAAATATTTGCCGGAGCAGGAATTGATTTTAAAAAACTGACACCTCGCCTGGTTACCGACAGCTTGCATAAAGCTGACGAATCCCTGAATTGCCTTTCATACACCGTCTTTATTTCATGGAATCCCGGAAAGGCTGCCATTAAAACTCAGTACGTTTACGGACAGGCGTTAAACGACCACCTGATGATGGGCGGTTTCGGGGTGAATAAAACCGATCCGCTGACAAAGCAGCGGGAGTACAGCCCCTTGAATTATCATTCCGTTTGGATAAATACACAGCTCGACCTCGGGCAGTGGCAACCTTCGCTGTTTGCCGGCTTCACCAAAAACGACGGGTCCGCTAAGGAGCTGACGGGTCCCGTTTACGCCCGCGATGCCGATATCGGATACGTATACCGTTTAGCACCCATGATAACCTATATTACCGGAAAATTCAGCCTGATCGCCGAGATGGAATATACTACAGCCGCATATGGGGAGAATGATGAAAAATACAGGGTGATCAGCAGCCGGGAAACCGGGAACCTCCGCATCGGACTCGGAGCGGTTTACAGTTTCTGAGTTTCGTCATTCGGATCCGCTGCGCCCGGCTATATCTCTATGGAATGCTGAAGCCCCGCTGCCGCATGGCTTCAAAAACCAGCACCGCCGCCGAAACCGACACATTCAGCGAGTCGATACTGCCCAGCATGGGTATGATGATGCGCTCATCGCAGAAGTCTAACCACTTTTCTGTAAGCCCGTCGGCTTCTGTCCCCATAACAAAAGCAGTCGGCCCCTGGTAGTTATGAAGATCATATTGAGAAGAGGCCTTCAATTCAGCAGCATAACTCCGGATTCCTTTCTCTTTCAGCCATTGCTGTGCGTCTTCCGTGGAACAGGCTACCACCTGCCTCGAAAACACACAACCCACGCCCGAACGGATTACATTGGGGTTATATATATCGGTCAGCGGATCACACACAATCACGGCGTCAAGACCGGCGGCATCGGCAGTACGCAGGATTGCGCCCAGATTGCCGGGCTTTTCCACCGATTCAAGGATCACCACCAGGGGGTCGGGACGCAGTTTTACCTCGCCGATTTTCAGCCAGCGTGGTTCAAACAGGGCAATACAGCCATCGGAGCTTTCGCGGTAGGCCAGTTTTTCAAATACGGCAGCGCTCAGCTCCGTAACCTTTGCTTTGCCAATCAACGGCATATAATCAGCCGGGGCGCTGATCTCCGGGCAAACGAAAAATTCCGTTATCCTGAAACCGTTTCCCACTGCAATGGCAGTTTCGCGCAGCCCTTCAACCACCACCAGATTTTGCTTCCGGCGCTCCCGCGACTTCTGCTGTAGCATCAAAAGATTTTTGATCCTCGGATTCTGCGGGCTGGTGATAAGTTCTGACATCGGACAGGGAAATTGACAGGACAAAGTTAGGGAAAATTCGCATCTTTGCAGTTGCGAAGGGGTTGCGGACTCCGGATCAGAAAAAAACGGGACTATGATAAAACTGCTTTCACCCGGAAACTGGAAGGATTATGAGTTGCTGGATTGCGGCAATTTTGAGAAGCTGGAACGTTTCGGCAGTCAGGTGCTGATACGCCCTGAACCGCAGGCGGTATGGGACAAATCGCTGACAGACGAAGAGTGGGCGGCATGTGCACACGCAACTTTCAGAAAAGAAAAGAACGATCCTGAAAAAGGGAAATGGATCCTCAGAAAAGGTTGCCGCGAGCAATGGCAGTTAGATTACAGCTATAAAAAGATGAACCTGAAGTTGCGGCTGGGGCTTACCAGTTTCAGGCATATCGGGATTTTCCCGGAGCAGGGCGACAACTGGGATTTTATTTATGACCGCATCAGCGCCATGAAAACAGACCGCCCGAAAGTGCTGAACCTGTTTGCCTATACAGGGGGTGCCTCCCTGGCGGCCTGCGCGGCAGGCGCCGAAGTGGTGCATGTGGATTCGGTAAAACCCGTAATCACCTGGGCCCGCGAAAACATGGAACTCAGCGGTCTTGACGGAATCCGCTGGGTGGTTGAAGATGCATTAAAATTTGTAAAACGGGAGGTTCGCCGCGGCAACCGCTACCAGGGCATTATACTCGATCCGCCCGCTTACGGCCGCGGGGCGGACGGCGAGAAATGGGTGCTTGAAGAGCAGATCAATGAAATGATCAAGCAATGCCGTGAATTGCTCGACGAAAACGAAAATTTCCTGATAATGAGCCTGTATTCTATGGGTTTTTCCTCGCTGATCGGGGAGAATCTGATCAGGTCGGCTTTTGGAAGCAGGGAAACCATGGAATCGGGGGAACTGTACCTGGCCGATAAATCCGGCAAAAAACTGCCCCTGGGGACTGTGTTAAGGTTTTAAACGGCGCTCAGTTTAATCAGAATGGCGTAAACTACCGGGCATATCTCAGCATTTTTCAGTGAAAGCTTAAGCAACTGGTAAAACCGGCTTCGGTCGGTATGCGGATATTCCCTGCACGCCTTGGGACGATGGCTGTAAATACCACAATAATTATCCCCGTCAATAAACGGACAGGGCGCCGAAAGAAATACAAAATCCCCGTCGCTGTCTGTTTTCAGGTATTTCTCAACGACTTCCGAAGGTTTTATCCTCAGTTTCTTAGCCATATCATCCACATCGCTGTAACGGATGGCAGGGCTGATGCTGCGGCAGCAGTTGGCACACAAGAGGCAATCGTAAAAACCAAAAGCCTGATCATGCATGGCATGAACTGCGGAATCCAGTGTCCGCGGATTGATTTTTGCCAGTCTCTTTGTGGCTTTCAGCAACAGGGACTGATTGGCGGGAAATAATGTCTTTAGCTGATCAGGCCGGGGCACATCTGCTTCAACGATCTTCAGATCAGTTAAATCCCCGCTGCTGCTTGATCTCATTGTAAGCCTGGTTCAGTTGCTGGAATTTTTCTTTTGCCGCCTTCTGCACATCCTCTCCCAGATGGGCCACTTTATCAGGATGATATTTAAGCGCCATCTTTCGGTAAGCTTTCTTCACCTCTTCATCGCTGGCATCGGGGGTAATTTCAAGGATGCGGTAAGCGCTGCCGGTATCCTTTATAAACATGGCTTTGATGGAGTCGAAATCTTTCTGCCTGATACCCATGTGAAGGCATATGCGTTTCAGCAATTCCGCTTCGGCGGCATGGGGTTCGCCATCGGCGGCGGCAACTCCGAAAAGAAAATGAACAAGCTGAAGCCTCGAAGGGTATTCCATATTCTCCTGAATCTGCTCGCAGATTTCATCCACGTCCAGATCCTGCCGTAGTATCTCCCTGAGCAGCAGCAGCAAGCGCTCAGCCTCCTGCTCCCCGAACTGACCCAGAAAAAACCGTTTCACAAACTCCAGCTCTGATTTCATAATCCTGCCATCGGCCTTCATGATGGCGGCGATCATTACCAGCAGGCTGACCTTGAAATCTCCTTCCTGGGTCGGTGTAAACCCCTTGTGTTCATACTGACCGCTTTGCATGCTGTCGAAAATCGAACCAAACACAAAACCAAGAACTCCACCTATGGGGCCACCCAGTGCCCAACCCAGGCCGCCTCCGATCCATTTGCCAAATGATGCCATTAATCTTTGAATGTAGAAATAAGAAAAATGTTATAACTATCTTGATATCACCGGGTAAAACAATCATTAAAACCTTTGCCGCAAATCTCCGGCTGTTCAATCAGGGCCTTCTTGTATCCGTAATACCTGGTTCAGGTGCAAAGGTATTAAAAGTTAAAGCAGTCAGCAGAATCGAAGGCGAAGATTAAATTTATCTTCAGAAAATCCGGCAAGGCTGCATAAAAAGAGGTAAGAATACTCCCGCTCACAGGTCCGGAAATATAAAAGTGTTTGCAGTACCTGACTGAGTCAGCCTGTAATCCATTAGCTTTGCAGACTTAAATGCCGTTTTTTATGGAGTGCCGCCCCGGATGCGCTGCCTGCTGTATCTTTCCTTCCATCAGTTCACCCATCCCGGATATGCCGGCGGGTAAACCTGCCTTTGTAAGATGTGTTCAGCTTACCGATGACCTGAAATGTGCGATTTTCGGCAACCCTGAACGCCCGGCCGTCTGCTCGGGTTTTCAGCCGGAACCATCATTCTGCGGCGATTCAGCAGCCGAAGCTGAAAAGATTTTTCGCTGGTTGCTGGATACAGACTGAACAAGCAGTTATTCCGCATTGATAAAGGGTTCAGGCATATCTATATATGTTGATTGCCGGCCTTCTCCATAAGTTTGATCAATCAGGATCGAACTTAAATTTGATTTCCCTGTTTTTTTTACTATATTTGTGTTGTTAATCTCTAATTTTCAATTGTTATGCCTACCGGTAAAGTTAAATTCTTCAATGAGCGCAAAGGCTTTGGTTTTATTATCGACGATGAAACCCAGCATGATGTTTTTGTTCATGCCACAGGCCTTACCGAGAAAGTAAATGAAAATGATCTCGTTTCTTTCGAAATTGCCGAGGACAAAAGAGGAAAGAAAGCTGTTGACGTTAAAAAGATTTAGTTTTTCTTTTCAGTTCTGCTAAAAAGCCTCATTCCCTGAGGCTTTTTGCTTTAATGCCCATCCGCCCCGGCAACATACGATTGACCGATAAAGCGTATCTTTGCCGCTGCTAAAACCACATCCGTTGAATTATCTTCTTGTTGAACAACTCAGTAAATCATACGGAGAGAAAGAACTTTTCTCCGAAATCACTTTTGGAATTGACCAGGGATCCAAAGTTGCGTTGATTGCACGCAACGGCGCGGGAAAGAGCAGCCTGCTGAACATTATCTGCGGCAAAGAACTGCCCGACAGCGGTGCGGTAACCTTCCGCCGCGACATCAGGTGGGCGTATCTTCCGCAAAACCCTGAAATGAATGAGGATCAGACGATTTTTGACATCCTCTTCCACGCCGAGAATGAATTCATGCGCACCATCCGCGATTATGAATACAGCCTGAACCTGATTAAACATGATGATTCGCCTGAAGCCCACCGCATGCTCGAAAACAGTACCAGCAAAATGGAACTGATCGGCGGATGGGATTACGATGTAAGGATTAAAGAGATTCTCGGGCGGTTTAAGATTACGGACCTCGATCAGAAAATCG
>Ga0334884_1002215_pt1 | contig 25638 bp, 22 predicted proteins | sample GraSluR1_MG_7_FD_207215 | JGI IMG/M metagenome (GOLD analysis project Ga0334884, IMG submission 207215) | Sludge microbial communities from methane-producing bioreactor in Wageningen University, Netherlands - Granular Sludge_12_05 R1 | ecosystem: Engineered > Bioreactor > Anaerobic >...
GAATTAAAAGTACTCCATACCGACTGGTATAGAGTACTTTTTTGACCCCAAAGAAGTTTACAGGTGTAAAAACCCCAAACATCTTTACAGGTTATTTTTTTGAAACCCCAAACTTATTTACAGGGCCAAAAAAAGTTACAGGTTTCCCTGTAACTTTAAAAATATTAACTATTTTAAAGATGCATACATAAAGAATTTATATCCTAATGGTGAAGCAAAGAATCCTTCTAAATCAGGACTAACCATATATAAATCAGTGTAATAGTAAAGAGGAACGATTGCACCTGTTTCCATTAACATATTTTCTGCTTCATGCATTTTTGCAAAACGAACTGTTTGATCAGATTCAGCTTTAATTTCACCAATTAAAACATCATAAGTTTGAGCCCATGTTTGATCTTGACTTTCACCATAGATTGCTACACTTGCATGTGCACCCTTACCAAATTGTGAATCATTGTTTCCACTTGTTGATGTCCACATATCAAGGAATGAAATTGGATCATTATAATCGCCTAACCAACCATTTCTAGCAAGAACGAAACTACCTTCTTTTCTAGTATTTAAGAATGTTCCCCATTCTTGTTGTTCAATTGCCATAGTAATTCCGTATTGGTCATATACAGATTGCATATATTGAGCGATTAATAAATGACCAGTACCATTATTAGCAAGATAAGTAAATGCAGGAAAATCACTAAATTTACCCGTTACCTCATTGTAAGTATATCCAACTTCTTGTAATAAAGTAACAGCTTGACTACAGTTACCAGAATAATCATCTGGATCAACACTATAATATCCAGCGCCGTCGCCTTCTGGTCCATTATTGTCAACAAATGGAGTTAATCCATCTGGTTCTGTTAAACCAATTGGAACGAAACTGTTAGCAGGTTGTTGACCAGCTTGACCAATTTCTTCAGCGATATAATTTCTATCTAATAATAATCCTAAAGCTTTTCTAATTTTAACTTTATTAGCTTCAGATACTTCTACACCGTTAAGTGTATAAAAATCAGTATCAGTTGTTGAGAATGCAGCAGTTGCAGCAGCATCAACGTTGAAGTTAATGTAATAAGTTCCAAGTTGACCAGCAATAACTAATTGATCAGCATGACTAACTTTTAAAGCAGCAATTTCTTCATTTGGAACTGTATCGATTAATGCATAAGCACCAGTTTGATAATTTGTAAGAATAGCAGTATCATCATCAGATAATGCAAATTCGATTTCTCCAAGTTCTATAGCATCAGCGTTATGATAAAATTCATTCTTAGTCATTACTATTTTACTATCAGCTGTCCATTCAGTAATTTTAAAAGGACCATTCCCAACGTAAGTAGTTACATCTGTTGCCCATGTATCAGGGTTAGCATCAACAATTTCTTGTTTAACAGGCATATAAGTAGGGAATGCACATAATTCAAAGAAATAAGGACATGCAGTATTCAATACAACTGTCAATTGAGTTCCATCAGTAGATGCAGTAACATTTAATTCTGCTTCTGCAGATGGTTCATCAGCCCAAATATCTGCCCAGCCATCAATTACATCAAACATGTAACTATAGTCAGCTCCTAGTTCAACAGATGCTGCTCTTTTCCATGCATACTCAAAATCATGAGCATCTAAAGCAGTTCCATCAGACCATTTCAAGCCTTCTTTTAATGTAAATACATATTGAACTTTTCCACCAGCTAAAGTAGTTGGAGTTGGTAATTCAGTAGCTAATTCTGGAACTAATTGCAAAGCTCCACTTGCATCTTGTTGATAACCAACTAATCCAGTAAAAGCATGGATAATCATTGTTGCGCCATCTACTGCGCTGTTTAAAGCAGGATCGATTGTGTCTGGGTTCGGCCCAACACATACAACTAGTCTATCATTTGTTTTTCCACAAGCTGATAAAGCTAGGACTGAAACTAACACTAGTAAAAACGTTGAAATCTTTTTAAACATTGTTTCTTTTTTCCTCCATAATTTATTTTATTAACGACAAATAATTTTAACATTTTTTCATGTTATTGTCAATATATATGATGTTTTTAATCTATATTATGACAAGCAGCAAAATGTTTTGATCTTAACTCTCTTAATATAGGCGTTTCTTGACTACAAATTTCTGTTGCTTTTGGACATCTTGTTCTAAAAGCACAACCAGATGGCACTTTTAAAGGGCTTGGTACATCGCCTTCTAGAATAATTCTTTTCTTACTCCTAGCAGTTTTTGGATCAGGCACTGGTACAGCTGACATTAATGAAACTGTATAAGGGTGAAGCGGATTAGACGTAAGTTCTTCAGCATTTGCAATCTCAACAATTTTGCCTAAATACATTACCGCAATACGGTTTGAAATATGTTCTACTACATGAATATCATGAGCAATAAATAAATATGTTAAACCTAATTTTTTTTGTAAATCTTCAAACATATTTATTACTTGGGCTTGAATTGAAACATCTAAAGCAGATACTGGTTCATCACATACAATAAAGTCAGGATTAACTGCTAAAGCCCGTGCAATTCCAATACGTTGGCGTTGCCCTCCACTAAACTCATGAACATATCTTGTTGCATGTTCACTAGATAATCCTACTAATCCCATCAATTCTCTAATTCGTTCTTTTCTTTCTTCTTTAGTATTATATAACTTATGAACATCTAATGGTTCACCTATTATATCACCAACTGTCATTCTTGGATTAAGTGAAGAATATGGATCTTGAAAAACCATTGCAGCTTTTTGTCTAAATTTCTTAATATCTTCTTTGGTTTTAATTTCTTCTCCTTTATAAAAAATTTGACCGCCTGTTGGCTTATATAAATTTAGTAGCGTTCTTCCAACTGTAGTTTTACCGCACCCAGATTCACCTACTAAACCTAAAGTTTCACCTTTTTTTATTTGAAAAGAAACATCATCAACTGCTTTTAAATCTACGTTTTTTAAAAACCCAGTACTAATTGAAAAATATTGTTTTAAATTAGCAACCTCAATTAAAATATCACTATTTTCATTTTTTTCTAATTCTATATTTTTATCATTCATATTAGCACCTATACCTCATCTTTAACATTCATCCAACATGCTGCCATATGTCCTTTTTCAACTTCGATTGCTTCAGGGTATTCTCTTAAACATATCTTCATTGTTTTTTCGCATCTAGGTGAAAATGGACATCCCTTTGGTAAATTCAACAAATCAACTGGACTTCCTGAAATTGGGACTAAACGTTCTTTCTTTTTCTCGGCATTAGGTATTGACTTCATCAAACCCTTTGTATATTCATGTCTTGGATTGTAATAAACTTGATCAGTAGTTCCATACTCAACTATTCTACCTGCATACATTACAGCAACCTTATCACACATCCCAGCAACAACACCTAAATCATGAGTTATAAGAATTGTAGTCATACCAAATTTTTTTTGAATATCTTGAATCAATTCTAAAATTTGAGCCTGAATTGTTACATCTAAAGCCGTTGTTGGTTCATCAGCAATTAAGATGTCAGGCTCACAAGCAAGGGCCATTGCTATCATGACACGTTGCCTCATCCCACCACTTAATTCATGAGGATATTGATCAAGTCTTTTTTTAGGATCATTAACGCCCACTAATTCTAACATTTCAGTTGCTCTTAAATATGCTTCTTCTTTATTTCTATTTGTATGAAGCAAAATTGCTTCCATTAGTTGATTGCCAACCTTATAAACAGGATTAAGACTCGTCATTGGATCTTGAAAAATTATGCTGATTTTATTACCTCTAATGCTTCGCATTTCTTTTTCACTAAGTCCTACTAATTCTTGCTCTTTTAGTTTTACACTTCCCCCAATAATTTTTCCAGGAGAAGTAAGGATTTGTAAAATTGAATAAGCAGTCACACTTTTCCCGCTTCCAGATTCTCCAACAATTCCTAACACTTCACCTTTTTCTAAATCAAAACTTACTTTATCAACAGCTTTAACTTCACCAGATTGTGTGAAGAATGAGGTTTGTAAATCTTTTACTTCTAATATTTTCATTTCTTACCCCCTCCTAATTCTTAAGTTTTGGATCAAAAGCATCTCTTAATCCATCACCAAATAAATTAAATGATAGTACAAGCAAGAAAATAGTTATAGAAGGAATTACTAGCCTATATGTATATGATACAATTCCTCCCAAAGCATCATTTGCTAGAGAACCTAAACTAGGCATTGGTACAGATACACCCAAACCAATAAAACTCAGAAAACTCTCTGTAAATATGGCAGAAGGAATTTGTAAAGCTGTAGAAATTATAATTACACTAATACAGTTAGGTAGTAAATGCTTTGTAATAATTCTAAAAGGACTAGCTCCAATTGATTTTGCTGCTAATACAAATTCTTGTTCTTTAACACTTAAAATTTGTCCTCTTATTAAACGAGCCATTCCTACCCAATATAAAAGCCCAAATACTATAAAAATACTAACCATGTTAGTGCCTAAGGAGGCGAGGATAGTTCCTTCTATATTAATAGTGGTTTTTAAAACTACTGCTAATAGTATAATAATCAGCATGTCAGGCAGAGCATAAATAATATCAACAAACCTCATCATTATAAGATCCGTTTTACCACCAGCATATCCTGAAATAGAACCATATATAAGTCCTATCATTAAAACTAGCAAACTTGCAAAAAAACCAACTGCTAATGATATTCTAGTACCGTAAACTACTCTAATAAAATAATCTCTTCCCAAACTATCTGTTCCAAAAATATGTGGGAATATTTTTTCACCGTCTTCGATTCTTTGCAATTCAGTTTCACCATATTGAAATGGTTTCAAATTACTATAAGATGAATCAACTGATTGAAATTGCTCCAAACCTAATTGTTCATTATAACTATAAGGGTAAATCATCGGAACAAAAATAGCCATTAAACTTATAGTAACAATTATCCAAAAACAAATCATTGCAATTACATTTTTTTTAAGTTTTCTTACACCGTCTTTAAAGAAAGTTACGCTTTCTCTCATTTGATCTTGTTGGCTTTTTTCTTCCTCTGTAGCAGGTAAAAAGTCTTCTGCCCTAAGTTGTAAACTAAAAGGATTTTTTCTAGGTTTTTCCATTTTTACCTCCTAACTGAAATCTATTCTTGGATCAACAAACTTATACAAAATATCTGTAACTAAATTCATAAGGATTACAAGTGTTGCTAAAAAGATAGTTGTCCCCATTATCATAGTATAGTCTCTATTAGTTATACTATTAATAAACGCTCTACCTAATCCTGGAACTGAAAATATTTTTTCTATTACTAAACTACCTGTTAAAATATAAGCTATCATTGGACCAATATATGTAATTACAGCAATCAATGCATTTTTTAATGCATGTTTATAAATTACTTTTTTAGCTTCAACACCTTTTGCTCTTGCAGTTCTAATGTAGTCTTGACCTAATACATCTAACATGCTTGATCTTGTAAGCCTTGTAATATAAGACATCGGATATAAACTCAAAGCAAAAATCGGTAATATGAGTCCGGCAAAGGTATCTCCTCTAGCTGGGAAAATCGGAATCTCTAAACAAAATAGAATTAATAAAAGCGTTGCTATAATAAATGATGGCATTGCAACAAATGCAGTTGATGCTACCATTATAGTTTTATCAGCCCATTTATTCCTTTTGATTGCGGCTACCGATCCTAAAGTTATACCAGAAGCAACAGCTAATAAAGCCGCGATCCCACCAATTTTTGCGGAATTTTTAAAGCCCTCTGTAATTATATCAATTACTTCTCTACCTCTTTGTTTAATTGATGGACCAAAATCAAAACTTATTAATCCTTTTAGATAATTTATATATTGTTCACCTACAGGTTTATCTAAACCGTATTTTGCTTCTAATATCGCAATTACTTCAGGCGATGGTGATCTTTCTGCTAAAAAAGGACCTCCTGGTATTGCATTCATTGCAAAAAAAGTAATTGTTATAACTAAAAAAATTGTAAGAATAGCTAGTCCTAATCTTTTTAAAATGTAAAAAACTAATTTTGAATCCATAATTTTCCCCTTATTATTTAAGATAGAATAAATGCTAACATATTTTATCATTAAACCTAAACACTGTCAAACAATATGATTATTAAAAAATAGGGCTATTAATAATTAATAGCCCCAACGCTTTACATTGATTTGTAAAAATCTAGAATGCTTTCAGAATCAAACCCATAGTCTTTAAATAAGACACTAGCTTTAGCACTTTTACCAAATCTATTGATATTGTATGCTTTTCCTTTTTCTCCTAGATATTTATAATAATGAATGGCATCACCTGCTTCAATTACTAATCTTTTACTAATCTTTTTAGGTAAAACACTTTCTTTGTATTTTGTTGATTGTTTTTCAAACAAACAAAGTGATGGCATACTTACAACTCTTACAAAACGATTTTCTAAAGCTAATTTCTTTTGAACTTCTAAAGCTAAACTAACCTCAGAACCACTCGCAATAATTATAGCTTCAATATCTTTTTCAAAATCGCTTAATATATAACCACCATGAATTGTATTATTTAAGCCTTTTTCATAAGTTACATTTTCTAAGTCTTGTCTTGATGTAATTAATGCGACTGGTTTATTTGAACTATTCATCGCAATTTTCCAAGCTGCTAACATTTCAAATTGATCAGCTGGCCTAATTACTTCAAAATTAGGAATGCTTCTTAACATCGTAAGTTGTTCTATTGGTTGATGAGTTGGTCCATCTTCTCCTACTGCAATTGAATCATGCGAGAAAACATAAATCACAGGCAATTCCATCAAAGCTGCAAGCCTTAAAGCTGGTTTCATATAATCACTAAAGACAAAAAAACCACTACAGAATACTTTTAAACCACCATGACTTACCATACCATTACAAATTCCAGCCATTGCATGTTCTCTAACTCCAAATGCAATATTTCTAGCTGATCTATCACTTTTAGAGAAAAAACCACCACTGACTTTTGCTTTAGTTGAACAACTAAGATCAGCCGTTCCACCTATTAAAGTAGGAACTTTATCTCCAAGCCATTTTAATACTTCACTACTCGAAACTCTAGTTGCTTTTTTATTATCATCTTTAAAAGCAAACGTATTAAAATCTACAACGAATTCATTATTTATTATCTTTTCAAATTCTTGATATTTTTCAAAATTTTCAAACTTATATTGTTTAATATCTCTTTTCCATTTGCGATATTTCTTACAACCATTTTTTTGAACACCTTGATACAATTCATAAACTTCAGCCTCAGCACTAAACTCTTCCCCACCTAGTGCTTTACGCATTGCTTTTACTTCTTCATACGGAAGCGGAGCTCCGTGGACTGCACAAGTTCCTTCTTGTTTAGCACCAATTCCAATGACTGTTTTAATTTCAATTAAAGTAGGTTTACTACTTTTTTGAGCTTTTTTAATTTTTACTAGAATATCTTTAGTATCATTACCATCTTTAACTAATAAATAATTCCAATTATATGCTTCCATTTTTTTCTTTGTATCATCACTTGTAGCTTGAGCAACATCGCCATCTAACTGAACATCATTTGAATCATACAAAACAATTAACTTATTAAGTCCTAGATGTCCTGCTAAACTCATAGACTCCATTGTAGCGCCCTCTTGCATATCTCCATCTCCGCAAAGCGCATAAGTATAATGATTTACAACCTTTGCAGTTTCAGTATTAAATTTATTAGCCAAAAAACTTTCTGCTAAAGCAAAACCAACAGCCTCAGCTAAACCTTGTCCAAGTGGACCACTGCTGATATCAACACAAGGAGTTACATTAAGTTCAGGGTGCCCTGGAGTAATACTGTTTAAACTTCTAAAAGCTTTTAAGTCATCCATAGTAATAGCACCTACTAAATGAAGACAAGAATAAAGCAAACTAGACCCATGTCCTGCAGCCATAACAAATCTATCTCTATTAAACCATTTATCTACTTTAGGATTAAAATTCAATACTTTTGTAAAAAGTGTGTGCATAATCGGAGCAGCCCCCAATGCCATACCAGGGTGTCCTGATGCTGCTTTAGCTATTGCTTCTACTGATAATACTCTTAAAGTATTTATTGCTTTTTGTTCAATCATTTATCTTTCCCCTTGATGCTTAATAATATTTGATATATATTTTCTGATCTTTCTTTAAAAGAACATTTAATAGTATTACCAGCCACTAATATACCATCAGCCCCTAATTCTTTTAACTTTTCTAAATCTACCTTTTCTACATCTTGAAGCATTACGCTTACTCTATTCAATTCTTTGTTTACTTCAATGATATTATCTTTACCACCATAAGTTTCTTCAAACAATTCATTTTGGTCATCAGGCACAGTTAACTTAACATTTGTTTTTGTTATTTTTGAAAACTTCACTACTAAAGCTACAACAATTAAAGCAAAAATAGGTAATACAAAAGCACTTAAAAGCATCCAAACCAATTGATCACTTGTTAGAGCTAAAATAATATTTAAATTCATAAATTTTCCTTTCTTTTCCTACTCGGCATATAAACTATGTTTATTATAGCATATCTTAGTTTTTTTTAAAATAACAAAAATTATTTTTTTATTTTTTAAAATCGTTATCATTTTATTATTGCATTTATATTCATTTAGCGATACAATAAATTCAGTTTATTTTTATAATATTCAAGGAGGTCTACTAAATGATTGATGCAATAAAGTACTTCTTACTAGGTTTAATTCAAGGCTTTACAGAACCACTCCCTATTTCATCAAGCGGACACGTAACAATATTTAGAGAAATTTTCAATATAACTTTTGAAGAAAACTTTTTGATTATAGTCAACTTTGGTTCATTACTAGCAATCATCTTTTATTTTAGGAAAATGATAAAAGATTTAATTGTTGGATCATTTAATTATATTTTTAAAAAGAATTCTGAAAAACAAGTAGAAAACAAAGCAAACTTTATATATGTTTTATTAGTAGCCTTAGCTACAATTCCAGCAGGAATTGCAGGTCTACTTTTAGAAGATTTTATTAATGCTAACTTTAATACTTTATTAAGTGTAGGAATCTGTTTGTTTATTACTGGTACTTTGGTTTTATTTATTAGTTATTACTCAAAAAATGCTTTAAGAACTACTGTCACTTGGTCTGATGCTTTATTAATGGGTATCGGTCAAGTAGGCGGTCTACTTCCTGGTATTAGTAGATCAGGAAGCACAACTTCGGTTGGTGTAATAAAAAAATTAGAACTAACTACTGCTTTAAGATTTTCTTTTATGATGTATATACCTATTAGTATCGCATCTTTTCTTCTTGGAATATATAATATCTATAAAAATGGTTTAGAATCAATTAACGTATTAGGCTATATCCTGGCATTTTTGGCTAGTATAATAGCAACATTCTTTTCACTAAAATGGTTTTTTAGATTAGTAAAAAAAGACAATCTAAAATATTTTGGATTTTATTGTTTAGTAGTTTCTGTATTAGTATTATTATATGTGGTGATTGAATGAAAGTAAAAATTGTTAAAACTTCAAAAGATTTAATGAATGCTTTCATTATTAGAAATGATGTTTTTGTTAAAGAACAAAAAGTTGATTTTAATGATGAGTTTGATTTAGATGAATTAAACCAAACTGTATTTATCGCCTATATTGATAAAAAAGCAGTCGGAACTGCTAGAGTTAAACTACTTGATGATTATGCAAAGGTTGGTAGATTTTGTGTTTTAAAAGAATACAGAAGAAACAAAGTTGGCCAAGCAATAATGGAAAAGATTATTGCTTTCTCTAAAAAACACAAATGTAAGAAAGTAAAATTAGGAGCTCAAATAGATGCTGTTAAATTTTATGAGAGTTTAGGTTTTATAGTAACTAGCGAAATGTATATTGAAGCTAATATTAAACACAAAGATATGGAAAAAATAATTATCTAAAACAAAAAAAAGGAATGTCCATTAATATGGGTACATTCCTTTTTGTTTTTTTAACTACTCAATAATATAAGTTACTTTACTTGCCCAACAATTCATTAGTTGGCTAGAACTCATAGTATAAACTCTACCATAGTTAGGATCATTAATATTGAATGTAATAGCACCAGTTGATGATCTACTATAACCTTTAACAACCATTAAATGCCCACCTGTGGTATAACTTCCAAAGCTTCCCGCAACAGTACCAGACACACTAATTCCAACTGGACCGACATATGCTAAATGTCTTACTAGTTCTTGGTATGAATACATAAACCTTACATAACTATTATACCCATAAGATCCCATTACAGCACAGTTAAATACCCAGTTACCATAAATTCCAGACCCAGAATCTTTTGCAATACTTGCAGTATATTGATGAGGTAAAGTGTAACCTCCAAAAGCAGTTGCTCCTTTATATCTTAACAACATCGTAGATGTTGTAGGACTACAAATGATTCCACCGATTGTTGGTACATCTTGTTGTCTTAATATACTTATTGAATAAAGTTTCGAAGAAGGATAAGTCGAAACATTATAAATAGATGAAGTATTTCTTCCTGAATTGTATAATGTTGCTGATACTAATGACAACTTAGGGCTTGATGAAGTTGTAGAACTCCTTCTTAGTGTTACTGTATATTGGAATCCAGTTGCAGCAGAGCCTGTTGTCTGAATTTCATCAATTGAAATCCTTGCTCCACTTACAGATGCATTAACGCTTGAGTTAGTTTTTCCTTTTGCCCATTGTTTATATGATAAATATCCAGTCCAAGTAGTTCCTATCTTTAATCTATATTGAACTTCAACTGTAGCACTTGTAGAAGGATAAGTTGCTGACCAAGAACCAACTAATTTAGTAAATGATATTGCAGTTGAAAATTGTTTAGATGTATAAGTACCAGAAGTTGCTCCACTCTTCAATACAAGTTTCCCACTAGATAATTCAACATTACTAAATGTTCCTGTATATGTACTTGCTCTATCTACAAACATATGAGCAGGTGTATCAACATTAGATGTTGGTGGAGGAGGCGTTGTGCCTGTTCCAATTGTTAATGTAATTGTACCTGTTCCTTTTGTTGGATGAGTTACAGTAATTTTTGCAGTTCCAGCTTTTAATGCTGAGATTGTTCCATAAGTTGAAACTGTTGCTACACTGCTTGCACTTGATGTAAATGTACATTCAGTTCTTGAAACTGATGTTCCAGCTGAATCTGTAACATATAATTGATATCCAGATCCACCCACAGGAATTGTACCTGTAGGGCTTTGTGTAATAGTTAATGATCCGGTTGGTGGAGGAGGCGTTGTGCCACTTCCGATTGTTAATGTAATTGTACCTGTTCCTTTTGTAGGATGAACTACAGTAATTTTAGCAGTTCCACTTGCTAAAGCTGATATTGTTCCATAAGCTGAAACTGTAGCTATATTACTTGCACTTGATGTAAATGTACATTCAAGTCTAGACACACTTGCTCCAGATGAATCTGTTACATAAACTTGATATCCAGATCCTCCCACTGCAATTGTACCAGTTGGGCTTTGTGTTACTGTTAAAGTACCTGATGCTGGTGCTGTTACTGTCATTGCACATGTTGCTTTTACTGTTGTATTAGCATTTGATGTTGCTGTAATTGTTGCACTTCCAGCTGCAACACCTGTTACAACACCACTACTATTTACAGTTGCGATTGCAGTATTACTACTTGACCAAGTAACACTTGTGTTACTTGCATTGCTTACTGTTGCTGTTAATGTCTTTGTAGTTCCAGCAACTATTGATGCACTTGAATTTGAAATCGAAATTGATGGTAATGCTGCTTGAGTTACTGTTACACTCGCTTGAGCTTGAACGCTATTATCAGCATTAAGTTTAGCAATAATTGTTGCACTTCCAGTTGCAATTCCTGTTACTTTACCAGTTTGATCAACTGAAGAAACACCTGTATTACTACTTGTCCATACAACTGACTTATCAGTTAAAGATGCAGCAACTACAGTTGCTGTAATTGTTTGACTAGCCCCTGATGCAACAGATAAGGTTGTTGGATTAAGTGTTATATTAATCGCATCAACAACTGTTACTTGATGTGTTGCAGTAATTGTACTTGATATTAATGAAGTTGCAGTAATTGTTGCACTTCCAGTTGCAATTCCTGTTACTCTACCACTTGCATCTACTGTTGCTATTGAACTATTACTACTACTCCATGTTACTGCACTGCTTGCTCCTACTGGATAAGATGCAGCTTGTAAAACTATATTTTGTCCATAAGAAACACTTGTTGCTCCTGTTATTGTAAGTCCTTGAGGTAGTGGAATTACTGACACTGTAAAAGTTGCACTTTTAGTAGTATCTTCATTTAGTGTTACAATGATTTGAACTGTTCCACCATTAACTCCAGTTACCCATCCAGTTTGATCAACTGTTGCTACTGCTTCGTTACTTGATGTATAAGTAAAATTAGCTACTTCTGTTGAAGGAGTATAAGTTACATCTAGTTTTATTCTACTTCCAGCTAATACTTCATTAGGTCCTGCTACTTCAATTGCACTAATATTGCTTCCACCTGTATCAGATTCTCTTACAACCATCATATAGTTAGTTGTAATAGCTTGATTATCTTGATATATTGCAGTAAATTGAGCCACACCAACTGAAACGCCAGTTACAATTCCCATTTCATTGATAGTTGCTATATTAGGTGTGTCTGCTACCCAAATAATCCTAGGAGTTCCACCTGTATTATCTGTTACACTTAACAACGTCTGATCACTAGTATTTACAAAGCTACTTCCATTAATTACTATAGATGTAATAAGAGGCACTACTATTTCATCTTTTGCCTCAACATTAAGTTGAATTGATTTGAATTGATTATTAGCTACTGCAGTAATTGTTGCAGAACCAGCCGCTTTAGCTGTAACAATTCCATTACTTACAGTTGCTACACCTGGATTATTAGTTAACCAAGTAATTTGACCAGTGTAATTATTTTCACCTAATAATAATCTTAACTGTATTGTTTCATCTTGAATCATATTATTATCGCCATTAGCAATAACTAAATTAAGTGTTTCGTTAGTATTTACTGGTGGTAAAGTTGTCGCTTCTGTAACAGTCACATTAATATCAACTCTTACATTTTCAACTCCCTGTAAACGAGCCACAACTTTAGTTGTACCTACTTTTAAAGCAGTAAGTAACCCATCTTCACTCACTGATATAATTGTTTGGTCTAGTGAATTATATAATATAATAAAAGAATCCACTCCAGTGATTGTTGGTGTTAATTGAAAAGTGTCACCTACCTCGAAAGAAAAGTCATCACTTTGAAATTCTAAAGTAACACCATCTGTTTGTGTACAACCAGCCAGCCCCACTACTAGTAAAATAAACAACAAAATTATTTTTTTCATACCCCGTTTAGATGCATAAATATACCGTTTATGCAATCTCCTTCCCCTAAGAAATTATGTTTACAATATTATTGTAAACCTTTTCAACTTATTTTAGCATTTACGCCTTTAAATGTCTATCGTTTTTCCCTATCCCTAACCATTTTCTGAGTTTTTTTAACCTTGGTTTAAGAAAAATAAAAGGCTTATTCAAAATGAATAAGTCTTATAAAAGCAACAGCGTCGCAAGCCCAAAATAAATAGTCAAAGCAACGATATCATTTATTGTAGTAATAAGTGGCCCACTTGCTAAAGCAGGATCAATCTTAAGCATATTAAAGATTAAAGGAACTAAAGCCCCAGCCGTAGTTGAAACCGCTAATGTAAGCATAATGCTCGCCCCGATCACAGTTCCGGTTTTAATATTATCACTTGTAAAAAAAGCCCCAGTTGTAAGCCCAACAACTAAATTCGCCATTAAAAAAGCCATTATCCCAACTACTATTCCATTAAAAAAACCAATTAATGTTTCCCTAAAAATATGTTTAGAAATTTCTTTTTTTGACTTAAGAGCATCTTCAGTCAATGACCTTATAGTAACCGCTAAACTTTGAGTCCCAGTATTTCCTGCCATATCTAATACTAAGGGCATAAACATAGCTAACAATGCAACAGTTGCGATCGTATGTTCAAATCCACTTATAATTAAAGATGTAAATAAATTAAGAACTAATAATATCATTAACCAAGGAACTCTTTTTTTGACTGACAAAAAAACACTTTCTCTACTAGCTTCAATATCTCCACTTGATAAACCGGCTAGTCTTGCATAATCTTCTTCTGATTCCTCAGTAATTACATCCATTACATCATCGAAGGTGATAATTCCCAACATATTGTTTTTATTATCAACAATAGGAATTGCATCAATATCATAATCCTGCATTAAATCAGCTACTTCTTCTTTATGTCTCATAACATTAGCTGAGATTATTTTATCTGTCATAATCTCACTAATCTTATCTTCTTTTCCAGCGATGATTAATTGTTTTAAACCAATTATCCCCATCAAAACTCCCTTTTTATCAACCACATAAAGCGTATTGATATAAGAAGTATCTCTGGCTTCTTTAATCATTATTCTCATAGCATCTTTTACTAACGAATCAAGAGGAATTTCAATATAACTAGTACTCATAATAGAACCAGCTACTTCCTCATCATACTTAAGTAAAGATTTTATTTCTTTAGCTTCTTCTTTTTTTATAAAAGAAACATAACTCATAACTTCTTCTTCGTCTAGAAGTTTTAAAATATCAACTGCTTCTTCGATATCCATAGCTTCTAATATCTTAGCCCCGATTTTTAAAGGAATCGTGTTTAAATACTCTAAAGCTATTTCACTTTCCAAATGTTCAAAAATTCTTGCTAGTTCAATAGGTGAAAAGTGACTATTGAATTCTAAACGTTCTGCTTCATCAAAAGCTTGATAGATTAAAGCAATATCATAAGGATGGTATTCAAATATGTTAGGAGAAGCACTTTTCATTAATTCAATTAATTCTAAATTTGCATTTTCGACTTCTTTCATATCTTACACCTCCTCACAATTTTTTAGATAACATCAATAATCCTTCTAACAATAAATTTTCATCATATATAACTTTTTCTTCTAACAGTCCAATAATATCTAAAGCATTCCCACCGGTGATAATCACTTTAGCCTCGCCCATCTCTTTCTTTATCTTTTTAATCATTCCATCAAGTAAAGATGCAATCCCATAAGTCATTCCACTTTGAAGACTTTCTTTAGTATTTTTTCCTATTACATTTTTAGGAGTTTCTATTTCTACATCGTTTAATTTCGCAGCTTTATTAAAAAGTGCTTGATAGGAAGTTGCCATTCCTGGCATGATAACTCCACCCAACATTTCTTTTTTTACATTAACTGAAGCAATAGTAATCGCAGTGCCTAAATCAATTACCATTAATGGAGCTTTATATTTTTTTACAGCCATTAAGACCCCTACTAAAATATCACTACCTAATTCTTTTTCATCATCTAGCATAATCTTTAAATCACCTTTATCTTCAATAGTGATTTCTTTATGTCTAGCATTTATTTTAATTGCAATAGCTTTAAATATATCATCTAAGGCAGGGACCACACTACAAACAACCATCAAGTCAATTTTACCAATAAATTCATGTAAATTGCTTTCAAGCAAATACATATAGTTATCAGTATTTAACGCTTTATGCGTTAAAAGTTTAAACGTACATATTATTTTATCTTCTTCAAATACACCAAATGTAATGGTAGTATTTCCAATATCAACCGCTAATAACATTTAAATGTCTCCTATTCTATAGTTTTAAGTAACTCACCTAAATAATTATATACCATAAATACTTCACTGACTACTAAAATATAATTTTTTGTAAAAGAAATATTTCCATTTACAACCTCTAAATCAATTACTCTTTCATTATTTTCTTTAAAAGAAATTATTTTAAACGAATTGTCTGTTTCACCAAAAACAATCCCACCCCTAAAATTACTACCCATTGTATTTTCAATTTCTAAAACATTAGCCTTAGCAACCGAAAAACTAACCTCATTATTCAAAATCAAATCTTTTTTCCTAACTAAATAATGATAATCTAATTCAAATATTTCAATTATAGAACTGCTTACTAGTTTTCTACAAATGTTATTTTCTAAATAAAATTTATCTGGAACAAAAATTCCACCATGAATTTCACCAACACTAGTCATTTCATTTGTTTCGATATCTATTAAAAAAGCTTTATTTAATTTTTCAACAACAATTTGATTTTCAGTTAATTCTAATAATTCAATTTTTTGAAGTCTAATTTCAGCTGAAACTATCATTTTTATAATAATATTGTTTCCATTTTTTACTTCGACTGTTTGTATCTCTAAATCCCCACTATCTAAATAATTAAAATTATATGCAAGACCATTTACTTTTAAATCTTCTGTTTTTAAAAATGTTTCCCAATCAAATTCAATAATAATTGTAAAATACTTAATAATATTATTTTTACTACTAGCATTTATTACATAAAAAAACGACCTATCTTCCACTAATTCAAATATATAATCATAAACCAAAATCGTTCTTGCTCGATACGAATAATCAATCAAATCAACTTTGAATATTACTAGATTATATTGTAGTAAAGTATTATTTGCATAGTAGATTTCATCTAACTCAATTGCATAATTTCTATCTTGACTATCTAAAATAGTAATTTCAAAACAAGCATCTTGCCTTATATCTTTTTGTCCAATTACAATTAGTTCATTACCTCTAATATAAGCTTTTTCTATTTCATATGAAAAATCAAATTCTATAGTCAAATTAAATTCTTGATCATATAAACTTACCTTTGATTCAGTCTTACTTTTTTCTGAAACAATCAAAAAAGTATTATGAGTAAAACAAAAATATACAATTTGAAAATCAGTATTTGTTACTAAAACAACTGCTTCTTGACTATTAGTAAGTTCTACTTTATGAATCCTATTTTCTTCTACATAATATATCATGTCTTCTACTTCAATATTTAGACTTTCAACTTCATTAATACTACAAAACGAATCTCTAATATTAACATCTAAAGTATTTTCATCTAAGTTAACATTTGTTTCAATAATTTGACTTAAATCGCTTAATTTATCAATTTTTTTAAATTTTAAATCTTCAGGAGTAATAGAGATAGCTATGGTCATTGCTAAAAGCATTAAAAATAAAAAATAAGTTATATAAGCACTTACTGGAGTTATCTTAGTATTATTTTGAATATTTAAATACCTTTGTTTTGCTTGTAGTTTTTGATTAATATTTTTTGAATAATTTAAAAACAATATAAATGAAATACTGATAATATATAGTATTAAAAAGATTATTAATGCATATTCAAACATAATGCCTCACCTATATTTTCAACGCTTTCTTAAAATTTTGCATGTAAGTTCTATTAACGTCTATCCTATCGCCATTCATCATAACTAGTTCTAACTTATAATTAAGCATAGGTCTGATTCTTGAAATTTTTAATATGTTAACGATAAACGATTTAGAAGTTCTAATAAAATGTTTATCCATTAATTCTTTTTCAATTACATATAATTTATCCATTACTGTGAATTTTTCTTTCCCAACATATGCAAATACTTCATTTTCTAATGATTCAAAATATTCGATATCTCTAACGCTAGTTTTCTTAATTCCACTTTCATTAACTAAATTAATATAATAATTTTCACCCATCTTGATTTTATATACTAAATCTTCAATAATTGGTAAATCCTTATTTGAAAACACAATATTTATTTTATCTTTTTCAACTAAAGAAGCATCAGTTGTGATAACATATTGATATTCATTTTTTTCAACAAGTTTTAAACGATTCATCATTTCTTGTTTTTCTTTTTGATTTCTACTTTTATATTTAAACACAACCAATCACCTCCTTAACTCGTTAATTTTTTTAATAAAAATAAAATAGGGATTTAATCCCTATTTTTATCTTTTAAGCTCTTGAATTATATTTCCCATCAAGAGTACTTATGACTATTAAATCGTCGTTTTCGATAAATAGAGGAACTAACACTCTATAACCCGTTTCTACGATTGCTTCTTTTGTTGCATTAGCTGCTGTATTTCCTTTGACTCCAGGCGCACAGTCAACAACTTTTAGAGTGACTTTTTCAGGCAAATTTATTCCTAAGATCTCTTCTTGGAAAGAAATAATTGTAACTTCCATACCTTCTAATAAAAAGTTCTTTTCAAACTCTAGTCTTTCAATTGGTAAGTCTAATTGTTCATATGATTCCATATCCATAAATGAATATGCATCACCAGTATTATATAAGTATTGCATCTTCTTTTTTTCAATGTTAGCTTTTTTTATTTTTTCACCAGCATTGAAAGAATAATCAATTGTTGCTCCACTTCTTAAATTACGCATTTTCGTACGAACAAAGGCTTGACCTTTACCAGGCTTTACATGTTGGAATTCTATAATTTGATAGATATTACCTTCATATTCAATTGTAAGTCCTGTTTTAAACTCATTACTTGAAACCATATTTTACCCCTTACATTATAATATATAGTTATTATACTATATTTGTCTTCAATTGTCTACTTTTTATTTTTAATCTAGTATTTTAATATCATAATATATTTTAAAGCTTTGTTCTTGCTTTAATTTAATAATATTATCTTTTTCTATAAACTGTTGATTAGTATTCGCTTTATCTGCATAACCAATCCAAGGTTCTAAACAAATATAATTTGCATGTTTTTTAGGTGCTGTCCAAAGAGCCAGAGAAGTAAATTTAGGAAAACTAAATTCAATTCCTTTGTTTAATTTATTAACTAACTTTAATTTTTGAGATGCAACTTCAGGAATGATAACTGCATCAATATCAAAATACGAATATTTAAGTGGTAAAGTTTTTAAATCAGTATAAGTGCAATACGCTTTATCAAAATCTAGCAAAGATTTTTCAGTAACACTTGGAGCGTTAAATGTTTCTTTGTTTTGAAAGATAATACTATAATCTTCAAAAGTTTCTTTTTCATACATCGGACAAGTAATACCCGGGTGCCCTCCTATATTAAAAGGTAACACTTTAGTATCTAAATTAAAAATCTCAATTTGAGTTCTAATTCTTTTACTATTTAATTTATAAGTTACTACTGCTTTATATTTAAAAGGATACATCTTTAAAGTAGCCTCATCATAAATATTAACTAACCTTATTTCATTTTTCTTATATTTTAATAAAGAAAATTTTTGATCTCTTAAAAACCCATGTTGAGTCATTGAATAAGCTTTTGAATCAATATATGTAGTTTTATCTTTTAAACTTCCAACAATTGGAAAAAGAATTGGCGCACTACGATTCCAAATATTTTCTTTTCCACCCCAAATATATTCTTTTCCTTTATATACTAAAGATTTTAATTCGGCTCCCTTTATAGCAATAATAGCCCTTAAATTTTTATTTTCAATTACTTTCATTTTAATAACCCTCTTCTATAAAGAGCATTATACCAAAACAATTTTAAAAAATAAACTATTAATTTTATTTATTTACTTTAATTTAAAGTAATGTTAAAATCTTTTAAAAGGAGACATATTATGGAAATTTTTGAAATAAAACCTCAAGGCTTTTGTTTTGGAGTAGTAAGCGCCATCAATTTGCTTAATAAAGCTTTAAAAGATCCTTTAATACAAAAACCTATCTATATGCTTGGTGATTTAGTTCACAACAAATACGTTATAAATGACTTTAAAGAAAAAGGTGTCATTGTATTAAATGGAGACTCTAGAGAAAAGCTACTTAATACTATTATTGATGGAACTGTCATTTTAACTGCACATGGCGTAAGTGATAAAATCTATCAAATATTAGAAGCAAAAAAACTAAAATATATTGATACAACTTGTCCTAATGTTTTTAAAACTGCAAAGTTGATTAAAGAAAAACTGCAAGATGGTTATCATATACTTTATCTAGGTGTTAAAAATCACCCAGAAACCGAAGGAGTAATTTCTAACAATAATAATATTACTTTAATCACTTTACAAGATGATTTAGATAATTTAAATCTAAATTATCAAAAAATCTTTTTTACAAATCAAACTACTATTTCAACTCATGAAGTTGAAATAGTCTATAATAAACTAAAACAAAAATTCCCAAACATCCTTTATTCAGAAGAAGTCTGTTCAGCTACTAAATTACGCCAAACCGCAGTAATAGAGGCTGGAAAACTTTATGATTTAATTATCGTAGTTGGTGATAAATCAAGCAATAATTCCAAAGAATTAAAAAATGTATGTCTTAAACATACAAAAGCAAAATGCGAATTAATTGATAGTTATAAAGATTTAAATTCAATTGATTTTTTAAATATTACTTCAGTTGGTATTACAAGCGGAGCAAGTACTCCTAAGTATTTAGTTGATGAAGTTATAGATTCTTTAAAAAAACTCTAATTAATGTGCATATCCATTGACAAGTTTTATTTATAATATATAATCACTTATATATTTGAAAGGAATTTATATGATCACTTTAATCGCAATTTTACTATTTAGTATTTTAATTTATTTTAATTCCAAATTTATAAAAAAACACGCAATTTTAATTTATTCTATTTCTACCGTGTTAGCACTATTAACTTTTATTTTTAGTTTAGCTTTTCCGGGAACTGTATTCTCTACTCTTTCTTTCCCCTGGTCTAAAGGGTTTTTCGGATTAGCTCTTTTTTATCTTGTAATGCTAGCTGGCGCTTTACCTAATTGGAACTATAAAAAAAGAATTTATTCTGTAAGAACTGAATTATCGATAATTGGTTTTATTTCAATAAGCCCACATGCAATCTTTAATCTTATAAAAATTTTCAATAATACTATCGCTCCAACATATTTTGGTATTATTACTTATGTTATTATGATTCCATTATTCATTACTTCTTTTATTATTATCAGAAAGAAAATGAATAATAGGCATTGGAAAAATCTTCAACGATTTGCTTATCTTGCTTACTTATTATTATTCATTCATCTTGTTATTCAGTTTTCACAACCTATAAATAGAATTTTATATATTGTTTTATTTGTTGTATATTCAATCTTTAAAATAATTAAAACTGTTAATATACTTAAATCAAAACCCAAGAATTAAAGTTTTATTTTTACATATAAAAATAAACATAATCTATCGGCAAGATTTAAGAAACTATATATAAGTATTGAAATTCTTGCCGATAGATTCATAAGATAAAAGGCTATACTCATAAAAGTACAGCCTTCTTTTTAACTTCTTAATGTAGCACTATATTCTTCATTTAATTTCTTAAGAATTCTAGAAATCTTTTTATTTATTATATCGTCTGTTAATGTTTCAAAAGATGTAAAAAGCATTTTAATCGCAATCGATTTTTCTGTTTCGTTTATCTCATAAACATCAAAGATATCAATACTACTAATTAAGTCTTTAGCTTCTTGTTTAATTGATTTAATTAAATCACCAGCTGAAATATCTTTACAAACCACCACTGCAATATCACGTTCCATACTTGGAATTTTAGTGACTGGTTTATATACAGCTATAGCTTTTTTAACTTCAATAAAATCTTCTAGATTTATTTCTAAAACATAAACATTGTTTAAATCATTCTTTAATGAAAATTCAGGGTGAAGTGCTCCCATATAACCAATTTTTTTTTCATTAACTACAATACTTGCACTTCTTTTTGGATGAAGTTCATTTGAAGATTTTTCTAAAGGTATTAAATTAAAACTTAAATCAAATTTATAAAGCAAATGTTCTAATATGCCTTTTAATAAATAAAAGTCAGATTGAACATTTGTTTTTTGCCAAGCATTAGAAAAGAATGAGTTAGAGATTGTAATAGCTAAATATGTATCTTCAAAAGTCTTATCATCTTTTTCATAATATGTTTTACCTAGTTCAAATAAAGCTAAATCTTTTTGATCACGAGCAAAGTTATATTTTACGTTTTCAATTAATCCTGCTAATAAATTAAGTCTTAAATATTTATGTTCTTCACTTAAAGGCATAATTAATGACAATTCACTTGTATTAGTTTTATTATTAAGTGTAAACATTTGATTCATTTCTTTTGAAATAAGTGAATAGTTTATTACTTCGTTTAAGCCAAGACCTACTAATACATCTTTTATTTTCCTAATGTTTTTTTGTTTCGAAGATAAAGTAGATGTTAAATTAGATATAGGCAAAGTATTTGGTAATTTATCATAACCATATAATCTTCCTATCTCTTCAACTAAATCAGCTTTAATAGTAACATCACTTCTCCTATTAGGAACATATACAGTTAACTCATTACTAGACTCTAGAGTTGTTTTAAAGTCTAGAGCTTTAAAGATATTAACTACTTCTTTGATTGTTAGATCTAAACCTAAATATTTATTAATATAATCAAGAGTAATTGAAATTGGTAAATCAACAATTTCTGTAATTCCTGCTACTTTATATTCTTTTGATATCTTAGCATCTGCTAATGTTTCTAGTAAATAACAAGTATAATCTAAAGCTTTTAAAGTTCTATTAACATCAACTCCTTTTTCAAATCTAATAGAAGCTTCACTTCTTAAATTTAATCTAGTAGAAGTTTTTCTAATTGATGCAGGGTTAAAAACCGCAGCTTCAATTACGATATCTTTAGTAGTGTTAGAAATTGAAGAATCAAGTCCTCCCATTACTCCACCAAGAGCTACTGCTTTTTTCCCATCTGTGATTAAAACATCACTTTCTTCTAAGACTCTATCTTCTAAATCAAGTGTTTTAAGCACTTCGCCTTTTAAAGCATTCCTAACTAATATTTTATTACCTAGTTTTTTATAATCAAAAGCATGTAATGGTTGACCAAAAAGTGCCATAATGTAATTAGTAATATCAACAACATTATTAATTGGTCTAACTCCAAAAGCAATTAGTCTTGAAGCTAACCATTGAGGCGAGTCTTTTATTACTACATCTTTTGCAACTACTGCATAATAAGTAGTACAATCTTTAGTTTTAATTTCAACATCTACTGTTTCATTAACATCCGATTTTTTTAAAGTATAAGTTAATTCTTTTAAAGGTCTTTTAAAAGCTGCACTAACATCGTTTGCTACTCCTATCATACTAAGCAAATCACTTCTATTAGGAGTTAGCCCTAACTCTATAACAACATCATCAATTTTTAAAGCACTTAAAGCATTTACTCCAATAGGAGTATCTTCTGTAAAGTAATAAATTCCTTCTTGATACTTTTCTTGAACATACTTTTTTTCAAAACCTAATTCTTGAAGTGAACAAATCATTCCACTTGATTCAATACCTCTAATTTTTGATTTTTTAATTTTAAAGTCTCCTGGTAAAACCGCTCCAACTAAAGCTACAATTACTGTTTGGTCTTTAGCTACATTTGGTGCTCCACAGACAATTTGAAGTGTTTCACTACCAACATCAACCATACAAACTGATAAATGATCAGAGTCTGGGTGAGACTCTTTTTCTATAACTTTTCCAGTTACTAAATTAGTCGCCTCACAAAGTGCTTCTACTGATTCTATCTCAATACAGTTAAGTGAGATAGTATCAATTATTTCTTTTAAAGAAAGATTTGATAAATCCACTAATTCACTTAACCATTCTAATTTAACTCTCATTAATTAATCCTCCTAAAACTGTCTTAAGAAACGAATATCATTAGTATAGAAATTTCTAATATCATCGATTCCGTATTTAAGCATCGCAACTCTTTCAATACCTATTCCAAAAGCAAAGCCTTGGAATACCTCAGGATCATAACCTGCCATTTTTAATACATTAGGATGAACCATTCCAGCTCCTAATATTTCAATCCAACCGTTTTGCTTACAAAGAGCACAACCTTTTCCATTACATTTAAAACAACTAACATCAACTTCAACACTTGGTTCTGTAAACGGAAAATATGATGGTCTAAATCTTATCACTCTATCTCCACCAAACATTTTTTTAAGTAGATATTCTAACGTTCCTTTTAAATCAGCCATAGAAACATTACTACCTAATACTAAACCTTCTACTTGCATGAATTGATGAGAATGCGTTGCATCATCATCATCTCTTCTATAAACTTTTCCTGGACAAATTATTTGAATTGGTTTGTTTTTATTTTCAAGCATTGTTCTTGCTTGAACAGGAGATGTATGAGTTCTTAAAAGAGTAGTTGGATTAATATAAAATGAATCTTGCATTTCTCTTGCAGGATGTCCTGCAGGTAAATTAAGCATCTCAAAATTATATAAATCTAATTCAACCTCAGGTCCAACTGCTATGTTATATCCCATACCAATAAAAATCTCTTCTATTTCTCTTGTTACTAACTCTAAAGGATGATAATTAGCATCTTTAAATTTAACTCCAGGTAAAGAGATATCAATTGCTTCTTTTTCTAATTTTTCATTAATCAAGTCTTTTTGAAGTAAATCCCTTTTTACTAAAACAAACTCTTCAACTGCTTGTTTAAAAGCATTAATAGCTATACCCATTTCTTTTTTCTCTTCAACAGTTAAATCTTTCATCTGTGATAAAATCTCTTGAAGAGGACTTTTTTTACCTAAGTATAAAGATTTCACTTCATTTAAATTATGCATTGTTTTAACTGCCATAATTTCTGTTTTAGCTTTTTCTTGTAATTCAACTAACTTTTTAATCATTTGTTTTCTCCTTATAAAAAAAATATCGTCCTTGAAAAAATTCAAGGACGAAAAATATTTCCGTGGTACCACCTTTATTCACCTAATATTTTAGATGCACTTTGTTTCTTTTAACGCAAGAATTTCGGACTTTTTAATCAAGTCTCTCCAAAGACGAATTCATAAATGTTCTTATTAAAGACTTTCAGCCAAGGTCTTTTTCTCTATTCATAAAAACTTCTTTATTACTACTTCTTTTTCATCGATTTACATTATTATAACTACTAAGTTTAAAAAAATCAAGTTTAATTTAAAAAATACCTTTGTTATCCTAATAACAATTGACTTTTATTAAACTAAATAGTAAAATTACAATATATAAAAGGAGGCTAAAACTATGTATTCAATACCCTATGTTATCGAACAAACTTCAAAAGGTGAAAGAAGTTATGATATCTATTCTCGCCTTTTAAAAGATAGAATCATTTTATTAAGCGGCGAAATCGAAGATGATATGGCTAATAGCATTGTTGCTCAATTATTATTTCTAGCAGCTGAGGATTCTAAAAAAGATATCTTTTTATATATCAACAGTCCTGGCGGATCTATTACTGCTGGTATGGCAATCTATGATACTATGAATTTAATTTCACCAGAAGTATCTACGATTTGCGTTGGAATGGCCGCATCTATGGCTGCTTTTATTTTATCAAGCGGCGCTAAAGGGAAAAGATATTGCTTACCTAATAGTGAGATTATGATTCATCAACCACTAGGTGGAGCAAGAGGCCAAGCAACTGAAATAGAAATCGCTGCTAAACATATCTTAAGAATCAAAGAAAGAATGAATAAGATACTTGCTAAAAATACTAATCAACCACTAGAAAAAGTCTCTAAAGATACTGATAGAGATAATTATATGTTTGCTGATGAAGCACTTGATTATGGAATAATCGACTCAATCATGGAAAAACAAAAAATATAAGAACTTC
>Ga0334884_1002216_pt1 | contig 25634 bp, 19 predicted proteins | sample GraSluR1_MG_7_FD_207215 | JGI IMG/M metagenome (GOLD analysis project Ga0334884, IMG submission 207215) | Sludge microbial communities from methane-producing bioreactor in Wageningen University, Netherlands - Granular Sludge_12_05 R1 | ecosystem: Engineered > Bioreactor > Anaerobic >...
CTCGCGGACGGCCATCAGGCCGGGCATTTCATTCTCGGCCAGTTGCATCTCTATACGTCCCCACTCGGCGAGCGAGATGTCGGCGACCTTGTACTTAAGTGTTGCGTCGATGTCGACAATGGTTTTACCAGCCTCTGCTGTCTGCATTTCCAATCCTCTCAATCAATCTGTGAACATACGCTTTGCAGAGTATATCCGCGAGGGCAACCTGCCACAACCGGTTATTCAGGCATATCGGCTGATTTTGCAGCCGAAAAAGGCACGTTTCCTTGCGTTTTCGCGGAAGTCCACGAGCCATCGGCCCGGAGTCATTAGGTCGAAGTCCCATGCGGTCACAGTAAATGGCGGTTTGACTTGTGTTATCAGGGATGTAGATTGTGGTTGGAAATCGCACTACCTTAGCATGAATAATCTGAACTGATGGACTGACTGCCATGAAGAACCGCGAACTTACCATTGGCTGCATTCCGTTTTCAGTATTGTGCGTGTTTTTCTTGACGCCGGTGTACGGCGACAAGATCACAGGCTGGGGCAAAACGCCTGCAGCGAATCCGCTGATTGGAAATGTCATTGACATAGCCGCAGGCAAGGCCCACGGTGTTGCATTGCTCAGCAACGGCAGTATTATCGGGTGGGGCAGCAATAACGATTATGAAGGCAATTACGCAGGTCAGGCGGATGCGCCGGGGGGCAATGACTTTGTGGCAGTTGCGGCGGGCGGCTATCACAGTCTGGGGCTAAAGTCCGATGGGACGATAGCGGGGTGGGGCAGCAATCTGGATCGGGACAACAATTTCGCGGGTCAGGCGACGCCGCCGGAGGGCAGCGACTTCGTGGCGATTGCGGCGGGGCGGTATCACAGCCTTGCCTTGAGCGCCCACGGTAGAATAGTCGCGTGGGGGGACGCCAATTTCGGCCTTGCCGGCGTGCCGGATGGGCAGGGCTTTCGTGCAATTGCCGCCGGGGTGATTCACAGCGTCGCGCTGGCGAGCGACGGCAGTATCGTCGCGTGGGGCAGCAATAATTGCGGCCAGACGGATGTGCCGGCGGGCGCGGATTATACCGCAGTGGCGGCAGGGGGCTGGCATTGCCTGGCACTGAGAAGCGACGGCAGCATAGCTGGATGGGGGGCCAATTGGAGCGGGCAGGCCACGCCGCCGGCGGGTTATAACTACATTGCCATCGCGGCAGGAGACAATCACAGCATCGCACTCAGGGCAGACGGCAGCGTAGCAGCTTGGGGCGACAATTCGCAGGGACAGGCAAGCGCGCCTTTGGTGGCAGCCTTCACATCTGTTGCAGCGGGTGAAGGCTACAGTCTGGCCTTGCAGCGGATATGCGGATTCATCGTGCCCGGCGACGTTAATAATGATTGCCGCGTGAACCTTTATGATCTGCTTGTGCTGGCGCAGAACTGGCTGGTTGACTGCACCACTTCACCACCGGATGAGGCCTGCATTCCACAGCATGAGTGAAGCGGCGGGACAATTGTGCCGAATAAATGACCGGCCTGGGCGGTTTTGTACGTTGGCTTGCGTAATGGAATTTTAGAATTGGTGTTGACAAACTGCGCCCGAGTAGGTAATCTATTGGCAAATGAAGCGGAATAGCGCGTACAACCTGATCAACTGGTGGTGGCCTGTCGAAATCCTCGACAGGTGAGCGGTATCCTGCTGTAACTGAAAACCGTAAATGCTTCCAAAGCAGCCTGTCGAGAGAGAGGCTGCTTTTTTTGTGTTTGTGCTGAAGTGTAGATAAAACGATACGATAATATAGAAAAGGATAGGCGATGGACAACTACAAACAGTTTATTCGAGAGGCTGAACCGGGACGAATAATTCCGATCGTGCGTGAAGTGGAGATGGACTGCCCGGTCCGGTTCTTCGCCAGGCTTTCGGACTATGGGCGAAAAAAGGATTGCTGCCTGTTCGAATCGCGGGAGCATCTTTCCGGCTCGCAGGAGGGGGAACTGACCTTCGGCACTGCGAACCCGGCTCTTTATGTTAGCGGCACGGGGTCGGACTTCCGGATCGAGGCCTTGACGGCGACGGGGCGGCGGATGATCCGGTATCTTGCCTCGGATGCGCGGCGTTTTGCGTTCTGCAAGTCAATCGAAGTGACCACCGACTCGATTACGGGCACTCTCAACCAGGTCGAGCAGACTATGGACGAGCAGAGCCGCCTCAAGAGCACCAACCAGATGGATGTTATCAGGGCGGTAGCGTTTGCGTTCGAGCTTGCCAGCAAGCCGTTTCGGGTAACGTGTGGGCTGCTGGGCGCGATCAGCTACGACTTTGTCGACCAGTTCGAGAAACTGCCCGCCAACGAAAGCGACATCCTGGGCAATCCGGACTACGAGTTGTACTTCGCGGACAATATCTTTCTGATGGACCATGCGACGCATCGCGGGTACGTGGTTGTCAACGTCATGGTTACCGACGACGACCGCGACGAGATCGTCGCCGATGCGCGGCAGTGCTTCGACTACTACTTCAACATGGCCAACATGAGCGATCCCCGGGCGAGGGAATTGGGGGGCGAGACGGCTGAACCGGTCAGCGACACCACGCAGGCGGAGTACGAGGAGATGGTCCGCACCGCCAAGCGGCATATTCTCGACGGCGATATCTTCCAGGTGGTGCTCAGCCGAACGCTGTCGCAGCAGTGCGGTGAAGAACCCTTAGACGTGTACCGGCGGCTGCGCGTGCTCAACCCGTCGCCTTACATGTTCTATCTGAACATGCGAAACACGATACTTACCGGGGCCAGCCCGGAACTGAACCTGCGGGTCGGGGGCACGGACAAGCGCGTGGTGGAGATTCGGCCTATCGCGGGCACCAAGCCTCGGGGCCGACTGAACGGGCGGATCGATCCGGATACTGACGTGCGTTACGAGGCGGAACTTAAACTCGACCACAAGGAACTGGCCGAGCACATGATGCTGGTCGATCTGGCTCGAAACGACATCGCCCGGGTAGCCGACGCCGGCAGCCGACTGGTCAACGAGATGCTGATCACCGAGAAGTATGAATCCGTCATGCATCTGGTCAGCAACGTGCGCGGGGTCCTCCGGTCGGATCTGGATGCCCTTAGTGCGTATCTTGCGACTATGAACATGGGAACGCTCACAGGGGCACCAAAGATCGAGGCAATGAAAATCATCCGGCGGCTGGAGAAGAACAAGCGGGGCTATTACGGCGGTGCGGTAATGTACCTTACGGTTGACGGGCGATTCGACAGTTGCATCACTATTCGCAGCATACAAATAAAGGACCGGACTGCGTACGTTCGCGCGGGCGCCGGTATCGTCCACGACAGTGTGCCAAAGACTGAATTCGAAGAGACGCAGCACAAGGCGAATTCCTGTCTGCGTGCGATTCGCGGATCAGAAGCCGGAGCACCGCTGGTTGCGGGCGCAGCATCGAAGTGAGAAATCGTGAGGTCATATATGACAACCGAAAGAAGCAAAGTATTGTTCATCGACAACTTCGACTCGTTCACGTACAACCTGGTCGATGAGTTCGGCAAGCGAGATTGCGACACCCGCGTCTACCGCGCTGATACTCCCGTGGAGACGCTGGCGGAAGTGGCTGCGAGCTGGCGGCCGCATTTGTTGGTTATCTCTCCGGGGCCGGGGAATCCAGACAGCGCGGGGGTAAGCCTGGGGGCTATCGACTACTTTAAAGACAAGCTGCCCATTTTGGGCGTGTGCCTGGGGCATCAGGCGATCGTTCAGTACTTCGGGGGACGGATCGGTCATGCGCCGGCCGTCATGCACGGCAAGCCGTCGCGGATTACGCACGGCGGCGAAGGGGTATTTGCGGGGCTCGAGAACCCGCTGCAGGCGGGCAGGTATCACAGTTTGTGCGCTATTTCGCTGCCGGATTGTCTGGAATTAACCGCCGAGTTCGAAGGCATTGTGATGGGTGTTCGGCACAAGACGCTGCCGGTTTACGGGGTTCAGTTTCACCCGGAGAGTATTCTCACGCCGACTGGTGGCAAACTGATCGAGAATATGTTAAGAATAGCCGCCGAAGCGCAGGCCTCAGCGGTCTGACTTTGCAGAGGAAGACAAATGACACAATTGGCCGAACATTTGAGAGTGCTGCTGGAAGGCAGGGACCTTACTTTCGAACAGGCCGGCGAGCTGCTCGACGCGGTCTTCACGGGAGAGGTCCCCGGCGCACAGATAGCGGCGTTCCTGACGGCGATGCATGTCAAAGGGGCAGTGGCGTGCGAGCTTGCTGGTCTGGCCTCTTCGCTGAGGCGTCATGCGGTCCGCGTGGACGTGGGGGGAGATCGCGTAATCGACACTTGCGGGACGGGTGGGGCGCGTCTGAAAACGTTTAACATCTCAACCGCCGCGGCGCTGGTGGCTGCCGGCGCGGGCGCCCGGGTGGCCAAACACGGCAACCGAGGCATCACGAGCCCGTGCGGGTCGGCGGACGTGCTTGCGGCGCTTGGCGTAAACGTCGATAACGGACCCGATTGTGTCGCCGAGTGTATCCGCACGGCGGGTATCGGTTTCATGTTTGCTCCGAAGTTTCATCCGGCGATGAGGTACGTTCAGCCGGTTCGAAGGGAACTTCCGTTCAGGACGGTCTTTAATGTCCTTGGTCCACTGGCCAACCCGGCGCTTGCGCCCGCACAGGTGATGGGGGTACCGGACGAGTCGCTGATGCGGCCTATCGCCGAGACGCTGCGCTATCTGGGAGTCAGGCGGGCCATGGTCGTCCACAGCGACGGCCTCGACGAGATCAGTACGGTGGGGCCGACGAAGATACTCCACCTGGCGGCGGGGGGCATCACTGAGGATGTCCTCGATCCGGCGAAATACAATATGCATGCGGAGTACGAACATCTTCGCGGAGGCGACGCAGCTACAAACGCCGCCATTATACGTGCCGTCCTTGACGGCACAGAGGTCGGCCCGCGGCGCGACATCGTAGTACTTAACGCTGCGGCGGCAATCGTCGTGGCGGGTCTGGCAGTGGACTTTGACGCCGCCGTACCGCTGGCAAAAAAGGCGATCACCGACCGATCGGCTTGTGCGGCGCTGCAGAAATTAATAGAAATATCCAACAATTGACAAGGACAACGCTGAGAAGCATGAACAACCTGAAGGTAAAAATCTGCGGTATTACGAATCTGGAAGACGCCCGCGCCGCCGTCGAAATGGGCGCAGACATGTTAGGCTTCAACTTCTACCCCAAGAGCCCTCGGTATCTCACCGTAGATCAGGCAATTCAGATCCTCGATGAAATACCAACGTTTGTCGATACTGTAGGCGTTTTCGTCAATCCCACGGCCGAACAGATCAAGGAGATCACCTCCTACGGCTTTCTGAACTGGATCCAGTTGCACGGCGATGAGACGCCGCAGTTCTGCGATACCCTCAACTGGTTTCACGTTCGCACCGTCAAGGCCATACGAGTGGGCTCGGCGGCCGATCTGGACCGCATCGAGGACTATCACACGGACGCAGTGCTGCTCGATGCATTCAGCCCGACGATGTTCGGCGGTACGGGCGAGGCGTTCGACTGGTCGCTCATCAGCGACGTTAACGGTCACAGGATCTTCCTTGCGGGGGGGATAACTCCGGAAAACGCCGCCGCGGCGGCGAGGTTGGGCGTCTACGGGATCGATCTTTGCAGCGGCATAGAGTCGGCACCAGGGAAGAAGGACCACGAAAAAATGAAACGGCTATTTGACAATCTCAGGCACCTGTAGGATTAAGTCATGAAACATAAAGGAAGATTCGGCCGGTTCGGCGGTTTTTATGTTCCCGAGGTTCTAATCCCGGCGCTTGAGGAGATCGAAGCGGCGTTTGACCGTTACTCGGCCGACAGCCGGTTTGTGGCCGATCTGGATGACTTGTACAGAAACTATGCCGGCAGACCGACCCCGCTTTACCATGCCCGCCGTTTCAGCGAATACGTGGGCTTCAGCGTGTATCTGAAACGCGAAGACCTGCTGCACGGCGGCGCACACAAAGTAAACAACACCGTCGGGCAGGGCCTGCTGGCGAAGTACATGGGCAAGACCAAGTTCATCGCCGAGACCGGCGCGGGTCAGCATGGGCTGGCGACTGCGATGATCGGGGCGCTCTTCGGGATGGAGACCAAGATATTCATGGGGGCAACCGACGTGGCGAGACAGAATGTAAACGTGCACAAGATGAAACTGTGCGGCGCGGAAGTGGTGCCGGTCTCAGCGGCGACCGGCACGCTCAAGGACGCCATCAATGATGCGCTGCGATACTGGACGGCGCACGTGGAGGATACGTTTTATTTGTTCGGCACGGCAGGGGGCCCGCACCCGTACCCGACAATCGTGAGGCATTTCCAGTCGCCGATCGGCCGTGAAGCACGGCAGCAGTGTATGGACAGCATAGGACGACTGCCCGATCTTGTGTGTGCGTGCGTGGGCGGCGGCTCCAATGCCATCGGCATCTTCTCGGGCTTTCTGGACGATCGTTCCGTTCGCCTGATCGGCGTGGAAGGAGCCGGGCGGGGGCTTGACACTCGCGAACACTGCGCGACGCTGGCCAAAGGCAGCGTAGGCGTCCTGCACGGGGCACAGACTTATGTGCTGCAGGATGAAAACGGCCAGATCCATGAAACCGAATGCATATCGGCGGGGCTGGACTATCCGGGCGTCGGGCCGGAACACGCATGGCTGAAAGACTCCGGTCGGGCCGAGTACGTCTGTGCCGATGACGAAAGCGTTCTGGATGTGTTCGGGCTTTTTGCGCGAAGCGAGGGCATTATTCCTGCGCTGGAGAGCTCGCACGCGCTGGCGTGGCTGGCCTCACAGAAGGGCAAGCTTGCCGCTGAGACCATCGCCGTGGTGAACCTGTCGGGCAGGGGGGATAAGGACGTTTCGATAGTGGAAGAGCACCGACCCGTGATGTGATACCTGAGTGCTGGATCGATGACTGCCGCGCGACGGGCAGGGCACAGAAATGCTGAAAGGCGCCGTGAACATGACTACATATAAGGAAACCTTCGCCAAACTCAACCGCTGCGCCCTCATTCCGTTCTTCGTTATAGGCGATCCTGACTATGACACCAGTCTGGAGATAGTCAAGGCGGCTATCGATGCGGGCGCAGACGTGCTGGAATTGGGGATTCCGTTTTCGGATCCGATTGCCGACGGTCCTACGATTCAGAAGGCCGACATACGGGCGCTTGCGGCGGGTATGACGACGGAAAGGGCGCTGCGATTCGTCAGGGCGGTCAGCGACTACAAGGCTGTGCCCATCGGACTGCTGGTGTATTACAACCTTGTATACCGCTATGGGGTTGAGAGGTTCTTCACTGACTTCAAGGCGGCGGGCGGGGCGTCCGTGCTGGTGGCCGACCTGAGCATCGACGACGCGGGCGAGATCATGCCGTCGGCGGAGGCTGCGGGGCTGGAGACGGTTTTCATGGTGACGCCGGTGACGGAAGCTGAGCGGGCCAGGCGGATCGCGGAGAAGACGACGGGGTTCATTTATGCCGTCTCGACGTTAGGCGTGACGGGCGAACGCCGGAACCTGTCAGAGCGGGTGGGGCCGCTGATCAAGAGACTCAAGGCCATCAGCGATGTGCCGGTGTGCGCGGGTTTCGGGATCAGCACTGCTGAGCATGCAGGACAAGTCGCGGCGGCGGGAGCGGACGGCGTTATCATCGGGTCCAGGATAGTGAAGATAATCGAAGAGAATCTGGGCGACAGGCGGGCGATCGCCGGGCAGGTTGCGGCGTTTGTGGGGGGTGTGCGGGCGGCGCTTGAGCGCGGGTAGCGGGCAGGGATTGCGGGGGTTCGGCCGTTGGAGTGGGCGGCCGGGTTCCCGCGGGCGCGGTGGGCGCGGCGCGGGAACCCGGATGGGTTGGGCCTATTGCGTTGTATCAGTACTTTCTGATGAACTGGAGCCAGTAGCGGTACCAGGACTGGAGGGCGACGTTTTCGACTACGATGGGGACGCGGTGGATGAAGCCGGGCTGGTCGAGGGCTTCAAAGGTGATTTCGTAGCTGCCGGACTGGTTGTACCAGGGGCGCCAAGTGAAGACGTTGCCTTCGCAGGAGGCACCGGGGGGGGCTGTGGCGGGGTCCTGGAAGTCGAATTCGAGGGGGGCTCCGTCGGTGTCGGCGGCGGGAAAGTCGAACCGGACGAGCTTGTTTTCTTTTACTTCCCAGGTTTCGTAGATGGCTTTGATCTCGTCGGCGGCGAGGGCCCGGCTGTAGATGCGGACGTCGGTGAGCATGCCTTTGAAGCCTGCGGTGAGGGCGGCGTTGTTGCCTATGATGAGCGGGGCGTTGGCGGAGTCGGTTGGGTTTGTTTGGTAATTTGATACTGTGCCCGCGGGCTGGCCGTTGACGTAGAACGTTACGGTGTCCGATGCGTCGCTGTATGATACTGCCACGTGCTGCCACTGGTTGACAGTAATGACGTCGGGGTCGGAAAGGACTTCGTCGGCGCCAGCACGGTAAGCGAGGCCACGGTTGGTGTCGTTGAGGGACAAGGAGAAGCCGGCGGGGTCGGCGCCTTTGTCGATGATGCGAGCGGCACCGGAGGCGCCGAAGTGCTCAGGGTATATCCAGGCGGCGAGGGTGAGGGCGGCTGTGAGATTGAGGACGGGATCGCTGCCGCAGTTGATGGAGTCGGCGGCGCCGTCAAGGATTGGCTGGCCTTTGGAAAACCAGGTATTGCCATTGCGAACGACAGCGGGTTTATTCTGCTTAGTCAAGTCCAAGGCACGGTCCGAACTATATTCGTAAGATAACAAGTGGCTGCGGAGACCAGGATACTGGTAGCAGCCAATGTCCGGAGGAGAAGTGCGTTTTCTGCGCAATAGATCCGGCTGGCTTGTTTTAAATGGATAGCCTGCGCCAATTGCAGGAGAACCGGTAATCAGTGTGAAATCCATATTGGCATAATCAGTGAAGTAATTGCCATCCCAGATCCTCTGATTAACCAGTTCGTTAGCCGCAACAGCAAACCTACAGCTATGATCGGTTGGGTGCGCTATATACTCAGAATCTTTCGGCGGATCGTTTGTGAAAATGTTGTTGTCATGGCTCTGGATTTTCGCGATATAGCCGTTCCGCAGACCCTTGAACGTGAGACTGCAGATGTTATTGTAGAACGCGTCAATTACCGTGTCCGTTTTATACTCCGACGCCGGGTAGATAACCACAGCACCATGATTCTTGATATTGTTGTGTGTGCCACCAATGCACGTGTTGCCAGTGAACTCAGAAAGGTGTGCGCCTCTTATGCATACTACCCCGCTGCCGGTACTGTTACCTTCCTTGCCAGAAATGCACAAATTGTCGGTAATACGTAGATTAAGAATGGGTCGCGGCGAATCAACTCTGGTGGGACTGACTGAAATGGCATACGTTCCACCTGGACCAGGCCAGCCACCTGCGTCTATATAGTTTCTTATTATGCTATTGTTGTATCCCGTATTAACATAAATGCTTTCTCCGTGAGGTTTACCTGTATAGTGGCCCGTTGCAGTGAGTTTGAAACTACCCTCCTTACCACTAACAAGTTCATCGGCCACAAAATCCGTCTTCGTCAGACGGTACAGGTAGATTCTGTTTTCGTCAGGTGCTCCAGTCCTTGTGTAATATCCCTTCGCGCCGGAGACCGCCCCGGTCAAAGTCTCGCCAGGGGTCAAGGTGCCGGCCACCCCCCCCACAGAGACGAGGTAGTACTCCATTGACGCTGCGTTGCTTTCAATAAGCCGGCAGTCCTGTATTGTGCAGTTGTCGCCGTTAAGAAATACCCCCTGCGCCGCCACTGGGCCAATATACGAATCTCTAATCGTCCAGTTACTGCCGCAATATGGACCATCCTCCTGACGGATGTTTACACCGATGCCACAGTATTCGATTCTCACGCCATCCAAGGTTACGTAATCACAGGCTGTGGCACGCACGGCCTGTTGATTGTAGCCGATGTACCATGAATAATCGGCACCTTCAATGGTAACATATGCTGGTTGCATTGTGCAGTTGGCGAAATAGAGATATTGAACGTATTTGAGCTCAACAAGTGTCGTAGTTGCCTTGGGACCTATAATGTCGATGCCTTGGAATTTAAGGTAAGAGGGGTTGGCACCTTCAGAATTGCCGTTGTACACCCTGATGTTGGTTAGCTGTGGCCTCTCACCCTCCGCGGCGCGCCATGTCAGCCAGTCGTTCCGGACAACGGTGTCCTCCTCATTAAACGCACCATAAGTCCCAGACCCCTGATGGACAATAACTGTATCGCCCGCCCCCTTGTTGGGAAGACTTCTCAATGCCATTTGTGCGGCGGCAAGCGTTTGCCATGCATCGTTACCCGGACCGCCGTTATTGGCCCCGGTTGCGCTGTTGTCCAGATAGTATATCACGGACTCATGAGGCAATTCCGGTTCAGGATCGCTGAACATGAGCGACGGTGCTTCGTAGAGTGAGGCAAGTTCAGTGACATCTAACGCACGATTGTACAGTATTATGTACTCAACTGAACCTTTGTACGGGGCTTCTGCCCCTGTTATGGGGTTCTCGCCGACATACCATGGATATTCTGAACTGGCCATGTCGGTGGAACTGGGCACGGTATGAGTGTGAGCGCCATCTTGATAAAACTTGGCTTGATTTGCTATGTCGTCAAATGTCACTGCTGAAACAGCAGGAATTGCATATGATACATTGGCCCCAGCAGCGATCGTTGTCCCGGTATCAATCCTTAAGGCGTACCGATTTGAGATGATCCGGAAAGTCATCTGGCAGTTGTGTCTGCCCATGAGCACTTTGGCACCATCTAAGGGTTTGTGCTTTACTATGATCGTGCCGGCACCAGCCAAGTCCGCGAGACTTCCGGCTACAGCAGGAATGGCAACCGCCTCGCCATTTGAGCCCGACCATACCAGCGAATCACCGCTCCACGTCGGCCCACTGATTGTGCCGTGAAAGCCGTTGCCGCTGTAGTCATAGAGCACGGCGGAATCGGCTCCCTGGATCATCGGCCAGACACCAACAAGCCCGTCGGTCGCCCAGTGATCGTCGTCCCGAAGGGCGGTCCCGTACTCCGGCCATGCTCCAAACGCCTCCGCCAGGATCACAGATACGATTATGACGACAAGGCCCGTGGCCGGGTGCCTGTAGGGCCGGGATGTGCGACGAGGGTCTCTAAACGAACAAGACATTGGAATACTCCCTGCAATGCGAGAAGCCAAGACTGAAAACCACAATAAAACTTACGAAATGAGGGGGGGAGGAGCAAGAGAAGCAGCGAGTAGATTTGGGAAGTAGTGGAGAAGTGGAGCAGTGAAGTAGCGGAGGAGTGGAGAAGTGGAGGAGTGGAGTAGTGTAGGAGACAAGGAGCAGAGTAGTCGAGTAGGCGAGAAGACGAGCAGACGAGTAGTGAAGGAGACGAGGAAGGAAAGTAGGCAAGCAGGGCAAAGCGCGGGGGGAGGACAAAGGGAGCGCGTCGCTGATCATCAGGCTTCCTCCGAAAGCGGCTGTTAGCTCGCTGGATTCCCGTCTGCACGGGAATGACATAAATCGGCTATTGGCGATTAGCGTTAAGCAGTTAATCCCGGCGGGCGGGATAAACTAATTTCTGCAATTCTTATGGCTGAGGAGGCAGGATAGGGGGTGTGGAGGGAGAAGTCAAGGAAAAACAGCTTTTAGCCGTTGGCGGTTAGCAGAAAAGCCAATTCACAGGGATGGACAGGATAGACAGGACGAGAGGAAGTAGTGGAAAAGTGGAGTAGTGAAGTAGGCGAGAAGACGAGTAGGAGGGGAGATTGCCGCGGGCAGGGGTACCTGCCCTCGTAGAGGAAGTAGTTGAGTAGTCGAGTAGACAAGTAGATAAGTAGGCAAGTGGGGGAAGTTGTGAAGCAGAGATTGCCGCGCCCGGAACAAATCGGGCTCGCAATGATGGGGCAGGTAGAGGAAAACGATAGGGGAAATTCGGTAGAAATACGGATTGGGCTGGGGCCGTATAATCGTTATAATCAACACGAATGGAAAGAGGATGAGAGGAAGTAGTGGAGAAGTGGAGTAGTGAAGTAGATGAGTAGACAAGTAGAGCTGGATTCCCGTCGGCACGGGAATGACAGAACAGCAGTAGTTGGCGATCAGCTTTTAGCTGTTAGTTGCTGATGGGAACTGCCATCGGCGAGACGGTACAATGGTTGGGGCCGGTATCCAGACATAAAGCGCATTCCGCACGTAAGGGGCTGTTACCCGAAGCCAGAGGTGCGGCAAGGTGGAAAAGGGCTGGAAATTGCTTGCGGTCTGATATGGCTCGGGTAAAATGCCGATGAAGTGAGTGGCGTGCCAGGATGGGACGCGCGGCCTGCAGGGAGGGATCTCCTGAAACTGAAAATGGGACGGTTCTGCCGTCTTTTTATATGACTTTGGGAATACCACTAAGGGGGTATTTTGGAAGAAGTAGCGGAGAAGTGGAGAAGTGGAGTAGTGACGTAGGCGAGTAGACGAGTAGGAGGGGAGATTGCCGCGGGCAGGGGTACCTGCCCTCGTAATGACAGTAGAGGAAGCAGTTGAGTAGACGAGTAGACAAGTAGTCAAGTAGGCAGGTAGTTGAGTAGATGTGTGGGCCGGAAAACGACAGCAGATTGCCGCGGGCAGGGGTACCTGCCCTCGCAATGACAGGGGGATTGCCGCGGGCAGCGGTACCTGCCCTCGCAATGACAGGGGGATTGCCGCGGCTCGGAAGGAGTGAGCCTCGCAATGACAGCGGAGGATTGCCGCAGTCGGATGCCCGCGCAATGCCAGCGCGGGGGGTAGCGCGGGTGTGGCTTGTGTGGGTGCTGGCTTGTGTGGTGTTGGTCGGCAGCGGGGTGGCTTATCGTGTTTTGGCGGGGCGGCTGGAACGGCTGAGCGGGACGGTGCGGCTGCCGGTGCCTTTGGCTAATGTGCCGATGGAGATCGGCGGATGGGCGGGCAGGGACGTCGAGATGTCGGAGGCGGTGCTGAAGGTGGCGGGGAACGACGACTATGTGAATCGCCTGTACAGGAATGAGGAGGCTGGGACGTGGGCGAACCTGTATGTGGCGTATTCGGGGGATCCGCGGACGATGTTGGGGCATCGGCCGCAGGTGTGCTACCCGGCCGGCGGGTGGCAGCATGAGGATACGCGGCATATTGAGATAACTACGGATCGGGGGAGGGTGGTGCCGTGCCTGCTGCACCGGTTTTATCGTGCGGGGGAAGCCACCCGCGGGGTGGTGGTGCTAAACTTCTATGTGCTAAACGGGAGACTGACGGATGACGAGGGGACGTTCAGCGGGGCAGCGTGGAGGGTGCCGAATATCGCGGGGGATGTGGCCAGGTATGTTACGCAGGTGCAGATCAGTTCGGTGCTGGAGAAGGCGGTGAGGGATGCGGCGGAAGAATTCATTGAGGTGGTGCTGGAGTATTTGCCGGATGAGGAGGGGCGCGTGGGAGCGGCGGAGGCACCGCCGCCAGGAGTAGTGGAGGAGCGGAGAAGCGGAGTAGTGGAGTAGCAGCAGGAAGTAGTGGAGGAGCGGAGAAGCGGAGTAGTGGAGCATTTAGGAAGAAGAAGTGGGGAAGGAAAGAAGGAGAGTAGCAGTGGAAAAGGCGAAGACTTTTCAGGACGTCATACTGTGGCAAAAGGCTCATCAGTGGGTACTCCGGGTCTACCAGATGACCAAGCAGTTTCCCAAAGAAGAACTGTTCGGACTGACCAGTCAGCTTCGGAGGTCCGCTACTTCGATACCAGCCAACTTCGCAGAAGGATTCCGCAAAAGAAGCAAGGCTGACAAGCTAAGATACTACAACATTATGCAGGGCTCTGTTTCAGAGAGTCATTATTTCCTGATACTGGCGGGCGATCTGGAATATGGAGATTGCTTGACATTGATCGACGAACTTATGGAAGTTGACGCAATGCTGAGCGCTTACATGAGGAAGATTGAGGGAAAGTGAGATCGAGGAAGAAGCGGAGAAGTGGGGAAGTTTGGAGAAGTGAAGCAGTGGAGTAGCGGAGGAGTGGAGCATTAGGAAGTAGACGAGTAGTTGAGAAGGGAGAGTAGATGAGTAGACGAGTAGTCGAGTAGTCAAGTAGTCAAGTAGATAAATAGAAGAACAGCAAAACCGCTATATCATGAAGAGCATGAAGAGAATGAAGCGGGAAAGTTTGACAGCTTACACAGGATTAACAGGAACCGGTCACAGAGGGCACCGAGAACGCAGAGGCAGAGTTTAGCCACGAATGTCGAACCGCGAAGAACACGAAAGTGACAAAGAGTGTTTCGCTGCACGTTTTGCAAACGTGTGGCGGATCAAAACGGCTTGCGGCCTCTCGAAGCAAGACTTCTTCGGCGGCCAACCATTTTGCTCCGGCGAAATGCTTGAGGAAGTAGACGAGTAGTCAAGTAGACAGGTAGTCGAGTAGAAGCCAAGGAGAAGGGCGGCCGAGCCTTGACAGGCTGTTTATGGCGGATGAAATAGCAGCTGGTAGCTGTTTGCTGTTAGCGATTATGTGCAAACCTTCTGAATGCGGGAAGTTGGACATTCGGATGGACGATAGAAGAGCAGCGGTTAGCGGTTAGCAGTTAGCTGTTAGCGAAGGGCAGCGAATAGCTTTTAGCGATTAGCTTTTAGCGGCCTGGCTCGCCGCTGATGTGATGGAAAAATCAGGTTGTTTTGGGACGTTGCGCGGCGGAGGCTGCGCAACCGACGGGGACAGGGTTTGTCCGGAGGAAGTAGTGGAGGAGCGGAGGAGTGGAGCAGAGCAGGGAAGTCGAGTAGTCGAGTAGTTTAGTAGCGGGGGAGACCGCAGAGCAGGGGAGTAGATTAATGGGGAGATTGCCGCGGCCCGAAAAGATGGACCTCGCAATGACGGAGCAAAGTAGATGAACAGGGATAGAAATCGAATACAGGGAGGTGACGGTTGACTTCATTGGCGAGGATTGAAGCGAATCGGCGGAATGCGCTTTTGTCGACGGGGCCGCGGACGGATGCGGGCAAGGCGATTGTGGCTCGGAATGCTATGCGGCATGGGTTGCGGGCGCAGCAGGTGCTGATCGCGGGGGAGAGCGAGGAGGAGTTTGAGTCGTTCCGCGAGGCGATGGCGGAATACTATGAGCCGGCGGGGGTTTTGGAGGGGGAGCTGGTTGAGAGGATCGTGGTGGCGCTGTGGAGGCTGAAGCGGGCGGCGCGGATCGAGGTGGAGATTTTAGAGCACTTCGCGCAGCCGGAAGAGGGGAAGGCAAATGGGCTGCCGTTTCAAATTGTGTTCACGAAGACCTACGAGGGTAGCCCAAACACAGAGATCGACGAGCCTGCAGAGCGCTCCGAGCCAAGGCCGGAGCCGGAACCGAGGCCGAGGAAGAGCCTGGGGGAGGCGGTGAAGGCGGCGATGGAGGGCGCGGGGGTGCTGAGCAAGTTTATGAGGTATGAGGCGCACATTGCGAAGATGCTTCTTGTGAATATGAGGGAACTGGAGCGCTTACAGGAGAAGCGAAAGAGGGAAAACGTAATCAACAGGGATGCACAGGATGGACAGGATGGAGGAGGAAGCAGTCAAGTAGGCGAGGAGCCAAGTAGAGGAAAGAAGTAGTGGAGCAGTGGAGTAGTGGAGGAGCGGAGTAGAGGGGGAGCGGCAGTTAGCGGTTAGCGAGAAATCAGCTATTAGCTTTTTGCGATTAGATGTTCGCAAGACAGTGAATGAAGAGGGATTGCCGCGGCCGTAAAGAGTCGGCCTTGCAATGACGCGAGCGGGGGTTTGCGAGTCAGCGTTTTCACAAGAGACATGCGTTTATTCGGATCAGGTTGTGGTAGAGCCGTTTGAGAAGCCTGTTTATGTGACACAGCCGTTTTTGCCGCCATTCGAGGAATTCTGCGAGGGGCTGCGGGATATCTGGGATAGCAAGTGGCTGACCAACAACGGGCCGGTTGTGCAGCGGTTCACTCGAAAATTGGCGGACTATCTCGGGACTAATAATCTGTGCCTGTTCAACAATGGGACACTTGCTCTGCAGATCGGTTTACAGGGGATGGGTATTACCGGCGAGGTAATAACTACGCCGTTTACCTTTGTGGCTACGACGCATGCGCTGTACTGGAACAAGATACGGCCGGTGTTTGTGGATGTAGAACCGGATTACTACACACTCGACCCGGCCAAGGTCGAGGAGGCGGTCACGCCATGGACGACGGCCATTCTGGCCGTCCATGTCTACGGGCACCCTTGCAGGCTCAACGAGCTTGCGGATATTGCCAGAAGGTACAATCTGACGCTTATTTACGACGCCGCACATGCATTCGGCGTCAAAGTGAACGGCAAGTCGATTGCGCATTACGGCGACCTGAGCATGTTCAGCTTTCATGCCACCAAACTGTATCATTCGATTGAGGGCGGGATGCTGACATTCGGCGACCGCGGGTTTAAGCAAGTTTTCGACTATCTCAAGAACTTCGGCTTTAAGAATGAAGTCGAGGTGGTTATGCCGGGGACAAACGCCAAGATGAATGAGATGCAGGCGCTTATGGGTGAGCAGGTCCTTGGGCATATGCCGGAGATGCTCGGCGCAAGGAGGGGCATATACGAACAGTACCGCCAGAGGCTGGCAGATATACCGGGGATCAAGATGCCACCTCCGCTGCCGGATGGTGTGGAGTACAACTATGCATATTTGCCGGCGGAAATAGATGAGGCGGAGTTCGGCATGGGCCGCGACCAACTCTACGAAGCATTGAAGGAGTACAATGTGTTCTGCAGGCGGTATTTCTATCCGCTGCTTACCGACTATGCGTGCTACCGGTCAGTTTCGGTGAATGGCTCATTGACAACAGCCAGGCGTGCGGCGGCACACATTGTGACACTTCCGATATTTGCCGAACTCGGAGAAGACGAGGTCGACAGGATCTGCGACATAATCGCAATAATTAGAGATGCATAAGATCGAGGCATCAGGGTTTTTGCACCCGGACTACGCACAGGCTTTGGCGGAATTCGGAGAGCCGCGGGAGCTTGCAGCCTGCGGCGCGTGGGTGCTCGTTCGCCTAATACCCGGGGGCAACGCCAGAGATGCGATGGGGTGTTATCCGCGGATGGTCTGTCAAGAGTGGAACAGGATACACGAGGATTTGGCGGTCTTGCGGGACGAGCTGGTGTCAATGGTTCTGGTGTCCGATCCGTTCGCGGAGGTGGAGCATTCATATTTGCTGGAGCACTTCGACGTGGTCAGGCCGTTCAAGCACCATCGGATAGTCAGACTGGATGCGGACTGGGAGTCAAGAGTCGCGGCACATCACCGGTACTATGCCCGGAGGGCGCTGCGCAAAATGGATGTCGAGATTGTGGCCCAACCGGCAACGATGATCGATGAATGGTGCGAGTTGTACCGACATCTGACGGCAAGGCATAGAATCAGGGGCGTGCAGGCTTTTTCACGGAGTTGTTTCGAGACAATGCTGAAGCTGCCGGGAGTGTATATGGCCGTAGGGCGATTGAAAAAAGACAATGCGATTGCCGGCATGCATCTGACAATCAAGCAGGGGGTCTATTCTTATGCTCATCTGGCTGCATTTTCAGACGAGGGCTACGAGATCAGCGCGTCGTACGGGATTTACTGGAAGACAATAGAGTTCCTGCGGGAAAGCGGCTGTCGATTTATGGATTTCGGCGGGGCAGTCGGGAATTCAGAGAACGGCGAGAGCGGTTTGACAAAGTTCAAGGATGGCTGGTCGCAGTTCGTGCGAACAGCGTATCTGTGCGGGAAGATATTCGACAAGGAACAGTATAATCTTTTATGCGAGAAGAGACGGCAGGGGGCGGTGTCGAATTATTTTCCCGCTTATCGCGCAAACAATACTGATTGCCGATAAACAGCTATAACTCCTTACAAGATGGCAGACATCAAACAGAAAACCAATCTGGCGCTATTCTGGAGCTTTACGGAGGGTGTTGGGCTGCGAGGCGTTCAGTTTGTGGTTGGGATTGTGCTGGCGCGGATGCTGCTGCCCGAGCAGTTTGGGATGATCGGGATGCTGACCATCTTCCTGATGGTGGCACAGACTTTTCTTGACAGCGGGTTTGGGGCGGCGCTGATTCAGAGGCCGGTGATCAGCGATAAGGACACGAGTTCGATTTTCTACTTCAATATTGCGGTTGGCGTCGCTGCGGCGGGGTGTTTGTGCCTGGCGGCACCGTGGGTGGCCGCGTTTTACGATCAGCCGGTACTTGTGGGCCTTCTGCGGGTCATGTCGCTCTTGCTGGTGATAAACTCGCTTGGCCTCGTTCAGAGCGCTCTACTGAGCAAGGCGATTGATTTCAAGACTCAGACAAAGATTACGCTCATTTCGACGGTATTGTCCGGGGGCATAGGAATCGGCATGGCGTACCGCGGGTTCGGCGTGTGGAGTCTTGCGGTTCAGCAACTTGCGGGGGCTGCTTTTCGTGTGGTCTTGTTATGGATGCTCTATTCGTGGCGACCGTCGTGGGTATTCAGCCTGCGGTCGCTGAGGGAGATGTTTGGCTTCGGCTCAAAGCTGCTGGCGTCGGGACTGCTGAACACGATATTCGAAAACATCTACCTGATCGTGATAGGCAGGGTGTTTTCGGCGGCACAAGTGGGGTATTTCACGAGGGCGAACCAGCTTCAGCAGTTGCCGTCGCACACTCTTACGGGCATGGTATCGCGGGTGGCGTTTCCGGTGTTTTCGTCAATCCAGAACGACCGCGAGCGCGTTAAACGCGGGATGAAGAAGGCACTGGCTACTCTGGTGATGATCAATTTCCCGATGATGATCGGCCTTGCTGTTACCGCACGGCCGCTTGTGGTAGTGCTCCTGACAGACAAGTGGCTTCCGTGCGTGCCGTACCTGCAACTCTTGTGCCTTGTGGGGTTAACATTTCCGCTGCACGTGATCAACCTCAGCGTCCTGCAGGCGCTGGGGAGGTCGGACCTGTTTCTGCGATTAGAGATCATCAAGAAGGGGCTGGTGGTTGTTAATATTGCCATTATGTGGCGATGGGGGATCATGGCCATGATTGGGGGACAGGTGGTCATCTCGCTTGCAAGTTATTATTTGAACGCGTATTACAACAAGGCGATGCTGGGCTACTCTGTATGGGAGCAGGTCGGCGATATGTATCCGTATCTCTTGAATGCTGTCGCGATGGGCGCGATAGTTCACGCCGTGAGTTATTTGCCGCTTGGGCATCCGATAGTGCTGTTGGCGTGCCAGGCGATGACCGGTATGGTTATATATTATCTTCTGGGCAGGCTGCTTGGCTTCGAGGCCTACCGTGACGTGCGGAAGATGGTATGGAGCCGGCCGGCAGGCCATGCAGCGTACCGCAAGGAGCAAGTATGCCTGTGAGCGAGCCGTTGGTGAGTGTTTACGTGCTCACTTATAATCACAGGCCATTCATCAATCGGGCGATTGAATGTGCGCTGGCACAGAAGACGGATTTTCCCTTTGAAGTGGTTATCGGGGAGGATTGCTCGACCGACGGGACGCGCGAAGTTGTTTTTGATTACGCCAAGCGGTACTCGGATATTATACGGGTTGTTACGTCGGACAGCAACGTGGGCATGAGAAGGAACAGCATTCGCACGGCGGAGGCATGCCGTGGAAAATACATTGCGGTCTGCGACGGAGACGACTACTGGCACCGAGACGACAAACTTCAGATACAGGCGGATTATCTGGAGGGGCACCCGGGTTGCGGATTGGTGTTTTCCGACCACGATCGCGATTACCTGAGAACGGGCAGGAAGATTTGCAGATTCTTCCGGACTACGAACAATATCCCGCCGGCCAGATTCGACGTATTTGCAGGATGGGGAGACAGAAGGACGTACTGCAATATGACGCCCTGTACAGTGATGGTCAGAAGGAATCTGTGGGTGGAGATCTTAGGATGTTATCCATATACCAGTGATGAATATCTCGGCGGGATGGACGTGGCTTTTTGTGAGGTGGCGTTAGTATCCGATGTTCATTATATCGAAGAGTCGTTAGCCACGTATACAGTGCAAATCGAATCGGCCTGCAGGAGTCGAGATTTAAAAAAGCTGGCCGGATTCAATCTATCGGTAGCAGGGGCATATGTTCACATAGCACAAAAGTACAGGCAGACCCACACTATGCAACGAGTGCAGAAGATATGGGTGCGTGCGTGCGTACGGGCGGCATTCTGGGAACGCAGGCGGGATCTGGCAAGAAAGGCATTGGAGCAAAGAGACCTTTTTGGGAAGGCTGACTGGCTGTACTACTATGGCGCCCTGAGCCGCCTTGGCCATTTTGTATTGTGTCCCGTTGCATGGCTGCATAATTCTGTATATCGAGCTTATGTCATACGGTGATGTCGCAGCAGCGGCAAGCTGAAAGAAGTGTCGTGTCGCAGGTGAACACAAAAGTGGAAGAGTTAGCGAAAGAAGCAATTGCAGGCAGGGTGGGCATTCCGTCAGAAAACGCAGCAGTCAAACTGCAAGAAGCTGCGCAGGCACAGGGGTGTCCGAGTATTGGTGCGGTGCGGGGTGGGGCGGCCGATCCATTCGATACGACTCACCTGATGGCGGATATCAAGGGGCGATCTGTTCGGGGTGGGGCGGTTACTCTGACCAGCCAGGCGGCGAAGTTCGTTCTGCACTTATCATCCACGATGGTTCTGGCGCGACTGCTGGTGCCGGATGATTATGGTCTGGTGGCGATGGTGACTGCGATCGTGGGGTTCGCGACACTTTTCAAGGACCTCGGCCTGTCCATGGCGACCGTGCAGCGAGAGGAGATCACACATGAGCAGGTCAGTTCGCTATTCTGGGTGAACGTGGTGATAAGCATTCTCATCGCGGTGACCTTATGCATTATTGCGCCACTGGTATCATTGTTTTATCATGAGCCGCGCTTAACCAGGATAACGCTGGCATTAGCGTGCACGTTCATTTTTTCCGGATTGACTGTACAGCATCAGGCACTGCTGCGGAGACAGATGAAGTTCACTGTATTGGCCGTCATCGAGATTGGCAGTATGGCGGTTGGAGTCAGTGCAGCCATTGCCATGGCATACTGGGGGGCGGGCTATTGGGCGCTTGTGGGGCTGCCGATGGGCTCGGCGATCACGAATGCAGTCCTGGTCTGGAGTCTTTGCCGTTGGCGGCCGGGATTGCCGCGAGGCGGCACGGGTGTGCGGCCTATGCTTAAGTTCGGCAGCCACATGACCGGTTTCAGCCTGGTCAACTACTTTTCGCGCAATCTCGATCACATCCTGCTCGGACGGTATTATGGCACTGGCGTCTTGGGGCTGTACAGCAAGGCTTACCAGATTATGATGCTGCCGGTCAATCAAATTCGCGGGCCGCTCGATTCTGTCGCCATGCCGGCGTTGAGCCGTATGCAAGATGATCCTGAACGGTATCGGCGATGTTATCTCAAAATGACAGGACTGCTGGCTTTTCTGTCGATGCCGTTAATGGTTTTTTTATTTGTGTGTGCGGAAGAGATCATTTTGCTCCTCTTGGGACCAAACTGGACCGGTGCTACCGCAATTTTTAAGGTGCTGTGCATTGTGTCTCTTATTCAGCCAATTGCTTCGACACGCGGTTTGGTCCTGGTTTCAATGGGGCATTCTCAGCGATATTTAAGATGGGGGATCGCAAACGGTGTGATTACTGCAGCAGCTTTCGTTGCGGGACTGCCCTGGGGAGCGATCGGCGTGGCGGTTGCCTATACGATTGCAAATTATATCATCCTTGTTCCATCCCTGTGGTATTGCTTTGGGGGCACTAAGATCAGGGTACAAGACTTTTTTGCCTCATGTGCCGGGCCCATGATTGCGAGTATTCTCATGGGAGCCATAGTGACGTTCGTACACAGCAGTGTGGCGAATAGTCCGATATTGCTGTCTCTTGCAATGCTCTTATCCGTGGGGATTTTAGCATATCTGGCGGTTTGGTGTATTATTCCGCAAGGGCGAGTATACCTGGGTGAACTTATGAAGTATGTAACGGATCTTATGGGGAGCCATGAAGGCCAAGCAAGTCAGGTGTAACTGTGAATGATGGATAAGACTGTCGCCCAAACCGTTTCTGATTGTCTGTGCCACAGTTGCGGGTCTTGTCTGTACGTGTGCCCTCGTGCTGCTATAACGATGGAGGAGAACGAAGGGGGGCTGCTTACGCCCAAAATTGATGAAACCAAATGCAATGGGTGCGGCTTGTGTGCGAAAGTCTGCCCCGGCGATCACCTTGACAAGACGTTACCGTCGGAAACAGATCCGTTTAGCGGAGACGTAATGGCGGCCTATTGCGGCCAGGCCGCGGACAAGCAGGTTTTGCGCAATGGACAAAGCGGGGGCATCGCTACGGCTCTGCTTTATCATCTGCTCAATGCAAATAGAATCGACAAGGCCTTAGTGACGGAGATGCCGCGAGACGGCTCATTAAGACCGGTATGCCGGTTGACGAGTGATAAAAAGACGATTGCAGAAGCCCAAGGTTCCAAGTACTGCCCGGTTCCATTGAATTCATCGTTACCTGAATACAAAGTCTGGAAGAGTACAAGGTACGCGGTTGCTGGTCTGCCGTGCCATATGCATGGCTTGAACAATATAATAGCAATTCGAAGCGATTTGCAGGCGCCTATATGCATTGGCTTGATCTGTGATCGGACGCTTTCCTTTGCGGCGATTGACTATTTGATTCAAAGAACGCGGATTGCAAGACGCGAAGTGAGTACGCTGAGATACAGGGATAAACTGTTTGGAGACTGGCCGGGCAACGTGAGTGTTACGCGCAAAGACAATGCAGCGGTTGCTGTTAAGACCAAGCATCGGATGTGGTGTAAGAACAGGTTCACGCCGGTAAGATGCTATCTGTGCTTCGACAAGATGAATGTTTTTGCTGATATTGTCCTGGGGGATGCCTGGGGTGTTAAGAGCGACAAGGAGGGGTATTCTGTCATCTTAGCTCGAACCGCGCGGGGCCACGACATAGTTCAAGATGCTCTTAAGGCCGGGGTAATTCATGCCAATCTGATTGAGCCTGAAGCGGTGTTCAGGGGGCAACATATTGACGTGAAGCGAAGAGATTGGACCGCGTTCGCAGCAGCATGGCAAAGAGGTGGAAAACGAATTCCTGGATTTGGAATTGATGCACGATGGCAGGCGGACATTGGAAGTACCTGCTTGAAAACATATTCAGAAAGAATAACCATTGCTGCCAATCTGGCTAACGTGACCCCTCGCAGAGACTTAGTGAGGAACGCGAGGAATAAATATTTGCTTTGGCGTATTAAAGAAAAAGCACTGAGGATAGCGAGATTTAAGTAGTCTATGCATATGGATAAGACCAAGCAAAGATTTCTTATAACTGGGGGCAGTTTCGTCAATAAGGGGGCGGAAGCTATGGCGCTAACAGTGCGCGCCAAGCTGGCTTCTGCTTATCCCGATGCCCAGGTTTACATGCGAGTTGATCCGCTGTACTTCGATATCGCACGCAACAATGGTTTCATTCCTTTAGATGGGAAGATACCCTGTTCCTTAGGAGATAAGGCAAGAAGCAAGATTGTCTCATTTGGCCAATACCTGCGGAATGATGCGGTAATCGACATCGGCGGCTATCAATTTGGAGACACCTGGGGGTTAGCGCATGCGAGGCAAACTGTTAAGAGGCTTGGGTACTGCAATTGTTTTGGAACAAAGACGGTGTTTATGCCTCAGGCAATGGGACCGTTTACCCAAGACGGGTTTGGCGAGTGCATCCCGCGACTAATGAAGGAGAGTTGTGTGTTCTTTATTCGTGACAAGCAGTCGTTCGAAGAAGTACGCAGAATATGTGCTGTGAGCGAAGAGTTCTTGCAGCCTGATATTGCCTGGAATTTCGATGCGGATGGCGCCGATGTTCAGGACGTTGTGATGCGATATGCCATCGACAAGAAAAAGCCAACTGTATGCCTGACGCCCAATCTGCGAGTATACGAAAAACACGGTGAAGATTACCTGGCAGTTCTAATCATGATAATCGATCTTATACGGGAGTTGCAGTATCAGGTTGTCGTGCTTGGTCACGAACTTGCAATGGAGCCAAAGCAAAAGGATGACCGGTTCCTGTGTCGCATACTGAAAGAACGGAGGCCCCCTGTGGTTCATATAGACGAGTTTCTTACAGCGAGGGAAGTGAAGGCAATTATTGGATTCTGTGATCTGGTCATCTCATCTCGATTTCACGCTTTGATTGCGGCGTTTTCACAGGGCATTCCGGCCGCTGCAATCGGGTGGTCACACAAGTATAATGAACTTCTGGCAGATGTGGGATTGGCTGCCAATGTGCTTGAGATTGGCGGTGCCAGGGATAGTGTTCAACTCAAGTTAAGACAATGTATTGAGAGCATAGATAGCCAGAAGGATACACTTCGGATGACAGTACCCGCAATCAAGGCTCAGAGCGCGAGTGTGTTGGATAGTGTAATTAGCGCTTTGCGGGACAGTTCGCAGTAATCGTGTGGAGCAGTAATGAGTATAGATCTTGTATTTGTAACATATAATCGCATTGCTCATACAAAGATGGCATTGCATTCAATACTTGACGATCCTTCAGAAGGTTTTTCGTTGACTATCTGGGACAATGCCTCAACAGACGGCACGGCGGAGTACCTCCAAAGGGAAGTGTCCGATCCACGTATCAAGGACATTGTGTTTTCAAGAGAGAATGTCGGACAAACGGCGGCTGTAAACAGTATCTGGTCGCGATCGAAAGCGGAACTGGTTGGAAAGTTGGACAACGATTGCATAGTGTCGGCAGGGTGGACAGAGGTATTGAGCCAGGCGCACAGAGACATAGAGGGTCTTGGGGTGGTGGCGTGCTGGCATTTCCGGCCGGAGGATTTTGACTACGAGAGGGCGAGGCACAAGATACAGACGTTTGGCGGGCATCAGGTACTGCGACATCCCTGGACGTGCGGGACGGGGCTGCTCGTAAAGAGAGAGACGTTCGAGAGATTTGGACCTATTCGAGAGACTGCAACAACACAGTACTGGCTCAGGATGGCGCTGGCGGGTTATGTAAACGGGTGGTACTATCCGCTTGTATGTCAGGATCATTTGGACGATCCGCTCTCTCCGCGTTCCAAGCTGCTGGATGACGACAAGATCAAGGCGGCGTATGAAGGTACGTATACACTGACAGCGAAGAAACTGAGGAGCAGGAAGGAGCTGCTTAAGTGGAGGGAGCATGATCTGCGGAACATACTCGACGAACCCTGGGAAGCGAAATACTATGTGGGCTGGCGCAACAAGGTACGATCCGCGAAATACAGGGTCAAAAGGGGGTTGGGCGTGTAGCAGGAGACGACGTCGAAGGCGTCATGGATTGAGAACTATGGTGTCCGGTGAATCAACACACAAAAGATGAGGAGACCGACAGATAAGTCTGTGATTTACTGATGCAGCCGCTTACGTTATTAATTGCTGCTGTGGGGTCGGTGTTGATCCTATTGGGTAAGCCGGTAACAGTGCTGGTGACGTATATCGGGATACTGGTGTGGTATCCAACCTACCTGACTGTGCAACTGGGGCCGCTAAACTTCTCGGCCAGACGTATTCTGATTCTTGTCATATTGGTTAAGATCTTTCTGGGGCAAGGCCTGTCAGCAAAGTT
>Ga0334884_1002218_pt1 | contig 25612 bp, 20 predicted proteins | sample GraSluR1_MG_7_FD_207215 | JGI IMG/M metagenome (GOLD analysis project Ga0334884, IMG submission 207215) | Sludge microbial communities from methane-producing bioreactor in Wageningen University, Netherlands - Granular Sludge_12_05 R1 | ecosystem: Engineered > Bioreactor > Anaerobic >...
ATGTGAACCGGGGAGACCTGTCCGGGCCAAGGTGGGTGTTCACTGCGCTTGTGTTGGGTACGAAGAGCCCCCCGGGCAGGAGTCAGAGCGTCCATAGTAGCGAAGAAGCGGGGTAATTCCCGTGGAGTGAAGGGAGGCGTATGGTTCAGCCTGATCGATAAGATTCAAAGACCCAAGACGCTTAACGCCGCATGGGCGGCGGTCAAGCGCAATGGAGGCGGCGCTGGATCGGACCACCAGAGCATCGAGGACTTCGAGAAGGACCTTGGGGGAGAAATTGAGCGGCTCTGCGAAGCTCTGCGCACAGGCGGCTATCGACCTCGGCCGATTCGCCGGGTCTACATCGACAAGCCCGGCGGCAAGGAAAAGCGGCCGCTGGGAATCCCCTGTGTGCGGGACCGTGTTGTTCAGGGAGCAGTGCGGCTGGTGGTCGAGCCTATCTTTGAGAATGTGTTTGTCAACCACAGTTATGGATTTTCCACATGAACCGCTGATGGCGGATATCGGCGGCTATATAGCCGATGGACGTGTGCTGGAGCTGGTTTGAATATTTTAAGCACAGCCACAAACCGACCTTTGCAATGGTCGATAAATGGGTACGCCGACGTCTTCGGAGCATCCAGCGCAAGCGCCAAGGGCTCCACGGCATCAGTCGTGGGTACGATCATTATCGCTGGCCAAACGCGTTCTTTCGGATTCATGGGCTTTTCAGTCTTGTAGAAGCACATGAAGCGTTACTTCAGTCCTCAAAGAGGTAAAACCACCGACCGGAGAGCCGTGCGGGAGATCCGCCAGCACGGTTCGGAGGGAGGGGCGGCGCAAACCAATGCGCCGTTCCTACCCCTATCGTTATGGAGGCAGTGACGTTGTTGAGGGTGTATTCCACCTTTGTGCGACAACCGTCCGAGTACACGTTTGCCGGATGAACCGTCTTTATCCGCTTACTGGCGGAAAGGATGAGGTGCGATCCAGTCGACCTTTTTGAACTCAAGATAATGGATGGGGCTGACGATAGATAAGTAGTCGACTGGATGCTGGATTCCGGGCCGGGTCGTCTGATTCGAAAGGGCGGATGCACGCTTTCAACCTCATCGATTCGGGTGAGCGAGAGGATGGCTGCACCGATTTTCCTAAGGCCCGGCAGACCTTCCCGGACAAAAAGGAAACGAGCCGTAATGAGTCTGATCGTCAGAAGGAACGACGTCGGGAGGTTGGAGAATATCGTCGCGGGGGAACTCCTCGATGCAGGTGCCGATCATGTGATTATCGTGGACTTCTCGGGCAACCTGATCTTGGAGTGCGGGTCGACGCACGTGCAGGACATCTTTTCCCTGGCCGCACTGTCGGCCGCCAACTTCGCAGCGACTGCCGAAATAGCAAGATTGATCGGGGAGGAGGATTTCACTCTCCTTTTTCACAAGGGAGACAAGAAGAACATCCACTTCAGCAGGCTCGGCAAAGAATACATCATCATCACCCTCTTCAATGAAAATGTCTCGCTGGGGCTGATGCGCTTCCGGCTCAACAACGCAGTCGACCGGCTGTTGACCGTACTGGACGGTACAAAAGGGGAAAGCCGGTGGCCTTCATAGATCTGAGCAAGAACGAGATCCAGGCGAAGATAGTCTATTACGGGCCCGGGCGGGGAGGAAAAACGAGCAACCTCCTTTTCATACATGAATCCATGTCGAAACAGGTCTGCGGGAAAATGGTGACCATCGATACCAAGGGCGACCGGACTCTTTTCTTCGATTTTCTGCCTCTCAGCGTGGGCAGGATCCTTAACCTGACCATTCGGATACAGTTGTACACGGTGCCCGGGCAGGTCATGTACAACACGACTCGAAAACTGGTCCTGCGCGGAGTCGATGGTGTCGCCTTCGTAGCCGATTCCCTGAAGGTCCAGAAACAAAAGAATATCGAAAGCCTGGCGAATCTGGCCGAAAACCTCCGGGACGAGGGTCTGGACATCGCCCGCATTCCACTGGTTCTGCAATACAACAAACGGGACCTCGTCGAATCCAACATACCGCTCCTGTCCATCGAGGAACTGAATGAAGACCTGAAGAGGGATCTCCATGTTCCTGTTTTCGCAGCGAGTGCCATAAAAGGACACGGGGTGTACGAGACTTTGAGGGAGATCAGCAAGCGAACCATAAAGGGTGTGATACAGAAGGTTGGAGGCGGCCTCAAGTGATCGGGTTCCACCCTTTCCAACGCTGATGAAGATATTCCGGTTGGCGCGGCAGGACTCAATGCCGCGCCTTGTGCGAAGGAAACATCCGCGGGCCCGCTGTATTCTCTGCGTGATTCGACGGATTTTGCCCCCCGGGAGGGTACGGGAGGCAGAAGTGGGAAATGGAAGAATTCTTTGCCCGCAGGAAGGAAGCATTCCATGCTGGAGAAGGAAAAGGAAACAAAGGATGAAGAGATCGATCTCCAGGCGTTCGAAGTCCGGATCGATCACGAGATCGACAACCTCTTCGTTCCGGCCGGGAATCAACCTCCCGCGACAGCCGGCAGTGGCGATCTGACCATTGGCACCGAAGATCAAGCAGGGAACCCACTCTTTCAAATGCGCGGGGAATCCCATGCCTCAGCTTCCCGAGATGAAGAAACTCTCGCAGATACGATGATGAGTGTTAAGCCCGGTGAGCTTGATCTGCACATCGCATCGGAAATCGACAGTCTTTTCGTCCCGGCCGATTTTGCGCCGGTGCAGCAGGAGCCGAAGAGCGGGTTCGAGATCGATTCTGATGTGAGGATGCAGAAGAGTGAGCCCCCCGAAACCGAAGCTGCCGTCATGAATAGGAATGGAGAGTCTTCATATGGGAAATACATTGCCCGGGAGGCGTCTTCGTTCATCCACGAGAGTCGTGAACCTGAAAAGCCGTGCGAGATCCTGGCCGGTGAATCGAGCGGCTACGACGGAGCCGATACGGAAGCGCCGGGCGACCACCGGCTTTCGTCGCTTCTTGAGTCTTTCAATATTGCTTATTTGAGCCTCGACTGGGAGTTTTCAGCGGAAAACATCGAACGCCTCCAGGTGTCCCTGAAAGAGCTGGAACCGTACTGCAATCACAGTGTCGCAGCCAACTCGGTCTGGAAGATCCTGAATCCGGTTCTGGACCGCCTTCGAATTCATGCGAAAAACCCGGATCTCCAGTGGATCGAACTGCTCCGGGATGCCCAGGATCTGCTCAAAACACTGCTTACGGCTGACGGTGCTCATGAAACATGGGAAAAGGAAACAGTGAAAGGCCTGATCCGGCGTTTTCAAGGGCTGAAGGATGCGCCCCCGTTCCGAAAACGAAGGGATGACGACTTCGCGATCGATGAGATGAGAAGGGCGATCCCGATGGAAGACGATCTTCCACTGCCGCCTCCCCCGGACGCCGAATCGATGATCGAAAAGCAAACGGATGGTTCAGTCGGCTGCAGATGGGCCGAATCGCACGGTATGGTCATCAGGGAGTGCGCGAATGCCCTCGATGAGGAGGAGAAACGGCTGGCCAGGATCGAAGAGATAACAGGCAAGGCTGAGGCTCTGCAGCCCCTCACGGCCCGCCTGGGAGCCATCCGTTCGAATCTGAGCCGGCAGATATCCATATTGAAGGCAGTACGGGATGAATGGTGTCAGATGCAACGGATGGAAACTCCTGGAAGCCGTTCGGATCTGGGAATGAACGGCTCAATAGAACCGGAAATGGAATCCGTTTCATGGGATGGAGGAATGAAATCCGGAAAGGATACAGAGGAGGATGTCTTCCCGGCACAGAACGCAAGGCGCGAGGATGTCTGTGTCTTTTCCTTTGCGGGAAAAAGGTTTGGAGTCCCCGTTTCGCAGCTGGTCAGGATTTCAAGCATCTCGGATCGGAAGGCCGGCAAGATCGTTCGTCGAGGCTACGCTACGCTGTCTGATTTCAAGCCGTTTTTCAAAAGTATCCGGTCGGGTTTGTTCGGAATTTGGGCCGGCCTTCCAACGGAGGTACTCAAGGAATATCGATTTGTGCCCATCCCGTTCGACGAGCGGGGTGAGAGGGGTCTCCCGCCCGTTGCAGGGGGAGCCATAATGGTGAGCAGCGGCAGGCGCCACGGGATCCTGTTTGCAGATACACCTCGGTTCGATCTGCAGAATCAGGCGAAAATCTTCAAGGCCGGCTGCAGCTGTGAGGATGCGCTGGGTGTTATTCGAACAGGTGCGCACGACCCCGTGAAAGTCTTCGACACGGATAAACTTGTAAGGAAATACGGTTCGGGAAGCGGCAGGAACGACGAGTGATGAAAGTCGGCACGCGAACTTTTTCGGTTCTTCTTATTATGGAATCCCTGCAGTCACGGGCGATTGTAAGGGCGGTTCGCGAACCGCCCCTATCGCCGCACTCACCGGAAGAACCGCCATAAGCGGAAAAACCCCCTCCACGGGAAAAAATGCCTCTGCGGGATTCCACCCCTGCGGGACGCCGCCGCAAACCCATGGGGCGCTTGATGGGTGCATACCAGGAGGATGTCGGCGTATGAACTGCCGCTGGGACAGGCATCAACGGCAATCCGTTCGCCTGGCCGGTTGCGACTGTTCGCAGAATGGCGCCTGTTTTATCACCGTCCTGGGGCTCTTCAGCCTGGAAGCGGTTCGTCGCGCTTTGCTCCAGTCCTCATGAGGCAAAACCACGCTTGAAGAGCCGGATGCCGAAGAGCCGCCAGTCCCGTTCGGAGGCAGGGGCGGTGCAAGCCGATGCGCCGTCCCTGCCCTGTCGTTGTGATCTTCGCGTCTATGACGTTTTGGTCTTCGCGGGAAATGAGGTTGTGCTGCCATCGATCCTTTGTGTGAAAAGCAGCGGATTCGTGAAGAAGCATCGGAGGTACTCGTTTATGAACGGCTTTGCCGCATCGGGCAAAGAATGCAGGTCCGTCTGCTGCATGGCCGGGACATGAAAAGGCAGCATCGACAATGAATGGATGGCGGGCCTCGATGCCGGGGTGAGGCAAGTCCTGCGGCGGGAGACGCGTCTGGGGAAGTGGGAGCTCTGAAAGCATGGTGTCCGGAGACCTGTTTCAAACGTTTCTCGATCGGTTGGAAGAAGCCAGGTTATACCGGGAACAGGGACTGGACGACGGCATAAGAGAACTTTTCACGGAACTGCTCGATGACCTCGAAAACAGCCTGTTATCTGAAGTTGAAAAGGGCGAACTGCGTTCGAGAATCCATGAGGAACTGGAGAAACTGGGTGAAAGAAGGAAGCATGAAGCTGAAGGGGCGCAGGTCCGCAACCCGTTGGTGGCGCACGGGGATCCTCCTGTTGACCCGCGTCGGAGCTTTGAATATGCGATGGCGTTGACGGATGGCCAGTTCTGGGAGGAAGCCATAGGCGAATTCGAACATGCAGCGGCGGGCGGTTACCGGGTGATGCAGTGCTGGGAGTTGTGCGGTGATTGTGCGGGCCGTCTCGGAAAATGGGATGACGCGATTCGCTATTACGAAATTGTGTACGCCGACCCGGACGTAGATGAGGAGCTGAAAAAGCAGATCCTCATCAAAATCACCCGGTGCTCCCAGACTCGGAAAAAAATCGTTGCGGTATCCTCGATTCGAACCCGCGAGGGCAATAACCGAGAGAAGACGGCCTGGTCCAAGGAAAAGACAACGTCAGGGGAAGCTCGATCCGCATCCTCCATCGGTGACTCCGTGGACCATTGCTCGCTGTCGCAACTCGTCGGCAGCTGCGTCGAGTCCTGGGAGAACGGCCGCGGCGAATATCTTGCCGGGCGAAGGCAGTCTTACACGGTTTTGAACCTTCTTCATGTGGGCATCTCCTCTCTTGTTCTCGAACTGCAGAACGAAGGCGACGGGCGGCGATGTGCGGGACAGGTGCTCACGGAACCGTTAGCACGGGGGCTTTCCCCTGAGGCTCTCTTCACCTGGGGCAGGGCCATCATTATGACCAACTCGCAGCACCTGGCGAGGGTCTTCGACCTGCTTCGCACTGAAGACCATTACTGCGTCGTACGTGAATACTGTGCACTGTCTCTTGCAGACCTGCTGGCCGGCAACGAACTGATGCCTGTCCCGCTGGCCATCCATTTCGCTCATCAGATCCTCGAAGGACTGGGTGACCTTCACCTCCACATGGGACGGGATGAAAAGATACGAAACATCTATCACCTGGATTTGAGACCCTCGAGAATTCTGCTCCACGGCACCCGGCCTCACCTCAGACTGAACAACGGCGGCTTGTGGCAGGAGATCGAAAAACACAACCCCGGGGGAACACACATACGGCACCTGCCGCTTGCCTTCCTGTCCTACCGCGCTCCGGAACAGTTCAGAACTTATCTTGCGCGGAAGAGACCGCCTGTCTTCACGGACATCTACCAGTTCGGCACCCTCTTTTATGAAATGCTCACCGGCTGCCGCGCGTTTAACGCGTCATCCTTCGAAGAGTTCGAAATTCAGCACTGCGAACAGTACCCGACTCCTCCCAAGGTCTGGAGGCCGGAGATTCCCGAAGAACTGAACGTGGTTATCATGAGATGCCTGGAATGCGACCCCTTGAGAAGATGGCGGAGTGCGACGCAGATCTCCCTCGAACTCGAAAAGACCTATTCGACGTGTATCGGCAGGGTGCAGGACCGGATCTATTCCGGGTACATCGAGAGACATCAGGCCCAGTGAGCGCGGTCCCATGCTATTCACTTGCTTTCCAGTATCCTGATTATCTATAATGCCTGGATCCCGCGCCTGAGGGATATGCATCTTTAGAGAAGCATACAGCCGATTTATTGGAAAGGAGTAGTCTATGTTGTTCATGGCTATATTCAGTTATGCCCCGGAGGATCGGAAACAGGTGATCGAAAGGGGGATGGGCAGTGTCGAGAAGGAAAGCGGAGTCAAGGTCCTGGGTGAATGGCTTGATCTTTCCGGACACCGGGTGTTCCGTCTTTTCGAGGCCGAAGACGACGTCCACCTGGCGGCTTCCGTCTTCAACTGGTCCGACCTGGGAGTGGCGGAAATCATCCCGGTGATGGAAACGGAAAAGGCCCTGAAATTTCTGAAAAGAACGAGCAAGAAGACAGGGTAAGCCGCCTGATTTTTTTACATTGACATCGGGCCTCTTCGCGGTACCCTACCGGGTGTAACAGGGAAGTCGTTAAGGCGACACGTTTGGCCGGCGCTGTGAGCGGGGATGAAAGCCGGCGGCAACCACTGTTCCGTGATCCGCATGCACTGCGTCACGGGATGGGAAGGGCCGGGAAGTAAGATGATCCGCAAGTCAGAAGACCTGCCGTGAAGAGGATGGCCCCATGTTGCCCATGGGGTGATGGCTGCAGGATAGCCGAAGCCATTAAGCGATCCTTCAAGCCTCGCAGACGAGGTTTGAAGGATTTTTTTGTCCGTGCCGCCGCTGTTTTCGTGGCGGTTGACATTTGAGGAGAGAAGATCATGGAACGATTGAGTCCGTTGCTGGATCGAGTCAGGCCTGCTGACCGGGAATGGGAGGATCGAGCCTGGGAAAGATTGAGATCACAGATCCGGCCGCGCGGGTCGCTCGGGCAAGTCGAGGTGCTTGGAGCCCGCCTTGCCGGCATTCACGGGAGTCTGACCTTCGATCTTTCGAAGAAACTTGTGTTTACCATGGCGGGAGACCATGGAGTTGCGGCTGAGGGAGTCAGCGCCTACCCGCAGGAAGTGACGGCTCAGATGGTCTACAGCTTCGTGCAGGGCTGGGCTTCGATCAATGTGCTGGCTCGCCATTCCGGGTCGGATATACGCGTGGTCGATTGCGGCGTGGCTGCGGATCTGCCGGCGGAATGGCCCATCGTCCACAGGAAGATCGGAAAGGGAACCGCAAATATGGTGCTCGGCCCGGCCATGACCCGGGAAGAAGCTGTGCGGGGTGTACTTGTTGGAGCCGACCTGGTTGAGGATGCCTGTGTTCGCGAGGGATACCGCCTTTTCGGAACGGGAGACATGGGCATCGCGAACACGACGCCATCCACCGCCGTTGCCGCGGTATTCAGCGGCAGGCCGGTGAGAAATCTCACCGGACGAGGAACGGGTATCGACGATGCTGCGTTTGAGCGCAAAGTCGAGGTGATTGAAAAAGCGCTGCAAGTCAACCGGCCTGACCCGTCAGATCCGCTCGACGTGCTCGCCAGGGTCGGCGGGTACGAAATCGCCGCACTGGCCGGCGCAGTGCTGGGTGCAGCCGCCTTCAGGGTGCCCATTGTCTGCGACGGCTTCATCGCCACGGCGGGGGCGCTCATCGCCTGTCGGATGGCTCCTCATGCACTTGATTATCTTTTTGTTTCGCACAGGAGCCAGGAAGTCGGTCATGACACCATGGTGGAACTGCTCGGACTGCGGCCCATCCTTGACCTGGGTCTGAGGCTGGGAGAGGGGACGGGCTCGGTTCTGGCCATGAACATCGTGGAAGCCGCCGCGAAGGTGCTTATGGAGTGCAAGACCTTCGAGGAAGCGGGAGTCACGGATACGGGACACTGAAACCGTTGCTGCGGTGTCCGGCGAATCCCGGGGCGGGTTCCCGACGACCGGGCCGATCGCCTCCAACGGCCCAATCGCGATGTCCTGAAGTCGCGGCCTTCGAAAAGGTTGTTATGAGGACTTCCTCTCGATGCAGGAAGGACTTATCCTCAGTCTAAGGCGTGATGGGGACAAAAAAGGGAATCCGCTTCGGCGGCAAAATCGGACATGATGCCGGTGAATGGCTCCGATTTGGCTTCCCAGCCTGGTTTTCTTGAGGTAAATAAGAAAGGCAGGCTCACGAAAGGAGGATGGATATATGGCAACCGTGATGCCCGAAGGGGAACGCATACGCAGGGCGGTGAAATGGATTTCCGCACAACTGACCGAACACCCTGAAAAGTCGCCGCAGTCTTTCTTGAATGACGCCGTGATGCGGTTTGATCTTTCACCAAAGGAGGCGGACTTTCTGCTCGATTTCTACCGAAAGGCTGAAAGCGGGGGCGAATCGGATTCGTAAACGGCGGACGGCTCCAAGTGCCTGCCCTGCAGCGCCCTGGCTGTCTTCATGTCGCGCAACTGAAGCTTCAGCTGTTGACAGATTGTCGAGAAGAGTTTATATATCCAAGCCTGGATGGGGATGTGGCTCAGTTGGGAGAGCGCAGCCTTCGCAAGGCTGAGGTCACGGGTTCGATTCCCGTCATCTCCACCATTGCTTCCTTGAATTCCAGGTAGTTGGAAGCGAGAAAAGGTCAATAAACAAACGTCGTCCCTTCGTTGTTCCCCTCATCTATCGCTTTTTCCGACTGGACCGAATGGAAGAAACCGAAGGTTCACAGAGATTGATCAATGCCCGGTTGATCGAGATCCGTTGTTACGAAGTGAAGACGGATCTGGCTTTGACAGTACCCACGAGGCGTGCTACCCGAAGAGCGTCAGAAAGCGATTTTCTGTCACCTCACCTCGTGGGTTCTTTCGGCAAACGCGTACCCGGACGGTTGTCGCACAAAGGTGGAATACACCTGCTACAACGTCATTCCCGCAGCAACGTCATTCCTGCTACAACGTCATTCCCATAACATCGTCACTGCCTCCACATCGTCATTCCCGCAAAAGGTGGGAATCCAGGAAAAGTAACCGTGCATGGCGAGACAATTTCAAGAAATGGCAAAGAGCCTGGAAGATAGGATGGATAGAGCAGGGCAATCCCGGCTGGCGGGATCTATGGCACGATCCGCGCCTGGACTGGATTCCCGCCTTCGCGGGAATAACGCTGTGATGGCATCGATCCTTTGCGTGAAAACCTCGTTGGCCGGACGAACCACCTCGTGGAGGCGCTGCTGCCTGTGGTCGACTGGTTGAATGGAGCTCGATTTCTGCAAGAATTCAGCTGATCAGTTCTTGGCATCCGAAAAGCAACCGAGATGAACCTCATCCTACTGAACAAACTCCTGCGCGCCTATTCCACGCCTCGACTTTGGGCAAAGTGGCTCAAACGAAGATACAACAGATCAGAATCCATCCGGCTTCTTGCTGATTTCGTAAAACAGGGCGATCTCGTGTTTGACATTGGAGCCAATTATGGCTGGAAGACTGAACTCTTCGTCGCATTGGGAGCCCAGGTGATTGCAGTCGAGCCGCAAAAGGAATGTGTGGATGTCCTGCGCAGAAAGTTTCAATCGAGTTCTTTGGTCCACATTGAGAATCTTGCAGTGGGAGCGAATGAAACTGTCAGTTACATCTGGAAGAGCGATGTCCGAAATCAGCTTTCGTCCATGTCCAGGGAATGGATTTCGGCTGTGAGGAAGAGTGGACGTTTCAGATATTTTCAATGGAGTTCAAAGGAAACTGTCGAAGTGACCACCCTGGATGATCTCATTCGCAAGTACGGGGTGCCGGACTTCTGCAAAATAGACACGGAAGGTTACGAATCCGAGATCATCGCTGGTTTGACACAGCCTCTTAAAGCTGCTTCCATAGAGTATCATCGAGAATTCTTGGAATCGGCCAGAAGATGCGTTGAACGCCTGAACAGCCTGGGAAACTGCCAGTTCAACTACACTCTGGGAGAAGCGCCTGTGTTGGCGAGCAAGAAATGGCTGGATGCGGCCCAGGTGATCCGCGCGATCGATTCTATAAATGTCAATACGTTACAGGGTGATATCTACATACGAGCCAGCGACAAAGCTGATGTCAACCCCGCTGGATATCCCTGCCAGCCTGTTTGAAGATCTTGGACGCAAAGCCGTCCGGTTCGTCCGGCAGGGGCACAATCCTGTCGAACCGTCCGGCCAGGGATAGATTATGGGTGATGCAGATCACGGTCTGGTTCCTCAAGGACTCCAGAAGGTCATCGACGAGGCCGCGTTCGGTCTGCTGATCCAGCGCCGAAGAGAATTCATCCAGAACAATCACGGCGGGGTCCTTAGCCAACGCTCGGGCGAAAGCCAGGCGCTGCCTTTGTCCGCCGGAGAGATCCATCGTCTGGGTATCCAGGAGGGTGAGGCTTTTCTCCGGCAGTTTCTGCACGTCGTCAAAAAGGCGAACCCGTTTGAGCAGATCATCGCAGTGGGCCTGGTCCGAAGCTGCCCAGCCGAAATCGATGTTGTCTTTGATGCTCTGGCGGAAAATATGAGTGTTCTGGCTGACATAGGAGAAGTAGTGCAGGTAGAAATTCTTGGGGTATTCTTCAATATCCCTGCCGCCGAAAAAGATCGTTCCGCTGTCAGGGCGGAGCAGGCGCAGCAGCAGATTCACGAGCGTGGTCTTGCCACGTCCGCTGGGTGCCATGATAGCCACCTTTTCCCCGGTCTTGATACTCAGGTTAAGCCTTTCGAACACTTTTTTCCCGCCCGGGTACGCAAAGGTCACATCCTGGAATTCGATGTCGTAATGTTCCGGCGCGTGATCTATGCCAGCGGACGCCGCTTCCGGTTCGTTGCTGGTGTCGAGCATTTCATTGATCCGGTTGATATGCGCTACGGTCGCGGCACAGAAGAGGGCAGCATTCCCGCTGTAGCGCAGATAGTACGAGCAGTAATACAAACACTGGGAAAAGGCCACCACAATACCCAGCGTCAGATCTCCGATCCCGACAACCAGAAACAGGCCGCCCATGACAAAGGGGGATACATTGATCATGACGCAGAGCCTGTCGAGGCTCAACCAGGTGTAGTCCCTTCGGCACATAGCCCTGATCTGCTCGTTCTTGGCAGCCTCGCCAATCGACTGAAAGCGCTCCTGAAAGTTCAGCGTCTGCAGATAGACGCCGATATCTTTGACACCGCCCAGCATGTCCAGGAAAAATTCGTCCTGTCTGGCGCGTTTTTCCTGCACCGACGCCATTGTGGCGGTGATGGTCTGATGAGTGGCTAGAATAATACAAGGGACTGCGAGGCATAAGACCAGCGTCATCAGTCCGAGTTGCCAGTTCCAGAAGATCAAAAGGGTCATGAAGGTCAAAAAGCCGATCATATAAATACCGGACCAGATCAAATGCCTATAAAGATAATCCGCGACGCCGTTAACATCAAAATGGAACCGGGAAAAAATATCCCCCTGACTGAAGTCACGAAAGAATCCGGGGCTCTTGCCGAGCAGCCGCTCCACAATCCTGATCCGCAGATGGAAGGTGATTTCTTCACTCAATATGACGGCCTTTTTTCTGACCAAGAGATTGAGCAGAAAGGACAAGACAATGGCGCCGCCGATCACGGCGGCATATCCGGCCCAGAGCCCGACTTCCCGGGCAGGAATGACCACATCGATCAGGCGTCGCGTGGACAGCGGGCAGATAAAGTCTACGATGCTGGCGGCCACAACCAGCGCAAATAAAACCAGTGCCTGCCTTCGGTAACATTTGAAACCGTCCCGGTAAAACAGCACTGTCGTTTTGAGCACACGCCCGAATGACGATATGCTGGAAAAGAAGGATGCCATCCATTCATGCCCGTGAAATGCGCGACTGTTCCTGATGCCGACGATAAAAACTGCGTGCGGATGCTCCCGAACATCCGTTAACCGGCTGCCTGATCCGGCCGCCGCTTGCCAGCGTTACCGGTTATTGTACCGGCGTCGAACAAGGATTTCCGTCTAAAACAGGCTTCTTCAGCCTTTTTGTACTGAAAACGTACAAAGCCGCACGACACACTGCGGTGTTCAGCGGCTGATGAACAGGCTCAGGCATTTGAACAGTGAGAAAAACCTGGAATTGCAGTTCGGACACATATGGTATTCACTTCCCGGAATCCAACGCATCCAGGATCGTCGAGTTATTCTCCTGCCTCTCGTATGACAGACAGGGCAGCAAACACCGAAAACCCACCACGAAGCCATTGTGTCCTCCAAGGTCAAGAATCGGGAACTGCCCGACCTTTGTCCAGGCAGCCCGGCTGTCTCTCAAGGATGAGGGCCCGCGGCTTTCCGACCCATCCGGGTGGATGGGGTGGCTTTTCCTGAACTACAGTCCAGGATGAATGAGCTGCTTCAGATTCGATGTGTTTGATGTCAATACGTACATAAGAGGTCTCCATGGCAGCCCGAACAATCAGGGAAGACATAGAGCACGGGTCATGCAGAAGCACGAGCCGGGTGATGCACACCCCATAACTGCTTGTTGGACAGTTACGATACTTATATGTCATTGACCATTCAATTGAAAGAAAAAGTGAAACGAGATCTTCGGCGCAGGAAACGTCGTGGGGTGCAGGCCGTTCGAGCCGTGCCTGAAGCACGGGAGGCAAGCCACCCGATAACGGCGGATTGCCCGGGGAGCCCTTTCCAGCCGATTGCGAGAAAGGATTTTGAAGGTATCCCCGCATTGTTATAATATTGCTTATCAGAATTGAATCCAGCACCAATACAATAATGGGTGTCCGGTTTTTGCTTGATATCCTGGGAACCGGTTCGATCGGAAAACTGTGCGGAGAAATCGACATGGCACTTTACCTGGTTCAGCATGGCCGGAGCCTTCCCAGGGAGAAGGATCCGGAACAGGGACTGTCGGAAGAGGGGATTGCCGATCTGAGGCGTATTGCCGGTGTTGCGGCAGGCTACGGCGTTCGGCCGGCTGTGATTTGGCACAGTGGAAAGAAGAGGGCGCTGCAGACGGCTCAAATCCTGGAAGCTGCACTGCACCCGGCAAAGGGTGTCGAAGCAGTCGACGGCTTGAATCCCCTCGATGATGTCCGGCAGTTTGCAGATAGAATCGACTCGAACGAGAACGTCATGCTCGTCGGGCATCTGCCGTTCATGGAAAGGCTGACGTCCTATCTCGTCAACGGTTCTGTCGATATGAGGGTTTTCAGGTTTCAGAACGGAGGCATCGTTTGCATGGACTTTGACGCTGAACTCCGTTCCTGGTTCATCAAGTGGGCATTGATGCCGAAGATTGACTGAAGGTGTTTTCCGGCGAATTGTTCGAGAAGGAGGGGGAGGCAGATGGTGCGGAGCGTGATAGGGGGTGTCGGCAGCTATGTACCGCCAAGGGTCGTGACCAATGAGGATCTTTCAAGACTGATGACCACGAGTGACGAATGGATCAGGAGCCGAAGCGGAATCGAGGAGCGCCGGTTTGCCGACGAAGGGGTTTATTGCTCGGATCTTGCCCTCGAAGCGGCTCGAAACGCGCTCGAAGACGCCTCCATGACCCCGTCGGATCTCGATCTCATTATCTTCGCAACCCTCAGTCCGGATCATCACTTCCCGGGGAGCGGCTGTTTCCTGCAGGCAAAGCTCGGTATCGGATCCGTGGGCTGCATGGACGTAAGGAACCAGTGTACGGGTTTCCTGTACGCGTTGGCTTCGGCGGATGCGTTCATCCGGAGCGGAATGCACAGGAGGATCCTGGTGGTAGGGGCGGAGGTTCAATCGAGTGCCCTGGATTTCTCGGACAGGGGCCGGGACGTGGCGGTGCTGTTTGGAGACGGAGCGGGAGCCGTCGTGCTTTGCCCCTGCGACGACGGGGAGCGGGGGATCATCGCCTCCGAACTCCACGCAGACGGCCGTTACGCCAAAGCACTCTATATGACGATTTTCGACATATCGCGAAAGCCGCTGGTCACACCCGAGATGATCGAGGAGGGAGACTTCTGGCCCAAAATGGAAGGCAAGGTGGTCTTTAAGCATGCAGTAACCCGTCTTGCGGAGCTCGTCCACAGTACGACCAGGAAAGGCGGAGTCGGGCTGGGAGACATCCGCTACGTTATCCCTCACCAGGCCAACCAGCGGATCAACCTGATGGTGGCTGAAAAGGTCGGCATTCCCAAAGAGAAGTTTCTGAGCAACATCCAGAAGCACGGAAACACCACGGCCGCGTCCATTCCTCTGCTGCTCGATCAGGCCTACCGGGCGGGCAAGCTGGAAAGGGGCGACTTGCTCCTGCTCATCGCTTTCGGATCAGGATTCACCTGGGCATCCACGCTTGTCAGGTGGTAGAGGCCGTCGAACCTCCTGACGGCAGGTCTCACTTACGCGGGTAGAACTTCTTCCATGGCTGCTTCTGCGTGTCGTGAAGATCTTTGAGAGCCGCCTGGAGTGCTCGAACGGCAAGTTCAGCACAGTGTTCCTCTTCGGGGGGCAGAGTTTCCAGGTAGTCCATGATGTGCTGAGGAGTAATGGCCCAGGCTTCCTGCAAGGTTTTCCCGGATACGAGGTGGACCGCGGAATTGGCACAAACCAGCGCGTACAGGCAGCCGTTGGTCTGGAAAGATGCGTGGTGGATCCTGCCGTTCCTCAGTCCGAGGTATATTTCCACGGTATCGCCGCACTCACGTGTCAGAGTTCCATACCCATCCGGTTGGAGCAGGACTTCGCGCTTGTTGTTGCTGAGTGCCATTTCCAGGAATCTTTCAGAATGCTGCGCCCAGAAGTTCAAGATTTTTTCATCCATGAAGAGAGTCTCCGCGATCCGGGTATAAAGGTTGCGCAATAGGTTCGGCCCTGTCGGCGATGTACCGTTGTCCCGTTGTTACACGCTTTCCGTCGGCGCGGGAAGAGATATCTTCCGACGACGCCATTTACGATGGAAGTGGATGCCTTCGTCCGGACAGCTCATTAACATTAAAATTATAACCCGAATCGATGCCTTTGGGTACTTGATCAGGGTCTGGACGTGAAAAAGAATAGTGTGGCCTGTGGCCTCGATGACCGGCAGGTCGGGAAGGCCTTGAAACCATCGCCGGAATGCGAAAGAATCTTGATAAAGAGCTGATTTCCGCCTAGAATTACGGATCGGAGCCCCTGGCCTGAGCCGATAGAGATACTTCGAATACGGTTTTTCGTGTTTATCGGCGCGGTGCCCCATGCCGCCGGTCCGGTTGGGGTCGTGAGCAGGTTTCCTGAGAGAGTCGGGGATATTCAGGAGAGCGGAATGGACGGTATTGGCGAACTCCTCGAGAGGACGTGCAAGAGCATGATCAAGACACTTCTTGCGTGCTTGAGTCATGCCACAAAGGGAACCGTCTACCGGGTCGGCCCGATGCCAGGTCTTCAGGTTGTGCGTATCACCTCCGGGATTCGGCAGGAGGGGACCGATGAAATCCTGTGGGGATTGCCCGCTGTATCGGATTACAATTATCCGGGCAAGTCATGGGAGGAATACAGGGACCGGCCGGACCATGTACTCGAAGCGATGGGTTGGTGCGTGGAGAAACAGGAAAGCTGGACGGCCGAAGATCCTTTCGAAGATGTACGCAGTGTGCGCAAGCAGTTGAGAGGAGAGGTGGAAGATTATTATCACATGGAGCCCGTCCTTGTGAGGAAGGCCGATCTTTACGGGGTTTCGGGTGAGTTGCTCGAGTACCCGCTGGATTGGAGAGGAAATCCCATCTGGCAGAATACCGAATACATCGTGGTTGCCGTCATCAAGATCCACTTTCTTCCGAACACCATCCATCGTGATGACAAGTCTACGAAAATCATAAGGGAGCTGTCGCGGACACTCGGCACCGAACTTCTTTCCCTTCACCTCAGGCAGAAGTTGTTGGCAGCCCAGAAAGAATTTACCCGCCAGCGGCTCCAAAGCTGCGAAATCCTCGCCCACGAACTGCGCAACACTCTGATCAAACTTGGATTCGTCTTCTCCGCCATCAAAGCGAATTTGGCCATCGTCCGTCAGGGGTGGGAGGAGCAGTTACAGACTGCGTTTCCCAACCTGGAATGGAAGGGTCGGATCATCGAGCGTCTCGATGAACTGATTCGAAGCCGGATGCACCAGATCAACGGTTCCCAGGAACTGGTTTCCCTGTGCGAGGCCCTGCTGCGAGACCAGCAGGAACTCATGATGCTGAACCTTCTTCCCGATCGCCAGGAGCAGTGGGTAAGCAACCGGATCCAGCCGAAATGGGAGCACCTGGTTGCCGCTTCGAGTGTGTGGCATGATCTGCGGGACGAGATCCAGTTGCTGCTTGAAAGACTCAGGGCTTCCCTCTGGAGGGGCAGAGATCCCCAGTTTGTGAGGAGCGTGAAGCATCTGCCGTCGGACCTGTGTGAAAGGTGGGCCGGGCTGGCATACGCGGAATTCTCTTCCGAACGGCTGGAACTGCTGGACGAGGTATTGGGGTTGCTGGAGCATCCCGCCTTTCCAAATCCGTACAAAAGACAAATGCGAAAGACCATCCGGTCGCTGAAGGTGCTGGCTGAAGTGATTCCCGAACTCGAAGAAAGAGCCAACAGAATCATCTATTCACTCAGGCAGGGAACCGATGCGGAAAGCATTGTCCCCCTGGACATCGCCGGGCTGTCCATTGCCGGCCTCGGATCGAGAGGCCGGGACGGCTTGAGTGCTCCGCTGTCCGAGTGATGACCGTTCGGACGTGTCATCCCGGAGCAGTAATCCGGCCCGTCGAATCGATGCATGAATGCCCGCGGAGCAGGCGGATCAACGCAATGGAGGTCCATCCTGGAGATGATAGAGACTCCCAACGATACGCAGGCGGAGCAGCCGGTTCCAGTCGAGGATGAGTGCCGCAATGATGCGCTTATCGACGAAATACTTCGGGACCTGGAAGACAAGCACAGGATATTCTTCGATTCCACTCGAGATATGAGATTCATGACCAGTCGGGACGGGAGACTTCTCGATGTCAATCAGGCGGGAGTCTTGCTCTTCGGGTACGACAGCAAGGAAGAAATGCTCGATCTCCATTCCGTGGCTGAGCTCCTGTGGAACCCGGAGGATGCGGCTCGAATACAGAAGAAGATCGAAGAAGATGGATTTGTCAAAGACTTCGAGGTGGAGATGAAGGGCAGAGGGGACCGGAGAATTACCGCTTCCATCACGGCCAATCTGCTCCTGGGGGAAGACGGATCCATTCTTTGCGAAGGGCATGTTCAGGATATCACGGAACGCAGACAATGGCAGAAGGCGCTGATCGAATCCGTAAAGCAGAACCGGCAACTCAGCGAGTCGGAAAAGCGTATCCGTAAATTGAACGAACACATTCTTCATATGCTCATGGTGGTGTCCCACGACATCAGGGGTCCCCTCGTCGCCATGGGGGCTACCCTGAAACTGCTGATTCGAGGAACATACGGAAAGATGGACGAGAGCGTCCACAACACTCTGAAGGATCTGCTCTCCCGCGTGCGGCAGTTGACGGGAATTGCCGAGGACTGCCTCGGGAAAGCTTATTCAGTGGACGGGTCCCTCAAAGTGATCCGGGAAGTCCTGGATCTACGCCAGGACATCATAGATCCCGTACTCGACGAATTGTCCAACGATATCGATCAGCTGCAGATCACGATCGATAATCGCCTGGGAGCCATTCCCGCCGGATCCATCCTGGTGAACGTCAACAAGATCTGGCTCAAGGTGGTTTTCAGAAATCTTTTCCGCAATGCCATCAAGTACGGGGGCAGAGGCTGCCGAATCGCTTTCGGATTTGAAGATCACGGGACTTATTACCGGTTGAACGTCTACAACAGCGGCAATCCCATCCCGGAGGAGTACCGTCAGAGGCTGTTCACCAAGTTTGGCAGGATCGAGACAGGGGAGAGGAGGCATTCGGAGGGAATTGGACTCGGGCTGTATCTGATCAAGGAAATCGTGAGAAAACACGGCGGAGATATCTGGTATGAAGCAAGGTCCGATGGTTCCGATTTCGTCATCACCATAGCAAAAGAGGCCATGTGACGGGCGGCCGGCACCCCGTGCATCATCGGCGGCAGTGCGGGACCCGGCAAAGGCTTGCTTCAACCCCGCCTGTTCGAGTCCTGCCTGGCTCCCGATCCGGTCTGCTCCTGCTCGTTTTCGTCGGGCAGGGGATGTATCCCGCTTCGCGCATCAACTGTCGATGTTCTAATGCTGCCGATCACGGGTTCATGCGATGATTTCCGTCAAGGAGATACAAAAGGCCGCGGCTGCCCTCGAGGGCATGATTTCGCGCACACCCCTCATCCATTCATCCACCTTCAGCAGGGTGAGTGGAGCTCAGGTTTACCTGAAACTGGAAAACCTCCAGGAGACCGGTTCGTTCAAGATACGGGGCGCGACCTGGAAGATCCTTGGTGGAGCGGATCGGTTCAGACGGGGAGGAGTGGTCGCCGCGTCCGCCGGGAACCATGCTCAGGGAGTGGCGCTGGCTGCGACAAGAGCAAAACTCAAGTCGACAATCGTGATGCCTGAATGGTCCTCCATCTCCAAGCAGGAAGCTGCGCGATCCTATGGGGGCGAAGTGATCCTGCATGGGCAGACCATTACGGAATCCATTCGAAAAGCCAGGGAACTGGCCCTCGACGGCAGGACCTTCATCCACCCCTATGACGACGTTGAAATCATCACGGGGCAGGGGACTATCGCCCTGGAAATCCTGGAAGACCTTCCCGATGTAGATATGATCATCGTTCCGGTCGGTGGCGGTGGACTCGTCAGCGGCATCGCATCGGCCGTCAAGGCCGTCAGGCCGCAAGTCGCGGTCGTGGGAGTCCAGACCGACGCCTGCCCCTCCGCCTACCAGGCACGCCTGAACGGCCGGATCACCCGGGTGGATGTCAAACAGTCCATCGCCGACGGGATAGCCGTGAAAGAACTCGGCGGAATCACTTTTCCCATCATCGAGGAGAAGGTGGACGATCTTGTGCTGGTGGAAGAAGAATGGATCGCGGCGGGTATCGTGAAATTGCTCGAACGAAAAAGGGTCCTCGCGGAAGGGGCGGGCGCAGTTCCCCTCGCCGCTCTGCTGGGAGGGCGCGTCACGGTACCGGCGGGAGCCAAGGTGGTCCTGGTGGTGAGCGGCGGCAATGTGGACAGCCCGCTGCTGGATCGAGTCATCCGGAAGGGTTTGTTTCGAAACGGCAGGATGGTCCGGTTCTCCGTCTGCCTGGATGATGTCCCGGGCTCCCTGGCTCGACTCCTCGGCATCATCGCACGACTCAGGGCCAACGTCGTTCACATCGATCACAATCGCAGCGGAAGGGATCTTCCCGTCTTCCTCAGCATCGTGGAACTGGAACTGGAAACCCGAAGCGAGTCGCACATTGCCGAAATCATCGATACGTTGCGAAATTCCGGATACGCAGTCCACTCCGATCTGCCCAACCATTGCTTCCTGCCTCCTGAAATCCGAATGCGGAATCCAGGGTCCCATGAGTTTCATGAAAAACCTGCCGCGCCGTGATCTCCCGAATCCCGATATGGGGTGTATGGATTCTGAATTCTTCCAGGCGATAAAGAACCGCCGGTTGCGGGAATACGAAGAAGGAATCCAGACTGTTCGTCCATTCCACCGTCAACGCCTCGTCCAGGTCCCACCGTTGTGCATCAACCGGTTGCAGGTCCACGCCTTCAGCAGTAGGAAGCGAGAAGGAGGCGCGTACCCGGCATTGCTTCTGCAAAGCGGTTCCGTGCAATGTCCCTCCAACCGGCCGGCCGGGGTCATGAACGAAACAGGGCACATACTTCGCCTTCGGGAACCGGCTGGTCAGACCTGCAATCCGAAAAGAGGTTCATCCGGCAAAACGTGTACTCGGGCAGTTGTCGCACAAAGGTGGAATACACCCGCAATAACGTCATTCCCGCAATAAGGTGAATCCCGCAATAAGGTAAATCCCGCAATAAGGTGATCCCCATACCAAGGTCATTCCCATAACCACGTCATTCCCATAACCACGTCATTCCCATAACCACGTCATTCCCATAACCACGTCATTCCCATAACCAGGTCATTCCGACCAACATCGTTGCTGCCTCCACATCGATAGGGGTAGGAACGGCGCATTGGTTTGCGCCGCCCCTCCCTCCGAACCGTGCTGGCGGATCTCCCGCACATTATGTTGTCGCCAACATAATGTGCGTTATGTTGCGAGCCGGATTATGTTGTGAGGCGTAGGTAAACGCCCTTCGCCCCAAGGCTTCAGGCTGAGGTACGCAACATAAATTGAGGGTCAACACCGACCTACAGGGACGCGAGGAAGGACATCAGCTCGCTGTCGGCGCGCCAGTTCGGCGATGGCCTCGGTGTGGAGTCCGGCCCGCTGACGGCGCATGTCTCCAGGGCCAGGGCCTTCATCTCCAGGTCGATCTCGGCGTAGCGGTTGGTCGTCTCGAGGGAGACGTGGCCGAGCCACGCGCGGATCGTATTGATGTCCACGCCAGCGCGGAGGAGATGCACGGCGGTCGTATGGCGGATAGTGTGCGGGCTGACCCGCTTATCCCGTAGCGACGGCACGTCCTCGGCCGCCTTGGCGACGGTGCGGGCGATCAGGGCGTGGACGCCGTGGCGCGTGATCGGCTGTTTGCGGACGTTAAGGAAGACGCGCGCGACGCTTGGACCCTCAAGGCGCACTGCGAGCATCTCGTGCAGGATCTTGGCTGTGCGCGCCCAGAGCGGACACGTGCGCACTTTCCGCCCCTTGCCGTGGAACCGGGCCGCCGGAGATGTGCCGAGGCTGAGATCCGCAACCGTCAGCTCGGCAGCCTCCGTAGCTCGCGCGCCGGTATTGTAGAGGAAAAGCAGCAGGGCGTAGTCCCGGCAACCCTGAGGACGGCGACGATCGGGAACCGCGAGCAGAGCATCCATCTCGTGCTTGTCGAGGTGGGGCATCACGGGCGTGGTCGTGCGACGAAGCGGGATCGCCTGGATCTGCGCGGCGTGGTCTACAAGCTCGGGTACCAGGCGCCCGATGAACCGGAACAGTGAGTGGAGGGCGGCGAGGCGCTGGTTCCGCGTGGAAATCGAGTTGCCGCGCTTCTGCTCAAGGTGGGCAAGGAAGCTGCGCACGAGCGTCGCGTCGACCTGTCCGACAGTGACCCGGGTCGGGTCGGTCGAGTGCCGGCCGGCGACGAAACCGAAGAGCAGACGGATCGTGTCGCGGTAGCTCTTCTGAGTATTGGGTGTGAGATTGCGGTCGGCGATCAGCTCTTCGAGCAAGAACCGACGGACGAAAGGTCCGATCAGATTGTGCTCAGACATCGTGTTCCTCCTTGTCGCCGAGGGTCGCGTAGCGTTCGAAGCGCTTTGATGCCTCGGCGAGCAGTTCAGGGGTCATAGTGAGGTAGGCCTGCGTGCCGGAGACGTTGGCGTGACCCAGATAGGTCGATAGCAATGGAAGGCACGCCTGGACGTCCGCACCTTCGCGGTACCAGGCGACCAACCGGTGTACCGCGAAGGCGTGTCTCATGTCGTGAAGCCGTGGTTGCCAGCGCGCGCCCGGTGAACTTCGGATCCCGGCGTGCTTGCGCAGCCGGACGAAGACTTTTTCGAGCCTGCTGAGCGAGATTGCGCCGCCTGTGCGGGAGGCGAAGAAGGCCGAGCGAGCGTCGGCCGGCATCGGCAGATCTTTGCGGGCGTTGCGGTATGTGTGGAGCGCGACAGTCAGTGCAGTGCCGATGGGCACGAGCCGAGACTTGAAGAACTTCGTATCCCAGATGGCGAGGACGCGATCATCGAGGTCCACGTCGCAGCACCGGAGCCGCAGAGCCTCGCTGGGCCGAAGCCCCGCGCCGTACAGGACGAGCAACAGCGTGCGGAACGTGGTGTGCTGGAGGGGGGAGCGGTTGTCTGCAAGGATCTCTGTCGAATCGAGCAGACGCTGCAGCTCTTCACGGGAGTAGATGTAGGGCTCGAATGACCGTGGGATGCGGGGCGCCAGCTCCGGGAGTGGTGATGAGGACATGTGCCCGCGGGTCACCAGGTAGACGAAGAAATCGCGCAGCGTGTAGTGCTTGCGCTCCCACCATCGCGTGGGGGGACCTGTGCCGCGACAGAAGCCGTATGTGGCCTCCCGGTTGATATCGTCGAGCAGGATGTCACCGAGAGCGCGGGCGAAAGAGCGAAGGATGCGCGCTTCCGCCGAGAAGACCGCTCCCAGCGAGCGCTTCAGCGTCAGGTACGAGTCGACGGCCTTTGCGAGCTTCATGCGAGACCTCCGAGATCGTCGAAGGCCACTTTGCGCAAAGAGGTCAGGTCGACCTTGGCGTAGATGCGGGTCGCGTCGGGGCTTCGATGCCCGAGATGGTCGCCCACCTCTTTGAAGCTCAGTCCTGACTCTACGAGGTGCCGGGCGCAGGCGTGCCGCAGGCCGTGCGGCCCGCATCCTCTCCTCGGCAATCCCTGCTTGGCGAGCCGGCTCTTGACGATGTTGTAGAGCCCACCCGCCGACAAGGGCCGGTGTGGTGCTCGCAGGGTCAGAAAGACGATCCTGTTGTCGGAACTGGGACGGCCCTCGCGCAAATACCGCGCGATGGCGTTGCCGACTCTGGGCTCAAGGGGAGCCGTCTCCTCGCGCCTGCTCTTGGAGCGGATGAAACGGATATGGTCGTGTGCCCAATCGATGTCGTCGAGGCGAAGCCGGCGCACCGTGCCCGAGCGTAAACCGTATACGGACAGCAGTAGGATGATGGCGTGGTCCCGTAGCGATGCCGGGTCCTCGGCACCGGTCTCGGCAAGCACGCGACCGATGGCGTCCCACGTCGGGCCAAGCGGCAGCCCCTCCTGGCGGTAAACGCGTGGTGACAGGATCGCGTCGGCCAGTCCGGCTCGTGCCCAGCCTCGCTGCTCGCAGTAACCAAACCACGCTCGCAGCATCTTGGCGGACGTCCGAAGCGAGCTCCGCGACCAGCGTTGCGCCATGTGCTCGAAGAAGGTGTCGATGTCGGCCGCCGCCACGGCGGCCAAGGCTACGTTGCGCTGCTCCAGGTAGTCAAGGAACCGCGTAATCTGCCATCTTGCCGAGTGACAGGTCGACTCCGATGCCCACCGCCTTTCCTGTTGTGCGGCGATGAAGTCGTCCAGCTCCGCGTCGTACCGGCCGGGCTCCGCGGCCGGAGTAGGCCGCAGTCGACCGAGATACTGGAGGAAATCCGTTGCCGCGAACCGGAAGTGCGCCTTGGGCCACCGCGGGCTCGATGCGCGACCGGCTTCCGCGCGCCGAGCGGCCCAGTCCTCGGCGAGTAGCTCTACCTCGGCCTCGTCGAAGCACCAATAAGGCGGCCACCGCTGTAGCGCAATGGCAATGCAGAGGCAGTACGAAGACCGGCGCAGGAGGTTCCCGTGCGCCATGCCTTGGTCTGCCAGCTCGCTGAGGTACGCCGTGCGCTCCGCGGCAAGGGGGCCTTCCTGGTGACGTCGAAGCACGCTGGGGTAGGTGAACAGTGTCTCGAACATGGTGCACCTCCTTAGGGTTAAGGAGTGCACCATATCGGCCTGGAATTATGTTGTGAAGTCGCGAGCGGCTATACCATTATCCTGCGCAGTTGCGTCGGCTACACAACATAATCCGGCTCGCAACATAACGCACACGGCTCTCCGGTCGGTGGTTTTACCTCTTTGAGGACTGAAGTAACGCTTCATGTGCTTCTACAAGACTGAAAAGCCCATGAATCCGAAAGAACGCGTTTGGCCAGCGATAATGATCGTACCCACGACTGATGCCGTGGAGCCCTTGGCGCTTGCGCTGGATGCTCCGAAGACGTCGGCGTACCCATTTATCGACCATTGCAAAGGTCGGTTTGTGGCTGTGCTTAAAATATTCAAACCAGCTCCAGCACACGTCCATCGGCTATATAGCCGCCGATATCCGCCATCAGCGGTTCATGTGGAAAATCCATAACTGTGGTTGACAAACACATTCTCAAAGATAGGCTCGACCACCAGCCGCACTGCTCCCTGAACAACACGGTCCCGCACACAGGGGATTCCCAGCGGCCGCTTTTCCTTGCCGCCGGGCTTGTCGATGTAGACCCGGCGAATCGGCCGAGGTCGATAGCCGCCTGTGCGCAGAGCTTCGCAGAGCCGCTCAATTTCTCCCCCAAGGTCCTTCTCGAAGTCCTCGATGCTCTGGTGGTCCGATCCAGCGCCGCCTCCATTGCGCTTGACCGCCGCCCATGCGGCGTTAAGCGTCTTGGGTCTTTGAATCTTATCGATCAGGCTGAACCATACGCCTCCCTTCACTCCACGGGAATTACCCCGCTTCTTCGCTACTATGGACGCTCTGACTCCTGCCCGGGGGGCTCTTCGTACCCAACACAAGCGCAATGAACACCCACCTTGGCCCGGACAGGTCTCCCCGGTTCACATGACGCGAACTTCCCTGCATTCCGTCACCAACCACCCCACGCGCCCGGTCATCGCTTTCCCGCTGCCCACCCAGCGTGACCGGCTTCCGGAACCTGGTCTCCGACCGGCTGTTCCTATGCCCTGTCGGGGTCTCGCAAACCTCTGGCAGACCTCGTGCCTTCGCCCGCGTCCCGGTCTGGACTTCACCATTAATGAGGAGGCTCGTCGCTACGTAAGGCCGAATCGTGTTCGCTTTACTACGGACTGCAAGTTCGCCTCCGGTTGCTCTCCACCTCGCCTCGCGACGACGCAGTTACCTTCGGCTATCGGGAGTGGGCATCTCCCGGGAGAGGACTTGCACCTCTCAGATCGCGCCTGCTCCCAGGCGCACTCATTCCCGCCTTTTGAGACCGTGTCGTATCGATTTATAACAATTCGAGTTGGTGCGACGGCTATCCACCAGATGCCCAAGGGCGAGTTGGTTGATTGCCAAATCCAACCACCTGCCAGGGCAGGCGAGGAGAAGTCTGCAAGATGCTTACGTAGATCAGAGGCGGTTGTGTGTCATACCATCCTTGTGGCTGCCTATCCCTTTTCTTAGATGGCTTGAATGGCGGCTATGAACCCGGCTACCCCG
>Ga0334884_1002227_pt1 | contig 25522 bp, 21 predicted proteins | sample GraSluR1_MG_7_FD_207215 | JGI IMG/M metagenome (GOLD analysis project Ga0334884, IMG submission 207215) | Sludge microbial communities from methane-producing bioreactor in Wageningen University, Netherlands - Granular Sludge_12_05 R1 | ecosystem: Engineered > Bioreactor > Anaerobic >...
TGTTTGTGAAGCCCTGTCTCATAAAGGTCATTCCGTCTTACTTGAGGATGTTCTCTCCCCTAAGGAATTTGTACAGAAATGGCATACTTTTGGTGCTGACGGTGTTTTTATTGCGCTTCACGGAGACTGGGGAGAAGACGGGCGATTCCAGACCTGTCTTGATGCCTACAGCATTCCTTACACAGGTTCCGGACCGGAAGCATGCATGTTTGCAATGGACAAGACAGTGGCAAAACTGCTCTTCTCCGTTGAGGATCTTCCAATGCCCGAAGGAAGCATTATACATAAAGGATTTGCTGCCGGCAGACGTGAGGAAGAGATGCTGAAGCGGCACGGTGCATTGGTCGTAAAACCCAACAGCGGAGGGAGCACTGTAGGTGTTACTCTCGCAAAAACAGAAGAGGAACTGATATCAGGAATAGAAAACTGTTGGAAAGCTTATAAGAATGAAAATAAGGCACTTGTTGAACAGTACATCCCCGGCAGGGAGATAACTGTTCCGGTGTGGGAAAAGGAAAACGGTGAAGTCATAGCGCTTCCTGCAATAGATATCAGACCTCACGTAGGTTTTTATGACTACAAAAATAAATACACAAGCGGCTGTACAGAATATATCTGTCCCGCAAATTTTTCAGAAGAAACATCCCGCAAAATCGGAGATATTGCTGTCCTTGCCCATAAAAGCCTGGGGTGCAGGTCATACAGCAGGGTGGACTTCAGAGTGACTGACGAAGATAAGCCTTACTTGCTGGAGGTCAATACGGCTCCAGGGATGACAGCCACGAGCCTTGTCCCAAAGTCAGCAAGAGCCTTTGGCCTGGAGTTCGGAGATTTCCTTGAAAGCGTAATAAAAGTTTCTTTCAGCATTAACAGAAGGTTTTGAGAGGAACAGACATTTGATGTTTTGCTTAAAGCCAAACATCAATAAAAATTGACTTAAATATAAAAATAAAAAATCAGGCTTTATTTAAGCCTGATTTTCATTATTTTTAAATGTCTTATTCCGCGGGGTGTCCGGACCATTACTTCGTCATTGATTTTTTTTCCCGTTATCGCCATCCCGACCGGACTGGCTGCGGAGATCCTGTTTTCTTTTATGTCTGCTTCTTCGGTTCCTACAAGGGTGTATACAAGAGTTTTTTTGAGATCCAGGTCTTTAAGAGTGACTGTTGTCCCAAGGCTTACTGAGCTTGTGTCAACATCCTCTGCGTCAACTATCTTGGCTTTGCCCAGCTGGTAGTCAAGCCAGAGTACCCTGTTTTCAAGTTTTTCCTGTTCTTCCTTGGCTGCGTGGTATTCAGCGTTTTCGCTGAGGTCGCCGAATCCTCTCGCCTCTTCAAGCTTGGAGGCTATTTCGGCCCTTCCGTCTCCGCGCAGCGCGATGAGCTCTGCTTTGAGTTTGTCGTATCCTTCACGTGTCATGATAACTTTGTCGTCGTATGCTTTTGTTGCTGCCATGTGACCAAACACCACCTAGTCGAAATACTCCTGTGCGGAGAGCATTTTAGCAGAAAGTGTTATAAATATCAATTAATATTGTACGTAAAAAAATATTATAAAGTGTTCTTAATAAAAATACTGAAAAAGTGGTTTATTTTTCTTAGAAAAAACGTTGATAACAGTAATAAAATTTAAAAATTACATTATGAAAGAAAAAGGGCCGGTCTCAAAAGAACAAATTGATACCGGTCTGTCGGAATGATATATTCACGTTTTTTACGTCAGGCAGAGATAATTATCTCCTCGCATCTGATGGAGCAGTCTGCATGTTTTTTTCAGTCCAGAGTCTGTCTGCTGTATCCGCCCAAAGGACCGACCTTTGCCTGCACTTTGAAGTTAGGTCTCTCACATTCTCAGGTTTAACGATATATGTTGATTTCGCACCGGATGCCGCGACCATGGAGTTTAGTGATTCAGGGTTGTCCAAAAGGGGGCAAGGGCGCAGGTGGTTTTGATTAAATGGCTGATTTTTTCTGTACTGCATGAAAAGGGGTGATCTGTAAGCCTCCAGCAGTGTCTTCTCTTTTATGTTTGAGTCAGCGTAGTGTATAAATGCGCATGGCTCGATGTCTCCGTTGGCGTTTATGTGCAGATACCTTCTTCCGCCGGCTATACAGCCTTTTACATATTCACCGTCGTTCCAAAAATCCATTGTAAATATCGGCTTGGTCTTCCTGAACTTTCGTATCTGCCTGTACATATACTCTCTCTGTTCCGCTGACACCATGAGCTCGGGCATTGCTTTCTCTCCGATCGGTATGTATGTGAAGAGCCAGGCAAACTTTGCCCCCATCTCCACCATGAAATCGAAAAATTCTTCGCTCCCTATTGAACATATGTTTTTACTTGTATAGCAGCATGAGATCCCGAAAGGAAGTTTTTTGCCCTTCAGAAGTTTCATGGCAGACAAAACGGCTTTATATGTTCCCGTTCCCCTCCTAAAATCGGTTTCATCCTCAAAACCTTCAATGCTTAAAGCGGGAACAAAATTTTTGACTTCAAGCATTTTATCGGCGAAAGCAGGTTCGATCAGTGTTGCATTTGTGAAAGCCAGGAAAAGACAGTCATCATGTTTTCTGCAGATGCTGATGATGTCGTCCTTTCTTATGAGCGGTTCACCTCCGCTGAAAAGGTATGTGTACGTTCCAAGCTCTTTGCCCTGTTTAATTATATTGTCAAGTAAATCGGTCTCAAGGTTCATTGAGCATCCGTAATCAGCTGCCCAGCAGCCTTTACAGTGCAGATTACACGCGCTTGTAGGGTCCATAAGAATGGCCCATGGCACATTACAGTTGTATTTTTCTTCATTTTTTGCGCGTTTGCTGAAGCCCTGGATAGCTGAATGCAGTAAAAAATTTTTGAAGATCCTTTTTCTCACTTCGGGGTCGATGTCGGAATAGAGGCTTTTCATAAATTGGAACCATATATTTTGCGGATCAGAGGCAATTTTAACAAGTCCGGGGTATGCGGCAGAATAGATCCCTTTTCTGTCAAACGTTTTTACCCATTTTACGATCTTAGGGATATTTTTTTCCGGATCGCCCTCCAGATATGAAAGTACAGCCTTGGCTCCCAGGCTTTCCACATGTTCCTTCATGTTAAATGTCATAGCGCTCACTCCTTTGAATCTCCGCCTGACGATAAAAACATAAGGCGGATACCAACCGAACAAGGACTCGACACTGCCATTGACATGATTTTATCCCTCACTGAAGTGATAGTCAAACTTAGTGTATAATTTCCATGATGATAACTTGTCAGGACTGCTTGACAATTATTCTAAGTAGATGTATAAACGCTCACAATCAACTTAATTTTTGAACAGCGATGATAGGGATAGTAAGGGACAAAAAGCATCCCAGAGACGGGATCCCGGCTCGGCCGGCGCTGGAAGATCTCGGTTGCCTTGTCTTTGAAAACCACCCTTGAGCTGATGTCGAAGCTGGAGTTATACAGATAAGGCATCAGGGAGCGCCCTGTACAGCGCATATGAGGGCAAGTCTTTTTTAAGACATAGCCGAAGTGGAGTGGAACCGCGGAATATACCGCCTCCTGTAGCAGTACAGGGGCGGTATTTATTTTTTTAGGAGGGATCTGTGATGGGAGTTATCCAAAGATACGCAAGCCTTCTTCCCGTAACCGACAAAACGCCGTACATAACTTTGGGCGAAGGCAACACACCTCTGGTATATCTTGAAGGTATCAGCAAAGAACTGGAAATCGATCTCTGGGGAAAGCTGGAGGGCTGTAATCCGTCGGGTTCATTTAAAGACAGAGGGATGGTCATGGCGGTTGCAAAAGCACTTGAATCAGGCGCAAAGGCACTCGTCTGTGCTTCAACCGGCAATACTTCAGCCTCTGCGGCAGCATACGCAGCAGCAGCGCAGATACCCTGTTATGTCCTACTTCCGGCAGGGAAAGTTGCCCTTGGGAAGCTTGCACAGGCGCTAATGTACGGAGCCGAAGTCATAGCAGTAACGGGGAATTTTGACAGGGCGCTTGAAATGGCAAGGGAAGCTGCCGATGAGAAAGGTTACGCTATCGTCAACTCGGTAAACCCCTACCGCCTGTGGGGTCAGAGGAGCGGCGCATGGGAAGTCTGCGAGGATCTTCGAGAGGCTCCGGACTGGCATGCCATACCGGTTGGAAATGCAGGGAACATCAGTGCCTACTGGGCAGGTTACAAACAGTACAAAGAGATTGGAAAAATCAAGGCTCTGCCTAAAATGATGGGTTTTCAGGCAGCTGGAGCTGCCCCCCTTGTAACAGGCAAGCCCTGTCCTGAACCTGAGACTATAGCTACCGCTATCCGTATAGGAAACCCGGTAAGCGCTCACCTGGCCAAAGATGCAGCAAAAGAATCAAACGGAGAATTCAACTCTGTTACAGACGAAGAGATCCTTGCTGCCCAGTATTTCCTCTCATCAAAGGGCGGGATATTTGCAGAGCCGGCTTCATGCGCCCCACTGGCAGGATTGGTAAAACTAAAGAAACTCGGAAGGCTTCCAAAGGGCATAAAGGTAGTAATGGTACTTACCGGCAATGGCCTAAAAGACCCGGATACGGCCATGTCACAAGTCGGAAGGCCAATTGAGATAGGCGACACGCTTGCTGAACTTCTGGAGGTGATGAAAGGTTGAATCCTCTGATAACACTTAGAGTCCCGGCTACCAGTGCAAATCTTGGATCCGGTTTTGACACCATAGGCATGGCAGTTTCTCTTTACAACATATTTAAGGTTATGGAGCTGCTGCCGGAAAAGCAATACAGCATAGAGGCGCACGGAGAGGGAGCAAAAGAACTCTCAGAACCTGCTGCCAATCTAGTGGTGAAGGCATACGAAGTTGCCTGTGAAAGATGGGGAGTCAAAGGCCCGGGATTTTCTCTCTGGTGCCATAATATCATTCCTCTCTGCCGTGGGCTTGGAAGTTCAGCCGGAGCTGTAGTTGCAGGTGTACTGATAGCAAAATACCTGACAGGCCATGAAGCAGGAGAGGCTGACCTGCTGCAGCTGATGACGCAGATCGAAGGTCACCCCGACAACGTTGCACCATGTTTTCTGGGAGGTATGGTAGTCAGCTGCTGGGATGGAGAAAACCTTAGATATGTAAGCCTCCCGGCCCTTCCTCCGGAGGTGCTGTGCGTTGTCGCAGTTCCGGATGAAAGAGTAAAAACGTCTGATGCAAGAAAGGCGCTTCCCAAACAGGTCCCGTTTGAAGACGCAGTATTCAATCTGGGAAGGGCAGCTTTGCTTACTGCAGCCTGGGCAACAGGCAAATGGGAACATCTCAAATGGGGTATGGACGACAGGCTGCACCAGCAATACAGAAGCAAGCTCTTCAGGGGCGGGGAAGTTATTTTTTCCAGGGTACGTGAACTTCCTGAATGCCTGAGTGTTGCAATAAGCGGCTCAGGGCCTTCTGTCATTGCTCTTGTCAACGGTCCTACGCAAAGAGTTGCCGAAGCAATGTGCAAGACTTTCACGGAACATGGTGTCAGATCGCAGTTCTTTGTCCTTGACAGCAGTGCGCAGGGACCCCAGATCGCAGTAGATATGGGACTTAAAGATGCTATTGAAAGGGCATGGGGGAATAATTAATGGATCATGCAGGTCTTCCTCTTACAGTTTTAAAATTTGGAGGCTCGTCCGTTGCAGGCCCTGAAAGAATGAGGCATGTCGCCCAGATAGTGAAGAAAGTTCGTGACAACGGCTACCGAGTGGCAGTTGTAGTTTCAGCGATGGGCAACATGACAGATGACCTTCTGGCTCTCGCCAAAGATGTTGCGAATACCAGCAACGGACGTGAGATGGATCAGCTGCTTGCAACAGGTGAGCAGCAAAGCGTTGCGCTGCTGGCTTTGGCCATACAAAAATTCGGCATTCCGGCACAGTCTTTTACAGCACTTCAGGCAGGGATAAAAGCCAAGGGCTTTCCCATGGAAGGCAGGATTTACAGCATAGAACCCAAAAATGTTGAAAAAACATTGAATGAAGGTGTAGTTGCTGTAATAACAGGATTTCAGGCCATTACAGATTCCGGGGATGTCATAACTCTGGGAAGGGGAGGCTCAGACCTTTCTGCAGTAGCACTGGCCGGAGCGCTGGGAGCTGAATCCTGTCAGCTGCTTAAGGATGTTAAGGGGATAATGACAGGAGACCCCCGTGTGGTGAACAAGCCCATGAAGATAGAACGGATAGGCTTTGAAGAGTGCATGGAGATGGCTGTTCAGGGAGCCAACGTTCTCCAGGCCCGCAGTGTAGAAATGGCGGCACGTTATGAGATACCGCTTTATGTAGGTTCGAGTTTCACAGAAGAGGAGGGCACTTGGGTGATGAGTAATCCAGTGACAGAAGGTCTTGTAATAAAAGCAGTGGTACACGATTTACAGGTAGCTAAAGTTGTATTGCTGGGTGTTCCGGATATCCCCGGTGTTGCTGCACGACTTTTCAGCAGTTTGGCGCAAAACGGGGTAGGGGCTGAAATGATAATCCAGAACAACATGAGGGGCGGAGTAAACGATATCGGTTTTCTCGTCAAAAAAGCAAATTTAGAGACTGCGATCCAGGTCTCTCGTGAAATATGCCGTGAGATCGAGGCTCAGGGAGTCTCTTTTGACACAGAAATTGCAAGGGTGACTATAGTAGGCGCAGGAATTGCCAATCACCCCGAGATACCCTCTAAGATGTTCACTGTGCTGGCAGAAGAGGGGATAAATATTGAAATGATCGCTTCTACTGCACTTGCTCTTACTTGCATTGTCGGTTCAAACAGGGGCGAAGATGCCGTGAAGGCCCTCCATGAACATTTTATTGAGGAGGCCTCCTTTTAATGGAAAGGTTGAGATCGGTAGCTGTCCTTGGAGCAACCGGACTCGTGGGCAGAGAGATGATCAAGACTCTTGAAGAGAGGGATTATCCTGTCTCAAAACTCAGGGCTCTTGCTTCACCACGGTCCGCAGGGAGCAAGATAGTCTTCAGAGGCACAGAGATTACCGTGGAAGCAGTATCTGAAGAGTCTTTTAAAAATATCGACATCGCATTATTCTCAGCCGGAGGGTCGACCTCAAAAAAATGGGCTCCTGTGGCAGTTGGATCTGGCGCAGTAGTCATCGACAACAGTTCTGCCTGGAGGATGGATCCTGACGTCCCGCTGGTGGTTCCCGAGATAAACCCGTGGGACGCCACAGGGCACAAAGGCATAATAGCAAACCCCAACTGTTCGACCATCCAGGCAGTAGTGGCGCTTTGGCCTCTTCACAAAGAAGCCGGACTCAGGTATGTAAACATATGCACATATCAGTCTGTTGCAGGGACAGGAATAAAAGCTGTGGAGACGCTCAAAAATGAAGCAGAAGCTCTTCTTGCCGGAAAAGAGATCCCCGACGGAGGCGTCTATCCTCACCAGATAGCTTTCAACCTTCTCCCTCACATAGGTGCCTTTGACGAAGAAGGAATATCTGAAGAGGAATGGAAGATGGTAAATGAATCGCGCAAGATAATGCATCTTCCGGAACTTAAGGTGAGCGGCATCACGGTACGAGTCCCGATATTCCGTTGCCACGGAGAGAGCGTGACTGCTCAGTTCGAAAATGAACTTGCCCCGGAAAAAGCAAAGGAGATCCTCCGTAATGCTGCAGGCGTTGTAGTTATGGACGATCCCAAAAATGAGGTCTACCCTATGCCGATAACAGGAGCGGGGAAAGACGCCGTCTACGTGGGCAGAATAAGGAAAGACACGGGGTTGAACAACGCGCTCTCAATGTGGGTCGTATCTGATAATCTTCGCAAAGGCGCTGCTCTTAACGCAGTACAGATAGCAGAGCTCCTCTAAGACATATCAGCGATTCAAACAGATCGAAAGAGTGAGAGGCCTTTGACTTTTATAAAAAAAGAAGGGCCTCTCGTAGTTTCTTACCTTACAAGAGGATCATTATTTTGGAAACAGTCGATACAGATCTCTTTGCCGCATTGGACCCTGAGCCAGGGTTCTGCAGTGAGCTCGCCGCACAGTGGGCATCTTTTGGATTTGTATATTTTGGCTTTTGGCGGAAGATCAAACGGGACCTCTTTCACATCAAAGATATCCTCTCCCCGGGCATTAAGCATAAAGTCCCTCTTTTCTTCCGGGTTGCTGAAGTCAAGGTCCTTCAGTACAATACGAAAGCTTTTACCTGTCTGTCTGTTAAAGAACGAGAAGGCCTGTTTGCCTCTCATTCGGAAAATAAGATTGCCCTTGCCTGCGCTGCATCCCAGTAGGGACTGTATCGCGTCTACGCTGCATGAATCATTTTCAGCGACACATACGATCTCTTCATCCTTTGACGACCCTTCTGTTTCCAGAAGTTCCATCGCGTAGTGAGCGGCTGATACACCTATCAGCAGTCCTCCGCATGTGTGTCCGTGAAAATGGGTCGCCTTTTCAAGCATTGTCTTTTTATCCAAGAGGATCAGCTCCTTTTTATTTATAGTGTTGACCATTATGATAGCATCTTGCCTTCTGAAGTAGTAATATTAAGTAATAGGGTGTGGTCGCCCGAACAAGGCCTAGAAAAAACAACATTCATACAACTGAGGAGTGCTGATATTGGTAAAGGATATTTTTGAAAGATCGCTTGAAATGCATAAAAATCTCAAAGGCAAGCTGAACATTGAATGCCGTACCCCAATAGAAACTATGGAAGACCTCGCACTGGTTTATACGCCGGGAGTGGCAGAGCCATGCAGAAAGATAGAAAACGACCCGGATGCCATCTGGGATCTGACTATAAAAAATAATCTGGTAGCCGTGATAACAGACGGAACTGCCGTGCTTGGCCTGGGAGACATCGGCCCGGCTGCTTCAATGCCGGTAATGGAAGGAAAAAGCTGTCTTTTTAAAAGGTTCGCAGGGATCGACTCGATACCTATCGCAGTGAGCACGAAAGATGTGGATGATTTCGTTGATACAGTCTCGAAGATCGCAGTTTCGTTCGGAGGAATAAACCTGGAGGATATTTCTGCTCCAAGGTGCTTTGAAATAGAGAGAAAGCTCCAGCAAATGCTTAATATCCCGGTATTCCATGACGACCAGCACGGTACAGCCGTGATCGCCCTGGCTGCTTATAAAAACGCTCTCAAACTTACCGGTCGGACCATAAAGCGAGCCAGGCTGGTCATAAACGGAGCGGGAGCAGCAGGAAGCTCCATTGCAAGGTATTTCCTGTCAGCGGGAGCAGTAGATGTAATAGTTTGCGATATTCATGGTGCTCTTTGCTCAGGGCATACAGAAGGCATGACAGGAGCACAGGAGGAGCTTGCCTCCATCACAAATCCGACCGGTGCAAAGGGTCCTCTTGCTGAAGTTTTAGAGGGAGCAGACGCGTTTCTCGGAGTTTCAAGGCCGGGCCTGCTGACCCAGGATATGGTAAGAAGAATGGCAAAGGATCCGGTGATATTTGCAATGGCAAATCCCACACCAGAAATATTCCCTGAAGAAGCGCTGGCGGCAGGAGCCGCTGTAGTTGCCACCGGAAGGAGCGATTTTCCAAACCAGGTAAACAACTGCCTTGGGTTCCCCGGAATATTCAGGGGAGCTTTGGATGTAAGGGCTACAAGGATCAACGAAGATATGAAACTTGCTGCATCATCAGCGCTTGCAGGACTCGTAAGCGATGAAGAACTTTCAAAAAACTACATAATCCCATCTGCTCTTGATCCAAGAGTAGTGCCAGCCGTCGCGGAAGCTGTTGCCAAAGCCGCTGTAAGGACAGGAGTTGCCAGGATAAACATAAACGGGAGTGATAAGTTTGTTTGTTGAATTTGATACAGCACAGGAACTGCTGAAAAGATATGGGAGCCCTCTCTACGTTTACAGCGAGAGCATCCTTAGACAAAAGTGCCGTGATCTGCTCGAAGGTTTCCAAGGAAGGATAAAGCCGAGTTTTTCAGCTAAGGCCAACACGAACCTCTCTTTACTTAAGATCATTCGCGAAGAGGGACTGGGTGCTGACGCAATGTCACCGGGGGAAATATTTGTTCTGCAGAACGCAGGCTTTGCCACTGAAGAGATATTTTATATAGGCAACAACGTCTCGTGTGAAGAAATGAGTTACTGTATCGAGAGAGGGATACTTGTGAGTGTTGACTCACTTTCACAGCTTGAGCAGTTTGGCCGGATAAGCCCCGGGGGCAAAGTCGCTGTAAGGTTCAACCCCGGCATGGGAGCCGGGCACTGTGAAAAAGTCATTACAGCAGGTCATAAGACTAAGTTTGGTGTCCAGTCTGAATTTTATCCGGAAGTAAAAAAAATCATTGAAAAATATGACCTAAAGCTTGTCGGGATAAACCAGCATATAGGATCACTGTTTTTGGAAGCTGAGCCATATGTAAATGCGGCAAACTCACTTTTATGCCTGATATCCGAGAATTTTCCCGGGCTGGAATTCATTGATTTCGGGGGAGGTTTCGGAGTGCCCTACAAACCGGGAGAAAAAAGGCTTGACCTCAGCGAACTGTCTGAAAGGCTTTTTGAAACTATCGATCTTTTTCTTGAAAAATATGACAACAAAGATGTCCATTTTAAATGCGAACCGGGCAGGTATATCTCAGCCGAGTGCGGACTGCTTCTGGGTACAGTACATGCTGTAAAAAAGAATTACGGAAAAAATTACGTTGGCACCGACATTGGTTTCAATGTAATGATGAGACATGTGCTATATGATTCATACCATGAAATTGAAGTTCTGTCAGACAAAAATACGGTCAACGGCATAAACGAGGCAACTATTGTCGGAAATATCTGTGAAAGCGGAGATATACTGGCTTCAGACAGAGATATTGGCCCTGTTTCAGAGGGCCACATAATTGCAGTAAAGAATGCCGGGGCTTATGGTTATTCGATGGCTTCAAACTATAACTGCAGGCTTCGCCCTGCAGAAGTCCTTTTGGCCGGGGACGGATCCGTCAGGCTTATCAGGAAGGCGGATACAATGGAAAGCCTTATGAATAATTTTTAGCATTATTAAGCAGGCAGTGCCATGTTTAGGGGGATACCGGATGTACTCTGATGAAAAAGTTTTTAACAAAATGGTGGAAAGGCGTCGTGATTTCCACAGGTATCCTGAGACCGGCTGGACGGAGTTCAGGACAACATCGAAAATAGCAGAGTCAATGACAGATGTCGGAATGGACATTCGATTTGCTGGAGATTTTGTTCAAATTGAGCATGTCCTTGGCCGCAATGCCGACATTGAAGCTCAGGTCACAAGAGCGGTAAGCCAGGGAGCATCACCTGAGATGATAGAAAAGATGAAGGGGCTGACAGGCCTGACAGCAGAAATAGACACAGGAAGGCCGGGACCTGTGACCGCAATAAGGTTTGACATTGACTGCGTCGACACGACTGAAACAGGAGGATCTTCACACCTGCCGATACAGCTTGGTTTCAATTCAGTTAACCCCAACTGCATGCACGCCTGTGCCCACGATGGCCATACAGCTATAGGAATGACCCTTGCAGAAGAGCTCTTTTCTGAGAAGTCTTCGCTGAAAGGCAAAGTTCGCTTCATATTCCAGCCTGCGGAGGAAGGGGCCAGGGGCGGATTTGCTTTTGTAAAGTCCGGAGCAGTTGATGACGCAGACTACTTCCTTACTCTCCACCTTGGGCTCGGCAATCCAACGGGAACAGTTTTTGGAGGAACAGATGGATTTCTCTATTCTACAAAAATAGATGCGGACTATAGGGGCGTGGGTGCCCATGCAGGAGCCGAACCACAAAAAGGCAAAAACGCACTTCTTGCGGCAGCCTCTGCAGCGCTCAGTATCCATGGCATCGCTCCCTCTCCGGATGGGCTGACTCGTACCAATGTAGGGGTACTTAATGCCGGAGACGGAAGAAACGTTGTCCCCCCGAAAGCACACATGAAAATAGAGACGAGGGGCGCCACAGAAGATGCGGCAATATACATTTACCGGGCAGTTATGAGAATACTCCACGGTGCGGCGGAAATGTACGACGTCAAACTCACAACGCAGAAATGCGGTGAAGCGATAAGCGCCACCAGTGACAGGGAGCTTGCAAAAATTGTAATGGAGGCTGCTTCCTCTGTCTGCGGAGTGGATAGGACAGACCTGATACAGCCAATGGCCGGAAGCGATGATGCCTGCTGGATGATGAAAAAAGTCCAGGACAACGGCGGAAAGGCCACGTACATAGGCATAGGCGCTGATACAAAAGCCGGTCACCATAACGACCATTTTGATTTTGACGAAAAGGCAATGCTGATAGCATTTGAAGTGCTGTATAAGACTGTTTTCATGCTAAACGGCAAATAGGGGCGGTATGCTATTGGCAAGCAATAGGCGAGCAGTTGGTTAAAAGCGGAGAAGTGCGGCGTGGACCATGCCGCGAGAAGTGGCGATAATATCGCCGAGAAGAGCCGTCATAGCCGGCGAAAAGAGGTCGTAGTGGCCAAGGTGCAGGGTCGGGGAATTCGCGACGTTCGTCGCTGGAGAATTTGCAACGCTTTGCGATGCTCGCGTTGCGGGGAATTTGCTCGCTTAGCATCGCGGAGAATTTGCCGGAAGACCCATCCGGCGGTGATTGAAAAGTCTTTTTTATCGTCTTCCCCGAGTGCTCCGATCGGGGATCCAGTGTCTTTGGATCCTTGCTATAACTGGCTTTTTAGGCCCTAAACCCAAATCCGCTGGACGCCCGTTAAGAATCGTCCGGGCGAGACGATGGGGAGCTAGGTCAATGCCTGGAACGACGGTGCTTTTGAACCTCCGCGGCCTTTGGCCGCACTTCACCGCGATGCGGAGCGAGCAAATTCTCCGCGGCTTCAAAAGCCACAAATTCCCTCTGCCTTAAACAACTGCTTCCCAACTACTTCCCGCGACCGTTTTTGTCGCAGCTTCCCGCCTGGACGAAATTTCCAGGCAGTTTAACGCGGCGCATAAAGCGCCGCTATCTAAGGACGCATACCTTGCCATCAGCCCCCGCAATTACGATCCTGTCTTTCGCTATTGCAGGAGAGGTAAGGACATCAGCGTCGAACGGGGCTCTCCAGACAACGTTTCCTGTCTTTCCGTCAAGACACACAAGGACATCGCTGTTAGTCCCGAAAAATATTTTTCCAGAAAATGCGGCAGGTGAAGAATATACCGACTCATTAGCCTTATATTTCCAAACCACTGCTCCGGTCATAGCGTCAAGTGAGGTCACCCATCCCCTGATGTTCCCGAATACGACTTTTCCGTCCTCTACGATCGGTGATGTTTCTATCTGCGCTTTTGAGTCATAGTTCCATATTACAGCCTGGTGTTTGATCCTTGCGCAGTAAATCTTGCCGTCCTGGCTTGTAAAGTATAAATGTCCATCTTTGACAGCAGGAGCTGATACTATTGATCCTCCCACGATCGCACGCCATTTGAGCACACCGGAGGCTGCATCAAGAGCGAAAAGCTTGCCTTCGTCATTCCCTACGTAGACCACTCCGTCTGAGACCACAGGAGAACCCTGAACCGCACGCTCAGTCTTATATCTCCATTTCTGCCAGCCGGTTTTGATGTCGACCGCGTAGACAAACCCGTCGTTAGATCCGAAATAGACAATACCGTCCGCAACTGCCGGAGAAGAATGGATACTGTTGTGAGTGGTGAACCTCCAGATCATATTCCCTGTTGCGGCATCCAGGCAGTACATCCTGCTGTCGTAACTTCCCACAAATGCCTTGCCGTCAACAATAGCAGGCGAAGAGACCACCCAGTTGCCGGTGGGGAAGGTCCAGTTTATTTTTCCGGAATATAGATCCAGGGAGTAAACATTGCCATTGTTGGATCCGAAAATTATTGAGTTCTTGAATATGGCAGGAGAAGATCTTACTGCGTCAGGGATTTTGACAGTCCAATCCTTTCTTCCTGTAAAATCAACCTTTTTAGTATTTTGATCCACATTTCCGGTCCTTTGGCTGTTTGCTCGAAACATTGGCCAATCCTGAGCAAAAGCAGGGATCTGCATTGCAAGTGTAAGAAATAGCAGGATCGCTATGATATTCATTTTTTTATGGTCCATTATGATCGCCCCTCCCGAATTTATTTGAATAGCTTAATCTCTTTTGTAATATTGTCTATCGTAAAAAAGAATGATTGATAAAAAGGTGCTTTTTCGGCTAGAATATACTGTTGACTGAAGGAGTGACATAGATGATCCTGGACAAGTTCCGCAATTTTAGCATTATAGCCCATGTCAACCATGGGAAATCAACTCTGGCAGACCGACTGCTGGAAGAGACAGGTACCATAGAAGGGCGTAATATGAAGGCCCAGCTGCTTGATATGCTTGAGCTCGAAAGAGAGAGGGGCATTACTATCAAGCTTGTTCCTGTAAGGATGAACTATAAGGCCAAAGACGGGCAGGAATATGTACTTAACCTCATAGATACTCCCGGCCACGTTGATTTCACGTATGAGGTCTCCCGTTCACTTGCAGCTTGCGAGGGAGCCGTACTTGTAGTGGACGCAGCACAGGGTGTAGAAGCCCAGACTGTGGCCAACAGTTATCTTGCAATAGATCTTAACCTTGAAATAATCCCTGTCCTGAACAAGATAGACCTTCCTTCTGCCCAGCCGGACAGAGTAATAAAAGAGATAGAGGATATCATCGGGATAAACGCAAATGACGCCATCAGCGTAAGCGCAAAGACCGGAGAGGGGATCGTGGATCTTCTGGAGCGTATAGTCCGTGATGTCCCGCCTCCGAACGGCGATCCCGATGCGCCCCTTCAGGCTCTTATCTTTGATTCGGTGTATGACAACTACAAAGGGGTCATATGCTATGTCAGGGTGGTCAACGGGACTCTACAGGCCGGGAAAAATATCAGGTTCATGTCTACAGGGCGAGACTACGAACTGGACGAAGTAGGGATGTTCAGACCTGACATGGTCAAGGTTTCTGAGCTTGGCCCGGGAGAAGTCGGATATCTGGCTGCAAGCGTAAAGACGATAGCTGAGGCACGCGTAGGGGATACCATAACAGAATCAAGACGTCCGGCGGCAAGCCCATTGCCAGGCTACAGAAAGGTAAAGCCAGTCGTCTTCTGTGGTTTTTACCCGGTTGAGAGGGAAGATATCAACCAGCTGCGAGAAGCTCTTGAAAAACTTCAGATAAACGATTCGGCTCTCAGTTTCGAACCTGAAAATTCCGCCGCACTTGGGTTTGGTTTCCGCTGCGGATTCCTTGGGCTTCTGCATATGGAAATAGCAAAAGAGAGATTGAGCCGGGAATTTGGGGTAGATCTTGTTGCTACAGCTCCAAACGTCGTATATCAGATCGTGCTGACCAACCAGAGCATTATTGAAGCCCATAAGCCTTCAGATTTCCCTGAGCAGGTAAAAATTGAAGAGATAAGGGAACCTTACATAAAGCTGACGGTATTTATCCCGGAGCAGTTTGTGGGAGCAGCGATGCAGCTATGCCAGGAAAAAAGAGGTACGTATGTCGGCATGGACTACATAACCCCGGAAAGAGTCAGGCTTACATACGACATGCCTTTGGCGGAGTTCATACTGGATTTCCACGACAGGCTGAAATCCTGCACAAAGGGTTATGCGTCGCTTGACTATGATCATATTGGCTTCAAGGCAGCCGACCTTGTGAAGGTAGACCTTCTTCTCCAGGATGAGCCTGTGGACGCCTTTTCCTTCATATGCCACACGGATCAGGCATACCACAGGGGACATGCTGTCGTAGGAAGACTCAAGGAACTCATCCCGAGGCAGCTTTTTGAGATACCTGTGCAGGCAGCTGTAGGCAAAAAAGTCATCGTGAGGATGAACATAAAAGCAGTAAGGAAAGACGTACTTGCCAAGTGCTACGGAGGAGACATAACCAGAAAACGTAAACTTCTTGAAAAGCAAAAAGAGGGCAAGAAACGGATGAAGCAGGTCGGAAGGGTCTCCATTCCACAGGAAGCCTTCCTTGCATTCATGGATGTCACAAAAGCAGAGGATAAATAATGACCCAAAGCACTGACCCTTTTGAGCCTCCCGCAGGGGGGCTCTCTCTTTACATACACGTACCTTTCTGCGAGAGAAAATGCCCTTACTGTGCTTTTGAGAGCAAGGTCCCCTCGGAGGGTGAGATAGATCTTTGGCTTGAAACGCTGGGTAAGGAGCTCAAGTGGTGGGAAAAACGCATAGGAAAACCTTCTCTTGAGACATGCTACATCGGAGGAGGAACTCCTACCGTCATCACAGGCCCCCAGTGGCTCAGCCTGGCAGATATAATTGACAGCCATTTCACTTTTGAGCCGGATGCAGAGGTTACTGTGGAGGCCAATCCAAACTCCTTAAAGGCAGATCACCTCCTCTTCTGGCGTGACTGGAGGGTCTCACGGGTAAGCATAGGAGTCCAGAGTTTTGACGATGCCGAATTGCTTCAGCTGGGCAGGCTTCATAGCGCCGCTCAGGCATACGAGGCGATATCGGCATCACTTGCATCTGGTTTTTCTGTCAATTCAGACTTCATGTTTGGACTTCCGGGACAGACCTTCAGAAATTGGGCAAGGACTCTCAGCCAGGCGGTAAGTTCAGGAATAAGCCATATCTCTTTATATCAGCTATCGCTGGAACCCGGAACTCCTTGGGAGTCAATGTCCGAAGATGATCTTTCTGACGGTTATTTGCCCTACAGATGGGCCCAGTGGTATTTGCCGCGAAAAGGTTATAATCAGTATGAAATTGCCAATTTTGCAAAAAAAGGGCATGAGAGCAGACATAACATCAACTACTGGGAGGAAGGCGAGTATCTCGGGATCGGTCCGGGTGCATCAGGCTATCTTAAAGGCTGGCGATACAAAAATACATCCGGGATCACTGAATATTCCAGATCGCTTGACAGAGGCGGAAGCGCTATATCTTCAGGCGAGAGGCTTATTGGAGAAAAAAGGGCGTCTGAGGCAGCGGTACTTGCATTAAGGATGTCAAAAGGTATAGACAGGGAAGAATTTTCTAGTAAATATGGCATCTCTGAAGAGAATAAGATAATTGAAAAACTTAGTCGGTTCCCTGTAGACCTTTACGAAATTTCTGAAAAAAGGATCTCTCTCTCATCAAAAGGCATGAGAGTAGCAAACATGATCTGGTCTGAACTGGTTTGATTCTTATCAGGTGTACTTTATAATGTTCAGTGCAAGTGACCGCAAATAACTTTATTGTCTTTCGCATTATTTATTTAGGAATAGTAATGATCATATATTTTCATCAGCCGCCGGGAGGGGTTCTCCTTGAAAGAAAAGATCCAGAATGCTATGCGCAATATACCATCAATGGACAGGATGCTTTTAATGCCCTGGACCAAGAAATATGAAGCTGAGATAGGCCGTGATTCAGTTAAATCGATCATTTCAGGAGTGCTTGACGACCAAAGGGAGAAAATACTCAAAGATCCTGACGTGGCCTTTGACACAGAAAAGATAGCATCTGAAGCAGAGAAGAGGCTTAAAGCCAGAGCGCACAAAAGCCTTAGGCCTGTCGTCAACGCCACGGGAGTGGTCCTTCATACCAACCTGGGCAGGTCCCTTCTTGCCAAAGAGGCTCTTGAAGCAGTGGTAAGTGCCGCAGAGAACTATTCCACTCTGGAATATTCTCCTGAGACGGGATCAAGGGGACACAGAAACGACCACGTAGAGTGGCTTTTGTGTCGTCTGACCGGTGCAGAGGCGGCAATAGTGGTCAACAACAACGCCGCTGCTGTCATACTCTGTCTCGGCGCCCTTGCAAAGGAAAAGGAGACAGTTATATCAAGGGGAGAACTTGTTGAGATAGGCGGTTCTTTCAGGATACCTGAGATAATGGCTCTTTCAGGCAGTAAGATGGTTGAAGTCGGTACGACCAACATGACTCACCTCAGGGACTTTGAATCAGCTCTTTCTGAGGATACCGCTATGATACTAAAAGTTCACCCGTCTAACTTCAGCGTAGAAGGGTTTACTTCATCTGTTCCACGTGAGGAACTTGCAAAACTTGCCCATGACAATGACATTATTTTTATGGAAGACCTTGGAAGCGGAATGCTTACAGAACCTCACATCAAATTCGGAAAAGCAGATCCGACAGTCAGATCATGCATAGAAGCAGGAGTTGACCTAGTTACTTTTTCAGGAGACAAGCTTTTGGGAGGCCCGCAGATAGGAGCAATAGCAGGATCAGCTTGTCTGGTCGAGAAATTGAGAAAATATCCGCTTCTCAGAGCGTTGAGGGTGGACAAGATGACGCTTGCCGCATTTGAGGCTACGCTGAGACTATACCTAAAGGGTGAGTCGGGGTCTATCCCTACATTCAGAATGATAAACAGGGATACCGAAGATATGAAAAAACAGGCCCAGAGGTTTAAAAGGAAGCTTTCGGCACTGCTGAGCAGGACCAGGCTTCGTTCAGTATTTCTTGACGTAGTTCCTGTAAATGACACGGTCGGGGGAGGTTCATTCCCTGGATCGGAGCTTCCTGGTTTTGCTGTATCACTTAAGCTTCCCGAGCTTGGCAGCGCGGGAAAACTTGCAGAAAAACTCAGGTCTTTTGAAATCCCGGTAATAGCAGGCGCAAGCGATGATCAAGTCTTGTTCCACGTGCGCACTCTTTCAGAAAAAGATGAAAAATGGATAATCGAAGGATTCAAAGATATGTTCTCACTAAACCCGGGAAAGGCTGAAAGCATTGACTAACAGGGAATACCCCTTCGTTTTAGGCACAGCAGGGCATATCGATCATGGCAAGACAGCCATAGTCAGAGCGCTCTCAGGAGTGGACTGCGACCGTCTCATGGAGGAAAAAAAGAGAGGGATGACGATAGAGCTGGGGTTTGCCCCTCTTGACCTCCCCTCCGGAAATACAATAAGCATAATTGACGTTCCCGGACATGAAAAATTTATAAGGCAGATGGTTGCTGGCGCGGCAGGGATCGACGCCGTAATGCTTGTAATAGCTGCCGATGACGGAGTAATGCCTCAGACTAGGGAACATCTTGAAATACTGACTCTTCTGGGTATACAAAACGGCATAGCAGTCATAAACAAGATAGATCTCGTAGATGAAGAAATGCTTGAGTTGGCTAAGGATGAGATATATTCCCTGACTGCAGGGACTTTTCTCGAAGGGAAACCGCTGATGCCGGTCTCCGCTCTAACAGGGAAAGGCATACCCGAACTTATGTCTGAGATAGATGAAATGGTACTTTCCGCGAAGCAGAGAGAGCGGAACGGTGCATTCTTTATGCCTGTGGACAGAGCATTCCATATATCAGGTTTTGGAACTGTCCTGACAGGTACTGCAATGAAAGGATCTGTTTCAGAAGGAGATGATGTCCAGATCATGCCTTCCGGTCTGGCATCCAAGGTCAGGTCTCTGCAGGTCCACGGCGAGAATGTAGAGGCTGCGTATGCCGGACAGAGGATAGCGATCAACATTTCCGGAACATCGCTGGATAAAGTAAAAAGAGGGGATGCTCTAACTGCAGCCGACTGTTATTTGGCTTCTGACTGCATTGATGTGCTTGTAACGGTGCTGAGTTCCTTCAGCGAACCTGTGGAGCACTGGCAGAGGCTGAGGCTGCACGTTGGGACCACAGATACGATAGCAAGGATCTCGCTGCTTGACAGGGAAAGGATATTGCCTGGGGAATCTGCACCTGCCCAGTTGCTTCCTGAAGAAGAGATAACTCTCTCCCATGATGCTCATTTCATACTCAGGACATACAGTCCGCTGAGAACGATAGCGGGAGGAAGAGTCCTTCTTCCTGCGGGAGAGAGACCCAAAAGCAAAAAAGCAAAAACATCTTTGACAGAGTTTTTGAATAAAATCACTGAGAGCAAAAACGAAAAAGATAGTCTGGCGGCTCTTCTTGACTACAAAGGCATCCTGAAGGGCAAAGAAGCCCTCCTGTTGCTTGGAACGGATAAATCCCGCCTTGATGGCATTGTGTCGAGCCTTGAGGCTAAGGGCCGCTTAGCGACGATAAAAACAGGCGAGATGATTTACATTTCGTCAGAAAAACTAAGTTTTCTTAAAGCTGTGCTGGGATCAGAGCTAAAAAAATTCCATGGCGAACATCCTGAGCGAAAAGGCATGGAAATTGAAGAAGTTTCAAAATGCATTATGTCCGGCGATGTACGTTTTGTTAAGGAATTGCTCAGGATCTTCCTAAGAGACCAGTGGCTCGTATTGGAAGGAGACAGGTACAGGCTTTTTGAATTTGAGCCATTTGATGAAGCAAAGTTTTTTTCAGAGGTCTCAAAGCTCAAGGAGCTTTTGACAGCTGCGGGATACTCGATGCCTTCGGTGGAAGAAGCGAGATCGTCTCTTGGAATATCTGAAAAAGCAATGACCAGGATAATAACCTATATGAGAGAGCGTAAGGATCTAAGCATCGTAGGGGAGGGATACCTTTTCTTTTCTGCAATTGAGGAGGACCTAAGAAAAAAGCTTGCAGAGATCGATGGTGAGATCACCCTGGCAGGGGTACGCGATATTACAAACAGCAGCAGGAAATACATCCTTCCATTGCTTGAATATTTTGACAGTAAGGGAGTTACCCGAAGGGTGGGAGACAAAAGGCTGCTTCTAAAAAGAAAAGACTGAGTTGATGTTTTAAAGTTTTTTTCTGTTATAGACTTGATTGTTTCAATTAGTAAATATTATTGAAAACTTGATATTTATCTGAATTTGCTGTACAATAGTCCGACTAAGGGTCGGAGGTGATGTGTATGGCGCAAACTTTAGATACTATTAGAGAACTAGTGCGTCTGCACAAAGGATCCCGGATTTTTTACAGGGCTGCGAATGGCCGTAGAAAAGTTGAAGAGCGAAACGGGATCATCCAGGAAACATATCCAAGTCTGTTCACTGTCTATATCGAATCTCAGCAGAGCACCGTCTCTTTCAGCTATGCGGATATTCTGACCAGAGAGGTCGAAGTACAGCTGGAATCAAGCGGGGAGAATCTTTTCTAAAATATGAAGAACATGCCCTGGCAAAAGCCAGGGCATGTTTTTTTGTGGAGACCGATTTTTGCAGAGGTGATAGTTCTGGAAGAATTATTGATCAGTCCAATAAAAATCAACGTAACTCTCAGGGTCCTTTCTAAGAGACCGGATGGTTATCATGAAATTATTTCTTTATTTTGGATGAAAAAAGGGATAGAGGGGTTGACAATTCAACCTCATGACGATGAAAATATAGGTGATATTTTAATAACTGAAGGCATGGAGATAAGCGGAGAAAATATTCTTGTCCGGACATTGAGGTGGGCAAGGTCAGAATGTTCGAACATACCTCCGCTGAAGATGCGCCTCAAAAAAGAATTTCCTACCGGCAGCGGTGTGGGTGCAGGGAGTGGCAACGCGGCGGCGTTGCTTCGCTGGCTGAACAGAAACTATGGGCTGGATATTGAAAGCAGCCAGGTTTCCGGTATCGGATCAGATATTCCTTTTCTTGCAGGAAAAGCTGATCTGGCGATAGTAAGCGGACTTGGCGAAAAGGTAGAACCTTTGACCGGAATACCTGACCTGAAATGGCTTCTGGCATTTCCGCAATGGAGATCTGATACCTCTGCCGCTTACATGGAAATTGACAGATCAAGGATCAATAATAAAACAGAACACCGCTACGGAGAATTCAGGGAAGAGATACTCGATATTTCTGAAAAATTAAGATCAAAATCCAGGATCGGCCTTCTTCATAATGATTTTCTGGAAACATTGTCAAAGAAACACTCGGAGTACCGTAGAGCTTTTAATATTGCTGAAAAGTCAGGCTCACTTGCCTGGGGGTTATCCGGCAGCGGAAGCGCACTCTTTATGATATTCAAGGACCGATCTTCTCTCAATTATGCAAAACGATTTTTAGAACGTGAAGACTGGATAATTAAAACGACGGAATTGGAGTGATGCTCAATGAGAGGGCAGAGAACAGAAAGACTTGTAAGACTGGCAGCCAAGTTTATGCTTACTCCTTCCAAACTTGTCTCCCTGACAGATCTGGCAGGCAGATTTAATGTATCAAAAACTGTTATCAGCGATGACGTTGAAGTGATCAATTCTGCAATGACGGCTGAAGGCATCGGCCAGATGCAGGTCGATCGGGGACGCAGCGGCGGTGCACGGTTCATACCTCTCTGTACAGGGGAATACAGGATAAAGTTGCTTCAGGGAATAGCGGAAACACTGGCAGACAAAGACAGGTATCTGCCGGGGGGTCTTATCTACTACAGCGATCTTATCTTTAATCCTGAAATCGCCCTTTCCCTAGGCTATGCGATGTCTTCTCTCTTCGCTGGATCCCAGCCTGATGTTGTCATGACTTCTGAAGTAAAGGGCATACCGATCGCCATGTTTGCAGCATATGCAATGGGAGTGCCTCTGGCAGTCTGCCGCTTCAGAAACAGGCCAAGCGACGGATCTGCGGTAGGCGTACATTATCCGACTGCCAACGGCGATGTCAAAACCATGTACATCGGCACAAGGCAGTTGAAAAGAGGATGCCGAGTGCTTGTTGTTGATGACTTCATGAGAGGCGGAAGTACAGCAGCGGGAATGCTTCTCATGGCGAAGCAATTTGATGCTGAGGTCGTCGGTGTAGGCATTTTTATTGCCTCAGAAGAACCTGAGTACAAAGCGGTCCCAGCCTACAGATCATTGCTGACGCTTTCCCACAGGGATGGTAAAGCGACGCTTTCTGTGACTCCGGAAAAATAAATTATAAAAATTCAATTGACGTAATTCCATTCTTGGCGTAGAATCTTACGCCGGAAGGGAGGTGACCATGTCATGGGGATCAAGATCAACCTTGATGAGTGTATAGGCTGCGGAGTATGTGCTCATCTTTGCCCGGAAGTTTTTAAGCTTGATGAAGACGAAGGAAAGGGCATGGTTATTTCTCAGGAAATTTCTGACTGTGCCAAAGAGGCTGCAGACAGCTGTCCTGTATCAGCAATAACTATCGAGTAACAAACGCGGGCCCATAGCTCAATTGGTTAGAGCTCCCGGCTCATAACCGGATGGTTTCAGGTTCGATTCCTGATGGGCCCACCATCAAAAATATCAGCCTTAAAAACGAGGCTGTCATAGTTATCAAAAGCCCTGCTAACTTAGCAGGGCTTTTGATTTTAATTGCATATATATTTTCAGGTGATCTTATAGAGGCGGTTCCTTGCCCCATTCGTAAAGGAGCATAGGGACCCCTTCTTCAATTTCAATTTTTTCTATGCCCAGTATGCCACCCCCCGGCATCTGGAAGTAGCCGGGGATCTCTGTGGGGTAAATGAGCTTTCTGGTGAGTATATCCGGTGCATCGGCATCAGTGATCTCGATCACTATTTCATTTGTATCTGGAATGGTCCCTGCATACTGCACCAAGATGGCATTCGTTCCTACTTCCGCTGTTATCGTTGTCTGGAATCCGATAAACTTATATTCGCTTTCGGAAAGCTCTTTTGTCCATTTCTCTTCAGGATGACCTGGATCCGACGAACGTAAGAGCCATGCAAGGGAAGACGTGACCGGTTCGTAAATAAGCCCGGCAGAAAATGTGCTGGGGTCGAGATCATCCCTGTCTGACCTTATGAAAACAGCCTCAGGGATGGCAGAATACGTTTCTATGCCGTTATCATCAGTTTCTGTGTTCTGAAGTTCACTTCTGCCGGCAAAATCGATGTAGAAATGGCAGCCTTCCGGACCCTCGATCCTTGCCGTGATTGGGGCTTCTATCACCATTGTTATCCGTTCACGGTATTCCCCGCCTTTAAAAATAAAGTCCATAGGAGCTGCTTTTTCAAAGGCAGCAGCGGGGCTTGGGACATATAAAAAAATCAGGAGCAAAGTCAATATTATTCTTCTCATCATACAAGTTTAACATATCTGATATCCTCAATAAAAGAATTATGCGGTAAGAGATTGCAAAAAGTAAGAAGTTGAGGCGATCCGGGAGTTCAAAAACAATAAAAAAAGGTGTGCCCGACAAAGATCGGGCACACCTGGTAATCTTGGGAGATCTTATTTATCCAGAAGCTTTGTTATGAGTCTTGTGAATTTCTTTCCGTCTTCGACCGGCTCTCCTTCGCAAATAGCAGCGAGGCCCATCAGGACATTTGCCCACTCCGCGACGTCTGCATTTCCTTTTTCGGTCTCAGAAGCTATTTTCTTAATAAGAGGGTGTGATGGATTTACCTCAAGGACTTTCTTTTCCTCAGGCACATCCTGCCCCATGCTGCGGAAGAAGTTCCTCATCTGAGGGGATATGGGTTCTCCCTTCTGTACGAAGCAGGCAGGGGAGTCGACCAGTCTTGTCGATATTTTTACATCTTCCACTATGTTGGCGAGAGATTCCTTGAGCTTTGAGATAAATCCTGTCTTTTCAAGTTCCTCTTTTCCCTCTGCGTTCTCGAACTCGCTTCCTTCAGGCAGTGCTATGTCTTCCTGTGATACTGATACGAAGTCATATTCATTAAATTTTCTTGCATGGTTGACCCAGATCTCGTCAACAGCATCTCCCAGCAGAAGAACTTCTATGTTTTTCTTTTTTAATCCTTCGATCTTTGGTGATATCTCAAGGTTTTTGACCGGTCCGCCGGTTATGTAATAAATATTTTTCTGACCGTCTGCCATCCTCGAAACGTACTCTTCCAGAGTGGTTTTTTCACCTTTGGAGCTGTCAAGAAGGCAGAGTTTCATTATCTGTTCGCGGTTTTTAGTATCGGATATTATTCCTTCCTTGAGGACCATTCCGAATATCTGCCAGAATTTCTTATACTCGTCAGGGCGGTCTGCTTTCATTTTTTTGAGCGCATCAAGCACCTTACGCGTAATGCTGCTCTTTATCATCGCAGTCTGTCTGTCCTGCTGAAGTATTTCCCGGGAGATGTTCAGGGAAAGGTCTTCTGAATCTACAACACCTTTGATAAAACGGAGATACTCAGGGATCAGTTCTCGACAGTCGCTCATGATAAAGACACGGCGTATGTAGAGCTGTACTCCGTGCTTTCCTTCCTGGAAGAAAAGGTCGACAGGAGGACGGGAGGGTATGTAGAGCAGAGCGCGGAATTCACTGGAGCCTTCTGCTTTGTAGCTGATGCGATCCATCGGGTCTTCCCAGTCATGAGTCAGGTGGCGGTAGAATTCTTTGTACTCGTCCTCACTTACCTCATTCTCCGGCCTTGTCCACAGAGCTTTCATCGAGTTTACCGGTTCGTCCTTTACATCTTCTTTTTTTTCTTTTGATTTGTCTTCAAGGTAGATTGGGTAGGTGACAAAATCAGAATACTGTTTGATTATTCCTCTCAAAGTCCATTCTGAGAGATAATCTTTCGAGGCTTCGTTGTCCTTATCCATTTCTTTTATGTGTAGGGTTATAGTCGTGCCGTTCGATCCGCGGCTTCCTTCGCTTATCGTATACGTGCCGTCTCCTTCAGACTCCCATATCCAGCTTTTGTCGGAGCCGGCTTTTTTTGTTTCGACTGTAACTTTGTCTGCTGCAATAAAACTGGAATAAAAACCC
>Ga0334884_1002234_pt1 | contig 25491 bp, 19 predicted proteins | sample GraSluR1_MG_7_FD_207215 | JGI IMG/M metagenome (GOLD analysis project Ga0334884, IMG submission 207215) | Sludge microbial communities from methane-producing bioreactor in Wageningen University, Netherlands - Granular Sludge_12_05 R1 | ecosystem: Engineered > Bioreactor > Anaerobic >...
TTGATGCAGGCGGGACATGAATCGAGAGTCGTTGAGCCTTTGGTGCCGCGCCTTTTGCTCGCGCCCCCGCGCGCGACCGACCCTCGATCGGCCGTGCAGGGCGGTCGCGGCGACGCGCGTCGCGGCCGGCTTCTCGCGGGCGCACGTTTCCCCAACTTACCCAGTCGCTTTTGACCGCGATAGGCCGGGCGATCCGCAGAATCGCTCAACTTTGCCCTTTCCGAAATCCGAAATAGCAGAACGAGTCTCCCTCCACTCGGACCGAAAGGAGCCACCGTGAACGGGACGTGGACCCAGGGAACCGATCGACGGGCGACCCTGCTGCTGGCCGTGACGCTCTTGGTGGGCTCGGGGCGGGCGGTGGCCCAAGGGCTTCTCATGCCGGATCCCGACGAGCGAGCACCCATCGAATTGCGCGACACGACCCGAGTCGCACCAGCCGACGGCGGATCGGAGAGCGAAGAGATCTGGATCGCCTCAGACGCTGCCGAGCCCGACACGCGGGAGGCGGGCATGCCCGGCGCGCCCCTGCGAGTTCCCGATGTGTTTCGGACTCCGGATGCCGCATGGGCGATCGACGCCGTCGCGGTGCCGAGCCGAGCCAACGAGAGCAACCGGATCGAGCCGTGGGGGCCGGAGACGATCGTCTCGGACGAGGGAAGTGAGCCCCTTCGGTCTCTCGCGCGGCCGGCGGACACGTGGCCCGATTCGACGCCATTGCTGTTGCCCGACGGCGGGCCGAGTCGCGCCCTTTTTGCGCACGGGTCCGCCGGCCCGTTGGGCGAACCGACTGCCTCGCCGATCGTCTCGACCGAGCCGACCACGCCGGCCGGGCAAGGCGACCACCGGGCGATGGCCGTTCGAAGGATCGAGCAATCGGCGGATCGCCTGTTTCACACGACTTCGGGACCGGTCAAGGATGCCTCGATGGTGTTCCGCGATGCCGGCGGGCAGTCGGGCAAACCACGTTCCCTGCTGCGATACCCCGAATTGAGCCGGGGGCTCGCGCCCGCGCCGGGTTATCCGGTCACTCGGGCGGCCGAGGTGGCTTTGGCGGCCGCCCGAACCGCGGGCGACAGCCGACCGGCCGCGGCGCCGACGTTGACGTTGCGCGTCCGGTTTGCCGAATTGCGGCGCGACGCCAAGGCGCGATCGGGCGCGGGGCACGCGCCGCCCGAGGCGGTTCGCCTGTTGGACAGCCTCTTGCATGTCGACGCGGGCAACCCCGCGGCCGTGTTGAGAGACACCGACGCGACGGTCCTCGACGCCGCGGTGCGCGCGCTCGCGGCGCAGGGAAGGGCGCGGGTTCGAGCCAACACCGTGCTGGCGGCGGTCGACCGGAATCCCGTCGACTTCGTCGCCCGCGGGGCGCTGGGCGAATCGACGGGCGGCGCGGCGGCCGAGGGCCGGGCTCGTTTCGAGGCCCACGTCAGCCTGCGCCCTGCTGCGACCGGCGCCGGGCGGATCGAGTTGGAGGTGGCCTCCGAGTTCCGGATCTCCGATCCGCGATCCCCCGACGAATCGGCGGACGGCGCCGCGCGCACGATCGCGGCCAAGGTGGAACTGCGTGCCGGCGAGACGCTCGTCCTGGGCGGCTGGCTGAATCACAAGCCGAGCTCCCTCTCGCCGTCGTTGGCCGATCGGCTGCTCCGACTGCCCGGCTCGGACGGGTCGGCGACCGAGTTGGTCATGCTGGTGACGCCCGAGGCGGACGAGCCGCGCCGGACCGATGCGATCCGCACGGCGAGCTTCGCCGGGCCTCGTTAGACGTTGCTTCTTTTCGAGGTCTGGCGGCGCAACGGGGCGATTGGCGACAAGACGCCGCGCGCCCGGCCTTGGTCTACGGATTCGCCTCGCCCCGCAAGGCGGCCTCAGCCAGGAGCACGTTCGTGCGGCTGACGCGCTCGACGAAGGCGACCACGTCGGGCGCCACGCGACCCAGCCGGGCCACGTCGCGCTCGCATCGGACGGGCGTTATCGAGGGCACGTACAGCCCCTCCGGCACAACGGTCCCCTCGACCAGCGCATGGTGCATCACGACCACGCCGTCGCCCAGCGTCGCCCGATACACCACGCTGTTGAATCCCACGAAGCAGCCGGCGCCGATCGTGCACGGCCCGTGAATGACCGCCGCATGGGCGATGGACGTTCTCGGGCCGATGCTCACCCCCGTGCCGCCCACGGCGTGGATCACGGCGCCATCCTGCACGTTCACGCACTCGCCCAGGACGATCGGGTGGACGGTTCCGTCCGCCCCCGGTTCATCGGCGCGGATGACCGCCTGGGGGCCGACGAACGCGCGATCGCCGACGCACACCCTGCCGATTACCGACGCGGCAGGGTGCACGTATGCCGTCGGTGCGATCTCGGGATAGTGTCCGGCGGCGTTCGATTCGAGACTCATGGCGCAGTCCTCCACGTGGTGCATCTGGCAGGTGAGCCGGGCGGCGCACGCCTCCCCGGCGAATTCCCGCGACGATCTGGCGTCGATGTGGGCATCATCGATCCTGGGGGGCCTAGGGGCTAAAGTCGACGCTCGGCAGAATCGCCTCGTAATCGCCCACGTCTCCACCGTCGAAGCAGCACTCGATGATCCGCCTGCCCAAGTCGTCCAGCCCCGGCTGAAGGAACTTGCGAAGCTCTTGCACGAAGAACTCGCCCAGCATGGCCGCTCCCCGGTCGTACCCCTCGGTGCCGACTTCGGGCTGTTCCTCGACGCGAAGCAGCCAGGGCGGGAGAATCGTGCCCTCGACTTGCATCGCTTGCAGCGTGTATCCCAGGATGGGGCACCGGGCCGGCCGAAGCTTGCTCGCGGGGAACTTGGCGATTCCCCGGCGCCCCAGGTACTCGCGAGCGATCCACTCGGGCATGAAGCCCACCGCCCAGGCGCCGACGTGCTGATTGGGCGTCAACGCATAGCGGACCTTCGAGGTCTGCTCAATCTGCCGGAGCAGCAGGTTGGCATGGTCGACGATACGGCCCGTGGCGAAAGGCCAGTACGAGCCGACTCCCTCGCTGGCCAGGCCCACGTTGTCGGTGATGCTGGGATTAGCATGCCCTCGCGGGGCGACCAGTCTCCACAGCCACGCCAAGGCCGGGGAAAGGATGTGCAAATAGCCGACGATGCCATAGGTCGGACGTTCGGCCGTGCAGGGCGGCGTGCGCACGCCGAAATTCCGGATCATCACCTCCACGGTCTCGTCGATCACGCCGGGAACGAAGCGGCGGGGCAAGATGACCCGCGGATTCGGACAGGAGACGCCCGGGGCGTCCTCCGTGTGTTCCCAAATCAGGCAAGTGGCTCCCGGCACCCCGCGCAGATTCAAGAAGATCAGCGGTTCGGGGGGATGCACGGTGATCTCCTCCAGGTGGGGATCGGTGCCGTAGTGGCGGATGTGATCGACGCGCACGAACCACGCCTGCTCGGCGTCGTAGGCCCGCAGGTAGCCTGCCCCGTTCTGCACGTCGGGATGGCACATGGCCATGTCGTCGGTGACGGGGCACAAGCCGCAAGCCTGGTTCAAAACGAGCCGCCGCTCCTCCTCGGTGACCACGTTCTTGCCAAGTAACAGGCGGCCGTCCTCTTGCCGGTGTACGTGCTCGAGCATCTCGCTCTTGCCCGAACCGCTCGCGCCTTCGTGCATGATCGTCGTAACGTTGTCGTAAGGCGTGACGACCTGAACCGTCGAGGCATGAAGCGTCAGCCACGCTTCATCCTCTCCGATGGCCAGCAGCACACCGTAGATGCCTTTTTTCGCGCTGGGCCCGGGATAGAGGTTGTACGAAAACACCTCGTGCACCCGTTCGGTTCGATAGTGCACGACCACCTGTTTGCCCGAGAACCGGGTGTGCCGGAACGGCGGCGCCACATAAACGGCTGCCCGCACGCGGAAGTTCTCGGGCACCTGGTCGGGTGGGAGCATCTCCTGCAGGTCGGCCAGGCCGCCGATGAAAAAGCCCGCGTTCTTCGGCGCCACGAGCAGGGCCCCGTGCCCGGTCCGACGATCGAACCCGCCGAGAATGAACGCGAACACCACGAGGTCCTGGCCCTTCAACCACTGGAGCGTCTCGTCGCGGAGCGGCTCGAAGGGCTCGCCGAAACGGTCGCGATACGACGGCTTGTCCGTCGGCCTGGCGTCGCCGATGACCGAACACTCGGGGTCGCGGCGACGCATGTACGGCTCCGGATAGTTGACCACCAGGCCGTTCCGGCATTTGGCCACGGTGGCCTCGACGACTCGCCCGCGCCCCGGTACGTCATAGGCGACCTCATACAACTCCTCGCTCTGCCCACCGACGGCCAGCGCGAGGACTTCCTCGCGACTGCGCGGGAAGCACAGCGACTTCGCGTGCCGCAGCACGTCGGTGATTTGTGCCGGAAGGCCGAGGTTCGGCCACTGTTCCGAAATATCCACGGTTCGCATCCACCGATCTCCGATCGTCCCCAAACGCCAAGCCGGCTGTGGCCGGTCCCTGACGACCACCGGATTGCGCGCAATAAAAAAGCCGAAGACCGCCGGTCCAGGGCGCCACCTCGGCTTCCACTTTCAGACCAACCCCCCTCGCGGAGGCGGGCCGAACCTGCAACGCCTCTTCAAGGCCCTGCACCAACCGCGGGCAACAGATACCCCGCGTCGGTTCGTCCTGTCACTCATCTCATCAACCGATCGTGGAGATTATACCAGCGCACTTGCGGTGGTCCAGGGGCCCTGCCAAAACCAGCCGTTTTTTCGACCGCCCGGCCCCCCTCGGCGGCACCTCGCAACAAGACGGTTTGACCGAATCCCTCGCTTTGGGAGCATCGCACCCGGTTACTGGCCCGACGGCTCGTCGAGCGTGCGCAGCAGCTCGATGCGGTCGAAAAGGGCTTCGCCGCCCATGGCCGTCGGGGCCATGCCCGTGAGGGTGAACGAACCGAAGTCTTTCCAGAGGTCGCGCGTGACGACCTGCCAGTCGGCCGGCGCCTCGGGCGACACCCGGATCGCCTGCCAGCCGGTCGTGTTCGTGCCGGCGTAGTAGCGCCGAAGGGGCTTTTCGGCCGGGGGCCATTTTCCGTCGCCGGCCAGCTCGATCATCACCCCCGCGCCGCCGCGCGACTTCCAGGCGAAGCGGAGGTAGCGGTACTCGTCGGGGCCGGGCGTCTCGGCAATCCGGTACTCCCAGCCGGGGATGCGCAGGTTCCATCGCTGGGGCGGCGTGACGGCCAGCGCGGCCGTGCCTGACAGGGGCGCCTCCGTATCGAGCCGCACCGTCCCCTCGCCTTCGGTCAACAGCTCGACCAACGACGCCTCGTCATCGAACAGCGTGATCGCCGGCGGCGGGACCGGCCCCAACGCCTCGCGCAAGTAGCCGATCAGGTCGGCCACGTCCTGGGGCGTGACCTGCTTTTCGAGATCCTCGGGCATCATCGAGATGGGCGAGGCTTCCATCTCGTCGATGTTCCGGCGGAGGATCGTCTGCTCGACCCCTTCCTCCCTGCAAAGCGTGATGCTCGTGGCCGTCTCGGCCGCCAGCACGCCACTGAAGACCCGGCCGTCGTCGGTCACGACCGTGTAGTTCTGATATCCCACGGTGATCTGGCTGCTCGGGTCGAGCACGTCGGAGATGAGAGTCTCGTCGCTTCGCGTGCTGGCCGTGGCCATGTCGGGACCGACCGCAAACCCCTCGTCGTGCAGCCGATGGCACTTGGCGCACTGCGCTTCGTAGACGACCTTGCCCCGCCTGGGGTCGCGCTGGAGCTTCAAGGCCTCCTGGTACCGATCGAGCACCTCGGCCCGGGCGCCGCCGGCGCCGGATCCGGCCAGCAGCGATTCGGCGCGACCCCGGATCGCCGGGTCGGAATTTCGCAGCAACTGCTCGCGCCCGAGCGCGTCGAGGGCCGACGGCTGGACGGCGCCTTGGTCGATCGCGTCGAGCAGGGCGCCGAGCCGGTTCTGACGCCCGAGGATCGCGGCCAGCACCGCGTCGTGGACCTTGGGCGTGTAGCTCGGCCAGTTGGCCAGCAGCAGGTCGCCGACGCGCGGGTCGTCGTTCGGGGCCAGCAGGCCGACCGCGGCCAGTTGCAGGTCGAGAGGCTGGCGAGCGGCGAGCATCTCTTCGGCGACCGGGGCCAGCACGTCGTACGACGCGCCCGAGAGCATGCTCAGGGCGAGTTGGCGGTCGGCGACGCTCCGGTTATCGTCGAGGGCCATCTTGGCGGCTCGGTCGTACGAGGCGGCCATCTCGGACGCGTCGTGGAGCTTAACCAACCCGGCGACCTTGAGCGCGAGGCCCCGCACTGGCTCCGAAGGATGAACCAGCAGGCGGCGCAGGCCCGATTGTCCCTGGGCCGAGGCAAGCGCCTGCGTCTTGCCCCCCTCGATGCCTTCGGCGATGCCTTCGAGGCACGCCAGGGTGCGCGCGGGCGGGCCTTCGGTCGCGACGCGCGCCAGGGAGTCGAGCACGTTGCCGAGTTCGTCGTCGTGACGGCGTGCCCCCACGATCGAGGCCAGCGGCTTCACGAGTTGGTCGGCGGCTTCGGACGGCTCGCCGCGAAGGACGATCGCCAGCAAGCGGCCAGCCGTCTCGCCGGCCGAGCTGAGCACCGCCGCTCGCAGCCAGGGATCGCGGCCGTGGCGGGCCGCCAGCGTGCCGAGACCGTCGACCGCGCGAGGGTCGTTGCTCTCGCCCAGCGTCAAGGCGAGTTGCTGGCGGACGCTCGGGTCGGGGTCGTCGACCATGCGGAAGACGCGCTCGGTCACCGCGGCGTCGCGGTCGAGCCATCGCTCGGCCAGGCGCAGGGCGTGCATGCGCACGGCGTAGTGCGGATCGGCCAGGGCGCGCTCGACGAGGGCGGTCTCGAGCAGACCGAGCCCATCGAGGGTGTAGAGGGCGTGCAATCTCGCCTGAGGCGTCGCTCCGCCTCGCGCTAGCGAGTCGACGCGGTCTTTGACCGCGACCTCGCCCCGCTCGACGAGCAGGCGCTGGGCCGTCTGGCGCCACCAGGCGTTCTCATCGGCCAGCGCGGCGACCAGCGCATCGGCCGAGGCGCGGTCGAGATCGACCCTTCGCGGCTTGGCGGCCCCGTCGGCCACGACGCGCCAGATTCGCCCCCGATCGGCCCCCGCGATGAGCGACTTGACGTAGAGCTGCTGCAGGAACCTGGGGATGGCCGAGTAGTCTTCGATGATGTCGCGGTACATGTCGACGACGTACAAGGCCCCGTCGGGTCCGACCGTGAGGTTGACCGGGCGGAACCACTGTTCGGTCGAGGTGAGGAACTCGACCGGTTCGTCGCCGGCGCGCACCGCCCGGTAGCCCGATCCGTCGCGGAGCAAGAGCGAGCGGTGGATCATGTTCTGGGCGTTGTCGACGCTGAAGTGATTGCCTCGGAACTCGGGCCCGAAGGCGCCGGCCCGATAGATCGTCTGCCCGCTGGCGGCCGTGAAGAATCCGCTGGCCGTGGCCTCGGCCGCGCCGTAGAACGCGACCCAGGCGGGGTCCCGGCTTCGGGCGAGGCGCCACGGGTCGGGCCGGCTCGTCGGATAGACCCGCGCCGGACGTCCGTAGGTGCAGACGTTCACGACGGGGTTGGGCGGGGCATAGTACGGGTTGCGCGCCAGGTAGCGGTGCGGCAGCGGGGCCACGAACAACACGTGCTGCTGGTTGGTCACCAGGAACCGCTCGCCCCAGTCGTTCAGGGCCAGGCCGAACCCGCTCGCCGAGCCGCTCGCCGGCTCCAGCGCGGTTCCGTCGGGCCGGAAGCGGAAACACGTCGCGCCCAGGCGAACCTCGCGCGCAAGGCGCGGACCGCGAATCGTGCCGCCGCTCTGGATTCCGGGGGCCGCCTCGATCCAGTTGTCGATCGACCAGCGGGGATTATTGATGCGCGACCACATGTCGTAAAGGCCGAAGCCCGTGAACAGGGTCTCGCGGACCTCGGCCTTTCCGTCGCCGTCGCGGTCGGCCAGATACACCACGTCGGGCGCGCAGAGCACGATCACGCCGTCGAGGGCGGGAACCACGCCGTAGCAGGCGGGCAGGCGATCGGCCCACACGACCGCCCGGTCGATGCGCCCGTCGCCGCTGGTGTCTTCCAGGAGCTTGACCGTGCCGTACTGCTCCTTCGCGGCCTGCTCGATCGCCCGGTCGTTGGCGGGGATGCGGCGCACGGCCGTGTCGAGCACGCCGGTCTTGTTCAACTCGACGACGTCGAGATAGCCCTCGAGGTTGTACCCGTGGATCTCGCAGACGAAGATCCGCCCGCGCGCGTCGAACGCCATGGCCACGGGATCGGCCACGTGGGGCTCGGCCGCCACCAACTCGACGCGAAAGCCTGGGGGGACCTGGAAGTGCTTGAGGCTTTCCTCGGGCGGAAGCGGCTGGGGGGCGTCGTCGGCCGGCTCGATCTGGGCGCGGGCGCCGGGTGCGGGCCCGACGGCCGCCAGCCATGCCGCCAGCAGGATGGGCAACGCTCGGTTCACGCGGTCTTCTCGCTCAGGTTCAGCCACTCGATGCCGGCTTTGCGCAGGGCGTAGCCCGTTTCGCGCAGGTAATCGCCGTAGCAGAGCATCCAGTGAAAGCCGCCCATCTCCTCCGCCAGCCTGGCGCAGTCGCCGTCGATGCCGACGTCCAACTGCGACGTGCAGACGTCGAGCGTGGGCGTCTCGAGGATGCGGCCCCGAAACCCGATCCACCGGCTGTTGGCGAAGTTGGGCACCAGCACGGTAAGCTCCTGGCCGCGGCGCATTTCGACGCGCGGCGCCGCGCCGTAGTCCGACTCGAAGTGGGTGCGGATGAACACCGGCTCGAGGTTCTCGCCGTCCATCTTGCGGGGCGCGCTGCAATGGCCGACCGTGACCATATGCTTGTGCGGAAACGTGGGATTGCAGAAGAACACCGGCCTGCCCGAGATCCCGTGGAGGAGAACGCCCGAGGGGATGGCGACGAAATCCGACTCGCAAAAGGCGAGGCAGCCCGCGTCATTCAGCAGGGTCAGCGTGAGGCAGGCCGTGGTTTCCGCCACGGGGAGGATGGCGTTCATGCACCCCGCCACCGTGACGGCGTCGGTCTCGTGCTCCGCCATGAGGTCCTTGAAGATCTCGGTCAGGAGGAAGGCCCTTTCGACGAACCCGCGCATCGGGCCGAGGGTTTCCTTTCTTCCCTTTCCCGCCAGCAACTCGGCCGTGGTGAGTTCGTCCTGGAAGGGCAACAAGGTCACGCCGGGCGCTTCGAGATAGGCCCGGGCCTCGTGGGCGCACCGCTCGACCAGGTCGCGATCGGCGCGCGCGGCGGCGATGCGCGCGCCGAGGTCTTCGTACGGCACCTCGGCGAACTCCATGCCCCACCGATCGGCGGCGAGGGCGGGCGCTTCGCCTCCCCGGGCTCCCCAACCCGCGGCGCGGCCGATGCACACGATGCGCTTCCCGCGGATTTCCTTCACCCCGGCCAGCGCCCGCAGCCGCCAGAGCATCTCGTCGTAGTCGTCGACGACCACGTCTTGCACGTTCATGTTGCCGGGGTTCTGGAACTCGTCGGTTCGCAGGCGCAGCAACTGGGGATGGGTGAAGATGTAGCCGCGGTAGGCGGGACCGCTCCGATGCCGCGCGAACTCGACGTTGAGCCTGGCCGGGTCGAGCAGGTCCATCAACGTGGTGATGCCGCCGTACGGGTTGCCCGTGTCGGTCGCGTGGTAGAGGATGATTCCGTCATGATCGGCCGCGGCCACCCGTTTCGCCTCCTCGCCGTTCTGCACGGAAACCAGCGGGAGCACCTCGAGCGGGAAGTCGGCCTTCGCCCCCAAGGCCTCGAGTTCGCCCCGGATGCGGGCGCGCTCCTCGTCGGCATGGGCCTCCGTGATCAGACCCGACCACGTGCGCCAGCTCGCGCCCTCGCGCCGCTGGGCGATCTTGTAGACGAGCACCGGCTGCATGCGCAGCGGTTTCCGCGGCGCGGGGTGCGGCCGGGCGCGGCCGGCCTGCTGCGCGGCCTTCGCCGCCGCGCCGGCGTAGAGCGCCCCACCCAAGGCGGCGGCGCCGGCCATGAAATGCCGCCGGGTCACGCCCGTCACCCGGGCACCGCAGCAACCCGAGGACGAACAACTGCAATCGTCTTTGCCGTGCGTGGTCATGTCGGATACCTCGAGTTCCAGGGATGGGGCTCAGGAGCTTCGCTCTTGGGAAACGTCGAACGCGTACAAGGTGTCGTCGCACCGCACGTACAGGCGCCCGCCGCAGACCACCGGATGGGCGAGGTAGGTGTTCGCCGGCATCCGGGGCAGTTCGAAGCGGCTGACGATCTCGAATCCCCTGGGACGCACCTCCAGAAGCGAAACGGTGCCCTGATACCCCAGCGCGTAGATCATTCCGTCGGCATACGTCAGGGCGACCTTGCCGAGGGTCCGGTCGACTTGAAGATCCTCGCCGGAAAGAAAGTCGACGCAGTAGAATTGCCGCCCGCCGTTGCGGCACGACGCGCCGAACAGCTTCCCATCCAGGAGGATGGAACCCGAATGACAGTTATCCAGGTCGCGCCGGTGCCAGACCACGGTGACGTCGCGGGAGTCGTCGGCGATCCGCAGCAGGGACCCGCCGGTCGAATGGCCGCTGGCCACGAACACGTGCCCGTCGTGATAGACGGGCGTCAGGGCGTTCTGGGGCGCGCGCGGCGGAAAAGGGACCGACCAGAGCAACTCGCCCGTCTCGACGTCGACTGACACGACCGAACGCTGCGTCATGCTGATCCACTGGCGCACGCCCCGGTGCGTGATGATCGTGGGCGAGCAGTAGGCGGCCGCGTGCTCGACGTCGGTATTCGCCCAGACGGTCTCGCCGGTGCGCCGGTCGAGCGCGACGACCCGTCCCCGTTCGCCGCCCGCCATGCAGTACACCTTGCCGTCCTCGACGACCAGGTTCTCGGTCATCCCCCATACGCCGCCGCGCGCGTCGAATCGCTCGACCAGGTCGACGTTCCAGAGTTCCCGTCCGGTGCGGGCCTCGAAGGCGGCCACCCGGCCGTTGGGGTTCAGCAGGCACACCACGCCCTCATCATAGGTGGGCGTGGAACGAGAGCCGGGCGTCGCCCGCTGCCATGCCGGACCGCTCGGCGAACGCCACAGCACCCGGCCCCCAAGGTCCAGCGCCAGAACCATCTCCACGTCGTCGACGTTGCCGGAAGTGAAGATCATCCCGTCGGCAACCGACACGTTCGCGTAACCGATGCCGCAGCCGGTGACCTTCCACACCAGCGGCGGCCCGTCTTCGGGCCAGCGGGCCAGCAGCCCCGTTTCGGGCGACAGGTTGGTGCGCTCGGGGCCGTGAAACTCGGGCCAAGGGGCGGAATCGCGATCGCCGGTCTCCGGCTCCGGCAATCGCACCCCGAGGATTGGCAGCGTGGCCAGCAGCGCGGCAGCGGCCATCGCGGGAAGAAGGCGTGCGCTCATCGCTCCTCCTTGCTTCAGGTTCTTACGGAAGGGCGAGCAGGGCGGGAAAGTTGCCTCCATGCTAGATCAGGGCACGCCGCCAAGCAAGCCGATGGACAGCCCGCATCGGGCGAGTCGTTCGCCGCCCGCCGGCACGACAACTACGGAGCCGACAAGATGCTTCGCCACGATCATCCGCGCGCATCGGGCCCGAGGGGGCTTCGGCTTGCCCTCGGCGACTCCGGCGCCCTACACTTTCCTGGTAGTTCGCTTCGCGGTGTCGTCGCTGCAGGGGCACAGCCGTCACGGCGAACGATGACCTTCATGCCCCAATGCTTGAAGCGGAGAGGTTGGCAATGCGCATTTCGCAGACTGTATTGGCCGCGTTCGTCGCGATGGTCGTTTGCGCCGGCGGGCCCGCGCTTGGGCAGGCCCCGGCGCAACCGAAACGAGAGAAGCCCGAGCCGAAATCGGAAGGCAAAGCCTCGGTCGCTCGACCGGCCCAGGCCGTTGCCGAGGCAATCGGCCAGGCCGTGAGACCGGGTTGGATCGGGAAGCCCCAACCGTCGCCGGACCGCCACCGCGCCAAGTCGCTCGGCGACTTCGCCTGGGATCTCCTCTCCGGCGCCGCCTGGGAGGTGCTCTCCGACAATACGGCCAAACTGCTGGCCGATAACCGCGCGGAACTGCTCTCGGGAAACAAGGCGGAGATCCTTTCGGGCAACGAGGCCGAGGTCCTTTCCGGCAACCAGGCGAACCTGCTGTCGGGCAACCGGATCCAACTCTTCTCGAACATTCGCGTGACCGTACGATTCGAGAACAGCGGCAACCACCACCACGGCGACGACGAGAAGGACGCCGGCGACGAGGACTCCCAGACGCTCCGCGAAGCAGCCAGGCGGTTCCGCCGATACGACCGGGACGGAGATGGCCTGATCAGCCTCGAGGAGTTCGAGGCCGCAACCGCCGACGCGCCGGCCCGGCGACCGACGACTTCCTCCGCATCGGGCCGGTAGGCGAGCCGGGCGTCCGGTTATACCGCCGAGGCAATCCAGCACGGGTTCGCGGCTCGGCTCAGTCGGTCGCGGGCCTTCTGCGACCCGATCTTCCATACCTCGAACGACTCCGTGGCGCTTCGTCGGGCTGCGGCCTCGACGCCCCGGGCCGGTCGTCTTGGGCGGGCGAAGCGTCTTCGGCGGGGGGAGCGGCCTCGGGCTTCTCAACCGCGTCGTTCGTGGGTTCGGCCTTCGGCTCTTCGCCTGTCTCCTCGGCGAGCCGCGCGGCACGCTGTTCGGCCGGTTCTTTCTCGTCGCCTCGGGCCTGCGGGCCGCGCAGCACTTCCTGCGCAGTGATCAGACCGTCGCGATTATGGTCGTAACGGGCGAACTCGCGCAGATCGGCCTGCGTCGGCTTGGGCGCGAACTCCGCCAGGCTCAACTGCCCATCGCGGTTCGCGTCGCGGCTGGTGAACCAATCGGGCAGGCCGGCGGGCAAGCGTTGGGCCGAAAACGAGAACGTCGCATCGCGTGGGTCCGACGCCCCTCGGCCGCCCCGTGGTGCACGACCGTCGAGCGCACGGGAATCGTCTTGCTCGCTTCCAGTGCTGACGACTCCCGGCTCGGCAAGACCCATGCCGGGCAGCAGCTTCAGCAGGTCGACAGGAAACTCGCTTTCGCTGCGTGAGACGGCCAGCCCCAAACGGATCAGCTTCTTGCCGTCCTGGGCGTACCGCGTGACATGGGCCAGCAGTTCCGCCTCGGTGACGAAACCGTCCCCGTTCGCGTCTGCTTGGCGAACGTCGCCCTGCATCGCGCCCCACTCGTTCTCATCGAGTCTGCCGTCGCCGTTCTGATCGTACTTCTCGATCAGGCGCTGACAGTAGCGGACGACCTTCAGCGGTGCGGCCGACGTTGCAGTCGTCGGGGCCGGCGTCGGGGACGGCGTCGCGGCCCCAGCCAACGGGCCGATCCCCCCGATCGCCACGGCGAGAAGCACCTTGCGGGCAGGGTCGCCCCACCCATAAGTTCTGGTTTTCAAAAGCGAGAACGGGTCGATCATGGCGGCGACTCGCAGGTTGACCTAGACTGCACCTTCGAGAGGGGAAGGGTACCCAATTGCCACTCACCCCCCATCCTGGCTGGTATCGTGCGGAGCCCCCCCTGCAAGCTCTATTGACGAACGTTGCGCCAGGACTACAATGACTTTCGTACATTCTAGCCTGAACCAGCGGCCCAACGTCAACCCCCTGCCACAAGGGCCGCCCTGCCTCAAAACGAACCTGCCCAAGAAATCTCGCCTACCGCACTACCAAGAGGGATTCTGTTGGCAGTGACTTGCACTACGGAAAGCGGTTCGAGAATCACGGATGATTCCTGGGTCTGTCCGTCCTGACGCGACGGATGGGCAACCACGAGACCGACCTACCAAGTTTAGCCCCGCCAAGAATCATGATCATCGCCAAGACGCTCCCCAAGAAGGGCGCGCTCAGCGCCCATCAGTTGGAACTAGCGCGTCGGGCTCAAGAGACGGACGGCCGACTCGATCAGGTCGCCGCCGAGCTCGGCTTCTCCACGGAAGAAGAGGCCTTGGCCGCGGTGGGCCAAGCCCTGGGCATGGAACTGGTCGACTTGACCACCGTCAAGGTCGATCTTGCCGGCCTCAAGAGCTTTCCCCTGAAGCTCATCCACCGCTACGGCATCTTTCCCATCGGGCGTCGCGACGGCTCGCTCCTCGTCGCCACCAGCAACCCTTTCGACCTGCACGCCCTCGACGCGGTCAGCGCCTCGGTAGGCATGAGCGTTTATCCCGTCGTGGCCATGCCCGACGAATTGGCCAAGCTCGTCAAGACCCACTTGGGCGTGGGCGCCGAGACGATCGAGGATCTGGTCGCCCAGCGGGCCGAGCGTGAGGACAACGTCGAGATCCTGGAAGACGTCGATTGGAGCGCGTCCGAGGCGGGCGAGATGGTCCAGGAGGCCTCGGTGGTCCGCCTGGTGAACGAGATCCTCGTCGAGGCGATCGAGGCCCGGGCGACCGACATCCACATCGAGGCGCAGGCCGACGGCCTGAAGATCCGCTACCGCATCGACGGCGTGCTGCAGACCCAGCCCGCGCCCCCGCAGATCCATCGCTTTCAGGCGGCCATCGTCAGCCGCTTGAAGATCATGGCCCGCTTGAACATCGCCGAGAAACGCGTTCCCCAGGATGGGCGCATCAAGCTGAAAATCTCGGGGCGCGAAGTCGATCTGCGGTTTTCGATTATCCCCATGCTGCACGGCGAAGGCATCGTCATGCGAATCCTCGATAAGGATCGCATGAACTTCTCCTTGCGCGGCATCGGCATGGACGAAGACATCTATCAGCAGTTCAACCACCTGATCAGCCAGCCCCACGGGATCATTCTCGTGACCGGCCCCACGGGCTCGGGCAAGACGACCACGCTGTACAGCGCCTTGAGCGAGATCAAGGACGACGCCACGAAGATCATCACCACCGAAGACCCCATCGAATACCAGTTGCCCGGGATCAACCAGATCCAGGTGCATAACAAGGTGGGGCTGACCTTCGCCCGCAGCCTGCGAAGCATCCTGCGTCACGACCCCGACGTTGTGCTCGTGGGCGAAATCCGCGACGTCGAGACGGCCGAGAACGCCATCCAGGCGTCGCTGACCGGGCACCTCGTGTTCAGCACGCTGCACACCAACGACGCGGCGGGGGCTTTCATGCGGCTGATCGACATGGGGGTCGAGCCCTTCCTCGTGTGCAGCACGGTCGAAGGAGTGATGGCGCAGCGGCTGGTGCGCGTTCTGTGCCCCGAGTGCCGCGAGCCCTTCACGCCCAGCTTCGACGACGTCCCCGACGATTTCCCCCTGCAGGATTGCCTCGACAGCGGCGGCGAGATCTACCGCGCGGTGGGATGCAAGCACTGCCGGCACACGGGATACAGCGGGCGTCTGGGGATCTTCGAGTTGCTCGTCACCAGCGACGAGGTTCGCCGCTTGGCCAGCGAGCGGGCGCCCACGAACCTGATCCAGCAGGCCGCCATGAAGGCCGGAATGCGAACCCTACGGCAGGACGGTTGGCTCAAAGTCTGCCGCGGCATCACCAGCGTGGAGGAAGTGCTGCGGGTGACCAAGTCGGACTGAACTCGAGACGATGCCCGAATTCGCCTACACGGCTCGGACCTTGGCCGGCGAAGACGTCGCCGGCACGATCGTCGCCGCGAGCAAGCGGGAGACGCTCAGTCTGCTGGCCGACAAGTCGCTGTTTCCGCTCCGCGTCGAAAGCGCCGAGAAGAAGGCGTCGGCGTGGCAGATCAACAAGCGGGTCTCGGCCCAGGTGCTGGCCACGAACCTCAACCAGTTGGCCGATCTGCTGCAAAACGGCGTTCCCCTGCTCCAGTCGCTGGGCATCCTCGCCGAGCAGTGCACCCACGCGGGCCTGGCTAAGGTGCTCACCGACATCCGCGACGCGATCTCCGAGGGCACCGCGCTGGACGAGGCGTTCGCCCAACACCCGCACGTCTTCGGCGAGCTGGCCGTGAGCATGGTGCGGGCCGGCTCGGAAGGTGCGTTCCTCGAAGACGCCCTGAAGCGAACGGCCACCTTCATCGAGCTTCAAGAGGAGCTGAAGTCGAAGGTCACGGGCGCCATGTTCTACCCGGCCTTTCTGGCCGTCGTGGGCGTGACCGTGACCGTGGTTTTGGTGGTGTTCTTCGTGCCGAAGTTCGCGGCATTGTTCGAGCGGCTCGAGCAGCAGGAGGGCGGCTTGCCCGCCCCCACCGTGCTCTTGCTGGGCATGAGCGACATCCTGGGGCGTTACGGCGTCGTCGTCATGGCCGCCCTGGGCGGCTTGGCCTACGCGGCCCGCCGGGCCGTGCAAAGCGAGCGGGGCCGGCTGCTGATCGACCGATGGAAGTTGAAGATCCCCGTGGCGGGCCCGATCTTTCTCGGGTATGCCGTGTCGCGCTTCTGCCGCATCCTGGGCACCCTGCTGCGAAACGGGGTTCCCCTGTTGCGGGCCTTGGACATCAGCAGCGAGTCGGCGGGAAACCGCGTGCTGGCCCAGGCCGTTAAGCAATCGGCCGAGAACATCTCGTCGGGCGAGACCCTTTCGCGCCCCCTGGCCCAGTGCGGGTTGATTCCCAAGCCGGTGATGGCCATGATTACCGTGGCCGAGGAGTCGAACACCCTCGACGACGTGCTAGTGACGATTGCCGACGGGATCGATCGGAAGACCGAGCGGCAACTCGAGATGATGGTGCGCCTGCTCGAGCCGATGATGCTGCTGGTGATGGGCGTCGTGATCATGTTCGTGTTGGTGGCCCTTTTGCTGCCGATTTTCGAGATGAGTACAATGATGGGTTAGAAGAAGGCCGGAAGCCGGACGGGCCTCGGCCGGCCCGAAAAGCCGTGCGGCTCCGCCGAGGCGGGCCGCTTGAAAAAGGACTTAATCTCATAGGGAGGGACCTAGCGATGCAACGTTCGCGAATCCGAAGAAGGCGTCAAGGCTTTACCCTGATGGAAATGCTGATTGTGCTCGGCATCCTCGTGATGCTCGTGGCCCTGGTGGCGCCCCGGTTTCTCGGTGCCGCCAAGAAGGCCGACATCCAGGCGGCCCAGACGCAGATCGGCCTGTTCAAGGGGGCGTTGGAGAAATACGCCCTCGATACGAAGAACTTCCCCACCACCGAGGAGGGGCTGCGGGCGCTGTTCGCCCCGCCTTCGGCTGGCGAATCAGGAGAGGGCGAAGGGGTCTCGACCGGCGGTTGGGACGGCCCCTACATGGACGGCGATGTGCCCCTGGATCCTTGGGGCAACGAGTATCAGTATGCCTATCCGCCCGAGAAGGGCACCCGCGACTTCCCCGACATCTGGTCGTTGGGGCCCGACGGCGAGGACGGCACCGAAGACGACATCACCAACTTCGGAACCGTGGGCGGAGAAGGAGACGAGGGTGACCTTGGCACACCGCGCGAACCAGGCGGCGGCGTCGAGACGGTCGAGGTCGGCGGCGGCGGCGACTTCCAGCCGCCCGCCCCTCGCGGCGGCCCGCCCGCCGGCGGCCCCGATTTTTAACCCCCCACGACCTCCCAACGCGGCATGATGGCACCGGTTTTTCGCCGGCGGCGCGGTCCCCGAGGATACACGCTGCTGGAAATGCTGATCGTGGTCGCCGTCCTGGCGGTGGTGGTCAGCTTCAGTTGGCCGGTCCTTCGCAAGTCGATGTACAAGAGCGAGCTGGTCAGCGCCGCGCGCCGGCTCCGCGACGATCTGGCCCGCGCACGCCTCGAGGCGATCGAGTCGGGGACCGCCCGGCAGTTCCGCTACCAGCCCGGTACGGGACGGTACGAGTTTTCGGCCCGGACATCGACCGAGGGCGGCGGGGCGGCGCTGGTGGCGGCCGAGGGGCTCGGCGACGACGACCTGCTGCCGGCCGGCGAGCCTCTCAAAGCGGAGGCCGACGAGCGGCTGCTGCCGGGCGACGTGTGTTTCGTCGGCCCCGCCGTCGCGCCCTCGCCAGCCGGCTCGCTCGCCCTGGAGCCGCAGACCGAATGGTCGGATCCCGTCGTGTTTTACCCGAGCGGCCGAGCCTTGAACGCCCGTATCCGCCTGGTGGGCGCCGGCGACTACTACGTCGACGTCACGTTGCGAGGCTTGACCGGCGCGGCCAAGGTGGGCCAAGTCCAGAAAATCGAGGCCGAACAAACGCCGGGCCCATTGCCCGAAGCTCCCCTCGAGACATCGCGATGAGCCCCACGAGCCGGAACGCGTTCTCGCTGCTGGAGGTGCTCCTGGCGATGAGTATTCTCTTCGGATCGCTCATCGTCCTGGGGCACTTGGCGATGGTCGGGCGGCAGCACATCGTCGCCGCCGAGGAACTGACGACCGCGCAGTTGATCTGCCGGACCAGGCTCAACGAAATCATCTCGGGAGTGACTCCCGCCCGCTCGGTCCGCCAGGAGCCCGTCGAAGACGCCCCCGGCTGGGCCTGTGCGGTCGAGATCGAGTCGCTACGTCAATCGGGGCTGGTCTCTGTCACGGTTACCGTGTCGGAAGACGTGGCCGAAATCGAGGAGGACACGCGAGAGCGCCCCGTCCGCCGCTTCTCGCTGACCCGCTGGCTCCGCAGCCCAAGCCGGCAAGGCGAGGCCACGTCAAGCGCCCCCCCCCCAGCTGCCGAGCCCCCCGACGCGACGTCGCATCTGCTTTTCGACCTGATACCGCAAGGCGAATCGTTTGCACCGGACGAATCGATCCTGCCGGGAGGTCTGCTGCCATGAAGACGGCGCCGACTCGCGGCCGGGGCGCCACTCGTGGCGCTGGCGGCTTCACGTTGCTGGAGGTCCTGATCGCGACCGGACTGTCGTTCGCGCTGCTTCTGGGGCTGTGGAGCCTGTTCACGATCTACACGAACCTGTTCGAGGCCGGCCAGACGAAGACCGAGCGGGCCCAGTTGGCCCGGGCGCTCGTCGAGCAGATCGCGCGCGACTTGCACGGCGCGATCCAGGATCCGGTCATTCCCGCGTCGCCCACCCCGCCCGGCGCGGCGCCGGTTCGACGCTTCGGATTGTTCGGCTCCCACGACGCTCTGCGTTTCGACGTCTTGCAGGTAACGCCCCGACAAGGCAATCCGACGCCGGTCAGCGATTCGGCGGGGCTCGCCGAGGAGTCGTCGCCGCCGCGGGCCCCCGAGCTGAGAACGATCTACTATTCGTTCCACGATCCGCGGGCGTCGGCGACCGAGGGCGGGTCGGACTTGCCGGGATTGATCCGCCGCGACCTCGATTTCGAGACCCCCGAGGAGGACCTCGCCGGGGCCGGGCTCGACGACGGTTCGCAAGCCGCCCAAGCCGACCGCGAAGCCCTGCTCGAACGGGAGGAGGCCGGCGATGCCGCGTCGCCGCAGTCGGCGGCCGATCTGGTCGACGAGTCGATCCTCTGGGTGCCGGAAGTCGTGTCGTTGCGGTTCCGCTACTTCGATGGGAACCGTTGGACGAGTCAGTGGAACAGCCTCCAGCAGAAGTCCCTGCCCGTGGCCGTCGAGATCTCGCTCCAACTGGGAACCCTCGACGAAATGGACCGCATGGCCGTGCTCGAAGGCGGCGAGGCGACGGAACAGGCCCTCGCGCCCGAATTCCCGGCCGTGCCGAGCGGGCAGATGCACCGGCTCGTGGTCGACCTGCCGGGATCGCCCAAGCACGAAGGGCCGCGGGCCGAGAGCCCGGCGCCGGCACCGGAGGTCCGAACCGTGGTTCGCCGCGTCGCGCCGCCACGGCCCACTCGCATCGTCCCTTCGACCCCGCCGGCGCCGCCGAGCCGCCCGGAAGACGAGCCCATGAGGCCCCTGCGATGATTTCGGTTCGCCCCATCCTCGCCACCAGGCCGGCCTCAACGAGCCGCACGCCCGGCGCGGGCACCACGCCGCGCGGCGCGGGCCGGCGGTCGGGCATGGTCGTGTTCGTGGTGATGGTGGTCATCGTGATGATCAGCCTGGCCGGTTTGAGCTTCGTGCTGACCATGTCGACCGAGAACAAGGCGGCCCATCTGCACGGCGACGAGCTCCAGTTGGAGCAGGTCGCGGCCTCGGGCGTCGAGCTGCTGAAGGCCGTTTGCGAAATGGCGCCCACCGAGCGAGCCCGGTTGGGAGGGCTGGCCGACAACTCGGAGCGGTTCCGCGGCGTGCTGGTCGTCGACGACGGCGAAGGATCGCACCACGCGCGATTCAGCCTCGTGTCGCCGCGGATCGAGGAGGGCCAGATCGTGGGCTCCCGTTTCGGAGCCGAAAACGAATCGGCCCGGCTCAACCTCACCGCCCTTCTCGATTGGGAAGAGCAGCACGCGGGGGCGGGCCACGAGGCCCTGATGAATCTGCCCGGCATGACCGAGGCGATTGCCGCGGCCATCCTCGACTGGATCGACGACGACGCGACGCCCCGTGCCTCGGGCGCCGAGGCCGACTATTACTTGGGGCGGGGCGTGCCTTACGGCCCGCGCAACGCCACGCCGACCTCGCTCGAGGAGTTGTTGCTCATCCGCGACGTGAGCCGCGAATTGCTCTTCGGCGCCGACGCCGACTTCAACTATCAGGTCGACCCTCGAGAGCAGAGCGCCACCGGCCTCGCGTCGGGCACATCGGAGCAACAGGTGCCCTGGGCCTCGCTGTTGACCGTCTACAGCGCCGAGCGCAACGCGACCGACGAGGGCCGGCCCCGCGTCCACCTGAACCAGAACGACTTGGGCGCGCTTTACCAGCAGTTGACCGAAGTCTTCGACGAGAGCTGGGCCCGGTTCATTGTGGCCTATCGGCAGTTTGGCCCGAGCGACGCCGCCCCCGGGCTCGATCCCACCCGACCCGATCGACCCCAAATCGGTCGCCCCCGACCCGATCGAGCCCGAATGGGGGAGCGACGGGGTCGATTCGGGATGCGCGGACCGGGCATTCGATCGGGATTCGGCGGCGTCGATCCCGTGCCACCACCCCCGGGCGAGCCGGTGCGGCCGATCCGGCCCGGGCGGCCGCGCGGCCTTGGCGGAGACCCCGTCCCCGAACTCGATCTGTCGCTGCCCGCCGAGTTCGAACTCGCCTCGGTGCTCGACCTGGTCGGATCCAGGGTCCAGTTTCCCGGCGAGGAAGACGACGAGGGCGAGCCCCAACCCGGCCCCGTGCTCGAAAGCCCCTTCGCCGACGACCGCAACGCGATGCGGGAGTATCTGCCCAAGCTTCTCGACGCGGTCACGCTCAGCGAGGAGAAGGTCATCCGCGGGCGTATCAACGTCAACGAGGCCCCGCGCGAGGTGCTGCTGGCGGTGCCGGGCATGGAGTCGTCGGTGGTCAACCAGATCCTCGCCGCGCGCGCGGCACACACCGGCGACGACGGGTCGCGCCGCCACGCCGCCTGGCTGCTGAGCGAGGGGATCGTCGACCTCGAGGGCATGAAGCGGCTGATGCCCTTCCTGACGGGCGGGGGCGACGTTTTCCGCGCCCAGGTCGTGGCCTTCTTCGACGACTCCGACCTTTCGGCCCGGGCCGAGGTCGTGGTCGATGCTACCGTCTCCCCGGCGCGGCAAGTATATTGGAAAGATATGAGGCTCTTGGGACGCGGATATTCGCTGGAAGATCTGGGGGCACGGACCCCCACCGACGCGACCCCTGTCGCCGCCCCGTTCGACGAACTGGGCGGGTCGTCGCAATTCGACTGAGCCGTTCGCGAGGAGGGCACCCATGGCACGCATCCTGGCGGTCGATTGGGATCAGCACGAAGCACGGTACCTCGTGGCCTACACCAGCGGGGCGAAGGTGAGCGTGCGCGTCGCCGACTGCGTCCCCCTGGTCGACGTGTCGGAAGGTGGGAGCGAGCCGCGGCCCGACCTGGCCGGATCGCTCGCCTCGGCCTTTGCCGAGCAGGGGGTGGGGCGGGCGACCGCCCTGGTGGGCGTCGAACGATCGAGCATCGAGGTGCTCCAGTTGACGGTCCCCCCGGCCAAGGACAGCGAGTTGCCCGATCTGGTCGCCAACCAGGCCATGCGCGAGTCGCAACTGATCACCGACGAATCGGTGATCGATTTCGTGCCGGCTTCCGACGACCCGTCGCGCCCCCGCGCCGTCACGGCGGCGGCCATCGCGAGGCAGGAGATCGACCGCATCGCGTCGATCTGCGCGACGGCGGGATTCAAGCCGGCACGGCTGCTGTTGCGCCCCTACGCGGCCGCCTCGTTTTTTCTGCAAACCGCCTCGCCGTCGGAGGAGGTGTACCTGCTGGTCAACCGGATGCGGGACGAAGTCGATCTGAGCATCGTCGTCGAAGGCAGGCTGACCTTTTCGCGCACGGTGCGATTACCCGACGCCGCCGATCCGTCGCGGCTGATCGACCGCGTGCTCGTCGAGATCAACCGCACGTTGGCGGCGGCCCCACGGCAGGTGGCCGGCGACTCGATCGAGGGAATCTACGTCTTCGGGTCCCCCGACGAGCAGGCCGAGCTCATCGAGCGGATCCGCAACGAGTTGTTTCTGCCGGCCGCGAGCTTCGACCCCTTCGAGGCCCTCGACGTGCCCGGCGAGCTGGTGCCCGAAAACCCCGGGCGCTTCGCCGCGCTGTTGGGGATGGTGCTCGACGAGGTGAAGGGGCGGCACGCGCTCGACTTCCTCCATCCGCGCAAGAGCCCGAAGCCCCCCAATCGGGCCCGCCTGGCGGCCGTGGCGGCCGGCGTGCTCGCCGTGGCGGTCTTCGGCGTGGCCTTCAACGTCTGGGGAACGCTTTCGGAAATCGACAAGAAGAACCAGAAGCTCGCCGAGCGCGAAAAACAGCTCGACGACGTCCTGAAGAAGGCGGGGCAGCGCCAGCGGCTGATCGACGCGGTGGGCCGCTGGAAGTCGCGCGACGTCTGCTGGCTCGACGAGATCCGCGATCTGTCGATCCGTTTTCCCTCGGCCCGCGATGCCGTGGTGCTGCGAATGTCGTTGACCCCGTCGCAGTCGGGAGGCGGCGTCATCGGCGTCCAAGGGCTCGTGCGCGCACCGGGCGTGGTCTACAGCATGGAATCGAGGCTTCGCGACGGCTACCGCCGCGTGCGCAGCCCGCGCACCCAGGAACGCGTGGTCGAAACGGGTTACGCCTGGGTGTTCGAAACCACGATGTCGGTGGCCCGGCGCAGGCCGGAGGCCTACGTGAGCCACCTTCCCCAGGGGCCGCCGTCCGCTCCCCAAACGCCCGCGCCCGGCGAAAAGCCCGAGGCGCTTGCCGCGGCGGGAACCCGTGAGGCCGCGAACCGAGCCCAAGGGACGTCTCCGTGAAGCCGAAGCGCGACGACAGCTCGAAGGGCGCCAATCTCCGCCAGTACGTGCTGGCCGGCATCTTCGGCCTGATGCTGTTGTACTTCGGCGGCGAATGGGTGATCGAAAACCTGCTTCAGGGACCCCTCGAAGCCCGCCGGGCCCGGACGCGCCGCCTCGAAGCCTCGATCGAAAAGAAGGAAGAAGCCTACGAGCGGGCCCGAGCCGCCGGCGAGCTGCTCGATCGGTGGGAAAGGCAGTCGCTGCCCGCCGACACCGAGGTCGCCCGCTCGCTCTACCGCACCTGGCTGCTCGAGCTGGTCAAGGAGCTGGAACTGCGCAACCCCAGCGTCAGCTCGAGCGAGCCCGTCCGGCGCGAGGGGCTCTACCAGTCGCTCACCTTCTCGGTGCGCGTCCAGGGCACGCTCGAACAGCTCTCGGCGTTTCTGTTCGTCTTCTATCGCACCGACCTGTTGCACCAGATCCGTTCGCTGATCATCACGCCGCTCCAGTCGGCCGATCTGTTGGACCTGTCGATGTCGATCGAGGCGATCGCGCTACCCAGCGCGGGCCCCAGCGCCCAGGGAGCCACCGCCGAGGAGTATCAAGAGACTGTGTTCGCCGACTTCTCCCGGCGAGCGGGCCGGGTCTCCGAACGGCTGGCCTCGGACGACTTCGACGCCTACCGCCCCATCGTCGAACGAAACCTCTTCGGCGTGGGCGGCAGCCCCGATCCCGCCGACCACGCCTTCCTCACCTCGATCACCCTGGTCGACGGCCGGCCCCAAGCCTGGCTCATGCTGCGGGCCAGCGACCAGATGCTCAGGCTCTACGAGGGCGATTCGTTTCGGGTCGGCCAGCTCCACGGCACGATCGCCGAGATCGCCGCCCCCGACGTGGTGCTCGACCTCGACGGCGAGCGCTGGCTCCTCACCCTGGGCGAAAGCCTCTCCGACGCCTACGCCTTGCCCCCGGAGTTCTAAGGCACCTCGCACGCGCGGGAATCGATTCGTCAGACGGTGGTGGTGCAGGCGTCTCGCCTGCTTTGCGACAAGCAGACGCGACGCCCGCACCACGACGTACGATTCGACGACTCCCTGTTGCGCGATTCCCAGGCGTTTCGCCCGCCACCGCGAAATGCTACCCAGGAGGACAACCGTGAACCAGCCAATCACTCGACGGGCCTTCGCCCGCGCAGGCGCCGTCGCGGCCCTGGCCGGCGCTTCGCTCGAGGCCGCCTCGCCCGCGCGATCGCCGCAAGACGGCGCGGGAGCCGCCTCGGCCGGCGCCGACGCGCTCGAGGTGCGGCCCTACCAACTGATGTGCATCGTCTGCCGGATCGGCGGAGGATGCACCGATGACCTCGGCGACCCCCGGCTGACCGCGATCCTGGCGGCGGTGCGAAACGACCGCAAGATGCCCGTGCGTCTCTGCTGCAACGTCGACACGGTGTACCGCTACCAGAACCCCGGCCACGACGACGACACCGCCGAGGGCGAGCTGTTCAACGCGAAACGCGACCTCGACGTCATCCAAAAGCTCGGCCTGGTGCCCGGCGACGCGCGCCCCGCCATCGACGTGTTCGAGCGCCTGCTGGCCAAAATTCCCACCGCCCTGGGCATCTGCGCCTACGAGACGGTTACGGCCGAACACTGGAAGGGCTGCCCCCGGGCCCGCAGCGGCAACTACGAAAAGGGCCACGCCTTGGGCGTCGGCGCGATCCTTCCGCCCCGCGACCAGCACGAAAAGGCCGAGTACAAAACGACCTCGGCTGCGGCGGTCTACCAAGCCGACACCCTGCAAATCCGCCCGCACCACCTCATGTGCATGAGCTGCTTCTACGGAGCAAGAGAGAATCTGGCCCCGATCCAGGAAGACAACCTCTTCGAGGCCATTGACGTGATCCAGAAAAATCCGCAGGTGCCGGTGATGCTCGTTCCCGGCTGCTGCATGATTTGTCCGCCCTGCTCGCGCTACGATCCCGCGACGAACCTCTGCCTGGGCGGCCGGAGCATGGCCCTGCGCGACCAGAAGAAAGACCTCGACGTGCTTCAGAAGCTCGGCCTGAAGTACGGCGACGTGCTCCCGGCGCGAAGGCTCTACGAGCTGCTTTACGAACGCATCCCCTCGACGCGCGACGTCTGCGCCTACGGCGACGGCGAAGTGCGCGCCCACGAGTGGAGCATCTGCGGCGGCCCCGAAGGCCACGCGGCGTATTCCAAGGCGCGGGCCGAGAAGCTGGGCATCCCCGACTGAGCCCACCGCGCTGCGGGCGATCGTCGGTCATGCCTCCCAACCCCTTCCCTCCGCGGCACCGGCGT
>Ga0334884_1002235_pt1 | contig 25446 bp, 18 predicted proteins | sample GraSluR1_MG_7_FD_207215 | JGI IMG/M metagenome (GOLD analysis project Ga0334884, IMG submission 207215) | Sludge microbial communities from methane-producing bioreactor in Wageningen University, Netherlands - Granular Sludge_12_05 R1 | ecosystem: Engineered > Bioreactor > Anaerobic >...
GGATGCCGAATCGCGCGGTCTTTTGGTACGTGGATCCAAGGACATCACGGTGGTGGAGCCGACGAGCGGGAACACGGGCATTGCCCTGGCTTTTGTCTGTGCGGCACGCGGCTATCCTCTGATCCTCACCATGCCCGAGACCATGTCGGTGGAGCGCCGCCGCATGCTGCGCGCTTTTGGCGCTGAGGTGCTTTTGACCGATGGGGCCAAAGGGATGTCTGGCGCCATCGCCCGGGCCGAGGAGCTGGTCGAGAACGATCCCCAACGTTTCTTCATGCCGCAGCAGTTCAACAATCCGGCAAACCCGGCCATTCACACCCAGACCACGGGTCCAGAGATCTGGGACGACACGGAGGGCAACGTCCACGTCTTCGTCGCCGGCGTGGGAACGGGCGGGACCATCACGGGGGTGAGTCGCTATATCAAAGAGATCCAGGGGCACGGGCTGCATTCCGTCGCCGTGGAGCCCGCGAACTCGCCGGTCCTCACCCAATTGCGGGCGGGTCAGGCCGTGCAGCCAGGCAAGCACATCATCCAAGGGATAGGCGCAGGCTTCAAGCCGGGCGTCCTCGACTTGAACCTGGTCGACGAGATCCAGACGGTGGAGAACGACGAAGCCCTAGAGATGGCCCTGCGTCTGCAACGCGAAGAGGGGATGAGCGTGGGTATCTCCAGCGGCGCCAACGTGAGCGTCGCCCTGCGCCTCGCGGCCCAGCCCGAATGGGCCGGCAAGACCATCGTGACGGTGTTGCCCGATGCGGGCGAGCGCTATATGTCCACGGCCCTCTTCCAAGACATTCCGGCCTGAACGCTTCAGGCACCGAAAAAGTTGAGTCCTGAGCCTTGGCACGGTAAAAAAGGACGGCGCGCCTGTGACGACCTGAGTCGATCGCTGGCGCGTTGTCTTTTTCCGCATCCCTGGCGCCGTCGGACGCCGCGCAAAGGGAGCGCTACTCATCAAGAAGAAGGAGCACCCCGGTGATCCCCAAGATGCCCAAATGGGAATGGCGCGCTTTTGGCCCTGACCTCAGCCTCGTAGAAGACAAGCTGGCGGCGTTGCCCGTGCTGGCGAGCATGGAGCGGCAGGAGACGCTCATCGTCTCGAAATGCAGTGAAGCCTTCTGCATGCTGCGCGAAGATGCGCTCCATCTCTGGCAAACACTGAGCAGAGACGGGGTGCTGGTCCAGTGGGATGAGGAGCTGGTCCTCCCCTTCCCCCTGACAGAGGCCCAGATCGCTCAGGTCTTTCGCGCTTGGGGACTGGAGACACCTCAGGTCGACGGGGGCGAGCTGCCGGCAGAGCTCTTCATGATGATCTTGGTCGGTGGCTCAGAGGAGCTCAAGACCGTGGACTGCCAGTCCTCCAGCCGCGTGTACCGCATCGACGGCGCTGAGGTGGTGCAGGCCATTCTCCACCTCGACGGTGAGGCGGTGCGCTCCCTCTCGGTGTCCCATGACGACGCGACGGCCGTGCGTGACGTCGTGGCGCGCTTGGGGTTGCGCGGTGCCGGCTCGAGCTTCAGGGCCTTCCTCGCTGCGGTCGCGCCGTGGTAGCTGACCATGGGGAAGGCTCGGCGCACCCGCGCGCACCGTTGGTCGCGGCGCTGGACGTCGGCTCCAACTCCATCCTCATGTTGGTAGCGCGTCGCGGGCTCGATGGGACGCTGCACCCGATGGTGGATACGGGTGAAATCTGCCAGTTGGCGCGGGGGATGACCCAGGGTCGCCTGGCTGAGGCGTCCATGCAACGCGCCTTGGCCACCTTGTCGCGTTTGCTGGGCCAGGGACGCGCCCTCGGTGTCTCCCAGTGGGCCGCCGTCGGGACCAAAGCGCTGAGGACGGCCACTAACGCCGCAGACTTTCTCACGGCGGCGCGCCGCCTGGGGATCGACATCGAGGTCATCAGCGGCCACGAAGAAGCGCGCCTGGGCTTCTTGGGCGCCGCCTCCGGCCTCAAACAAGAAGCCCAGGCGCGCTCTGCAACCTTCGACATTGGCGGAGCCTCCACAGAGCTCGCCCTTGGCCAGGGACAGCGCCTGGACCAGTGGCAGAGCTTCGACGTGGGCGCTGTCGCGGCGCATGAAGCCTACCTCGCCGGCCAAGACCCGCCCCTGCCAACTGCGGCCGCCACCCTCTCGACCCACCTCCATAGCCTCTTTCGCCCCCTCCACACCCTCACCGTGACGGACATCGTCGGGATTGGCGGCACCGTCACCACCCTCGCCTGTATCGCCCGCGCCATCCATCCCTTCTCGCCCTCCGCCATCGATGGCCTGTGCCTCGGCGCCCAGGAAATCAACACCTGGTCCCAACGCCTCCTCCACATGAATCTCGAGACGCGCCGCGCCCTCCCCGGCATGCCGCCGGAACGCGCCGAGGTCCTGCCCGCAGGCCTGCTCATCCTGCAACACCTCCTCACCGCCCTGCGCCTCGACACCTGCCGCGTCAGCACCCGCGGACTGCGCCATGGCCTGCTCCAAGAGCGCTTCGCTTCAGCCTGAGACCAAGCAGCACGCGCGCCCCGGCCCATGCCCTAAGTACAAAAACCCAATTGACAAAAATGTCAGTTGGGCTAGGCTCGACCCCTTGCCCGCTGGAGGGCTCTGGCGCAAATGGATTGGGTGAGCATGCTTCATCATCGTTGCACTTTCTTCGTCGCCATCTTCTTCACCTGCGGCCTCGCCACCTCGGCCCACGCCGAGCTGACCCTCAAGTCAGATGAGGCCACGGCGCTCATCGGCGGTCGCACCCAGGTCGGCTACGTGGCGCAGCCCCACGCACGGGCTGACGATCGCAGCAACAACCGCTTTCTCAGCAAACAGACGCGCCTCGAACTGACCGTCGAGGCCTGGGAAGACTTCAGCGGTAACTTCGTCATCGATCTCTTCGGTGCCCGGGGACTCCCAGGCGCCAAGGATGTCTGGGTCGCCTGGGCACCCCTGCGCTGGCTCTCCCTCAAGCTCGGCCAGTTCAAGCCCCCCGTCTCCCGCCAACGCGTCGTCTCCGGCCGCGACACCCTCTTCTCCGATCGCCCGACGGTGATCAACCGCCTGGCCCCCCCCCGCGAGATGGGGATGAGCGCCTCGTTCCTCTTTGACGAGCGCCGCTACCAGATCCACCTCGGCGCCTTCAACGGCCAGCGGGAGAACGTCCTCGTCGACGACCGCGAAGGCTTCCCCCTCTTCACCTTCCGCTTCGAGGCCATGCCCCTCGGTGTCATGAATGCCGCCGAAGGCGCCCTGCCCTGGTCTGAAGACTTCCGCCTCCAGCTCGGCCTGTGGGGCACCTTCACCCGCGACGACTCCGCTCCCACCGCCGACGAAGACCCACGCACCTTGGAGAAGAGCCAGCTCGGTGCAGACCTGGCAATGCGCTACCAGGGCTTCTTCTTCAGCGCCGAAGGCAGCGCCCGCCGTTGGCGTGACGCCGCCGGCAACGACGGCATCGCCTGGGGCGCTTACGCCCAGGCCAGCTACCTCATCGAGGCCATCTATCTGGAGGCCGCCCTGCGCTTCTCCTACTACGATGAGCGCCTAGGACACGGGAAAAATAGCTGCCCCACCATCAGCTACGGCCTCAACTACTACCCCTTCGGCTCCCACCTCCTCAAAGTGAACCTCGCCTACACTGACCACCTGCCGAGCCCCGACAGCGACGCCGACTGGGACGAAGACGAGCTCTCCATCATCGTCCAGTTGGCCTTCTAAGCAGGGGCCAGGCTCAGAACCACAGCGGCACGAAGGCCACCAGGATCAGCACCGAGACCTTGATGGCGATGGGGAAGAGCACCCGCTCGTGGCGGTGCCAGAAGGTGTCCCGCTCGCTGCCAACGGGTCGGTACTCCTCCTCCCCGATGACCTGCCGGGTCAACAAGTGATTGAGCGCCACGGGCGGCGTCAGGTAGCCCAACTCAAAGGCGCACAGCACAGTGAGCCAGAAGTGCACCGGGACGATGCCGCTGGCGTAAGCCACGGCGGCCAAGGTGGACGAGACCAAGATCACCGCGCCATAGGGATCCATGCACATCCCGATGAAGACCAGCACCACCACCAGCACCAGCATGGCCATACTCGGCGAAGCAAAGGCTTGGGGCACATAGGCCATCAACTCGCCGCGCTCGATGATACCGCCCAGACAGATGGAGAGCCCCATGAGCGCCAGCAGCGCGCCCGTGTGAACGCTGGATTCGGACGTAGCATCGAAGAGGGAGCGGAAGAAGCCCGCCGGTCGCTCCGCCGGCGTCGCCGGTGCATCGGCAGCCGGTGCCGCGGCGGCTTTGCGGGCCTTGCCCTTGGCGTAGAAGCGGTCATAGAGGAGCATCGCCATGAGCACCACCGGCAGGATCAGAGGCGCCGAGTGCTCGTCGAAGGGCGTCTCCAGGCGAATGTGGAAAAAGAGAATGACCAAGGCACCCACGATCCCATAGGGGATGAGACGCGCCAGGGCGCGAGCGCTCTGGGGCAGGGCCTCCCGTACCGGAGCCAAGGTAAAGGGGCCGCGCCGGACGATGAGACAACCGATGAGGAAGATGACCAGATTGAGGGCAAAGACCCACAAACCTTTGTGGAACAACTCATCCGTGGTGACCTCTTTGTTGAGCGCGGCGACGATGACCACCAGCAAACAAGGCGAGAGCACCACGCCCATGGAGCCCGACATGGCCGTGGCTGCCTGGGCAAAGCCGCGCCGCGTGCCGGCCTGCCGCAGCTCGCGGTAGATGATGGCCCCAGCGGCGATGACGAAGATCCCCGAAGCGCCGCTGTAGGCGGTGGGGATGGCGGCAGCGCTCACCACGACAAAGGCCAGGATTTCTGGTGGCAGTTTCCACGGACGCACGATGGCGAAGGCGTGCTCCGCCAGTAAGGTGCGCTTGAGCAACATCCCGGTCCACACGTAGAGGCCGACGTTGATGTAGAGCAGGGCGTGCTCCGTGAGCTGGTCGAGGAAAATGGCGAGGCCGGCGATGTGGTTCTCGATCAGACCGAAGTAGAGGCCCGTGATGATGGCCATGGCCACATAGAGGGGCACCCCCAGCAGGGTGCGCCCCCAGCTCGGCTCGGCATCGATGCGCGGCCGCGGCCGGATGAGGTGGGCCACGTTGACCACGGCCATGGCCGCAAAGCCCCCCAGCCACAACAAGGGGAGCTTGGAGACCTGCTCGATGCCCGCGCCCAGGTGGATCTGATGCAGGGTCCAGAAAGAATAGGCCAGCAGCAGGTTGGCGCCGAGCTGGAAGGCCTGGGTGATGCGATCGGGGCGACGCGACGTGGCAGAGCGCAACGCAATGTGCGCGCGCCGCACCGTCGCCGTCAGGGCACAGAACATCATGAGGAGAACCAAGACGTGGCGGCTGTACTCGACGCCCACGTGCACCACCTCGGCGACGCCCGTCTCGATCCAGCGAAAACGCCGCAGGTTGCTCGACTGCAACGCCGTCTGGATGCGCTCGTAGGACGCGATGCGCTCGATACACAGCTCCCGAGCCGCAGCGATGGCGTCCTCCGACGGGCCCTCCTCGACCTCACCGAAGAGGGCGTCGAGGTCATCGAAGTCCTCTTCACTCACCTCGGTGCCATGGTCCTCCTCGGCGCCGATGGCGTCGGGATCGCAGTCCGGAGGCGGTGGATCCGTGCGAAACTCACGATAACCCGGCCAGTGGTGCTCACCCGACTGCAAGAGCTGGTTGTGGATCTTGCCAGCCGTGCCGTAAAAGATGACCGCAAGCAGCAGCAGCAATACGGGTAAACCTGTGAGCATCCAGGTGAGCAGAGCCTTCTTGCCAACTTGCGCCACACCAGCCTCCTGCAAGTGCATGAAAAAAAGCGACGACGCCGCGGTGACCACCACGCGCCAGCGAAGCGCTGGGCTGCTTTTTAGTCTTTTTCCAAGCCTCTGTCATGGGGCCAGGCGAATCGTGTCAGAGCGGCCACGGGTGGCTTGCCTCGACAGAAGAAAAGCCTTTATCTTGGCGTCAGTGGACGCGGTTGCCGCCGGCCGCCCACAGGGAATGACCCCTAAGTCAATAAACTTTCTAACCATTCTCACCTGCACCACTGCGAGCCCCCCCCATGAAGCCATCGCCTGCGCCGCCCTCCCCCTCTCCAACTCGCCTCGTCCTCGCCTTGGTGGTGGGCTTGCTCACCCCAGCCGCCCTCGGCGCCTGCTCCATGCAGAAACTGACGGGCAACACCATGGTGACTTACACCACGGACCACGTCTTCACTTACCTCATGGCCAGCGACGACCTGAACGCCGCCTGTGAGCTGGGAGTCTCCATGGGCGGCTTCCTCGAGTCCTTCGCCGCCGTCGATGTCAACCCCGACAAGGCGGCCATCACCTCCCAGGTCGCCGCCGGCATGTGCGCCGAGGCCCTGGCCTGGGAGCTGGCCCTGGAGCGGACCCGGGCCCTGGGCCGCGGTGACGCCACAGGGGCACAAGACGCCTTGATTCGCGAAAAAGAGGCCCATCGCTTGGCCGCCACCCGCAATTACGCCGCCTATCAGCGCGCCCTCGCCGCCTATGGCTCCCCTGACGCCGGCTGCCCCAAGTTCGGCAACCGCAATGACGAGGTGCTCTACATGCTGGGGCTCTCCGCTGGCGCCCTGGCGCTACTCCACGACCAAAACGCCGACCGCAGCGCTGGCGTGCCCATGGACGTCCCGGTCTTGGTCGAGCGAGGTGCCGCGTGTTTGGATCCACAGCGCTGGTGGGGCGTACCCTTGGCGCTGCGCGCCGCGGTGTGGCTGAGTGTGCCCGGCCTCGGCGGCGATCGCGATCCCTGGGCCGCGCTGCACGAAGCCGCCACCCTGGGTGACGAGGCTGGCGTCAGCATGGCGCGCGCCCTCTTGGTGCAGAGCGCCCGCGCCGCTGGCCAGAAAGAACGGATGTGTGCGGCCCTGGCGGCGCAGGAAGAGGCCCTGCGCCAGACGCCGCGCGCCGACCCGTGGCGCCTCCTCGACCGCTATGGGCAGGTGATGATGCGTTTCGAGAACGACATCACCTGGACCCAGGAGCGCGGCCACCGCGCGCCCTTTGGCCACTGGCAATGCCCCGCCGCGCCCGTGGTCATCGACGACGCCGACGCAGACGACCTCCTGGAGGGGCTCTTTGGACCCGATGAAGATGAACCCACGCCCGTAGAACCCGAGCTCCTCGACGATGCCAAAGCCGAGGCCGAAGGCGCGCCTGGCGCCGAGGCGCCCTGAGGCGGGCGCTCCCTCCCCCCATGCGCGTCGAGGTCGATGTGAGAATTTCGGTGAAGAAATCTTGGCCACAGGGCGTCTGGAGGCCGCACTTTTTCGGAGCAGGGCCTGCGGGTACCCTCCGCCACAGCCAACAACCCATGAGGAGTGAATGATGAAGTTGAGACAACCCAGGCAGCGCCCATGGTGGCCCCGTGCCCTGACCCTTCTGATCGTCCTGGGCCTGACGGCCTCCTTCAGCGCCAACGCGTGGGCGCAGAAGAAATCTCTCTGTGTCTTCGATGTCTCCGGTGCCAACGGCGACGCCTTCGCCATCATGAAGGACTACCAAGTGGCCGCCGCCGGTTGGGGCGTCGATTTCGAACTCAAGCCCTACACCAACGAGAAAACCGCCGCCGACGACTTCAAAGCCGGCAAATGTGACGCCGTCCTCCTCACGGGGCTGCGCGCGCGGACCTTCAACAAGTTCTCCTCCACCCTCGAAGCCATGGGGGCCATCCCTAGCTATGACCTCCTCGAAAAAGCCATTGGCCTGCTCTCCGGCCCCAAGGCTGGGGACATGCTCAAGAGCGGTGACTACGAGACCGTGGTCATCCTCCCCATGGGCGCGGTCTACCTCTTCGTCAAAGACAAGAGCACCCGCACCATCGAGAGCTTGGCCGGCAAGACCATCGCCACCATCGACTTCGATCAGGCCGCCAAGACCATGGTGCGCGAAGCAGGCGCCTCCCTGAACGCCGCCGACATCAGCACTTTTGCCGGCATGTTCAACAACGGCGCCGTCGACGCCTGCTACTCACCGGCCACGGCCTACAAGCCCCTGGAGCTGGAGAAAGGCATCAAGAGCAACGGCGGCATCGTGCGCTACCCCTTGGCGCAGCTCACGGCCCAGGTCATCATCCGTAGCGCCGATTTCCCCGCCGAATTCGCGCTCAAGTCGCGGGAGTGGTCCAAAGGCGAGTTCGGCCGCGTCTTGAAAATCGCCAAGAAAGCCGAAGACGCCATCCCCGCCAAGTACTGGATCGACGTCCCCGACGCCGACCGCGTCCGTTATGACCAGCTCTTCCTCGACGTGCGGGTGCGCCTGCGTGACACGGACAACGTCTATGACAAGCAGATGTTGACCCTCATGCGCCGCCTCCGCTGCCAGGCGGACAAATCGCGCGCCGAATGCGCTGAGAAACGCGAGTAGCAAGCCGGGCGCGCCGCCGCCCCACTACTCCCCTTGAAAGGCCCCAGCATCGCACGGCTCAGGTCGGTCCTGGCCGCGCTGATCGCGCTCCGGGCAATCGCGCCCCAAGCCGCGCGCCGGCGACGCCGAAGCCAAGGCCGCCGTCGGGCTGAAACCGCCGTTGTCGGCCACCTCCTCCAAGAGGGGATCGGCGAAGAGAATGCCCGCGGCACAAGCCACGTCGTCGCGTCCATTGGCTTTGACGCGCGGCCACTGCAAGTTGCCCCCACCATCGATGAGGGCCTCGTGGCAGCTCGTGGCGCTGTAGGCGTTGTCCGTGAGGTTGTGAACCATGAGGCTGTTCTTCAAGGTCATGCTCGCCTCTTTCCCTTTGAAGATGGCGGGACCATAGTCGGCCTTGTTGCCCGTGAAGGTGCTGTTGACGATCTCCGCCGTGCTGGCGCCATTGAAGATGCCCGCGCCGTTCATGGTGACCGTGTTGTTGGCGAAGGTGCAGTTGACGATCTCCGCGCTAGAGCCCGATCCCAAGAACAGACCGCCGGCGTGCTTGCCCGTGTGGTGGTTGATGAGGGCCGTGTTCTTCAAGAGCAAGGGCGCCGCCTGATGATAGAGCGCCCCCGAACCGTCATCGGGGTTGCCAAAGCGGTTGCCATCGAAGAGGCAGGTGTCGATGGTCGCCGCCGATCCCGGGTAGTAATACGAGAAGAGCCCAGCCCCATGGGTCATGGCGGTGTTGCCGATGAAGGCCGTGCCGCACATGTAGAAGTTGCCCGGCTCATCGTAGTTCATGCCGTCGATGTAGAGGCCCCCGCCATTGCCATACTGGCCGGAGCCGGTGCTCAGGGCGCCGTTGCCGGCGAAGACCGTGCGAATGACCGTGAGGTTGGTGCCGCGGTTGAGGATAGCGCCGCCGTTCGAAGCGCTGTTCTCGACGAAGGTGCAGCCCGAGATCACCGCCTCGCTCAAGCCGCCGGCATAGATCGCGCCGCCGCCGATCTCGCCGGCGCGGCTGGCGCAGTGGTTGTTGATGAAGTGCACGTCGATGGCGTGCAGGGTGCCAAACCAGGGGTGCCGGATGGCAGCGCCAGAGTCCGAGGGGCGGTTGGTGACGGCGGCTTCACCCGCGGCAACGTAACCATCGCGCAAGGTCAAGCGCTGGACCACGAAGCGGGTGTGGTTGTCCAGATCGAAGATGCGCGTCTGCCCCTGACCGCTCAAGGTGATGCGCTCCTCGCCATCGACGATGACGGGATCGGTCTTGGACGAGCGCACTTGGAGCGCCTCCGTCAAAACAATCGTGTGTGGATCCAAACCACAAGCAAAAGTCAGCGTCCCGGAACCGGCGAGGGTGAGGGCAGAGAGCGCCGTGCGCAAGGCTGCCTCGGTACACGACGCGGGGGAGCCGTCGCCCACGGTGTGGATCGGTGCCTGATGGGACACGGGGGCGAGGGCCTCGGGACAGGGGAGGTCATCGGGGATGGGCGGCAGGGGCGCGTCGTGGCCAAAATCGGGGTCGGCATCGGGGTGGCTGGGCGACTTGGCGTCATCGCAAGCTACCAGGAGCAACACCAGCACGCTGAGGACGAGAACGGGGGTCGATGACGCCATGGCTTCCTCCAGATGATTGCGGTCACAGCTTGAAGCATGGCGGGCCCGGCGGGCTGGGTCAAGCGCGGCGGCGCCGTGAGCGGGTCGGTCGGGCCCGGCGAGGTCGCGACGTGCTGGGCGACGGCATCGACCTGGGGCCGAAAATCTGCCACATCTCTGCGGGAGCGAACGCGCGTCCGCCACGGACGCGAAGCTCGGCTCGGCCTTGTACCTGCGCCTCCCTGGCCGGCCTGGGGGCGCCCGCGCAGCAGGCGCAGCGATGTGGGAAGACCTGGACAACGCCCGTGCTTACGACGCCTTTGGCCGTGCCTATGCCTATTATTCGGCGGCTGCACGGGCGCTGCTTCAGGCGTCCGCCCCCAGTGGCGCAGAGCGCATCATCGACTTGGCCTGCGGCACGGGGATCTCCACCGAGGTCATCCAGGCGGCCCTCCCCCAGGCCCAGCTCTGGGGCATCGACGCCGCGCCAGCCATGCTCGAGGTGGCCCGCGCCAAGACCTGGTCAACCACGGTGACCTTTTGCCAGGGCAGCACGCCGGCGGACGCCCAGATCGCTCCGGCGACAGTGGACCTGATCCTGTGCAACTCTGCCATGTGGCTCTTTCCCCTGCGACCCGAGACCTTTGCCGCCCTGGCGCAGGCGCTGGTACCGGGCGGGCGCTTGGCCTTCAACCTCCCGGCCGAGCTCATCGGCGAGGTGGCGCACCTGATGAGCCCGGCCGGGCTGGCCTTCTGGCAAGGGCTGCAGGCGGTGCGCGAGGAGCTGGGGCTGCCGCTGCCGCAGGCCAGCGCCCCCACCGCGGAGCCCCCCTGCCGCGACCTCTCCGCCTGGGGCGATCTGTTGCAGGCCGGGGGCTTCGCGCGGGTTCGCTGCAGCCGCTGGCCCTACCCCATCTCCGCCGGCGAGTACCTGGCCCACTGCCAGATCCCAGCCATCCTGGCGTCTTATCTACCCAAGGTGAGCGCCAAGACGCGCGCGCACGCCTTGGGCCTGTGGTTCCAAAAAATCGATCCACAGGCGCTCATGGAGCGGTGCTGGGTGATGGTCGTCGCCGAGAGAGGCTGAGCCCAGCGCCGGGGCTGACCGAGGTGCTAGGGCTGGAAGGCCGCCTTGACCTCGGCGCAGCAGTTGTCGGCGACACAGGCTTCTTCGGCCTCGTCGTCATCGAGGTCGTCGCAGCCGTGCTGTGCTTCGCAGGTGTTGAGGGCTTCCCACTTGGTGCGGCACTCGGTGGTGAAGTGCTCGGCGCAGACCACGGTCTCGCAGTTGCTGCCGCAGGCGATGCAGGCGTTGAAGTCCATACCCATACAGGGCACGAGGCAGTCGTTCATGAAGCACATGGAGACGCACTGGGCCATGGCGCAGCAGGGGCCGGTGCACGCGCCGTCGGGATCGTAGTCACACTGTCCCGGGGTGATCGGCGTGGTGCCGCCGGAGCAGACCAGCTCATAGCCGGCGATGGCAGCGACGCCCACTTCAAAGGTCCCGTCTAGGGTCAAGGTCCCGCCGCCCTCGACGGCCACCAGGCCCACGCCGGTGAACTTGCCCGATACCTTGTCACCCATGGACTTGGGGCACTCATTGATGGTGACCGTGCCCGTCCCGTTCGACTCGTAAACCATCGCCCCCTGGATCACCATCACGAAGACCGGGTCGGCCGGCGGCGCGCCGACGTTGAAGGTCCCAGGCAGCTTGTGGCTGTCGTCGGTGTTGATGGTCACCGAGATGGCGTAGGCCGCGCTGGCGTCGGGGACGAGCCAAATGCCCAGCACCGGCCCAGCGATCCCCGCGGCGAAGACGTTGGGTGCCGCATCCTTCTGCTCATTGCTCACTGCCCCGGGCGCGCCGTCACCGGAGAGGGTCCCCGTGAAGGCCTGCTTCTCCGCCTTGGCCGGGGTGTCAGATTTCTTCCCCTCGTCATCGCCACAGCTCGCCAGAGTCCAAGCAAAGCCCAGCAAACACAGACATAAGAACCGCCAATCTCCGCGCATGAGATCTCCTCCTTGGGATACCGAGCCCAAGGACCCGGTGAGAATTCGCGCACAGACGAATTTTTCTGTATCAAATTCAACCAAGCCCCACACTTTCTGGGTAAGTGTCTGCCATGTCGATCGTTTTTTTGTATCCACCGCCACACGGGCGGGCGCGTCATGCCCGCGTCCCGAGCGCGCCAGGTGGCAGCGCAGCCTCGGTCGCAGGCCGACGATGCATCTTTTCCCTTGCATTATTTTCACCTGGCATTAAGTTGCGCCCGTCGGTTCCGCTGATGCTGCTGAGAGACGAAGTCTCAGCCCATCTGAACCCCCAACAAAGCAAAGCCAGTCGACGCGTTGCACACACACAGCGCGGCGTCTTGGTGCGCCTTGCCTCTGCTGCCCAGGTGTGCGTCACCGACGCGCTCTCGGCAGAAGGACGGTGGCGCTTGCGTTGGAAGAACGGGTAAGGGCGCAACCGCGCGAGGAGGCCCCGGCGCCGCTGAGGCCATGGCAACGTGTGTGGAGAGAGAGAGAGGAATGTTCTGGATTGAGACCTTGGGGTTGGTGGCATCGCTCATCGTGGCCATCTCGATGACCATGAAAAACATCAAGATTTTGCGCTATCTGAGCCTCTTTGGCTCGCTGCTCTTTGCGGCCTATGGGGCCATCCTGATGCTGTGGCCCGTGTTGTTGCTCAACATTTTCGTCGTGGCCGTCAACGTCTACTTCCTGTGGTCCATCGCCCATGCCAAGACCTGGTTTCAGATCTCGACGCGCCGCGACTTGGACAGCCCGCAGGTGCAGAGTTTTCTTCACTTCTATGCGGACGACCTGCGCAAGTCTCACCCCGACTTCCACCTGGACCGCGACCACAAGGACTACAAGGCCTACTTCATCCTGCGGGAGACCCTGCCCGTGTCGCTGTTCATTTATTACGAGAATGAGCGCGGCGAGCTGGAGATCGCCTTGGACTACGTGGTGCCGGCCTATCGCGACTTCAAGAACGCCCGTTTTCTTTTCCACCAAGGCGCCTTCTTCATGGACTTGGGCGGACGTTACACCTTCGTTACCCACAGCCACGCCACCGCCCACCAACGCTATCTGAAGCGCATCGGCTTTGCGCCGGACCCACATGCCGATGCGCCGCACCGCTTCGTCTTCCACCTGACCTTTCCCGTGGAAGGCCACAGCTCATCGGGTCTGCCCTGCCCCTGTTGAGGGCGGCGGCGCTCAGATTTTGAAGGCAGCGATCCAGCCAGAATCGTGTTCGACCACGCGGTCCCACGGGAGAACATTATCCTCTCCCTGTTGATCCCGAGCGTCTTCGTCGTTTTTCTCGGACCATTGATGGCCCTTGCCGTAGGAGGTCTTGTCGGCAGGGTCCAGGACCAGGCGGCCATAGGGATCGTCTACCGCCACCCCTGCCCGCCACTTGCCCCGGCGCCGCGACGCCAGCGGCGCGCCAATCCGCCAGGGGTTGTCCAAAGCTAGGGCCACGCGCTCATTTCTTGGCCGGCAACGCACCCTCACGTGCTATCTCTTTTTTTGTCGCGCCCCATTGGCGCTTACCCGGCACATCCTGACCCCAGACGCCCGCCCGAAGGGGCGTCTCCACCACCCAAGGAGCGGCCATGGTCAAGCAAGCAATGCATGTCGTCGTCGAAGCCTACCAGGTCGTCGACCAGCGTCGCCTCGTCGACGCGGCCCTCGGCCTGGGCACAGCCATCGAGTGCATCGAGGCCTACTGTGCCCAGCACCCCGGCCCCTGGGTGCGCCTGGTGCTCGCCGTCAGGGGCCAACCCCTGGTCGACAACCCAGCCCCCCAGGACGACGTCTTCATCCTCCGCCTCCTGGCCGAGGCCTGGGAACAGCGCCATGGCGCCAGCGTCAGCCAACCGCTGCGCGATCACTTCGGCGCGCGCTTCGACCGGCCCAGCTTTCGCCCGTCGCCGCGCCAACATCCCCTCGCGGTGCTCCGCGTCTACTCCGTCGACGAGTTCACCGACGACTACGTGGACGTGCTCTGCTTCGACGTGCTCATCCCCGAGCGCTTCGTCATGGGCCTCGAGGGCCTCTCCTGGGACAGCACCGCCAAGGGCGCGCGGACGCCGCAACTGCGCCTCTGGCCCTTCGAGGGCCAAGTCGCCGCACAGACCTTGCCGCGGCGCACCGTCATCGACGCCCGGGGCCAGTGGGATCTCCAGCCCGACGCCACCACCTGGCAACACCACAGCGCGCCGTGCTGTGTGACCCCGCGGGTGCTGCGCGGCCACGGCCCCCACGTCTGGGTCGGCTGCAAAAACCATCTCCTCCGCATCAGCGACGGCGGCGACATCGCGCGCCTGGCACCTCACCTCCCTCTTCCCGGCTTGGATCGCATCATCGACCTCGCCCCCACGGCCGACGGCGCCGTGTGGATCGCCACCGAGTACGGCCTCATCCACTGCAGCGCCAGCGGCACCTGGCGCCACCACCCGCGCTTCGAGCCCCCCATCCCCATCACCGCCTTGGCCGCGGCTCCCGACGGCGCCCTGTGGCTCAGCACCCCAGGCCACCTCTACACCCTCGACCCGGAACAACAGGTGCGCCGCACCCAGTCGCTGAGCCACGGCCCCATCCGCCAGATCTCCGTCGACGCCGCTGGCCACGTCTGGATCTCTGACGACGAGAGCCTCCGCTGCCTCGACGCCAGCGGCAAGACCCTGTTGCGCCGCACGAAGTTCGAGCCCAATCTCCGCGGGCACTTCACCGACCCACACGGCACCTGCTGGCTCATCGGCACGGGCATCTACATCCAGACCGATTTGTCCGGCAAGCACCTCGGCTGGGACTTCATCGACCCGCCCCTGGCTCGGGGACGGGCATGGGACTACCACCCCACGCACGGCCCCCTCCTCCTCGAAGCGCGCGGCCGCCTGCTCAGCCTCAGCGAACACACGGTGCTCCTGAACTCCTCCCCGGCCCTGCCCGCCGCCCCGCCCAAAGTGCGCTTCTTCTCCCTGGCCTGCACGGCAGAACGCGTCTGGCTTGGCACCTCACACGGGCTCATCGGCTTCGACGCCGCCGACCTCGGCGCCGGCATCGCCCAAGGCCTGGACTGCTGGACCGAGCTCATGGCTGCAGAAGAATCCTACTTCGCCGCGGCCGCCCCTTTCCTGGCGGGCGACCCCCTCGACGACGAGCTGGTCAGCAGCGATGGGCGCCTCAGCACGTCCTGAGCCACCACCTCTGAGGGCTCTGGATCCACGGCCACCAGGCGTGCGCCCTAACGGGCCAGGTAGTCCCGCAGGAGCTGATCGTAGCCGTCTCGCCCCTTGATCAGGCCGTCCAGGACCAACTTCTCCACTTGGCCCCCTACCAGCGGCAGACGCACTTCGACATAGTTGTCGCCTTCGAGGATGGCGCCGTCCCCATCGGCCTTGATCTTGTTGCCACCCTTGATGGTGAAGCGCGCCGCATGGGCGCTGGTGCTCTCGTAGGTCCAGGTCGCCGTCATCGCCTCGAGATTCCAGTCGACTTTGGTCACCGAGCTGATGGTCTTGTTCTTGTCGAGCCCCGTCACCCCGCGATCATACTCCGTCGCCCGGATCTCGATCACACAGCGCTGCGCATCGCGCACGGTCACTTCGGCCGTCGCTTTGGTGACGGCGTCATCCAGCTCGCGTTGTTCGGCCTGGAAGGCGGGATCGGTGACCACGGCGAGCAATTTCTCGGGCGAGACCGCAAAACGGGTGCTTTTACTTCCACTTCGAGCCATAGATTTTCCCTCTCTGTCGTGTCCCAAGGGTGCGATGCCGGCTGCATCGAAGAGCACTTTGGATAATCGAAAGCCTGGCAAGGGTCAACGGCGGGCCTGTCATGGCAATAGCCACGCGCTGGAGCGCCGGCAAGGGGGATGCAGCGCTGCCGGGGGGGCCGAGCCAGCCGTTCTCTCGTCGCCGGTGAAGAGCTCTGCCAGCGCCCATGCCAGGCGTCGTTTGAAACCAACGAGGGTGACGAAACCATGGAGCGAGATTGACGGGGCAAGGCCCAGGCGCCACACTCGCGTTCTGGTCGTGGGCGCCGCGCTCCCACGAACAAAAGTTCTTTAAGTCTACGTGGCGCCTTCGAGAGCGAGCATGTCGTTTCACGCATCGAGAGAGCGATCTTCAGAGCAAGCAGCCTTTGGAGAAGCCCTCACTCAGATCGCAGAGGTAGTCGAAACACGGGATGACTATCTCTTTCTCGTTGCCATGGGCCTCACACGGTTGCCACCGGAGATTGGTCAGTTGACCTGGCTCAGAGAGCTGGACCTCAGTCACAACCACTTGTCATGCTTGCCTCCCGAAATCGGCGCGCTCAGCAGTCTCCAGCGGCTTGCCGCCGCCAGCAATGACTTGGTGTCTTTGCCGTCTAGCCTTGGTCACTTAAGCAGCCTGGAGCATTTGCACTTAAACGACAACCGGTTGCAGGGATTGCCTGACGAGCTGGCGCACCTGCACCGCTTGGAGTGCTTGGAGCTCAATCGCAACACCTTCGACACGTGGCCGGCGGCGCTGCTCCAACTCCCCTCGTTGGCCTATTTGCATATGAACAACAACTGCCTGCGGAGCCTTCCGCCTGAGATTTCGCGCATGGAGGCCTTGGTGCAGCTCTATCTCCACGGCAACCAGCTCAAGACCTTGCCTTCTCAGCTTGGAGAGCTTTCCAGGCTGCGGGTGCTCGACGTGAGCGGGAATGGCCTAAGGGCGTGGCCAGAAGCCCTGGCGCACATGAGACGCATCGGCGGTCCCGAGATTGAGTGGGGGCAACATTGAAGACACCCAGAAACGGACTTCCTTAGCCCAACTGCACCCCCTTGCCGTTCTTTCACTCCCCCCCTCGTCGCCCTTGAGCCGCAAGCGCCAAGATAGCTTCTTCTCCCATGAAGCGGATGGCCTGCCCCTTAGCGATGCGTGCCTCTGCCTGACGCACCTTGACCGGCACGGCGCCGCTCTCCTCTTTGGCCAGCAGCCCCTCGCCGATGATCACCACGCGCGTCGCCGCGGAGACCTTCCCATCGACGCGGTAACCCAGGGCCTCAGCCGCGGCGATGACCTCCTTGCGCCGCCGCACCAGGGAACCGGCCAGCACCACCCCCTCGGCGGCGTTCTGCGCCTCCGCGCCCGGCGCCGTACTGGCGCTGGGCGGCGCTGCTCGCGACGCGGCCGGGCTGGGCGGCGCTGGCCGCTTGGCCTTGGGGAGCTTCACCGGCTGTTGCACCCGCACCTGCCACTGGGGGATGTTCAGCCCCTTGCCGTGGCAAGCCGCCAGGACGATGTGGGCCGCCGCCAGCGCGTCTTCGAGGGCGTCGTGGTGTTTGAAGCGATACCCCAGAAAGCCGCAGAGCTTGCCCAAGCCATAGCTCCCACACTGCTCCTTGTCCCAGGCCCGGCGAGCGATGGCCAAGGAGTCGAGCCAAGTGCAGGCGATCTCTGGCAGACCATAGCGCTCGGCGGCGCAGGCCAAGGCCCTGCGGTCGAAACCCGTGTGGGCGATCACCACCTCGCCGCGCATTGCCTCGGCGAGCCCGCGGTAGATCTGGGCAAAGTTGGGCGCGCCGGCTACGGTCTGGGCCGTGATGTGGTGGATCCAGATGTTGCCCGCCTCGAAGGCTTGCTCGGGGTCGACATAAGTCATCCAGGTACCGTCGACTTTCCCAGCGCGCACCTTGGCCAAGCCGATCTGACACACCGACCCCGGGTGGCTGTTGGCGGTCTCCACGTCGAGGGCGATGAAGTCCATGCCCTCCAGGGGCAGATCGAGTCGCTCCCAGTCGACCTGCTGGGGTGCCTGCGCGCGCTGTGGCGCCGAGGCCTTGGCCCGGGGCTTGGGCGGCGTTTGGAGGGTGCGGACCGTGGCCCACAGGGTGAGCTCCGCCGGAGGCGGAAAGTGCAGGGGCAGCGCCGCGAGGTCGAAAGGCAGCGCCAGCGAGGCCGCCGCTTCCAGGGGGGTGTGCAGCAGCCCGGCGTGGGCGAGGAAGGCGTGCTGGAGCTTGAGCACCCGCCGCAGGAGGTAGATGGGCGGGAAGCGGCCCGCCCGAGCCAGCCAGCGCAGGACCTCGGCGTCCGCCTGGGCGGCGCAACACTTCGGGCAGCTCCACACGGCGTTGAAGGGGACCAGCTTGGTGAGCGCCAGCGCCGGCATGAGGGGGGGACGCGCCAGGTCGCCGGGGGCGGCGCAGTAGGCGCAGCGGCGGCCGTAGGTGGCCTCGATGGCGAGCTCGTCCGTCAGGGGCCCCATCTTCTTGGCGCCGCTGCACAGGTCGCGGAAGAGGGCGGCGCGCACGACGTGGTGCTGCGTGTGGTAGGCGTCACAGCCGGCCTCGAGGGCCATGTCGGCGCGGGCGACGTTGGCGTAAGCCCAGAAGAGGGCCTCTTCGATGGTGTGAAGCTGCGGTCCGGCCATCCCTCACTATCCTTCCGTGCATTTTCCTGGCGTAAACGAGCACTTGAGCGGGGATTAGCACGGATGACCCGTGCCTGTCGAGGAAGCCGTGGCGCAGGCCAAGGCCACGTCGCCAGCGGCCCTGCTCAGGGCGCGTCCTCTGCGTGGAAGGACAGCAGCTCGAAGTAGGCCCCAGGGCTCGCCTGGGAGCCGCTGCAGATGTTTCCCTGCCACACCACGGCGCGATACTCCGCCCGCGTCAGGTAGAGCAGGCCAGTGCCCAAGTCCAGCGGGACGCCCAGCTCCAGGGGGCGGCCGTCGACCCTGATGTCAACGGGCAAACCCACCTCTTCGCAGTCCAGCTTGAAGGCATCGCAGCCGAGCTGGGGCGTGGCGCTCAGGGTGATGCCAAGGGCCTCAGGGAGGGCAAAGCCCGCGACTTGCCTATAGGAGCCCACGGCGCGCTCACCCTCCCACAGCGTCACACGATAGCTGGCGCTCCACCCCTCCCAGTCGACACTCAGGCTGCGGCCCGCCTCGGTCAGCGGCGCCATCATCATCTCGGGAGCACACCACTGCCAGGAAAACCACCGCGGGGCGAAGTGCTCCGGGGGCGCCTCCAGCAGGATCTCTACGCAGCCCTCCGGCATGCTCAGCGGACGCAGCTCCCGCACGGTCCAGCGAATGACCTGCCCCCCTTCGCCGCGTGTGGCGGGCAACCTGCCCACATCCCAGGCCGGCGCCAGCAACTCCCGCGGACAGGCTGGCAGGGGGCTCACCACCTCTTCACCCCAGGCGAAGGCATAGGCCTGCACCCCCTCCCACGTCCAGGAGAAGCGCGTCCCGGCCGGCGGTTCGCCATAGGAGCGTTGCCACAGACACGAGGCGTCGTCGTCAGCGCAAGGCCGGTGGCCAAAGGGGGGCACGGCCTCACTCACCCCGGCGTAGTCCGCCGTCAAGGTCAGGTGCGGACCTTCTGGGGCCCCTTTGGGGACCGCCACGGGGTGCTCCGCCTGGGCCATGGGTCCCGCCCACACCACCAAGAGGCGATCCGGGCGAATCGCGGCGTAGGGCTGACGGAGAATCCACGCCAGGTTACAGTCCCGCGTCTCGAAGGTGTCCACCCCGGCCTGCTGCCCCGACATCAGGGTGTAGTCGTCGTGGATGAAGGTGGGCGTACGCGTCGCCAGCCGCAGCGGCTCGGCCAAGAGCACGGCACAGTCCACCGCCTTGCCCGGCGCCAAACGCTGCACCGACAGGCGATGCACGTGATGGGTCATATTGCGCACCACCATGGCCGCTGCGAAGCTGGGCGCCTCCTTGGGCTCCGCGGGACCACAGCCAGGCAGTCCCACAGCGAGCCACAGCCACGCCATGGCCAAGAGCCTTCCGCCTCGTCTCATGGTTCCTCCCACATGGCTTCCACAAAAGTCGTGACTTTCGCGGGCGCGGGCACGAGTGGCCAAGCACCGTAGTTGACGCACGATGGGCTGACCACCACCGGGTAGGACGCGCGCCCGAGCCACAAGGTCCCACCGGCCAGGGGCACAGCCGCACCGGCGGCATGGGCCCCGAGGGCGCCGGCCACGGCGAGCTGCGCGTCGACCCAGGTGTTCAGGCAGGGGTCCAGGCGCGGGCGGCACGCGCCGACGCTCACTTCACCCTGCCAGCGCACGGGGAAGCCTTCGGGCGGGGCATAGGCGCGCACCAGCAGCAGCCGGCGCGCCAAGGGTGGCGGCGCCTCGGGATGGGCGGCTTGCAGGGCTATCTCCAGCATCGACCCTTGGTTGCCAGCGACGTGGGTCGCAGCAAAGCGCAGGCGGACCCCTTCCAAGAGGGCGTCCTCCATGACGCGGTGCAGGCGCGCCGGGCCACACAGACTCAGCCCGCCGCGCCCGCCCTCAGGCGCGGCAGCAGGCGCGATCATATAGGCGCGGCAGTCCGGGTGCTCCGGGTTCTCCATCACCTCCAGCACGACGACCCCCTCGTCCAAGTCAAGGTCTGCGGCGAAGGCCCAGGCCACCCGCGGTGTCGCACCGGGGTCTTCGCAGCTCCCGGGCGTCTCCTCCGTGGGCCAAGACCTCACCTGCACGGGGGCGTTGGGGAGGGCCTCCCAGGCGTAACGCGCGCCGGCCGGGGCTTGGCTCGGCTGACAATCCCAGCCCTGGAAGCGGTAGTAGTCGCAGCCCGGCGCGGGCCAGGTGTTCATTTGGGTGGCATCCACGGCGCCGTAGTCGGCGCGCAACACCACGGTCGCCTCGGAGCCCGGCCAATCTTCAGGGAGCTGCGCGTCATAGTCGAAGGTCGCCATGGGGAGGGCGTGGGTCCAGAAGACCAGGGCATCCGCCCCGAAATTCCCCTTGAGGAGAACGGCCTCACAGGATTGCCCAGGCACGAAACTGGGCCCGCCCCCATCCTCCTTGGGGATCGGCCCGCCCACGCGCGGCCCCAAGGGCGCCTGCTGTCCCGAGCCCAAGGGCCAGGTGACGCCACGGGCCTCGAAGTGCCTCGGGCTGAGCATCGATGCGGGATCACTGGCGACCACGTCACAATCCATCAGGACGGGCGACGTCAGGGCGTGGACCGTCACCAAGCGCTGCTCCCTGCTGCCGTTGACGGCGGCCACGCGCGCTTCGAAGACGCCGGGAGAGACGCGCTTGTCAGGGATCTCTTCCGAGGGCGTGGCCATACAGGCCAAGCCGCCCACTGCCGTCGCCAGGCCGCGCCCCCAAGCGCGCCAGGGCGCGCCCGCCGGGGCTTGCATGGCCGGCCAGAAAAACCACAGGGAGAGCGGCACCATGGGCAGGGCCATGAGATCCGTCGGGTCCACCGTGGTGTGCCAGCCCCAGCCAAGGGCGCGCCAGAGGGCGTCCCACGCCAGCGCTGCGGCGGGCCACAGGTTGATGGCTGCAAAGACCACCCCAACCGCGACGGCACAGGCGATGACCCCTCCTGGCCGGCGCCGCCGCAGCAAGGCCGCCACCAAGACCGGCGCCAGAAACAACCCCGCGAAGTCGCTGAGCTTGCCCGTCAACACGCCCGCCCAGACGCTGCCTTTCAGCAGGTGATCGTTGAGCACGAGCAGCGCCACGGCCGTCAACCAAGCCGGATGTAGCAGCGCCTGCCCAGGCCTGAGCCAGCCTTGCCTCTCGTCGTTTTGCGTCATTGGCCTGTGCTCCTCTTGGGGTGGCCACACCCGTCCTGCCCTGCATCTTCGGCGCAACGCCCACGCTCCCCTCCAACTTACAGAATTGTGTCGCCCAACGCTCCCCCTTCTCACGACCTCATGCGCTCCGCGCTGCTGCTGCTGGCGCCGGGGCGCGCTCGCGGGGAGCTTTGGGTCAGGCACGACGGGGACCAGGCTATTGCCGTGGGGCGCGGGGGGCGGCTACACTGAGTTTCCTGCCGGAAGGGCAGCGCGCGACTTGCGGAGGTGGATCCATGAATCAGGTGATGTTGGCCAAATACTTTCTGGTTTCGTGCGCGGTCTTGGGCCTGGTGGCGCTGGCGTGGTCCTGCGACGGCGACACGTCCACGGCTGAGGACCAGGACCTCGTGGCTGACCAGGTTCCTGAGGATGTGGGGCCGGAGATCGCTGAGGTCGAGGTCTCGGACCTTGACGCCGAGACCAGTGAAGACGTCGAGGTGACGGCGGAAGTCGAGGTGGCAGACGCGGCGGACGCCGTGGAGGACACGGGCGAGCCGCCCATTCCGTGTGGTGCGCCACTGACGCCGGTGGGGCCGCCGTGTTGTGTCGGTGGCAACCGCGTGAGCGATGGCGAGTGTCGCGACGGGGTGTGGTTCTGCGCCCAGGGGGGCTTGTGTCAGTGCGCCGGGGCACCCATCACCTTTGTCTGCAGTGATTTTTGTGGCAGCGGCGCCTTCGTGGACGCCGTCTGCGGCGATGAGGGCTGGAGCTGTGGCGCGCTGGTGCGCTCCGATAGCTGCCCGCCGGAGACCTGCTGGGGCGACCCGGGCGACTGCTGCATCAACCCGAGCTGCGTCGACAACCGTTGGGAATGCGAACGCATCGGTGAGGAAGGCGTGGATTGCTGAAGCGAGGCGCGCGACCTTGCAGGTGTGAGGCTTTTCGCCACATCCGTGGCTTGGCCTCACGCGCTTGTGTGGGGCCGAGTGAACGGACTAAGTTGGGGCCCATCGTGCCTTTGGCACCGCGCCTTCGGCTTCTCCTTGCGCGCCTGAGCATGCCCTGATGCCCAAACCACAGTTAAAAAAAATCTTTCGCATTGCCTCCTTATCCCTCCTTTTCGCAGCGCTTTTCGGCGCCGCGCTGCTGTTGTTGCTCGTCGTATGGGAGAGCGGTGACTACGGTGGGCGCATCAGGCGCACTCCCCTGCTCCCCATCGGGGCGCTGGTGGAAGGGCCAGCGCGGCTGCAAGGGGAAGTCGAGGCCCTCCCCGATCACCCCCCGCACCGGGCGCCCACGGGGGAAGCCTGCGTCTATTACCGCGAAGAACGCCTGGTCGTCGGGGAAGATGTGAGCGGCGATTGGCCCTGGGTCGTGGCCGACAAGGAGGAGACGGTGGTCCCCTTTGCCCTGCGCGACGCGACCGGGGCGGTGCGCGTCGTCTTGGACCCGCAGCACCTGCACTACGCCTCGGTGGTGGACTTCGTCGAGAGCGACGACGAACGCTGGGTGCGCTTCTGTGTGGCCGTGGGGGCCACCGTTTCGGTCATGGGCACCTATGACGCGGCGACGCAGCGCGTGCTGCCAGCGGGGGCGCATGGCCTCGACGGGATGATGCTGAGCCTGGACGACTGGGCCACATTGGGCAGCCATTATCCGGGGGATGAGCTGATCGTGAGCGCCGTGGCGCTGGCCATGCTGCTCGGCGCACTCCTCGTCCTCTCACGACTCTTGGACTTCAGGTTGGCCAGGCCGCTGTGGCTGCTTTGCGCCGTGCTCTTGGTGTTGGTCCAAGCGGGCCGCGGCGTCGTCATCCACCTGGAAGATTTCGACGCCGCGGCTCGCCACCTGGAGGCCCAGTGGCAGAGTCGCCTGGCTGAGAGCGCGCCCATGGCGGCCACCCTGGGCCTGAGCCCCGAGGCGCTATTGCGGGCCTGGCCGGAGCTGCGCGCCAACAGCGCCACCGAGCTCGCCCTTGACGAGCACGCCCTGGACGCGGACGACAGCCTGAGCCTGGGGCGGCTGGCCATCGCCCACGGGCAAGCTCGCCTGCGGGCTCGCCGGGGGCTGCTGAGTCTGTGGCGCGGGCCGGCCTTGCCGGCGCCGCTCACCCTCACCCCGGAAGAAGGGCAACGACTGGCGCGCTTGTCCTGGGACACCTTCGAGCCCCAAGGCCTCCGTGGCGAGGCGGCCCTCTTCGGGGCTCTCCTCCTCCTCGCCGCGGCCTTCTTCGTGTTTCTGGGTCATAGAGAGCGCCACCTTGCCCGCTGGCTCAGGACCTTTCCCTCGAGCGTCGCCAAAAACGTCGTCTACGGCCACACGGAGATCAGCGCCACGGCCGTGCTGCGCGAGCCCCAGCAACCGCTGACTAGCCCGCTCACGGCGACCCCCTGCGTTTACTACCACCACTTGGTGCAAGAGCGTCAGCGCTCCGGAGGCCGCCGCAAATGGGTCACGACCCACAACCAAGTCAAGCGCCTGGGCTATTGGCTCGAAGATGAGTCGGGGCGCGTCGCCGTCGATCCACAGGGCGCGACCTTCATCCCGGCTGCGACCACCTCGCACCAGGAAGGCGGGCGCCGGGAGACGGAGGCCACGGCCCCCGTCGGAGCCAAGCTCTACGTCTTTGGTTTTGCCAAAGTCCGCGCCCAGAGACCGCATCACCTGGAGATCGCCGCTTACCCCGACCCCAAGGCTCGGGTCCCCTTCATCATCAGCACCCTGAGCGAAGCGGCGGTCACCGAGCGCTACCTGAGCAAGGTTTTCGTCCTCTTTTATGTGGCCTTCATGCTGGTTTTCGCGGCCATGCTCTCGCTGAGCGCCGCCTGGGCCGGGATGACCCCGACGACCTACCTGGCCTCGGCCTTCATCCCGACGCTGGCGCTCTTGGCAGGGCTCGTCGAGCTACAACGGCGCGACTTGGCCTTTTTTCGCGAACAGTTGTCGCTCATGCAGCGTCGCGTCGAAGACGTGCTCGCTGGCCGCCTGGATCTCTTGCCCTTGGTGCGGCGCCACCAGGCCTTTGCCGACGGCGAGGCGTCAGCAGGTTCTGAGGGCGATGCGGACTATTTCGACCGCAAGATGCGGGCATGGCTCGAGAGCGGCGCGGCGGCGAACGCGACGGACCCCGCCCTTACGCGCTTGCTGGAAGGCCTCGGAGCGATTGGCGAGGAAGCGGCGGCGGTGCAAGAGGGATTCACGGCCATGGCCGATCTCTATCGCCAGCGGCTCGAGGGCGGTCTGGCGCGGTGGGTCGGGAAAATCTTTCGTTTTGCCCCGGTGACGCTTCAGGAGAGCAGTGTGGCGCTGCTGGCCCTCTTGGGTCGCGTGGGTGGCTTTGCCTGGGAGGCCTTGCCGACGCAAGAGGCGTCAGAGGTGATGCGGGCGCTGCGCGCTGTGCCCACGGTGGCGCAGGGGGAAGTGCGCGCCCCACGGACGTGGATCACCTGGAACGGCACGGGGATCACCGTGACCCGCGCGGGGGAGGCGACGCTGCGCTGGGAGATCGACGCCATGCCGGCGATTCAGCTCTCGCAATGGCAACGCCCGCTGCGGCGCACGCTGGGGGGCTGGCTCACGGGTGCTCCGGCGCGGATGCAGCATTATTGGGGGGTTGAGCTGCGGGCGCCTGGGGCGGTGCGGCTGCGGCTGCGGCTGTGCGCCAAGGCGCGGGCTGAGGAGGTCGCAGGCTTGCCTCGCCTCGCCCTGGAGGGGCCTGAGGTCGATGGCCAGGGGCTGATCGCGCTGTTGCAGCAGGCCGTCGCTTTGGGGGCCACCATCGTCTCGGCCTAGGAGCGTGTAGATCAATGGACAAGCCCCAGCGATCAGCAGCGCCAGCATGACGCGCTTGAACACCCACGCAGGTCTGGCTTCGGGGTCACCTGGGGGGCAGGTCGCGCTCAAAGGCGCCGTGA
>Ga0334884_1002236_pt1 | contig 25437 bp, 21 predicted proteins | sample GraSluR1_MG_7_FD_207215 | JGI IMG/M metagenome (GOLD analysis project Ga0334884, IMG submission 207215) | Sludge microbial communities from methane-producing bioreactor in Wageningen University, Netherlands - Granular Sludge_12_05 R1 | ecosystem: Engineered > Bioreactor > Anaerobic >...
TAGTTCTTCGAATGGGGTTCCAGGATCAATACCCTGCGAAGGATCGCCTTGATCTGGATCGTAAATATAACCGCAAACTTTACACTTATACATAGTCAGGGGGATAAACTAAATTTCTACCATGTTAACAGGTATTTCGATAAAAGTTTGAAGATCTTGACCTAAACCTTTTATGGTATCATCGTCTGATTCGTAATACCATGATATCGCAATATTTAAACCTTCCTTAAAGCTCTTATCAAGCATTTTTAGTATGGTGAACAAAAATCGGTTAGAGCCACTGTTAATATATTCTATCTTAAAGTTAACCTTGGTAAACTTTTCTGGACTGGAAAGGTATGCTTCAATCCATCTAACAAGAGGCTGATAAAAAGCAACTGAATCCTCGGGGATAGACCTTCCTGAAATATATAATAAACCCGGAGTAAATTCGATTTCTGGAGTTTTACTGGTGCCTTTAATGTACAACCCATTTATACTTGCCATACCATTATATTTTCGATGAAAAATCAGCAGTAAATATAGAAAAAACAAGAATCGAAATCAAATAGGTTTATGAAATAAAAAATTTATTTATGAATAAAAACTAATCAATTTTTATTAATGATCTGATATTTAATTCTCATTGGTATTTAAGATCCCTAAAAACTCTTTTCCAATACAAGCCAAAAGTTTTTGACCCAAAACTTCGGTTTGGGTGAGCACGGGAAACAATAATATCTTTATCTATTTGATCGATTTGAAAAGAAAAAACGTACCAATCATCCTCGCTTTCAAAAGCCATACTACCAAAACGTAAATCGTATAGCCATAGCGACCCTTCGGTTTTTTTATTAACGGTATAGAAACCATCGGTAAAACGAATTAATCCCTTAACCTTATGATTTTCTGATAATTCAGCGAGTAACTGCTCATTCCTTGGGATATACTTTAGGCTAACTGTATCTTTATCAAAATTGCTGTAATAGCCAAAATGATATCCATTGGAATCTTCGGCAAGAATAAGCCATAAAAAGTTTGTTAATGGCAATGGAGCTGTTTTAACATTTTTGTAATCAATTTGTTGACTGACAATTTGTTTTTTTATATTACTTTCAATAATAACTTTATTTACTACAGAAAAGGAAACAAATAGCAAAGTGTAAACTAATACAACTATGGAAAGGACTTTTCGGTTATTGGTAAATTTTGGCTGAAAAATGGCAATAATCATTAATATTAGGATTGGGATTAGTAAAACAAAATCGATTATTCCTATGGAGTCGAAAGCAAGACGCATACCGCTGAATGGTTCAAGCAATGCGGTTCCATAGGTATTAAAGCAATCAATTGTTATGTGAACTAGAATCGCTAGAAAAGCCATCAATGACCAATGTCGGAAACTAACATCTCTATGAATTTTTGATATAATCCACCCAAGCAAAGGAGCAACTATTAAAGCAAAAACGATGGAATGGCTAAATCCTCGATGTACGAATAGTGATTCAACAGGCTCATAGAACGAGGTAATTGCAACATCAAAATCAGGAATCGATCCCGCCAGAGCACCCCAAAAGAGCGCTTTGTTTCCGGCTTTCCTTCCAAGTACTGCACCTCCGGTTGCTGTGCCAAGAACTATGTGTGTTAAAGAATCCATAATCAATTATTAGGCTAAGTGTTTTTAGTTAATTCCTTCATTCATTGCCATCTCAACTGCATGGCTAAACCCTGACTCGTTGTTAGATCTCACATTTATAAATCTAGTTTTTAGTTCATGGGGCGAATTATCCACCACATAACTTCTTTTCACGCTGCAGAGCATATCCAGATCATTAAAATCGTTGCCAATGGCAATAACCTCTTCGAGGTTAATGTTGAGATTATTACATATCCATCGAACTCCATGAGCTTTGGATACATCCCGTGGAAAAATTTCCATCCAGATTGAATGACCATCGAGAGGGGATGTTACACGTATAACTTTAAGCAACGGAAAACGATTCTTGAGGTTTTCGAACCAATCCACATCATGGGGTAACACAGCAATAATCTGTGTTGCATTAGCGTCAAACGGAACCCCTGGAATATAGGGACGACAAAATGGTTTATAAATCTCCACCCGTTTTAAAAAGTCACTATTATTACTACCCGTATAATGGTAAAGAAATCGATGGTTGGCGGGTATGGGTTCGTGAACCATAAAATCAACATTGTGAAAAATTAGTTCATCAACAACATTCTGAATATCACTGCTATTAAGCTCAGTTGAATAAAGAATATTTTTGTTTTGCCAATGCATTATTCCTGCTCCAGATGAGAAAACTAGGTAATCAAAGGGGAAATCTTTGTCAATTACCTTATCAAACGAGAAGGGTGATCGACCTGTGGCGATTACTCTAACTACCCCTTTTTCTCCAAGCATTTTAAGGGTTGCTATATCTATATCGCTCACCTCGCTATTTGAGCTAAGCAACGTGCCATCGAGATCAGTAACTACTAAGGATAATTTATGCATTTATTGTAAATGGTGAAAATGTAAAAAGTTTCAATTTCTTAATGTCTGATTATCAAAAGGCAATCGCAAAATTGCAAAATACTCAGAAGAAATGATAACAATCCTTGGTCAAAAACGTTTAATGAATTGGGATAAAAAAACATTTTGGCTGGAACAGCATACAAAACAAGGAAAACAAAATAGCTTGCTAAATTAAGAAAAGTTAATGTTAGCAAGTAAAGTTGTTGTGTCAAAAAGTGTAGAGTATTAAATGGAAGACAAAAAATGGCTGTTAAACTAAGTTAATCTAGTTGTGTTGGTTGGTTTTCTTTTTTTTAATTCGATATGTTTTCATATATTTATTGCATAATATTATACTAATAAAATCCTTTTCAAATATGACTAAAACCATCACCTTTAACGAGCTTAGGCGGATTAAGGACCAGCTCCCTGACGGAACGATGCAGAACATTGCAGATAAGTTGAACATGAATGTAGAAACCGTTCGCAATTATTTCGGCGGCACGGATTACGAAAGGGGCGAATCGGTAGGTTTCCACTACGAGCAGGGACCCGATGGCGGAATTGTTACACTCGACGACACCACAATACTCGAACTGGCTTTCGATATTCTAGAAACAGAACAGGGACAGTTGGTGTAAATTTTCGCAGAAAACCATTTTGTTAAAAGGCAGAAAATTTAATAATTTTCTGCCTTTTAAGTTTTAAATGTATTCTCAATGTCAGAACATAGGCGTATTGTTGATCAGGTAGAAAATGAATGGCTGAAAGTTCTTCATCGGCACATCGATTTACTTTACCATAATACCCATTTACCTTCCCATGATGTTGAGCATCATTTAAGGGTTTGGAACTTCTGTCGTGATTTGATGTATGAATTGGATTTGGTGGGAATCAAGGTCGATAGGCAAACTTTAGAGGGTGTATTGATTGCTTCTCTTTTTCATGATACTGGTCTTATTGTTGATAAGAGCGAGGAACACGGCTATCAAAGTCGTCTTTACTGCGAGCAATTCTTTAAAAATAATTCTGACAGACATGTTGCCAATCTCAGCGATATTCTTACTGCAATTGAGAGACATGATGATAAAAAGGTAAAATGTCCCAGCCAAAATGGTAATAAGGATTTAGAATCAATACATAGTATTGTTTCCGCTGCCGATGATCTGGATGCTTTTGGGTATATTGGAATACTCCGATATGTTGAAATTTACCTTATCCGTGGCATCTCCGTTGATTTACTGCCTAAGGCGGTGATAAAGAACTTGCAAAACCGTTTTACCAATTTCCAGAACAGCTACTCCTTTATTAAACAATTCGTTCATAAGCACAGAGCAAGGTTCGAAATCGCTTTTAGTTTCTTTGAATGTATTGAGAAACCAAAAGTAACTAACAAAGGGATTGCCAATGCAAATCGTGAAATAGTTTGCCTACTGAAAGATTGTCTTATTGAGCGTAAAATGGATATTTTCCCGACCATCGATTTTGCCTTAAATAATTACCATTCACAGGAGATAAATAATTTTTTTTGTGAATTAAGAGATGAATTGAGATCAATTAATAATCAAAAATGGTGAACTTTGAATCAACCTTTTTGGGCATAAAAAATCTAATGATAAATCAATTAATCTATTGATATGAAAAGATTTTTCCTTTATTACATGGCACTTGTAGTGCTTTTTATAGTTTCGTTGATGTTAGTTAGATTTGTTAAAACTAGTTCAACTGACAGTAAGGCTATAATTGAGTTGCGTTATCAATACAATGAAAGCCTAACATATCCAGAGGTAATCGGCGCTTATAAAGCGCTGGATAATCAGTATCGCACGGCAAAACTCATTACCTACGGGCAAACCGATGTGGGAAAACCATTGCACCTTTTTGTTATTTCTAAATCAAGAATTTTTGATCCGGCAATCCTCAGACAAAAAGGATACAGAATAGTAATGGTTAACAATGGGATACATCCGGGTGAACCCTGTGGAATTGATGCCAGCCTTAAGATGGCAAGGGATATCCTCGATAATGTTGATGGTATGTGGGAATTGATGGATAGCACAGTTCTTTGTATTATTCCTGTTTATAACATTGGGGGTTCCCTTAATCGCTCTCCTTTTAACAGGGCAAACCAGAATGGTCCTGCCGAGCAGGGATTTAGAGCAAATGCAAAGAATCTGGATTTGAACAGGGATTTTACCCCCATGAACAGCCGCAATGCACGTTCCTTCGCCCAGATTTTCCATCGCTGGAAACCTCATTTGCTTATTGACACTCATACAACCAACGGAGCAGATTATCAGTACGTTATGACCCTTATCCCTAGCCATCCTCAGGAATTACCGCCCATGCTAGGTGAGTTGATGGAAAAAGAATTGGAGCCATTACTATACCAAAAGATGATTGAATCGGGATACGAGATGATTCCATACGTTTCACCTATGGGAAGCCTGCCCGAAAGCGGATTACAGCAGTATGTCAATTCGCCAAGATACACAACCGGTTATGGGCGGTTGTTTAACACCATTGTGTTGATGACCGAAGCTCACATGTTTAAGCCCTTTGCCGATAGGGTGTTGGCAACCTACGAGTTCATTAAGGCTTCTTTAAATTTTACAAAATTGTATGGACACGATTTGAAAATAAGGAAAGATGAAGCTGATGTGTTCATCTCAAAAAAGACAGATTTTGTTTTGCATTGGGAATTGGACTCTTCTAATGTTGAAACCATAAAATTCAAAGGTTACGAGGCCGAATATCTTGATAGTCGCATTACCGGTGGGAAAAGATTATGGTACAATAGGGAAAAGCCATTTGTTAAGGATATTCCATACTATCGGCACTATAATCCAACCTTAATTGTTACTAAACCCAAGTTCTATATCATTCCTCAAGCATGGCGCGATGTTGTTTATCGTTTGGCTATAAATGATGTTTGTCTGGAACGCATTAATAAAGACACCCTTATGGAAGTTGATGCATACTATATTGTCGACTATAAGACCTATCCAAGACCCTATAACGGCAGTTACTTACATTATGAAATTGATGTGCGCATCGATAAGCAACCCATTCAATTTTACCGGGGCGATTATATTGTACCCACCGATCAGCCTGCCAATGAGTACATTGTTCAGATGCTTGAGCCACAGGCTTACGATTCGTTCTTCGCATGGAACTTTTTTGATCCCATCCTTCAGCGTAAGGAGTACTTCTCGCCCTATGTGTTTGAGGATTATGCCGGGATGATGCTTGCAAACGATGCGTTGTTGAGGGAAGAATTTGAAACAAAGCGAAGGAATGATAAAGAATTCGCATCAAACTCCTATGCACAACTCAATTTTCTATACCAACGATCGCCATATTTTGAGAAGAGTTTCATGAGATACCCGGTTTATAGATCGCTGGATTAATTTGCTTTTCTAACTTTTTGAATCAAATTTTTATCTAACCTTTAATTATATCATCGTGGAAACAAAAAAGAAAGGGAAAATTATAAGCAGTATTTCAAAGGTTTGGAAACTAATCGTTGGGAAACTAAATTTTTTTAAACCCTCAGAAACAGCTATTCGTGGTGCAGCCTGGGGTATTCTTATTGTCGCCGTTTTACTTCTTATTATTCCAAGTTCATTACTTATCAAGCACATAGGTTTTGTAAATGTGCTAATCATGACAATTTTTTTAATTACCGGAGGAATTTTAATTGGTTTACTATCAAAATTAATTTTCAGACTTCTTAATCGGATTCCTTCATTCCTATGGGTTGCAATGATTGTATGTTTTTTCATCGTTTTTCTACAGCTAACCTTTTCACCGAAGGGTGGTCTTATAATTTTCCTTTACCTATTTGCAGTTAGCGCTTTTGCCGGTGGTGCAATTATGGTTATAGTCAAGGGGCAAATGAATAAGTTCGCATTATCTGGGAAAATATCTGTTACAATTTTTGGTTTGCTTGGCTTTACAGGTTTAGTCCTTTTTACCTGGTGGTTGATACACCATGGAAAGGCCATAGAAATGCCAGAGATTGCTGCATTAAAGGGAGAATTTCGACCAGAGCATATACAGGCTGAAGATCCCGGTATCCGTGGTGAGTATAATGTTTTTTATCTTACCTATGGAAGCGGAGTTGACAAGCAGAGAAAAGAGTTTGCTTCGGAGGTTACCATTCGGACTGATTCCGTTGATGGATCGTTTTTGGTTGATGGATGGGATGGTTTTCAGGGTAAATTGCGTACCAGGTATTTTGGATTTGATTTGAAATCATTACCCCGAAATGCACGGGTCTGGTATCCCGAGGGTATTGGGCAGTACCCCTTGGTATTGATAGTTCATGGGAATCATCTTGCTCAGGATTTCTCAGATCCAGGATACGAATATCTTGGGAAATTGTTGGCGAGTAGAGGATTCATATTTGCGTCGGTTGATGAAAACTTTTTTAATGGCTCCTTTACCAATATTTTTAAGGGTTTGCAAACCGAAAACGATGCCAGAGGATGGATGCTTTTAGAGCACCTTAAGCTGTGGCGAGAATGGAATGCTGATTCCACTTCGGTTTTTTACCAGAAAGTCGATATGGATAATATTTCGCTTATTGGGCATTCAAGGGGTGGTGAAGCGGTTGGTCATGCAGCCCTTTTCAATAAGTTGCCCTATTACCCCGATAATTTCAGAGTTCAATTCGATTACGGTTTCAATCTGAAATCAGTTATTGCCATTGCTCCCTGCGATGGTCAATATCAACCCGCAGGTATAAGTACACCCTTAAAAGACGTGAATTATTTTACTCTTCATGGTTCCCACGATGCTGATGTACAATCATTTGTGGGTATGAGGCAATACGAAAGGGTAAACTTTTCAGAAGGTTTTAAAGGTTTTAAGGCTTCGCTTTACATTTTCAATGCAAATCATGGGCAGTTCAACACAAGGTGGGGAAGAAAGGATTCTTCCAGCCCACGAATCAACCTAATTAACCTTAGGCAACTTATGCCAGGTGAAGATCAGGAAAAGATTGCACAAACATTCATCTCTGCGTTCCTCGAAATCACATTGAAAGACAGGGATGAATACTTACCCTTATTCATGGATTATCGTACAGGTAAAAACTGGCTTCCTGAGACGATATACCTCAATAGGTTTGACCACAGTGATATGGATTACATTTGTCAATACAACGAAGATATTGATCTGACCACAACCACAAGGGAAGGAGGTACAATTGATGCCGAAAACCTAACCGTTTGGAGGGAGCAAATGGTAAAAATCAAGTGGGGTGATAAGGATACCAGGGCTGCATATATTGGTTGGAATAGTAATGAAAACGATTCACTTACCGCAAGGTATTCCATCACAATTCCCGAAGGGTTCTTCAACCCAACAAAGCACAGGGCTCTATTCTTCTCTCTTGCCGATGCAAATGAGAACAGTAATCCTTTTCCGAAGGAAAAGGAGAAAGGGAACGACTCAATACCCGATGTATCTATATTAAACAATGAAAATGTTGAAGTTAAGAATGCAATCGAAGAAAAGAAAAGCATAGATAAAGAGAAAAAAAATGGCGTGAGAGAAGCCATTGATTTTACAATAGAAATTGAAGATGAAAACGGAGAGACTTTAAAATTCAAATTGTCTGACTTCTCATTTCTTCAGCCCCAGCTGGAGGCTAAGCTGGCAAAGATTGGTTTCTTAACATCAACACCGGGTTCAGAAAGCCTTTATCAGTTTTACAACTTTAAATTGGATAGATTTGTTGGTTTAAATGAACAATTTCAACTCGATAAAATTTCCAAAATAAGTTTGATCTTCGATCAAACTGAAGAGGGGGTAATAATCCTTGACAATTTGGGATTCATGTAATTTCATTTTTTGTGATCTGCTTTCATAAAAGAATTTGCCATAGCTGTAATTATTTATATCAACAAGAAATAAAGCCTCATGAGCATAAAATACGATGTTGTGGTTGTTGGTGGAGGACCTGCCGGATTGTTAGCCGCAGGAAAAGCAGCCATGGAGGGGAGTCGTGTTTTGCTTCTTGAGAAGATGGAGAAACCTGCCCGTAAGTTGAGGATTACAGGAAAGGGGCGTTGCAATATTACCAACCTTAAGCCTCTGGATGAATTTTTAGAGGAGATAAACCCAGAACCTAACTTTCTTCGCGATGCTTTTCGAGAATTTTTTTCTCAGGATATCATTGATTTGATTAATAAGCAGGGTGTTGAAACTATTTTCGAGAGGGGACAAAGGGTATTCCCTGCAAGTGGCAAAGCTAAAGATGTTGCAGAGGCACTTATAAGGTGGGCTCAAAGCTATAGGGTTGAAATCATTTGCCATGCCCAGGTGGACGGAATAAGGATTGAGCATGGAAGAGCTATTGGCTTAACATACATATCAACGAAATCAAATAAACCTTTAACCCAAACTATATATTGCGATTGTGTAGTTTTGGCCACTGGAGGCAAATCTTATCCCGCCACAGGCTCTTCTGGCGATGGTTATCGTCTAGCTCGCGAATGCGGACACAAAATATTTCCACCACGTCCTGCTCTTATGGGTGTTGAAACTACACCCGTTTTAAAGGATGCCAATGGGTTGTTTTTGAAAAATGTTAACCTATCGTTATTTATCAATGGGAAAAAGAAGGCCAAAGAATTTGGCGAGCTTGAGCTAAGCCCTTTTGGGCTAGATGGTCCTATTGTAGTAAGGCTAAGCCGCACAATTGTCGATGCCATTGATCAGGATTCAAAGGTTGAACTACACCTTGATCTAAAACCTGCCCTTGACATTGAAAAGTTGGATGCGCGGATTAAGCGAGAAATTCAGGATGCCCCAAGGAGCGCATTGGTGGATATTGTCAGAAAACTTCTTCCCAAAGAACTTGTTTACACACTTATCGATCAGCTTAATTTAGCTGCTCAGAAACCAGTTTCAAGAATTTCTTCTCAAGAATTAGATGAAATAAGGAGTTGGTTAAAAAAGATAGTATTTAGAGTTGATAGTTATCGAGGCTGGGACGAAGCCATTATCACTGCTGGAGGCATATCCCTCAAAGAGGTGAATCCAAGAACTATGGAGTCGAAGCTGGTAAAGGGGTTATACTTTGCGGGAGAGCTACTCGATCTGGATGGTTCAACAGGTGGGTTTAATCTTCAGATCGCTTACTCTACTGGCTGGTTAGCCGGAAAAAGTGCAGCCCTTGAGGTAAGACGTACAACTCTAAAAAGTTGATAGAAGAATTCAGAAACTACTTAAATTTTGTCACAAAAGATTTCTTACCCCAAAAAACGGGGTTCGAAATGACATTTTCTGGAGTTAATTAATGTGGTTGGGGGGAAAAGGTAAATGTTGGTACACTAAAAATACCAACATTTACCTTTTCCGCCCAACCACCCTATTCCTTGATATTATCCTTGTCATTTCGAACGCCTGCCTGAATGACTTAGTCGGGCAGGAAGTGAGAAATCTTTTTTTTACTTAACTTTGCTTGTCATAATTATCAAACAAAATTTAAATAGTTTCTCAGAGAATTGTTAATTATCTGAATTTGTTCTGTTTATTATTTTTTGGCAATATAATTTCAAAATTAGTTTTCAAGCATAATTACGGATCAACTTCAACCCCCTATTCCTCAATATCTTATTCCTTTGTTGGAATGCATTTTTGAAAACTAATGATTTGTTCATTACTGCTTATACTCGCTTTTCTCAATTCGGCGTATCTTCCAGCAAAAACCACAATTGCTGCAATTGCAAAAATCCTCCCAGTGTTCTATGGTAGTATGTGTGACCTCTTTTTCTTCAGTACCATTGTAGTAGCGCCATGTAACAGTTTTAGTTATATTGGTTTCACTTAATTTACTGCTATCCAAAACACTACCATTCCAGTGCCGGCAATCGGGGCAGCGAGTTTCAAAAATTAGTTTTCGGATGTAAAAAAAAGTTGCTACAGCCACTGTTAAAACTATTATTCCGTAAAATGTCATGCTAATTCCACCAGCACGATTAAAGGTTGATGCATCATAAATGCTCATGAAAGTGTTGGAGTATATCAAAAAACCAACTAAAATGATTATAAAGTAAAGAATGAAATTGGGGAGAAATCTAATTTTTGTTGAAATGAAACGGGCAATGGCATAGCCCATCAACATTGGAACAACTAACAGAATAATAATGAAAAGACCCGCCCAGAATCCATCACCTAGCAGTCGGGTGATCCACCGAATGGGATACCAAATCATGGGTATTGCTGTATCGAACATTTGGCCTTTGAACCTGAATTTTGAATTTTCAAGCCAGCCGGTGTGATCATCAATTTCAACCTTTGCCCACCAGGTACCAGAGTCGAATAAACTGTTCTTGTTCTTACCTTCCTCAAATTTCCATTCTAAAACTTTTAGTGGAGTATTCCTTTTAAAATCTATGTTCCTATTTTCGTCGCTAATGGGAACTGCTGTGTTTCCTTTCTGGGGTTGTGCCATCAGTTCATTCAGCTTAACACGATACATTAGGTAGGCATCCTTCTCTCCCGAGGGTGAAACTAATTGGATATCGACCCAACCTTTTCTTCCATCCTCAATCGTTACTTGCATACGCGAATACCTAATCTTGTGAACTTTTTTTACAACCATCCCTTGAGTAACCTCACCAATAATACTCGTTGGTTGGGTGATTTTATTGGAGTTTTCATCCACTATTGTTTCAATACCACTCGACATATCGCTGAATAGGTGACCATTGATGGTGATGTATCTATCTTTTGCCTTTTTATTGACTTCGGAAATGGAGTACGATTTAGTATTTAAACTAAGAAGAAGGATCATTGAAACTAATAGAAATGGCAAAGATTTCATACGGAATATTGAAGAATTCATAGGGTTGATTTTTAGTAAAGAAAAATAAACATGTTCATTTAATTTTGCTATTTATTGGAATTGCTAAGATAGAATAATTTGAAATAAAATTACGATACAAGTTATTTGTAGTTTTAATTTAAATTACAAGCAATTGGAGGTATGCATGTTTTAAGTTGGGTGGGTAAAGTGCAATATGAATTGAGCACAGTTACCTTACAAAAAAGTCAAACATCATCTTTCCATCAAGATATCCTCTAAGCCTGTCACCAATGCTTACAGGACCAACGCCTGATGGTGTTCCCGAGTAGATCAAATCGCCAGTTTTTAGGGTCATAAACTTCGATACGTAGGCGATAATCTTGTTAAAATCAAAGATCATGTCGGCTGTATTGCCTTGCTGAACGATTTTTCCATTTACTTCAAGCCTGAAATCAACGGAGTGAATGCTTTCAAAATTGGCGATGGGAATGAACTGACTAATGGGAGCCGATCCATCAAAAGCCTTTGCCATTTCCCAGGGCAAACCCTTCTCCTTGCATTGACGTTGGAGGTCTCGTGCAGTAAAATCGACTCCCAGTGCAACCTCTTTATAGTAGCGAGGTGCAAATTTCTCGCTGATATTTTTCCCCAGACGACAAATCTTAATCACTACCTCAATCTCGTGGTGTAGCTCATTGGTGAATTTTGGGTAGAAGAATGGCTGGTTGTTGCGCAGCAGGCACGAGTCGGGCTTTAGGAAAAAAACGGGTTCCTGGGGTAGGGGGGAACTCATCTCTTTTGCATGCTCTGCATAGTTACGGCCAATACAGATAATTTTCATATTCGATAATTTGGGTTGCAATTTATGGATATTTTAAAAATGATCAAAGGGATTATTAATTCATCAGATTATCTCAGACTTATTCAATCCAATGACCCCGATACCAAAATGATTAAAACTTTAACCTTGCCCACTTTAACCTTGTTTTTCTATCTTTGCGAAAAATTAAACAGAAAATGAAAGAGCTCCTTCGAAGAAATTCCAAAATTCTTTACTCATATCTTGTCTTTTTAGCCTTAGGGATTACACTGGTTTTAGTGTTTGGTAAGGCTGATATTCATATTTTCATTAATAGCAAAGCAACACCATTTGCAGATTTTGTATTCAAATACCTAACGCACTTGGGCGATGGACTTTCTGCCGTGGCTGTAATACTATTACTTCTTTTCTTTAGTTTCAGGAGTAGTTTTACTCAGTTCATGGCTTTCCTTTCGTCGGGGTTGATAGCTCAGCTGCTCAAACGGTTTGCATTTAAGGGCATGCCTCGTCCCCGAACTTTTTTTGAAGGGATTTATGATCTGCACCTCGTGGAGGGGATTAAGGTTCTCAAGTTGCATACATTCCCTTCGGGACATACCGCAACTGCCTTTGCGCTTTTCTTTTGTCTAATATTTACAACCAAAAATAGCTATTTAAGGGTATTTTACTTTCTTTTGGCATTGTTGGTTGGATACTCACGTATGCACCTCTCTCAACACTTTTTTCCCGATGTTTTAGCTGGCTCCTTTATTGGGGTTATCACAGCTATATTATCGATTTACATTGTAAATCGTTGGAAGGCAAGTTGGCTTGACAGATCATTACAAAAACAGCTATCCTCAAAAAAATGATAAATTGGCTAAGGAAAATTGACAGGAACTATTTAATCCTGATCATTCTTGGAGCAGTGCTCTTTATTCCATTTCTTGGGAAGGTTCATCTCTTCGATTGGGACGAGATTAACTTTGCCGAATCGGCAAGGGAAATGATTCTCACAGGCGATTACCTTACAGTACAGATCAACTTTATACCCTTCTGGGAAAAACCTCCCCTTTTCATCTGGATGCAGGTGTTATCGATGAAGATCTTTGGAATAACCGAGTTAGCAGCCCGATTTCCCAATGCCATTTGCGGCATTGTAACCATTGCTACTCTTTACGGTATTGGTAAAAAGTTGGTTAGCAAAAATTTTGGTTTAATTTGGACCATGACCTACGTGGGTTCAGTTCTTCCATTCTTCTACTTTAAATCGGGTATCATCGATCCATGGTTCAACCTTTTCATTTTCCTTGGAATATACTTTTTCATCGTTTACTCAGGCATTGATAACCAAGAAAAGAAATGGCTACAGGCACTACTTTCTGGATTCTTCATAGGACTAGGGGTTTTAACCAAGGGTCCAGTGGCATTTCTGATATACGCCATAACGGTTTTTGTGCTTTTGATTTTCAGAAAATTCAAGGTTAAATTTTCCTTTGGACAAATTGTGCTATTTGGAGTTGCCCTTGTAGTAACGGGAGGTCTATGGTTCATACTCCAGATTGCCATTGGAAACTACACCATAATTGCCGATTTTATTGAATATCAAATTCGTTTGTTTCAAACCAAGGATGCGGGGCATGGAGGTTTTCTGCTTTACCACTTCGTGGTTTTGCTAATAGGTGTCTTCCCTGCATCAATTTTTGCCCTGCCTGCATTCAGGAAAATTGAAGGATTTTCATCCTTTCAGCAGCATTTCAGGCTTGTAATGGTAATCTTACTGCTCACCGTCCTGATCCTTTTCACCATTGTAAAAACCAAAATTCTGCATTACTCCTCATTGGGCTACTTCCCGTTGACATTATTGGCTGCCTGGTACATCTATGCATTGTTTTCAGGCAAAACAGAATCCAAGAAATGGTTATCATACCTGATATACCCGTTAGGGTGTTTATTTGGTCTTGCTGTTATAGCTCTTCCTCTTATTGATAGGTTTAAAGAAAGAATCATTGCAATGGATATCATCAAGGATCCGTTTGCAGTGGGTAACCTTCAGGCAGAAGTTGGATGGGCGGGGTATGAGATAATTATCGGTATTTTTATGATTCTAGGGCTTATTGCCTACTATTTCTTAAGGAAGAGAAACGTGCAGATTGCTGTAATCTCCTTGTTTGCAGCAGTTCTGGTTTTTGTAAACCTTACCCTGGTATGTGTGGTACATCGAATCGAGGGGTATTCGCAAAGGGCTGCCATTGAATTTTTTAAGAGTCTGCAGGGGGAAAATGTTTATGTTCAACCCCTTAGATATAAGAGTTATGCCCATTACTTCTATGCCCAAAAGGAAAAACCGGATAACGAGTTATCTTATGATTCCAACTGGTTACTAACTGGCGATATTGACCGTGATGCCTACTTTGTGGTGAAAGTACATAGAGCCGATGAAACCTTAAAAAAGTATACCGATTTAGAGGTTTTGTACCGCAAGAATGGATTTGTTTTCATGAAAAGATCTTCAAACACTCATCAATATGATTAATAACAAGATTGTAACTGTAGTGCTTCCTGCTTATAATGCCGAAAAAACTCTGGAAAAAACTTATGATGAGATTCCCTTTGACATAGTTGATCATGTGATACTTGTTGATGATTTTAGCAGAGATAAAACCCTTGAAGTTGCCGAAAAGTTGGGGATAAAGCATATTGTAAAGCATGATGAAAACAAGGGATACGGGGGGAACCAGAAAAGTTGTTACGATAAGGCATTGGAGTTAAATTCCGATATTGTAGTAATGCTACACCCCGATTATCAGTACACTCCGAAACTAATCTATTCTATGTGTTATCTTGTTGCCAGTGGGGTTTACGAGGTTGTTTTTGGATCGAGAATTTTGGGAAATGGAGCATTGAAAGGGGGAATGCCAATTTATAAATACATTGCGAACAGGCTATTGACCCTGTTCCAAAATATTATGATGAACCAGAAGCTTTCTGAATACCATACTGGATATCGTACTTTTTCGGGTAATGTGCTTCGCTCCATTCCCTATAAGCTCAATTCAAACGATTTTATCTTTGATAACCAGATGATCGCTCAGATTTTTTACGCGGGTTTCGAAATTGCTGAGATTACTTGCCCAACAAAATACTTCGAAGAAGCATCATCAATAAATATTATGCGTAGCATTACCTATGGTTTTGGTGTAATAAAGGTATCAATCAGCTACTTTTTGCAAAAGATTGGGATTGCAAAATTTAGTTTTCTCCAAAAGAAATAAGTAGTTTTTTTCTAAACCTTGGGCAATCGCGAGTATATCCTGTTTTTCTTGAAAAAAAACTGAAAGATAATGCTATAGGGATACAGAGATATCTTAGGTTCTTTGATAGCCCTTCTTTTCCGGATGATCTTAATTGCCCACCGGGCAAAGTAAAGGTGAGCCTTCACAACCGACCAGGAGAACATGGGTTTCCCTGTTAAAGCATAACCAAATATTGAGGCAATATCGAGGAAATATCTGAAAACCATAACTGGAATAAGCCTTTTCCTGCTTAAATTTTTAAGCAGCATGGCAAGGTTATTCCTATGGTTGAAGTATACTTTTCTTGGATTGTTGTTGGGAAGAGTGCCCCCTCCAACATGGAAAACCCTTGATTTGGGAACGCACCAAATGGAATACCCTAACCTTTTTAATCTCCAGCAGAGATCAATTTCCTCCATATGTGCAAAGAAATCAGGATCTAATCCTCCGGCATCCCAATAATACTTTGCTCTAACCAATAGGCATGCACCCGAAGCCCAAAAAATTTCAGTATCCTGATCGTACTGTCCTATATCTTCTTCAATCGAATTTAGGATTCGACCCCTGCAAAAAGGGTATCCAAATAAATCGATAAAACCGCCTGCAGCGCCTGCATATTCAAAATTTTTTGGGTTGTCGTAGCTGAGCATTTTTGGCATACAAGCAGCAGCCATGGGGTTAGAATCCATAAAGTTAAGCATGGGTGATAGCCATCCATTTTCAACTTTAATGTCCGAATTAAGAAGTAAATAGTAGTCTGCTTCTATTTGCTTAAGTGCAAGATTATATCCACCTGTAAAACCAAAGTTTTTCTGAAATTCAATGGTGCGAATACTTGGCATATTGATTTTTAGCCAGATCAACGAATCATCCGTAGAGCCATTGTCGGCAACCACAACTTCTATTTTATGGCTATCAAGTTTTGAATTCTCGGCTACCCCAGGTAAAAACATTTCGAGGTAAGGTCTTCCGTTCCAATTCAAAATGACAATGGCAATGCTTTTCATTCTCCTTCTTGATTAGAAGTTTTAAGGTATTTCCGCTTCCACCTTCTATGTGACCAGAGCCAAAACTCGGGCTGTTTACGTATTAGATTTTCTAGGGCTTTTACATGCATTTCGGTTATAACGTAAGGTTCAGTATCCTTAGGATTTTCAGATAAAACTTCAAAGTTTACTTGGTACTTACCGCGTTTAAGTTTGGTCATGCTACAAAATATCACAGGGAGATTGTATTTCTTGGAAATTTTTTCAACTCCAAGAAATACTGGAGTATCCTGATTAAGAAAAGTTGTCCAGTAATGAATATCTCCCGCAGCAGGGGTTTGATCGGATATTAATCCCAAAAGAACTGGTTTTTTTTCCTGATTGAACTGGTTAAAGACCTTTAGCGTTTTTTTCATGGATACAGGAACACCACCAAAACGCTCCCTGGCAGCGTTTAAGAATTTTTCAAAACGTTTGTTCGAAAGAGGTTTGTAAACGCCAAGGGGTATATGGTTGAGTTTTGCACCCATTAAAGCGTAAAGTTCCCAATTTCCGTAATGACCAGTGGCAAGGATGGCGCTTTTGCCCTCATTATAAAGTTTTTCAAAATACTCAAGGTTATTAAAACGACAACGTCTAAGTGCCCTTTCCCTACTGGCATGGAGAAGGAAAATATTCTCGTAGAAAAGATCACAAAAATGTTTGTAAAATTTTTTTTCAATCTCTTTGATCTCTTCAATGCTTTTTTCGGGGAAAGAATTTAATAGGTTTTCTCTAACCACCTTTCTGCGGTACTTGGCAATCCTATAGACAATGAAACCGGAGAAATCGGAAATTCTATAGATTACCTTCGAGGGAATCTGAGCGATGAGCCATGTTGAAATGTAGAAAAGAAAGAATAGAATTGCCCTCATGGTATTTTTATGATTCTTTATGCATCATAAAACTTGATACTACTGATAGAAACTGTTGAAAAACGGAGCTGTTTGCTGCCACTATTTCTCTGCCAAAGATATATTTTTTTTTGCCCGAAAAATCGGATACGTTACCTCCAGCTTGTTCCACCAAAAAAGCACCTGCAGCTACATCCCAGGGGTTTAGCCCGTACTCGTAAAATGCCTCAAATCTTCCACAGGCTACATATGCCAGATCTGTAGCAGCTGATCCCAAGCGGCGTAGGCCGTGCGAATAGCGCATGAAATGTTCCATGGATTCCAAAAAGGGTTCAATTCTATTGTAATCGTAGTAGGGGAAACCTGTAGCAATTAACGAGTTGTCCACGCTATTAATACTCGATACATGCATTGGCTTGTCATTCAGGAATGCCTTACCATCTCCCCACGAGTAGAAACACTCATCGAGGCTTACCTCGTAGATTACACCAAGGATAACTTCATCATTTTTCATCAACCCAATGCTAATGGCGTATGGGGGTAACCCGTGGATAAAGTTGGTTGTGCCATCCAATGGGTCTATAACCCAATTGAGCCCATTGTGGTTTAGCATTCCAGTTCCTTCCTCAGCAATGAAACCAGCCTCGGGTAGAATTTGGGTTAGGCCATTCACAAGGCGCATTTCTGCCTCTTTGTCCACATACGAAACGAAATCGTGGAGACCTTTTTTCTCCACTTTATCCATGGTAAAATTGATCCTTTGCTCACGGATGAATTCTCCTGTTTTCCGTGTTAGCTCATTTACCCGATGGCATATATTTTCTAAGTTCATGCTAAAAAAATTCAACAATAGTTTTTAATGCGTATTAACAATTGAAAAATTATTTCATAAACATCTTTGTGATCCTTAGTGTCATAGTGTCTTAGTGGCAATTATTATTCTAGCCACAAAGCCACGAAGTTTCACAAAAAAAATGATATAATAAATTTATTTTCAATTATATATGTGATTTTATTCATTTTCAACTGTTAATTCGCAATTTAATCAATGAGTTCAACCAGAAAATTTCCACTGGATGAAATTTCTGTCAGTTTAACTTTGGCAATTCTGCCAATCAAATCTTTGGTGTAAGGGTATTCTACCTTAACGTAATTTTTTGTAAAGCCGTACATCAATCCACCTTTTTTTGTGGATTCAAATAGCACTTCATCAGTTTGTCCAGTATTGCTGATGTAGAAATCCTTATGCAACTTGTTAGATTGCTCTAGAAGCAATTTTGCCCTCTGTGTAATTACCGATGATTTTACTTTATCGGGGAAGTTTGCAGCAGGTGTTGATGGGCGCTCAGAGTAAGGAAAAACATGTAGGAACGATGGTTTGACATCTTCCAACAGCTGATACGACTCAAGGAAATCTTCATCGCTTTCGCCGGGGAAGCCCACAATTATATCAACTCCAATGAATACGTTGGGAATTTTTTCTTTGATTTTCAGTACTTTGTCGGCAAAGAGCTCTCTGTTATACCGTCTTTTCATTAACCCTAAAATTCGATTGGAACCCGATTGAAGCGGAATGTGAAAGTGAGGGAGAAATTTGCCCTTTTGGGCAACAAGGTTTACAATATCATCGGTAATCAAATTGGGCTCTATGGACGATATTCTGATGCGTTCAATCCCATCAACACCTTCTAAGGCTACAAGTAGGCTAATGAACGATTCGCCCGTTGAGCGACCGAAATCGCCTGTGTTTACGCCGGTTAGTATAATTTCCTTTATTCCCTGACTGGCAATTTCATTTGCCTGCTCAACAGCTTGAGCAATGGGTATATTTCGGCTCTTGCCCCGTGCCAACGGGACAGTACAATAAGTGCAACGATAGTCGCAACCATCCTGAACCTTGAGGAATGATCGAGTACGATCGCCTGAAGAGTATGCAGGAAAGAAGTCGTTAAGTACATCTACTTCGCAATTGTAAACCTTAGCCTTTGTATTCTTACCCTTATTGTTAAGAAAAATAGGTAAACTCCCTTTTTCGGTGGTACCTAGAACAAGATCAACTCCTTCAATTTGAGCGATTTCTTCGGGACGAAGTTGAGAATAACAGCCCACAACTGCAATAAATGCATTGGGCGATTGCTTGGCAAATTTTCGGATTGCTTGTCGGCATTTTTTGTCTGCATGTTCAGTTACTGAACATGTGTTAATTACAATTATATCAGCGTTTGACGAAGGTGGGACTCTTTGAAATCCTAATTCCTGAAATTGACGGGCAATGGTTGATGTTTCGGAAAAATTTAGCTTGCAACCCAACGTGTAAAAGGCAACGCTTTTTGGTTTTATACTCATCTTACAACTAATTTATTTCAGATCCAAAAAAAGGATATGATTAGTACAAATTTTATTGGGTTACAGTAGTTTGGTTCAACTTTCTTTTATGGTGCTAAATTTTTTTATGTAATATGAATGCAATTCCATTTGCGAACGAAAGGGCTTCTTTTTGGATTCTGATTTATAGGTATTATCCTGTTTGGCATTCACAATCCTTGCCTTAACATTGTCCTTAAAGCCCGCTTCAAAAATATCCTTAAGCTCTTTTTGGATATCTTGATCATAAATAGGTGCTGCCACCTCTACTCTATAGTCGAGGTTGCGTGTCATCCAGTCAGCAGAGGATATGAAGTACTTTTCGTGGTTATTGTTGCAGAAGATAAAAAAGCGTGAATGCTCCAGCAGTCTGTCCACAACACTAATAACTTCAATGTTTTCACTTTGACCTGGGATGCCAGGGACAAGAGAGCAGATGCCTCTTACCATTAGCTTAATGGTAACACCAGCGTTACTGGCTTGGTAAAGCTTTCGGATAACCTCAATATCAACTATATTATTAATCTTACAGTAAATATAAGCAGGCAGTTTTTTCTTTGCATTACGAATTTCGTTATCGATTAGCATGTAAAGTTTACGCCGCATATTATTGGGTGCTACCAGCAAGTGTTTATAGCTGAATGTTTTAAAGTTGTACTCTAAAAAAGTAAAAACTTTTTCTACTTCGCTGGTTATTCGTTTGTCGGCGGTGAAAATGTTGAAATCGGTGTAAACGTGAGCATTACCCTCATGAAAGTTTCCAGTACTCAGGGTTGCGTAGTTTACTATTGCTCCATTTTCAATCCTGGTTATTAACGTTTTTTTGCTATGCACCTTAAGTCCATATATGCCAAAAATGACCTTTACTCCAGCCTCTTCCATGCGTTTACTCCAGTATATGTTAGCTCCTTCGTCAAAACGGGCAAGAAGTTCAACCACTGCGGTTACTGATTTACCATTCTGAGCAGCATTCATAAGTGCTCTTACTACTTTTGATTCGGTAGCTACACGGTAAAGAGTAATCTTTATACTTGTCACCTGGGGATCAATGGATGCTTCGCGAAGCATTTGTACATAGTAGGAAAAACTCTGATATGGATAATGGAGCGAGAAATCCTTTTGTTTTATGACTTCCAGTATGCTTGGAGCATCTTCGAGATGTGGTATGGGTACGGGTAGCAGGGGCTCATTTACCATTTCTGGTACTCCTAGGTTGGGAAAGCCCATGAAATCCTTAAAGTTGTGATATCTTCCCCCTGGCATTAGGTTATCATCCTCATCAATATCCATTTTTTTGATAATGAATTGGAGTAAATCGGGTGATATTTTTGAATCGAAAACAAATCGGACAGGTTGTCCTTTCTTCCTGTTTTTTACTCCTTTCGAAATCTTTTCGAGCAAACTCTCCACAATGTCATTGTCAACATCTAGTTCTGCATCACGAGTGATTTTAATGGTATATGCCTCAAATGCATCATATGGCATATTGCTAAAAATCATATTCAAGCAGAAACGAATGACATCATCAAGAAGGATAATATACTTATTACCATCTATTTCTGGTAATTCGATGAATCGGGAACAGTCGTTTGTAGGTATCTCGATTAGTGAATATTCATGTGTTCCGGGTAATACTTTTTTCGAGAGTTTAACGGCAAGGTAGATGCTTCTGTCGGTTAGCTCTGGAAATTTTTCCAGTTTGCTGATCATTATTGGTGCTATGGCATCAGCAATTTTACGTTTGAAATATCTTCGGATGAATAAGGCATGTTCATCACAAAGTTGCGATTCGTTTACCAAATAAACCCCTTTATCTTTGAGTTCCTCAACTATTTGATTAAAGGTTTCATCGAATCGAACCTGAAAAATCTGAACTATACGTTGAATTTTTTCGAGGATCTTCTTGGGTTTTTCAGAAACATATTGTTTCAGCCCTTTATCAATATTCAACAGCCTTAGCTGGGTTGCAACCCTCACCCTGAAGAATTCATCGAGGTTATTGCTGAAGATTCCAAGAAATCTTAGCCTCTCTACAAGTGGAACTTTATTATCGGCTGCCTCCTGTAGTACACGCTCGTTGAATGATAACCAGCTTACCTCACGACTAATATAATCCCTTTTTTTTGCCATAATTAAACTTTTATTAGTTTGATTACTAGGCTTTTCATTGAAACTCCTTAGGAAAATGAAAGAAACTTGATATCAGAGAACCTTCATCAATTTTTTTCCACTTTGTGGAAGAAAAAATAAGTCCTATGAAACCCGAGGTGGGTATATTGTAAATTGACTCTTTTAAGAAAAGATTAACAAAATCTGTTAAGGTTGGATTATGCCCTACTATCATTACAGTATTAAGATCATCGAGAAATTCTTTTACAAATTTTTCAAGTTGGTGTTCATCGGTTTCGTAAAGATTCTTTGTAATTCTAATTTTTTCGAGGGGAAACCCAACAGTAAGCGAAAAAAGAATAGCTGTGTGTATTGCCCTATTGGCTGGACTTGAAAAGATTGCATCAAGGTTATTAACCTTTGATCGGATTTCCCTGGCAAGCACCCTAATATCATTTAAACCTCTGGATTTCAGCGCTCTGTCAAAATCTTGCTTATCGGGCTCTTCCCACGATGATTTAGCATGGCGGAGTACAAGTAAGGTTTTTGTTTTATCCATTGGTATGTTATTATATAACTCCTTAAAACCCTTATGGAAGAAAGGACTTAGAGCAAACTGCTAGCTAAATCGGCAAGGTAACTTCGCTCCCCTTTCACTAGGTTAACATGTGCAAAAATACTTTGGCCGTGCATTTTATCGGAGAGGTAAGTTAAACCATTGGATTTCATATCCAGATATGGATGATCAATTTGTTGTATATCGCCGGTGAACACCATTTTGGTGCCTTCTCCGGCACGGGTTATAATGGTTTTCACCTCATGAGGGCTAAGGTTTTGGGCCTCGTCAACAATGAAAAATACATTGGAAAGGCTTCTGCCCCTAATGTATGCTAAAGGAGTAATAACCAACCTATCGGTACGTTGAAGTTCCTCGATGTACTGGTATTCTCTACTGTTGGATTTAAACTTATTCTTTATTACAGTAAGGTTGTCGAAAAGGGGCTGCATGTATGGACCAATCTTTTCGTTTACATCGCCTGGAAGGAATCCAATATCACGATTTGCAAGAGGAACGATAGGTCTTGCCAGAAGTATCTGGTTAAAATGACTTTCCTGCTGGAGGGCTGCAGCTAGCGCTAACAGTGTTTTTCCCGTTCCGGCTTTTCCGGTTAATGCTACCAGCTGGATATCCTGTCTCATCAGAGCATCGATTGAGAAAGTTTGCTCCGAGTTGCGTGGGTCAATCCCATAAGCTCTAACCTTTTCAACTCGTCCTATTGTATTTGTTGACGAATTGAAGTGACCCAAAGCACTTGATTTTGAACCTTTAATAATAAAATATTGGTTGTTGTATGGCTTTATTTTGAGTTCCTTTGGATCGAATCCTTCGTAGGTATCGTAAAGGCGTTGAATTAAACTATCTTCAACATTTTCAAGGATTTCGATATCCTTTTTCAACGTATCAAGATCCTGAACCTTGTCGGATAAATAGTCTTGAGCCATGAGCCCAAGAGATTTTGCCTTCATCCTTAGGTTTATGTCTTTCGATATCAGGATAACGGTACGATTAGGATTTTCCTTTTGCAGGTGGTAGGTTATGGCCAAAATTCTGTGGTCGGGGCTTTTTTCGGCAAAGGACTGCTCCATCTCAGGGGTAAATGGTTTTCCAGTTTCAATTCTTAACTTTCCATGCCCTTTTCCAAGTGATATTCCACCATTGAAAAGGTTGTCGCCAGCTATTTTATCTAGTTCACGTGTGAATTCTCTTGCATGGAAATTGATCATTTCATTACCCTTCTTGAAATGGTCCAGCTCTTCTAAGGTAACAATGGGAATAACAATATCGTTGTCTTGAAAGTTGTAAATACAGTTATAATCGTGAAGAATTACATTGGTGTCCAGTACAAAGAGTTTTGCTAATTTTTTTGCCATAGGAGGTTATATTATTAATTGAATTTAAACATGCAAAATTACTAAAAATACCATTGGCTTACCAGATTTTGTGTGTTATTTTGCGGTTAAGTTATTGACAAAAATAGGTTTAATCAAAAATCGTACCCAGTGTATAGCGTTAGAATTGCTTTTAATAAATGAATTATCAACAAACCATCCAATACCTGTTCTCTCAGCTACCCATGTATCAAAGGGTGGGTAAGGCAGCTTACAAAGCGAATTTAAACAACACAATTGCCTTAGATAAGTATTTTAATCATCCACATCAATTATTCAAGACAATCCATGTTGCTGGCACCAATGGAAAGGGTAGCGTTTCGCACATGTTGGCTTCGGTGCTCATGGAAGCTGGGTATAAGGTTGGACTTTACACATCGCCGCATTTAAAAGATTTTAGGGAACGAATACGGATAAATGGAATTGTGATTCCAGAAAAAAATGTTATCGAATTCGTTGAAAATCATAAAAATATTTTTGAAAGCCTAAAGCCCTCATTTTTTGAGATGACCGTTGCCATGGCTTTTCATTACTTTGCCGAGGAGAGGGTTGAAATTGCTGTTATTGAGGTTGGGCTAGGAGGCAGACTTGACTCAACCAATATCATTGTACCTGAGCTGTCAATTATAACCAACATTGGACTCGACCATACAGATCTGTTGGGGAATTCGTTGAAAAGTATCGCCATTGAAAAGGCAGGGATCATCAAAGCAAATGTGCCAATTTTGATTGGTGAAACTCAGGAAGAGGTAAAGGATGTATTTGTTGAAAGAGCAAATGAGTTAAAAACTCCAATTTTCTTCGCTGATAGTGAGTATAGGGTTATTTCAGATAAGATTTCAGAGAATGGCTTGCAGTATTTTACTGTTGAGGGGAATAATTCGATGGGATTAGATTCCCTATGTGTTGATTTGCTTGGGTTGTATCAATCAAAAAACCTGCCGGTTGTACTTGCTGCCATAGATTTGCTACGAAGTAGAGAATTTTCAGTAACTCAGAATGACATTCAAGAGGGTCTTAAAAATGTGGTGAGGAATACAACATTAATGGGACGTTGGCAGATTATAGATCATTCGCCCCTAATTGTTTGTGATACTGGGCATAACGCCGAAGGAATTAAACAGATTGTGAATCAATTATTAACCACCCCACATAACCTATTGCACATTGTTTTTGGTGTTGTTGGCGATAAGGATGCAGGAGCAATTCTTTCGTTACTTCCTAAAAATGCCAATTACTTCTTTACGAAAGCCTCGATCCCAAGGGCTTTGAATGAAAATCAATTATATTCATTAGCTTTGGAGCATGGATTACATGGAAAAACATATCCCAATGTCCCTGAAGCGCTTCGTGCTGCGAGGGAACAGGCAGCAAAGAATGATTTGATTTTTATTGGGGGTAGCACTTTTGTTGTGGCCGATATTATTTGATGATAAAAATTCTTTATAAAAATTTTGGGAATAAAAAAAATGCCATTACTTTTGCAGCGCTTTTAACGAAAAGTGTTTAGCCTATCATTGGGAGCTTAGCTCAGCTGGTTCAGAGCATCCCGACTCTACGTCGGGAGGGTCACTGGCTGAGAGGTTAAATTGAAATATTTGGGAGCTTAGCTCAGCTGGTTCAGAGCATCCCGACTCTACGTCGGGAGGGTCACTGGCTGAGAGGTTAAATTGAAATATTTGGGAGCTTAGCTCAGCTGGTTCAGAGCATCCCGACTCTACGTCG